>Ga0209006_10002949_pt1 | contig 15473 bp, 10 predicted proteins | sample JacPin_JW_Ref_O2_FD_188567 | JGI IMG/M metagenome (GOLD analysis project Ga0209006, IMG submission 188567) | Forest soil microbial communities from Algoma, Ontario, Canada - Jack Pine, Ontario site 1_JW_Ref_O2 (SPAdes) (version 2) | ecosystem: Environmental > Terrestrial > Soil > Boreal... | reverse complement strand
GCTGTCGCCAGTTCGCCAGGGTGACCTGCTGCTCGGCTGGGGGCGGAAATCCTTTCATCGTCTCCTGTCGCATGAGTCGCTCTCGGTTGCGGACGCGCCGCAATGCGATTTCTGAATGCTTCGTGCGCGGTCGGCAAAAGCTGGCTCTTACTGACACGCAATTACGTCGCGCCGCAACCCGATTCCCAAGCCCAGTGTGAGCTTCGGCTCGGTGGAATGACGTCTGGTAGGCGATAAGGCGGTCTCGCCCGGAGCGACGCGGAATTGCAGGATAATTTGAATTCGCGAAACATAATGGGCGCGCATTCCCTAAATACAAATGTTGCGATGTCCGCCCGACGGGCTCGGGCCACTCTTAGTCACACAGCTGCCGGTATCATCCGGCCGGCTGTTGGATCCGCCGGGAGCGCAGTTCTTCGCCTGGGCCAGCCCGCAGCGAACATCATCCCGCTTGATCTTGAAGGAGCAAATCGTCACGGGATCTCGGCACTCTACGCGGGCGGAATTGATCGGAAACCATGGAGATCATGGCCAGAGGGATCATCAAACCAGTAGTCGGCAAGCGCGTTCATTTCACTGAAGTTGAGACCTTGTTCGATGACTTGAAGAATGAACGATTGCTTGGGCGAGGCGCCGTTGCTTACTCCTAGCTTCACGTTACATGCCGACTGTTTTTCTTACGGGAAATGAGAGCGCCTCAGTGACATAGAACAAAAATAGACACCAGGGCGTCCGGACAAGATCGACTCACGAGAATCCGGCCAGTTCCGACGACGTCCAGCAAATGGGCGGCTGCGTGGCTAGAGGTCACCCAGCAGTGGGAAGGCTATAGCCCTTCCAAAAGGAACGGCGGGTGAGGACCATGACCCCGGTGTGGCGCGCCCATGATGTAAGGGTGCACGACCAGCGCCATGACGCGGGGACGTGGCGGAATCGGCATAAATCTGTTCGAACTGATCAAGCGTCCGGTCGCTATACTCCGACGCCTTATGATGCTGGATCAGCATCTAACCTGCCTTACACGCGTCTGCAAAGAGAGGCCTCCACCGAGATTAGGCGCGCCCGAAGCCGCGCGTGCGGTGAGGATCAGCGCACCAACCGCGGTCAGTAACGATTCCGAACGTGCGGTTGCGCATCTGTCTGGGCCGCCTTGATGGCCGCGCGCTAGGCGCTGTGGCCGTCAGACCCGCCGAACTTGGGATATTCTTGTCCTGCTGCGTCATCGTCGCAGTATCAGGGCAGACGAAGGGGTGCGGACGGGCTTAAAGGATCTCGCGCGCATCTATGATGCCGAGGCGATCGGCGCTTCGAACGATATGGGAGTGCGCGTAGTAGAGCGCTTCATCAGGATCGCGGCGCTTCAACGCTTCGATGATCTTTTCATGTTCGGCGACTGGCTCCCAGGCGCGGGAATACTGCGAACGGTACATCTGCACAGCCTGCAAAATCACTTCGCGGAAATGCAGGTGCAGATCGCGGAACAGGCGAATGCCCGAAAACTCGACAATGAGCTGGTGAAATTCAAAGTCGGTTTGTGCGCTGGCTTTAAGGTCTATCGCTCTGGTCTGACTCTTGAAAGCAATCAAGTTGCGCTCAAGCTGTGCAATCTCCGCCTCCGTGATCCTCATGGCGGCGAGGCGGGCGGATTGTCCTTCGATCAGGTAGCGGAAGCGGGAAATCTCCGATTTGGGGTAGGTCACGTTCGGCCCAAGATCTTCGCGTAGTTCCACAACGCCGATTAGGTCGATGTCGGGTGAGTGAGGTCTTGCCGACTCGCCCATCCAGAAACTTCCCCGACCAGGCTCGGTGCGCAGTCTCCCGGACGCTTCCAGAAGCGAAAGCGCTTCTCTGACCGAGGTTCTGCTAACCCCAAACAAGGAGGATAATTCACGCTGCGAAGGCAGGCGGGCGTCAGTGCGCGATCCGGCGAGCCCCTCGATGCGAGTGGCCACTTTTTTCGAAACCGTAGTCCAATCTTCCATGTTGCTTCCCGGCGATGAAAGGCGGTCCGGCCACCGTCGACGTCGGGTCGGCCTCAAACCGGTCTGACCAGGTTGTCCGATGGCGCGTTTCGGTCGGACCAAAATATTGACTCAGACTGATATCCGCAAGCATACTGCACAAATGTAGGAACGCAGGGATCGAAAAACGCGAGCATGCTCGAGCATACCTGGACACTGGTCTGTCCGGTCTGACCAAAAACCGCCTTGTCGATGGTAAAGAGGGAACGAGGAACTGCTCCATGATCAGCTGTAGAAAAAGCCTGTTTCGGATGGTCTCCGTGTGCTGCTTGGCTATGACAGGAACGGTGCTGGCATCCGGCGCCCATGCGCAACAAAAGCTTAAAGTTTATGTCAGTACTGGTTTTGATGGCAATACTTGGATGAACGCGTCCACCAATTTGTTGCGCGCGATCTCACAAACGAAGGCTTACAAGGACCGCGTAACGCTTGAAATCCAATCGGCGCGCGGTGATGCGCAGACCCAGCAGCAACAGATCAATGCCATGACCCAGGCGGGTGCCGATATCATCATTGCGTGGCCCATTTCTCCGACGGCCCTCAACAGGGCGGTTCGGGCGGCGTGTCAGAAGGGTGTGACCTTTATCACCTGGGATGCGGAAGTGACGGAGCCTTGCTCCTATCACGTCGGCATCGATCAGGAATGGGCTGGTGCGGGTCCCGCCGAATGGCTGGCGCAGAAGCTGAACAACAAGGGCAACATCATTTTCATGGGCGGGATTCCCGGCACGATGGTCGATACGCGCCGCAATAGCGCCGCGAAAGGCGTTTTCGCCGAGCATCCGGATATCAAGATCATTGCCGACACGCCGAGCATGTGGAATTCGGCCACGGCCCGGCAGAAGATGACCGAGATTATCGCCGCGCAGGGCTGGGATCGTATTGACGGCGTGTGGACTCAGACCGGATGCGGCGAGTTCGTAAAGCTCGAGGTCGAAGCCGGCCGCAAGGATTTTAAGCCATGCGCCGGCAACGGCACGAACGGTTTTCGCAATTCGATGTTGAATGCGGGCTCGGCCGAAGGCGCTACCGGCGGTCCAGGCGTCTCGATGGGATCGCCGCCCTGGGCCGCGCCTTACGCTTTCAAACTCGCGATCGACGTCCGCGATGGCAAGAGCTTGCCCAAGGTAAACCAAATCCCGATGCCACTGGTGACCAATGTGGCGGTTTCGAATGTCGATACACAGCAGAACTTCCTGTGTGAGAAAGCCGACCGGGCCGAACTGGTAGCGAAGAATTACGCCTGCACCGTTGTGCCGCTCTCGGTCGCTCCGTCGAATTACTACATCGATGTTTGGAGCCCGAAAGTACCCGAGCTCGACCTCTACTCGGCGTTGAATGGAACGGTGCCGGAAGGGCAATAGCGCATCCTTTTTCGGACGCGGGTCTTCTTCTGCGCGACAGGGGAAGACCGGGATCAAGTGAATGCAGGCGACGGCACTCTCCATCAGCCGTTTGACGGTGCGCTACGGCCCGACCATCGCATTGGACTCGGCCGCTCTCCAAATAGGCGCCGGCGAGGTGCACGCGCTTCTCGGCGAAAACGGCGCCGGCAAGTCGACCATTGTCAAAGTGCTGAGTGGCTTGGTGCGGCCTAACCACGGCACCGTGTCGATCTTTGACCGGAATGTCGATCGTTTTGCGCCGCGCTACGCTAACGCACTCGGCGTCCGTACTGCCTTTCAAGAAATTTCCTTGGTGAAGGACCTCACCGTCGCGCAGAATTTCATGCTGATGGCGGAGCCGCTCAATCTGCTCGGCATGGTGCGTAGGCGGGCGCGCGACGCGATGGTACGCGAGAAGCTGGATGCATTGGGTATCACCTCCATAGATCCGCGAACGGAGGTGTGGCGGCTTGATTTGCCCTCGCGGCAGAAAATAGAGATTGCCCGCGCGATCAGTGGCAACCCGCGTATTCTGCTGCTCGACGAGCCCACGGCGTCTTTGTCCAGCCGCGACGTCCAATGGCTCGGCGACGTGATTGAGCGGCTCAAGGGTGCCGGCACGACCGTTGTTCTCATCTCCCACCGCATGCAGGAAGTGCGCGCATTTTGCTCGGCGCTCACGATCTTTCGCAACGGGCGGGCGGTGGGCGCATATGCAATGGACGATGTGGGGGATGCTAAAATCATCGAGCTGATGATTGGCCGCTCGCTGGGCGCCGCGTTTCCAGCCAAGCCTGTCCGCATTGATGTCGAAACCGCAACGTCCGCGCCGGTACTCTCATGCCGCAATCTCGCGACTTCGGTCGGCGCCGATGTTTCACTTTCGCTCCGCCCCGGCGAAGTACTTGGCCTTGCGGGCCTCGACGGCATGGGTCAGCGTGATCTGTTTCTAGCACTGTTTGGGGTCATTCAACCGGTCGCCGGGCAAATCCAGATTGGCGGACAAGAGGTGCAGATGCGCTCGGTCGCCCATGCCATAAGGTGCGGTATCGGTATGCTACCGGAAGACCGCAAAACCGAAGCACTTTTTCTCGAACTCGACGGCTGCGAAAACGTAAGTCTGCCGTCACTGCAGCGCTTTCTGCTCGCCGGCATCGTTCGCGGACGTTACGAACGAAAGACGGTTTCGCGTGTCCTCGATGTGGTCAAAGTAATCAGGCGCGCCCTATGGTCACCGGTGCGGAATTTCAGCGGTGGAAACCAGCAAAAGATAGCCGTCGCCAAATGGCTCTTGACCAACAGCAGAGTGTTACTGCTCTACGATCCGACGCGCGGGATTGACGTCGGGACCAAGACGGAAATCTATCATTTGATCCGCCGGTACACCGAAGCTGGCGGCGCGGCGCTTTTCTATTCCACCGAAATTCCGGAACTGGTCAACCTTTGCGATCGCGTCATGGTGATTTATCGTGGTCGCATCGTGGAAACGCTTGCCGCGGAGGCGCTTTCGGAGTCGGCCATCATGAGCGCGGCGGTCGGTCGGTCGGGGATTGCCGGCGTGTCGGAACAACCGGCGTTGGCGCCGTAATGACCGACGAAGCCGCCGCACTGTCGAATGTCTCCGCCAGGCTTCCGGCGGCACTCCTGCAGCGAAACGGAGCCATTGCCTTTCTGGTGCTGCTCGCCGTCATTCTAATTCTTGTCGCGGTCAGCCCCCACGGCGCGAACTATTTCGATCTCAGTACGATCTCGGCGAGCGGTACGACACTTGCCTTGGCCAGTATCGGCGAGACCATTGTTATCCTTGGTGGTGGACTCGATCTTTCCCCCGGCGCCGTTATTTCGCTGGTCAATGTCGTGCTTGTTACCCTACTTGGATCGTCGACGCTGGGTGTCGAGGCGTACACTGCATTGGCGTCGGTTATTGCCATCGGCCTCGGCGCTGGCGTCGGCGCCATCAATGGTTTGCTGGTGAGCTATCTGCGGCTTCCGTCGATCATCGTGACGTTAGGGACAATGTTCGTTCTGCAAGGCGCGGCATTACTTATTCTCAAATTTCCGGGCGGCTCGGTATCGAGCGATTTCGCCAATCTGCTGGTTGGCGACGCGGTGCCCGACGTGTTGCCGGTACCGATTTTGATCATCGTCCTGGCAGTCCTCGTTTGGCTGTATCTGAAAAGGCTTCGCTTTGGGTTAGGGCTCTACGCGATCGGCAGCGATGCTGCTGCGGCGCGGGCAAGCGGTGTCGATGTCAGGTTCATCCGCTTCCTCTCTTTCACGGCAGCCGGCGCGTTTTTCGGAGCAGCCGGATTGTTCATCACGGCCAACGCCGGATCCGGCGATCCGCTCATCGGCGCGCCTTTTCTGCTGAAGGTGTTCGCGGCCGTCGTTCTTGGTGGGACGTTGATTGGTGGTGGACGGGGCGGCGCTGTGGGCACCGTATTTGGCGCACTTACGTTGACCATCGTGGTCGACATTTTTCTGGTTATCGGGGTTCGAACTTATTACGTGCCGATCGTCGAAGGAGCCATTCTTTTGATCGCGGTTCTCGCGCTCAGGAGGCGCACCGATTGGCCGGGTTTTACGACTATTAAGAGTTATTGGCGTCGCGCGGCGACGCCTCGCGGATCGGGCCCGGCCGTAGAGCGCCTCAGCGCCAAAGCCTCCACTGATGAGCGGTCCGTGGGCTGGCTTGCGAGGAACGTCCACACGCTTCGCTTCATAACACCGGCATCGGTCATTCTGATCGTGGTAATCGGGATCACCGCCTTTCTCAACGGTGCGAATTTCAAATTCGACACTTATCTCGTGTCGCTCCTGACCTTCGGTAGTTTTCTGGCCATCCTCGGCTTGGGACAAGGGGCGGTGGTCACTGCAGGCGGACTCGATCTCTCCGTTCCATGGGCGATCACGTTCCCGGCGATCGTGGTGACGACTTACGCCAACGGTTCGGATGCGGCAGCGACCTGGGCCATTCCGCTCGCCATATGCATCGGCGCCGCCATCGGTTTGTTCAATGGCGCGCTGGTCGCTGGCCTTGGTGTCTCCCCGATTATCGCCACGCTAGCCACCGGCAGCATGCTGGAAGGCATTGCGCTCGTCTTTAGTCACGGCGCACCGATAGGCAATGCTCCGCCGGCGTTGCTGTGGTTTCTCAATAGCCGTGCCGGAGGACTACCGCCTGCGGTCTGGTTTCTTGCGATATTCGTCGTGATCGCCACCGTGGCGCTCAACGGTAGCGGCTTCGGTCGCCGCGTTCGCGCGGTCGGCAATAGCGAATGGGTGGCTCGACTTTCCGGCGTGCATATCCGGGCGGTCACGGTATCGGTCTATATTCTGAGCGGTCTTTGCTCCGCCATCGTTGGCCTGATGCTGGCGGGATTTGCCGATCAGGCCTATTACGATATGGGCAAGCCTTATCTGCTGGCGTCGATCGCGGTTGTCGTTTTGGGCGGCACGAAGATCACAGGGGGCCGCAGCTATTATCTCGGGATATTGGGCGGCGCGCTATTGTTCACCGCCATGGGCAGTATGCTGCAAACGACGTCGCTACCCGAAGCCATACGCAGCATCATCTACGGAACCGTTCTCTTGCTCGCGGTGATCTTACTTCGCGATCAAGCGGACTCATGACTCCGGCGCGCTTACGCTCGCGGGCATCGAGGAGGAGAATTTGGCTGCGCAGAAGGATATACAGGTTTGCACAGGCCCAGCACTGACTTGAAAACTGACATGAGATGCACACGCACCCCTTGGCTTTAATCGAAAAAGACGGGCCGCGCCAAGGCCGCTTTCACTATGTGTCGCCCAATACCGATCTCCTGGGCTGGATTATGGAGCGGGCGACCGGCCAGCGCTACGCTGACCTGGTGAGCGACTTGCTTTGGAAGCCGATGGGCGCCGGCCGCAGTGCTTACATCACGGTCGACCGGTTTGGTGCGCCGCGTTGCGCCGGTGGATTCTGCGCAACAGCGCGTGATCTCGCGCGCCTTGGTCTTCTGATCGCTGATGGCGGCCGTTATGCCGGCAAGCAGATCATCCCCAGCTGGTGGCTTGATGACATTGTGGAGAGGGGCGACGCGGCCGGTTGGAACGACGGCGATTTCGTCAAATATTTTCCGAAAATGCGCATCCATTACCGCAGCAAATGGTATGTGCTCCGGGCCCATGCGCCGCTGATGTTCGGGGTCGGTGTGTTCGGTCAGAATGTTTTCATCGATCGGAAAAATCACCCTGTCATCGCAAAGTTCTCGTCTCAGGCCTCGCCGATGGACAAGCAGCGAATCCTGTTCACAACCCAGGGTATCTTGGCAATCCGCAACCGGCTCTTGGTCGCAGGCACTGTTTGATGCTTTGTCGATAAAATGCAAGTACGATGAGGACAGGCGATGCAAACCTGGAAAATCGCTGTCATCCCGGGCGACGGCATCGGCAAGGAGGTCATTGCCGCAGCAGTCGACGTCCTCAAGGCATGTGCCGAACGCGACGGCGGCTTCCTCCTTTCGTTTACGAAATTCGACTGGGGGTCCGAAAGGTACAAAGACACGGGTTTGTTGATGCCTGACGACGGCGTGGAAACGCTCAAGCGGTTCGATGCCATTCTGTTTGGCGCCGTGGGGACGCCGGACCTGCCAGATCATGTCACGCTCTGGGGCCTACGGTTGGCAATCTGTCAGGCCCTTCAGCAATACGCCAATGTTCGGCCGGTTCGTTTGCTGTCGGGCGTGCAAAGTCCGCTGCGGGATGCCGCCCCGCAAGACATCGATTGGGTCATCGTTCGGGAGAACTCCGAAGGCGAATATTCGGGGCAGGGCGGTCGGTCGCATCGCGGATCTGAGCTTGAAGTCGCCACCGAAGTCGCGATTTTCACGCGGCCAGGTGTAGAGCGGATAATGCGCTTTGCGTTTGAAATGGCGCGGGCGCGCCGGCGCAAACAATTGACGGTGGTCACCAAGTCGAATGCTCAGCGCTTCGGGCTTGTTCTGTGGGACGAGGTAGCCGGGTCGGTTGGGGCGGACTATCCAGATGTTGCGTGGGACAGAATGCTCATCGATGCTATGACCGCCCGCATGGTGCTCAATCCATCCAGTCTTGACACGATCGTCGCCACCAATTTGCACGCCGATATTTTGTCTGATCTCGCGGCCGCGCTCGCCGGCTCGCTAGGACTGGCACCAACGGCAAATCTCAATCCGGAGCGGCGATATCCTTCCATGTTCGAACCGATTCACGGATCCGGGTTCGACATCGTTGGGAAGGGGATTGCGAATCCCGTGGCGACCTTTTGGAGCGCGGCGATGATGCTTGACCATCTCGGCGAGGCGGCCGCTGCCGCCGCCTTGATGTCGGCAATTGAGCGGGTCGTTCGTGAACCGGCTTTGCACACGGCGGATATAGGAGGCTACGCCACGACCATTGAGGTCACGAAGGCGGTCGTTGGATTCATTGCAGGCCAAAACACACTTGAGACCGCGCCTTGAGATCGGCGATTTTCTAGCCAGCGCGATGCAAAAGGTCGGTAATGAAGGAGGCGCATGTGCTGCAACGGGTGCTAACCGCAAGGGCCTACGTACCGAAAGCGCCGGTCTCCGGTACCGGGAACGCGATGAGAACGCGCCCAGGGGGGGCGATCTGACGGACAGTATCTATCCTCGCGCAAGATGATGCGCCAAATCGCTGGTCCTTTCGCCGAGTACGAGAAGGCCAGATGGTTGTGAATCTCAAAGCAGCAAGGGACCGCAAGCGCGCCACTTCGCCCTTCCGCAAATGCGAAGGGCGTGAGAGCTGGGGCGAAATCAATACGGGTTGGTTCGGGACGCTAACCGTCACCGTCGCCCGTTATCCGACTTGCCCGCATTTTCTTTCGCATGGTCGTATAGCTCCTCCAGTTCCTTCAATTTATCTACGGCCTGCCTACAGTTACTTCGCTATGCTGGTCAGCCTTCTCATCGCCATTAATACCTTTTCTGCGCCTTTCAACGACCTCGCGCAGCTCACAGTGAGATAGTCGGCGGAATTTTTGGCGACTCCTACACTGGTTTGCAAATGGGTGGGCACCGGTGAGGGAAGAGCGAGCAATCGATATTGCGCTACAAAGAGACCACTTCGCCCCTCACTTGGGACAAGTGTCTGATTTAGCTACCAGGTGCCACATCTCCCGGGCCCACCACGCATTCCGACTTCCCAAGAGATTTCCCGGCAATCCGGCAATTGCCGCCCAAACGGCCGACTTGTTGATGTGATCTCGTCCCTGATGGCGTCTCTGGGAATTTTTCGGCGATGTTTCGTTGCCTTAATCTCCGCGCCTAAAATTCGGTTTCCCGGAAACAGAGACTTCGGTTCGAAGAGACAAGGTTCGAATGCAGACCAACTGTTGTCGGAAGGAGCGTCGAATCAGTGCCAATACTTCAAAATGGCGCATAGCGTAGGACACTCAGATGCAAAGTGCGACCTACCTTTGATCCCATCCGCCGATCTCAGGCGAACTATTTGCATTTCTCGGAGTGGTGTTGGGCGCCTGATTGCCCGCAAGTGCGAGCGTGCGTTCAAGAAGCACTTCATAGATTGGACGTCCGCCGAACCAATCTGCGATGAGATTGGCAAATAGGCATGTGAGGATCGTAGGTATCAGGGCTGAATATGCTCCAGTCAGCTCTGCGATGAGCACAATTCCGACCAAGGGAGCTCGAACGGTCGATGAAAATAACCCTCCCATGGCGGCCGCGGCAAATGTCGCTTCCACCCCAGCCGGGAGGGGTAGCACCGACGACAATAGAAGTCCGTACAGCAGGCCGATAGCCGTAGCGAGCGAAAGGATCGGGGCGAAGATGCCGCCTGGCACGCCAGTGGAATAGCTTGCCATCGTCATAATGAAACGAGAGACGACAATTATCGCGATAATCGTAAGAGGCAAATTCTCGCCGATAAGACGTACGGCGAGATTGTCTCCGCCCATCGTCGCTTCCGGTTGAACTATCAGCAGTACGCCGACCACGAATCCAACGACAACCGGGAAGACGTAGTACGAAATGCGCCGACCGATGGTCAGGCTGAGATCGAGTGACCAGATCAAGGCGTGATTGAAAAGAACGCCGAGTATACCGAGGAAAAAGCCCAGAACGATAAATGCAGGGAACCATAAAAGCGATATATCGGGTACCGAAAGCGCCATGAATGGACGCCGGCCGGCAATCGCCTCTGTGACAATGCCGCTGGTGACAGACGAGAGCATCAGGGCGGTGTAACTTTTCAACGAGTAGGGGAATTGCCTGCGGGTTTCCTCGATCACAAATAGGATTGAGGCAAGCGGCGCACTAAAGGCTGCGGCAAGTCCGGCGGCCCCACCTGCAGCCAGCAGTGCACGTCCGTCTCGATCAGGAAGCCGCATCCATTCGGAAAATGCCTGCGAGACTGCGGCACCTATATGAATCGTCGGGCCTTCGCGCCCGATAACCAGGCCCGACCCGAGCGAAAGAAATCCGCCGAAAAACTTGACGGGCAGGACCCGGGCCCAACGTATCTTCCGCAGCCCCGCCATCGCTCCTTCGATTTCTTGGACACCGGAGCCTGCTGCTTCTGGCACGAGTGTACGAACGAGCCAAACGGAGAGTACAACCATGATTGCCGCAACTGCACCGGTCGCCAGACAATATGACGGTCCTTCACCGCCCAGAATTGGCCGGAGCATTTTGGGCCACGCAAGCAGTCGGTCCACGCCGAGATGCAGAATAGTACCAAGTGTTCCGGTAATGGCTCCTACCGCGATGGCGACGACATAGAAGATGACATCGCTGCTGTGACCAGAAACAATCTCCTTCGAAGAGTGATCGGGCTGCACCTTTAGCGTACTCCTCCGGCGCCTATTTCCACCCTCTGGCACTTGGCACGGCATCGCCCGCACAACGCCGTTATACGTGAAGAAATTTCCCAAACCCATCCAATAGGCGAATACCGTTCACCAAGCACGACGAGCAGATGGACGCCCAGGATCTGATTGACCAGGTTCTCGATCGAATGAGTAGAGCGGCGGCGTCGCCGGCCTGACCAGAAGATCCGTTTTATGAATGGGATGACGATGGACGAGATTTGGCAGCCACATAGCCGAAGGGCAGTTCCACGATTTCAGCCGATGCATCCCTGGCGGTGGTCGTTTGGTTGAGTTCCTCCCAGCGCAACGGATGCGCACGCGCGCGCGACACCGCCGCTTTGAGCTCCGCGCGTTGACTCTCGCCGACGATTATAGCCACCGCATGCAGACCTGGCTTCGTTGACCCTCTGGGACAAGTCATTATAACGAGCATGGCGGTGTCGCGACACCAGGCCATCAGGTAAAAACAGTTAGGTAGTCTCGCCCTTTCGCGGCGAGTTAAGGCACGGCAAGCCAGAGGAATGGACGGGATAAGTGTCGCCAAGCAAGATACGAGGATCGCTTTAGTTCAACGAATCGGTAGGATGCTCGTCGGTCTGTTGCGTCAGCTAAGCAACAGCATACCGATACTCAGCCATTCAAAGGCATTCATTGCGTCCCCCGAGCCCTTCGTAGCGCTGCTCTTGGCGATCAAGAGTGGCCCCTTGGAAATCGATATCGGTTCCCTAAGAGATCGATCATCGAAATAGTCGTCAGATCCAAATAGCTGGCGCCTTATTTCCGATTGTCACCGTCAGGCCGCGCAAAGTCGGCGAGTGTTATTGGTTTGGGCGTGGGCACAATCTCTCCACAGCATGTCCTTTCCGCGAACTGTCAGACTACCAGCGTACTGAAGCAATCAAACGCCCCTCGATGGCGAGAGCCTCCCGTCAAAGAGCTATGGCGTGGCCTTTTCGATGATTTCGAGGCTGTAGCAAGGGGGCACCCGGGATTGGGCCGTACATCTGTGATCGCCATCACGGCGAAGCTCACTATAGTCGCCGCACAAGCCTCTTCGAGATGTTCAAGAGCCACGACGGCGAATTCAACACGTGGATTGAAGACTGCGGCTTTGACATGCGAGAGGGTCCTCATCAACCAGATCCCATCGCGCAAGAATTCTCGAACGAGCAACTTTGCGAGATCCTAGTTTCGGAGCTTCCACGAATGGCATGACAAGTCAGTTATTGAATTTCCAGTTCGCTCAGAGACTTAGATTATAAATCCCAAGCAATGTTGACTGCTGACGACGCATCCTCGGTCTGCGGGGCAGACTTTGGAGTCGGCCGATCGGCGTTCTGCTACCAGTAAGAAAAATAGTAGCGAGGGCCCCCGTAGTAGGGAGGGGGTGGCGCTGCAACGTAGATCGGTTCGGGGACGGGAGGCGCTCCGATTCGATTGCCCTTAGCGGTCATGCATTGGGCGTAAATGGTATCGTATCTAGCCTGCAGCGAGCCTCCGGCAACGTCACCATTCTCCGCGCCAACAGCGCTGCCTGCCAGAAGACCGGCACCGCCCCCGAGCAGCGCTCCCGCTCCCATGTTTCCTGATAGCGAACCGAGCGCAGCCCCTCCGACAGCGCCGAGCGCGGTGCCAACTAGAGCGCCACGAGCCGTCGATTGATTGGCCGTTTCGCCAGGCGATTGATTGCCAATAGCGTGCTGAGTTGATGCTTGACTGTATTGTTCGTCTCTTTGGAAGAGCTCGAAGAATTTCCCTCGTCCGGGCATCGCGATAAGCGACGGACTAGCGGGCCCAGGCGAAGCACATCCGCTGCAAACGAAGCCTAGCGCACCCAAAAATGCGAAACTGAGAGATCTGTTGAACACACCCCAGCCCCACCGCCGAAACCCTCAGCGGGGAAGAGCGTGCCAAGATAAAGATAACAATTGGTTAGTATATGACGGTCGCCCGCAGCCAGGGCTAAGCAATTTTCGCGAGGAGTCGCGCTTTCGCGATGCGCTAGAACATTAGGATCAAAGCGCCCATCACACCGCCGGCGATGAGCATCAGCCATTCAAAACCACGCAACGACAGCAGCCGGCCGTCGCTAATCACATTGCCGATCATCTGTTAGCCCCAAAGCCCCAAAGTCGTCAGAGCATATCAAGCTAAGCGCACAATTGCTGTAGCGGCCGTGCTACATGACTGTGGAATCGCCAAGCCGAAGCTATCGAGACAATCGGCTCCAAAAAGTCTCACCGATTATTCCTAGTGCGAGGCAGGCGGCGATAAAGCCAAACGCAAGCGTTATGAACATCCGCATCCCCATCCTTGTCCCGGTGGCTTTATACCACTTGCTCTCAGTTGGGTTAAACCCCCGACTTGTTGGATTGAGCCGGCTATGCCCATTGGGGTGCTTGTGGAACTTTTGTTCCGGAGGTAGATAGCGACCTGGTCGTGAGGGCGCAATTAATCGGCTCTCGCAATCAGACGGCAGTTACCAGCACTTCAATGGCTTACTTGTTTAACTCGCCTGACTATTACGCTGCGCTGGTCCGCGACTCGTCAACGAAACGCCCTGGCCAGGCGGGGGGCCAGGGCAAGTTCTGGTGCTCTGGATACGGATGATGCTTGACCCTGGCCGGCGCGCACCACGAGTGAGTACCACTCTTGCACGCGTTGTTCATTAGGCTCAACGCACTTCCCGTTATCGATATAAGAACGGTAATTACGATCCATGGATACGGCTTGTTCATGCCTGCTCGCGATGGTCTTGAGGAGTTTCCCACTGCTCCGGCTATCGAGCTCTTACTCCTCTGAGCTCGTATTGAAACTGATCAGCTGCAGCAGCTGCCAATTGGTGTTTTCCACGCGACCGTGGACGGGGCAATAAAACGGCACTTCGGCGCCGGGACATTTGCACCGCGGGGTGGGGCGAGCCGATGTGCGCTCAACTGAACTGTGCGGCGCGGCGGTTGGCCCAAATATCACCCGCGGACATGTCTGATACATCGCCATAGGCGGACTGGATCAGTTGCCGCAATTCAACGCGACTTGGAAGTTGAGTTAAGGTTACAGGGTCCGTCGCAACCTAACTCTTGGCATTTGATTGAACAGGGCCTTTTCTCGTCTCAACGCTGGGATTGGTCGGATCGGCAGAGGGACGCCTTCGCCGGGCCCAAAAGAGAAGATCCGGTTTATGAACGAGATGACGATGGACGAGATTTGGCTGCACGCACAGCCGAAGCGCCCGGCTTGGGATCGGCGGATTTGAGCGATCGGAACAATCCCCTTCATCGGGGGAGAACAGCCTGGTTGGCAATATTCAACGGTTCGTCGCGGCGACGATCAAATCGACTTAGCACTGTCGCCGCCGGTCACTTCGTATTCAGCTCCTGTCACCATATTGGCGGCGTCAGATGCCAGAATAATTCGCCACGTCTCAGAGAAATCTATGCACGTTCGCGCGGCCCCATGTCCGCCTCCGATAGGCGAGCCGATGTAGATCGTATATTTCCGCATCCAGCAAAACTGGAAAGGCTTGATTGTCCTTTCGATTGCAGGGACGACGCGTTTCTGCATCTCCACCCCACCTTTAACAAATAGGCCGGGATTAGACTTTTGACACCTCGGCCTGAGCCTTTCGAACATTCACGGAGAGATGTTTGACGGCTAAGACCGCCGCTGCCATCAGATCGAGGTTTTAGGGCCCTCATACGAGAGGAGGTATCTCAAGGAAAAGCGAGGGGCTGATCGACCTGCCGATGTCCGTTCTGGGTCATTTTCGACCTAGGCAGCTAACTCTGCCGTGCGGCCCACGTCCGCTTCACCCCGAAAGCTGGCGTCAGATTCTTACGGAGGATTGGTCGCGATGGGCCAATAGGCGACATCAATCACGGTCATCAATCACGGATGGTGGCTCAGTCAGTGTGGATCGTAACTGAATGCGGGCACCTCGCGGCTCGCGCCCGGCGGCTCACAGCCGTCCGCCGTGAGCTTCGATAATCGGGCGGCAGATCGCCAGACCCATGCCCATGCTACCGCGACCTTTCGGGGGGCGTAAGCCGAAGAGAAGGGATGTGCTGAGTCTTAACGCAGGACATTCTGAGGAACTAGCGTCACGTCCTGTCCGTTAGCGACATCCTTTAATTCAATCCCTCCGCTGTCGGCATGCCCGTTTACCTTTCGTTTCGTCCCGGCAATAGCGGTGGCCGTGAA
>Ga0209006_10002947_pt1 | contig 15476 bp, 13 predicted proteins | sample JacPin_JW_Ref_O2_FD_188567 | JGI IMG/M metagenome (GOLD analysis project Ga0209006, IMG submission 188567) | Forest soil microbial communities from Algoma, Ontario, Canada - Jack Pine, Ontario site 1_JW_Ref_O2 (SPAdes) (version 2) | ecosystem: Environmental > Terrestrial > Soil > Boreal... | reverse complement strand
CCGGCGAGCCGACAAGGACATGCGCCAATGCGTGAATCTGGCTAGGATGCCGGCCTCACGACGAGGAAGCTTCAAGGGGTTCAAGAAAAAATGGCGAAGAACAGGGTCATCATCACCTGCGCGATCACCGGCTCGATCCACACGCCGAGCATGTCGCCCTATCTGCCGGTCACGCCCGAGCAGATCGCCGATTCGGCGATCGGCGCCGTCGAGGCGGGCGCCGCGATCGTGCACCTGCACGCGCGCAATCCCGAGACCGGCCGGCCCGACCAGTCGCCGGAAGCCTTCATGCGCTTCGTGCCGCGCATCAAGCAGCGCACCAACGCGGTGATCAATCTCACCTCGGGCGGCGCGCCCACCATGCGGGTGGAAGAGCGCGCCATGCCGGCCGCAACGCTCAAGCCCGAGGTCGCGAGCCTCAACATGGGCTCGATGAATTTCGGCCTCTACCCGATGCTCAACCGCTTCAAGGAGTTCAAGCACGACTGGGAGAAGCCCTATCTCGAAGCGACGCGCGACCTCATCTTCCGCAACACCTTCAAGGATATCGAATACGTGCTGCGCACCTGTCTCGACAACGCGACGCGCTTCGAGTTCGAGTGCTACGACGTCGGCCATCTCTACAACCTCGCCCACTTCTTCGAGCGCGGCCTCGTCAAGCCGCCGCTGTTCGTGCAGACGGTGTTCGGCATTTTGGGCGGCATCGGCACCCATCCGGAGGACGTGATGCACATGCGGCGCACCGCCGACCGGCTGCTCGGACGCGACAACTATCGCTGGTCCGTGCTCGGCGCCGGGCGCAATCAGATGGCGATCGCCGCCATGGCGGCCGCCATGGGCGGCAACGTGCGCGTCGGTCTCGAAGACTCGCTGTGGATCGGCCCCGGCAAGCTCGCCACCTCGAATGCCGAGCAGGTCACCAAGGCGCGGCAGATCATCGAGGGGTTGGGCCTCGAGATCGCGACGCCGGACGATGCGCGCGAGATTCTCGGGCTCAAGGGGGCCGACAAGGTGAATTTCTGAAGAGGCGCGAATAGCGAATGGCGAGTAGCGAATAGACCGCGCGCAGGCGTACCCCCTACTCGCTGCTCGCTATTCGCTACTCACCACTCGCGGCTATCTCAGAACTTGAACCTGAACTGCGGCCAGACGCTGTGGCCGATATGGCGGATCGGCCGGCCGGGGCTGACGAACGAATAGCTCGTATTGTCCTCCGAGCCGATCATCACGGCTTCCACCAGCGGCTCGGCCATCGGACCGGCCCCGGCCCACGCGACGATGAAGTTCGCGGCCGCGCCCCCACGCACGTCCTCGGCCGGAACGACCAGCTCGATCGAGCCGAACGGCCGCAGCGCGACCGGCTCCGTGAGATAGCTCTGCACCAGCTTGCCGGCAGTGTCGTAATATTCGATGCGCTCGATCACCAGCGGCTTGGTCGCCGAGGTATTGTCGATCCGCAGCGTGGTCGAGAACGCAATGAGCTTGTGCTCGCCGGACGACGCGCCGTAGACGCGCGAATAGGTCGGCACGTAGACCGTGCCCTTGGCGGACAGCTCGCCGGGATCCGGCAGGTCGGTCAGCGAGTCCTTGAACTGGGCGCGAAAATCTATCACCGCGGGCGAGCTCGCGACGCCCGTGGTTTCGGCACGCGCCAACGCGGAGACGATCGCAAGCGCGATCGCCAGGACCCACACGCGCAGCAAGGATGTCGCCCTCATCGTTGCAGCCCCCGCTTGACGGTGTCCGGGTTGAACGGGGGTTCTCGCCTCGCCGGGTCGCGGCGAGACTCGGCAGTATGACACCGGCGAGGCCCCCCGCGTCAACATGGCGCAGGCCGGATAGCGACAGGATCCGGGCTTGTGTTCGGAAATCGTTAACGTTGTCTGACGGTTGAAATCACTGACATTTTTCGATTTGCCTTGTCGTTCCACCTCGCTCACCCTGCGATTCTGGAGAGGATTCGCGGGTCATCCATGGCTTCGCTCGACGCGGTCAGCCTCGGCATTCTGTTCGGCGCGCTGCTGGTGCTCGCCGGCATCCTGTCGAGCCTGGTGGCGCTGCGCTTCGGGGCGCCGCTGCTCCTCGTCTTCCTCATCGTCGGCATGCTCGCGGGCGAGGAAGGGCCGGGCGGCATCCGCTTCGACGACGTGCGCACCGCCTATCTCGTGGGGTCGATCGCGCTCGCACTGATCCTGTTCGATGGCGGCCTGCGCACGCGCCTTTCCACCTTCCGCAGCGTGCTCGCGCCCTCGCTGATGCTGGCGACCGTCGGCGTGATGCTCACGGCCGCGCTCACGGCGCCGGTCGCCCGCTACGCGCTCGGTCTCGACTGGACCCAGTCGCTGCTGGTCGGCTCGGTGGTCGCCTCGACCGACGCGGCGGCGGGGTTCTTCCTCATCCACGCGCGCGGCCTGCGCCTGCGCCCCCGCGTCGGCGCGACGCTGGAGATCGAATCCGCCACCAACGATCCGTTCGCGATCTTCCTGACGCTGCTGCTGGTCCAGATCCTGCTGCAGGGACATCAGTCATGGACAACGATCGGCGAAAAGCTCGCCGCGGAAGCGTTCGGCGGCGCGCTCATCGGGCTCGTGGGCGGGCGCGGCATCGTGCTCGCGCTCAACCGGCTGGCGCTGCCTCAGGGGCTGCATGCGCCGTTCGTGACGACCGGCGCGCTGGTGATCTTCGGGATTGCCGAGGCGATCCATTCGTCCGGCTTTCTCGCCGTCTACATCGCGGGGCTCGTGGTCGGCAACCGGCCGACGCGGGCGCACAACACCGTGATCGCCTTTCTCGATGCCGCCACCTGGCTCGCGCAGATCGGCATGTTTCTGCTGCTCGGCCTGCTCGCCTGGCCGCAGCGGCTGCCGCAGCACGCGCTCGCCGCGCTCGCGGTCGCGGCCGCCCTCATGCTGGTCGCGCGCCCGCTCGCGGTGCTGACCTGCCTCCTGCCCTTCCGCTTCTCCTGGCGCGAGCGGCTGTTCATGTCGTGGGTCGGCTTGCGCGGCGCGGTCGGCATCTTCCTTGCCTCGATCCCGCTGCTGGTCGGGCTCACCGATGCCCAGCTCTATTTCGACGTCGGCTTCGTGGTCGTGATCGCCTCGCTGCTGGTGCAGGGCTGGACCATCGCGCCGGCCGCGCATCGGCTGCACATCGCGCTGCCGCGCTCCGACCCGGCGCCGCGGCGGGTGGAGCTCGACCTGCCCGGCCAGCTCAGCCAGGAGCTGGTCGGCTATGCGGTGCACGCGCGCAATCCCTACCTGCGCCGGCAAATCGCGCCATCCTGGGCGAAGCTGATGCTGGTGGTGCGCGACGAGCACGTGCTCACGCCGGGCGAGGCGGCCGACATCCGCGAGGGCGACCACGTCTACTTCCTCGCCCCACCCGAGCGCGCCCAGGCGCTCGACCGCTTCTTCATCGACATGCCGCCGGTCGCGCCCGATCCGCGGCTCGCCGCCGACTTTTTCGTCGGCGGCGACGCGACGCTCGGCGCGCTCGCCGAGATCTACGGCCTCACCATTGCGTCCGACCACGCCGGCATGACGCTCGCCGACCACATTGCCGAGGAGCTCCACCATCCGCCGCGGCCATACGAGGTGCTGGCGATCGGTCCGATCAAGCTGGTGGTGCAAAAGGTCGTCGACGGAAAAGCCGCCACGATCGGACTGCAACTGGCGGAGCCCGATCCGGTGACGCCGGAGACGCTGCTCGCCAACCTCAAGCGGCGGGGCCGCGCCATCCTCCGCCTCATGCGGCGGGCGACCCGGATTCGGATTCGGCCCGGTCGCTGATGACGGCGCGCAGCGCATCGCGTTGTAGGGTGGGCAAAGCGAAGCGTGCCCACCGTTGCGCTTCGCGAGCGCGTGGGCACGGCGCGTCCCGCGCCTTTGCCCACCCTACAGACCTGTCGCCGACCACTCCCCGATAATTTTCTCCAATGCATCGAGCCCGTCGGTCAGCGCCGCCGGGCCGGGCTGCAGGATCAGCGGCGACTTGATCTCGCGCAGCCAGCCATGGCGCACGGCCGGAACGTCGGCAAAGCCCGCGCGCGCCGCGACCCGCGCGGGCACGAATTTCTTGCCGCACCACGAGCCGATGATGATGTCGGGCGCCGCGGCGATCACCGCGGCGCCCGACACTACGCGATCCTTCGCGCTCTTTTGTGCCGCCAGCGACGCGAACACGTCGATCCCGCCGCCGGCCGCGACCAGCTCCGACACCCAGCCGATGCCGGCGATCATCGGCTCGTCCCATTCCTCGAAATAGACCCGCGGCCGGCGCGGCAAGCGGACCGCGGCCTCGCGCGCGCCGTCGAGGCGGCGCGCGAGCGATCCGACCAGGGCCTCGGCCCGGTCGGATGCGCCAACCAGCGCGCCGAGCGTGCGGATCATCGCCAGGATGCCGGCGACATCGCGCTGGTTGAAGGCGTGCACCGCGACGCCGCTGCGGATCAGCGTCGCCGCGATCTCGGCCTGCAGGTCCGAAAAGGTGAGCACGAGGTCGGGCGCAAGCGCGAGTATCTTGTCGATATCCGCGGAGATGAACGCCGAGACCCGCGGCTTCTCGCGCCGCACCCGCGCCGGGCGCACCGCATAGCCGGAGACGCCGACGATGCGCGCGTCCTCGCCGAGGAGATAAAGCGTCTCGACGGTCTCCTCGGTGAGGCAAACGATGCGCCGCGGCGGAAACATGAGCGGCATCATAGGGCGGGTTGCGACGCAAAGTCTCAGGCCAAGCGGTCCGCCCCTTGATCGAGCAGCTCCAATCCGCCCTGCGCCGCGACATGGCCATCCGCGATCAGCACGACCTGCGTCGCAATGCGCCGCACCTCCTCGGCGAGATGGCTCACATAGAGCATGGGCACATTGCCCTCATCGCGCAGGCGCAGCAGGTAGGGCAGGATCTCGCGCTTGCGCGCCGTATCGAGCGAGGCGAGCGGCTCGTCGAGCAGCAGGAGGCGCGGCTGCATCAGCAAGGCGCGGCCGACGGCGACCCGCTGACGCTCCCCGCCGGACAGCTTGCCGGGCCGGCGATCGAGCAGGTGGCCAAGGTCGAGCAGATCGACGATGCGGCCGGTCGCGGCGGCATCGCGCGCATGCCCGCTCATCCAGCGGCCGTAGTCGAGGTTGCGCCGCACCGTGAGATGGGGAAACAGCCGGCCTTCCTGAAAGACATAGCCGACGCAACGGCGATGCGCCGGCACGTCGGTATGCGAGGCGGCATCGAACAACACCGTATCATCGAGCGCGATGTGGCCGCGATCGGGCTTGATCAGGCCGGCGATCAGGTTGGCGATGGTGGACTTGCCGGATCCGGACGGGCCGAACAGTCCGGTAGCGCCGCCCGCCACCGCGAATTTCGCGGCGAGGTGGAAGTCGCCCAGCCGCTTCTCGACATCGACCGCGAGCACGCTCAAGCGTGATGACTTTACTTCGGATCGAATGGTCATCACGCTCGAGCTCATCGTTTGAGCATGATCCTTCTCCGAAAACCGGTACCCACCCCGGATCAAGTCCGGGGCAGGCTTTTTCGGGATCATGCTCTATCTATTCCCCGTGCAAGCGCAAGCCGGCGCGGCGCGCGAACCACTCGGACACGATCAGCGCCGCGAGCGAAATCGCGATCGCGACCAGCACCAGGCGCCCGGCCGCCGCGTCGCCGCCCGGCACGTTGGTCAAGGTGTAGATCGCGGCCGAGAGCGTCTGCGTCTCGCCCGGGATGTTGGAGACGAACGTGATGGTGGCGCCGAACTCGCCGAGCGCCTTGGCGAAGCACAGCACCATGCCGGCGATGACGCCGGGCAGCGCCAGCGGCAGCGTCACGGTGGCGAAGACCCAGGCGCGGCTCGCGCCGAGGGTCGAGGCCGCGTCCTCGAGGCGGCGGTCGATCGCCTCGATCGAGAGCCGCACCGCCCGCACCAGCAGCGGAAAGCCCATCACGCCGCAGGAGAGCACCGCGCCGGTCCAGCGGAACGCCAGGACGATGCCGAAGGCATGATCGAGGAACGCGCCGATCGGCCCTTTGCGCCCGAACCAGATGAGCAGCAGATAGCCGGTCACGACCGGCGGCAGCACCAGCGGCAGGTGCACCAGCCCGTCGAGCAGCGACTTGCCCCAGAAATCCTTGCGCGCGAGCAGCCAGGCGATGGCGAGCCCGAACGGCAGCGCCACCAGCGTTGCGACCACCGCGATGCGCAGCGACAGCTCGATCGCGATCCATTCGTCGGGCGTGAGGCCGAGCATGGAAAACTAGACTCGTGTCCCGGGCGCGATGCAACACCATAGCCCGCGCGAAGCGCGGGCGTTCGACGGCGGCGGAAGGGCGCCTATGGTGTTGCTTCGCAGACCCGGGACCCAGGGGCATCCCGCTCGGTCCCGGATCAGCGGTGCACCGCATCCGGGACACAATGCAGCGGCCATCACGACACCGGCTTGATCAGGAACGTGAAGCCGTATTTCTCAAAAACGGCCTTCGCGGCCTGCGAGCGCAGGAACGCGAGATAGCCGGCCGCATCCGGCTTTGCCGTCACGGTGGCGGCGACCGGATAGATGATGGGCGGATGCGAGTCGTCCGGGAAGGCGCCGACGATCTTGACGCCCGGCTCGACCTTGGCGTCCGTCTCGTAGACGATGCCGAGCACGGCCTCGCCGCGCGCGACCAGCGCCAGTGCGGCGCGCACGTCCGCGGCCATCGCCATCTTCGGCTCGACCGCAGTCCAGACGCCGAGCTTTTCCAGCGCCGCCTTGGCGTATTTGCCGACCGGCACCGCCTTGACGTCGCCGGTGGCGATGCGGCCGTCGCCCGCGAGCTTGGCGAGGTCGAAGCCCGGCCCGATCGCCACGTGATCGATCTTGGAGTCCTTCGGCGCGATCAGCACGATCTTGTTGCCGAGCAGGTTGACGCGGGTGTCGTCCTTGATGACCTTCTTCTTGCTGCCGTAGTCCATCCAATCGAGATCGGCCGAGACGAACACGTCGGCGGGTGCGCCCTGCTCGATCTGCTTCATCAGCGCCGAGCTTGCCGCGTAGCTCACCGCCACCTTGATCCCGGTCTGCTTCGTATAGGCCGCGTCGACATCGTCGAGCGCGTTCTTCATCGAGGCGGCGGCGAAGACCGTCAGGATCTTGTCCTGGGCCTGCGCGGGCGTACCGAGCAAGCCTGCGGCCGCGACGAGCAAGGAGAGCAGGAGGGCGGGGAATAACCGAGGCAACAATCGAGGCAACAATCGAGGCAACAATCGAGACATGGGGCGCTCCATGGGTGCAAGGCGCGCCGCAACGCGCCTTCGGATGAAGGCAAATTCGTCGTGGAAACGACCGACCCTGGAAGCGCCGTTCCGGGGCTCAACGCGCGCTTACGGCGCGCGGCGGATCGCCACCTAGTTCTAGCAAGCCGCGCGGGCGGGCGCCACGCGGTCCACGGGCGGGAATGTCGCACGCTGTCAGCGGGCCCGGACTATGCCGACTTGCGATGCGCCGGCCGGTGATAGAATGGCGACGGCAAGTTCGGTCAAAAGCATGGAATGATCCGGGAATGAGCGCGGTTGCGGAGCGATCGACGGCGCCGGCGGGCTCGATCGACGGCGAGTACGACTACATCGTGGTCGGCGCCGGCTCGGCCGGCTGCGTGCTGGCGAACCGGCTCTCGGCCGACCCGAAGACGCGCGTGCTGATCCTTGAAGCGGGCGGGCCCGACAACTGGATCTGGTTTCACATTCCGGTCGGCTACCTGTTCGCGATCGGCAATCCGCGCTCCGACTGGATGTACAAGACGGAGGCCGAGCCCGGCCTCAACGGCCGCGTGCTCAACTATCCGCGCGGCAAGGTGGTCGGCGGCTCCTCGGCGATCAACGCGATGATCTACATGCGCGGCCAGGCGCGCGACTACGACCACTGGCGCCAGCTCGGCCTCACCGGCTGGGGCTGGGACGACGTGCTGCCCTATTTCAAGAAGCATGAGCACCATTTCATGGGCGATAGCGCCGCGCACGCGACCGGCGGCGAATGGCGGGTCGAGGCGGCGCGGGTGCGCTGGGAGCTGCTCGAGACGTTTCGCGAGGCGGCCGCGCAGGCCGGCATCAAGCCGATCGACGACTTCAACGCCGGCGACAACGAGGGCTCGTGCTACTTCCACGTCAACCAGAAGCGCGGCCGGCGCTGGTCGGCGGCGCGCGGGTTCTTGAAGCCCGCGCTCGCGCGCAGCAACCTGCGGCTGGAAACCGGGTGCCTGGTGGAGGGCATCGAGCTCGACGGGCGGCGCGCCGTCGGCGTGCGCTGGCGGCAAGGCGGCGAGACGCGACGGGCGCGCGCCCGCGGCGAAATCATCCTCGCGGCGGGCTCGATCGGCTCGACGCAGATCCTGCTCCTGTCAGGTGTCGGGCCGGCGGAGCGCGCCAAGGCGCTCGGCATTCCGGTCGTGCTCGACAAGCCCGGCGTCGGCGAGAACCTGCAGGATCACCTGCAGCTTCGCCTCATCTACAAGGTCACGGGCGCAAAGACGCTCAACCAGATGTACTACTCGCGCTTCGGCAAGCTCGGCATGGCCCTCGACTATGCGCTGCGCCGGCGCGGGCCGCTCACGATGGCGCCCTCGCAGCTCGGCCTGTTCACCCGCTCCGATCCCTCGCGCGAGCGCGCCAACATCCAGTTTCACGTGCAGCCGCTCTCGCTCGATCGCTTCGGCGAGCCGCTGCATCCATTCCCGGCCTTCACGGCGAGCGTGTGCAACGTGCAGCCGACCAGCCGCGGCCATATCCGCCTCAAGACCGCGAACCCGGCCGACCCGCCCGCGATCGCGCCGCACTACCTCACGACCGACGAGGACCGCCGCGTCGCCGCCTCATCGCTGCGGGTCGCGCGCCGCATCGTGGCGCAGCCGGCGCTCGCCAAATATCACCCGGTCGAATTTCTGCCGGGGCCGTCGATCGGCGACGACGAGGCGAGCCTGGTGAAGGCCGCGGGCGACATCGGCACCACGATCTTCCATCCGATCGGTACCGCAAAAATGGGGCTGCCGTCCGATCCGCTTGCCGTGGTCGACGAGCGGCTGCGCGTGATGGGGCTCGACGGCTTGCGCGTCATCGACGCCTCGGTGATGCCGACGATCACGTCGGGCAACACCAATTCGCCCACCATCATGATCGCCGAGAAGGGCGCCGCCATGGTGCTCGCGGGCCGTTGAAGCCAGCGTGCCGGTGCGCGCGAACATCCGCCAGCAATCGGCACGCTGAAATCACAGCATTTTCTAGGTTCGTTTTGCCAAAACGGAGTCGGCTGGAAGGCCGTTGAAGCCGGGACGCGGATGCGTCAACATCGACCCGGAAACCGGCCGCATTGAAACTCCAGCGTTTTTCCGCTTGGGTTCGTTCTGCCAAAATGGCCGGCGGGGACCCCCATGGACATGGTCCAGCGCGTGAAGGGTATCCTGCTTACACCCGAGGCCGAATGGCTGGCGATCGAGCATGAGCCAGGGACGCCCGCATTCTTATTCTCCAACTATGTCGTTTATCTGGCCGCGATCCCGCCGCTCGCGGGCTTCATCGGCAACGTGATCGTCGGCGTCGCGACACCGACCGGCACGATTCGGGTGCCGCTGTTCGCCGGCCTGCTCGGCGCCGTCATCGCCTACGTGCTGAGCTTCATCATCGTCTACGCGGTCGCGATCATCATCGACCAGCTCGCGCCCCGCTTCGGCGGCGTGAAGGATTTTCCGAGTGCGCTCAAGGTGACGGTCTACTCGTTCACGCCCTATTGGGTCGCGGGAATTCTGCAACTCGTCGCCGGGCTGCGCTTCGTCGCCGTCGTGATGGCGCTCTTTGGAATCTATCTCGCGTGGCTCGGCCTGCCGCGCCTGATGCGGCCCCAGCGCGACAAGGCGGCGTCCTACGTCGCGATCGCGGTCCTCTGCGCGATCGCGATCACGGCGGCGGTCACGCTCATCGAGGCGGCGTTTCTCGTCTGAGGCCTGGCTGTGGCCCGACCCAACCGCATCACAAAGTTTCGTGCTAAGTCGAGGTTCCGGCGGACTCGGATGAACGAGCAAGTAGCACTATGACCTCGCTGGCTGAGGTTCCCGACTTGATAGGATTCTTCAGCTATTCACGTCAGGACGACGAATATTCCGACGGCGCGCTTTCCCGGCTGCGCGATCGGATACTAAAGGAATTGCGCACTCAACTCGGCCGTCGCATTCGTGTTTGGCAAGACACCGAGGCAATTCCCGACGGCAGCGATTGGAGCAACGAAATCAATCGGGGGATCGCCGAGTCTGTATTTTTTATTCCAATCGTGACGCCGAGCGCCCTTGCAAGCAAACACTGCCGTTCTGAATTCGAGGCGTTTCTTGCCCGCGAAGCGGATCTCGGAAGGAACAACCTCGTTTTCCCGCTGGTTTACGTGCGCGTCCCGGCCCTCGAGAACGAGGGGTCGTGGAAGCACGACGAGTTGCTCAGGATAATCGGCACCCGCCAGTACGCCGACTTGACGCGCTTTCGGCAGCGCGGCCTCGACGACGTCGAGGTAAGGGAGCGGATCGAGCGATATTGCAGCCATATCGTCGACGCGCTGCGCGAGCCATGGATTTCACCCGACGAACGTCGCGCCAGAGCCGCCGCAGAGGCGCTGCGAATCGCCGATGAAATGCGACGCGCCGCGGAAGAAGCCCGCGGTGGCGACGCGGAGATCGAGGCGCAGCGACTTGCCGAAGCGCACGAACGCGCCAGAGCGCTCGACGCGCGGCGGAAAGCCGAAGCGAAGAAGCGTGACGCAGAGATCAAACGGACGGCGGAGGCCGGGGCGCCGCCCGCGAGCGAAAAAATCGCTGCTGCTTCCAGCGATACGGATCAAGGTGTCTCGACGCCATCGGGCGCGACGCAGTTGCCGCCGTTGTTGATCCGGGTCTTGGCGGTAGCGGCTCTCGTAGCTGCCGTGGGACTTCTTCTGATTTACGCGAATTCAGTGTCGACCAACTTACCTTGACGTGAAAGTCCCTGGTTGCAGCGCTCACAATCTCAAGACAAAGCGCGCAAGTGCCGTATGGGCCGCCCGGGCGTGAGCGCGGCGGCCGCCGCCGCGATGGCGTCGGCATCGATCCCGTAGTGGCGGTAGAGATCCGCGATTGTGCCAGTCTGGCCGAAATGCTCGACGCCGAGCGGGCGCACGCGATGGCCGTGCACGGCGCCAAGCCAGGCGAGCGTCGCGGGATGGCCGTCGAGCACCGTGACGATGCCGCAATGATGCGGCACGCCGGCAAGCAGGCGCTCGATGTGCGAGCGCGCATGCACGAGGCCGCGCTCGCGCGCGCGCTGCGCCGCGCTCCAGCCGGCATTGAGCCGGTCGGCCGACGTGACGGCGAGCAGCCCGACGTCGCGGCGATCCTCGGCGATGCGCCAAACCGCCTCGTTTGCCTCAGGTGCCACGGCACCCGTGTAGGCGATCACCACCTCGCAGTTCGGGCCGGGCTGGCGCAGCCAGTAGGCGCCGTCGACAATGGCGTGGCGCAACTCGTCGGTCACCGTCCGCTTGATCTGCTCGATCGGCCGCGTCGAGAGCCGCAAGTAGATCGAGCCGCCGGTCTCGTCGCGCAGCCAGTTGCGCTCGGTCGCGTCGCCGCTGCCGTCCTTCTGGATGTAGTCGAGCGCGAAGGCGAGGATCACGGCGAGCTCGTCGACGAAGGCTGGCTCGAACGCCGCGAGCCCGTCCTGCGCGATGCCGATCAGCGGCGTCGCGATCGACTGGTGCGCGCCGCCTTCGGGCGCGAGCGTGATGCCGGACGGCGTCGCGGCCAGAATGAAGCGCGCGTCCTGGTAACAAGCGTAGTTGAGCGCATCGAGGCCGCGCTGGATGAAGGGATCGTACAGCGTGCCGATCGGCAAGAGGCGCTCGCCCGTGATCGCATGCGAGAGGCCGAGCGCGGAGAGCAGGATGAACAGGTTGTTCTCGGCGATGCCGAGCTCGATGTGCTGGCCGGTGGGCGAGAAGTCCCAGTTGAAGGTCGAGGGGATGCGCTCGCTCTTGAACGTGTCGGCCAGCTTCTCGCGCGCGAACAGGCCGCGGCGATTGACCCAGGGGCCGAGATTGGTCGAGACGGTCACGTCGGGCGACGTGGTGACGATGCGCGATGCGAGCTCGGACTTGGCCCGGCCGAGCTCGTTGAGCAGCAGGCCAAAGCCGGTCTGCGTCGACATCTCGGGCTGGATCGTCACCGCGAGCTCGGCCGGCACCGCGAATTGGCGGGCCGGCGCGCGCTCGGCCGGACGCGCCGCGAACGGCACCCGATCGAGAAAGCCCTGCAGGTCGGTCGCGGCGATGTCGAGCCCTTCGAACCGGTCCCACTCGTGCCCGGGCCGCACCTGCATGGCGGCGCGCAGCGTTTCCATCTGTGCCGGCGTCATCAGGCCGGCGTGATTGTCCTTGTGGCCCGCGAACGGCAGGCCGTAGCCCTTGATGGTGTAGCAGATGAAGCAGGTCGGCTTTTCCGGCTCGTCATCCGCAAAGGCCGAGAGCAGCGTCGGCAGGTCGTGACCGGCGAGATTGGTCATGAGCCGCGCGAGCGCGTCGTCATCGAGGGTCGCGAGCAACGGCGCAACGCCCTCGCCGAGGTCATCCACGAGCCGCTTGCGCCACGCCGCGCCGCCCTGGAAGACGAGCGCGGAGTACAGCTGGTTCGGGCAGGTGTCGATCCACTGCTCGAGGCGCTCACCGCCCGGCTGCTTGAACGCGGCGCGCAGCAGCGAGCCGTATTTGAGAATTACGACGCGCCAGCCGAAATTGCGAAAGAGCGCCGCGTAGCGCTCCCACAGGCCTTCGCGCACGACCGCGTCGAGGCTCTGGCGGTTGTAGTCGATGATCCACCAGCAATTGCGCAGGCCCTGCTTCCAGCCGTCGAGGATCGCCTCGAAGATGTTGCCCTCGTCGAGCTCGGCGTCGCCGACGAGCGCGACCATGCGGCCCTCGGGGCGGTCGAGCCCCCAGCCGTGCGCGCGCACATAGTCCTGCGTCAGCGAGGCGAACAATGTCTGCGCCACGCCGAGGCCGACCGAGCCGGTGGAGAAATCGACGTCGTCGGTGTCCTTGGTGCGCGACGGATAGCTCTGCGCACCCTTGTAGCCGCGGAAGTGCTCGAGCTTGTCGCGGGTCTGCCGGCCGAGCAGATACTGGATGGCATGGAAGATCGGGCTCGCATGCGGCTTGACAGCGACGCGGTCGGCCGAGCGCAGGGTCGCGAAGTAGAGCGCCGTCATGATGGTGGCGAGCGAGGCGGACGAAGCCTGGTGGCCGCCGACTTTCAGCCCGTCGCTGCTCTCGCGCAGATGGTTGGCGTGGTGGATCGTCCAGCTCGCGAGCCACAGCACCTTGCGCTCGAGCGCTGCGAGCAGCGCGAGGTCGTGGGAGGCGGACGGGGTCGGTTTGCGGGCGTTGGCCATGGCGGCACCTTCGCACTGCCGGCTTGGCAACGGCCGCCAATTTGGATCACAATCGCGGGAGATTTTGGCATATTCTGCCAATATCGTCGCCAAAGGATTTGTTTTCATGCCGCACGCCCTAGACGCCGTCGACCGCAAGATTCTCGGCCTGCTGCAGGAGGATGGACGCATGAGCCTCGCTGACCTGGCCGGCAAGGTCGGGCTTTCGCCCTCGCCCTGCCTGCGGCGGGTGCGCATGCTGGAGCGCGCCGGCGTCATCGCGCGCTACGTCGCGGTGCTCGACCAGCAGGCGGTGGGTCTGCCGGTCTCCGTGTTCGTCTCGGTCAAGCTGGAGCGCCAGCGCGAGCAGGCGCTCGAGCGCTTCGCCAAGACGATCGCGCGCTGGCCCGAGGTGCTCGAGTGCTACCTGATGACCGGCCCACGCGACTACTGGCTGCGCGTGGTGGTGCCGGATCTTGCGGCCTACGAGCGCTTCCTCAAGCAGAAGCTGACAAGGCTCGAGGGCGTGGCGTCGATCGAGTCGAGCTTCGCGCTCGAGCAGGTGAAGTACACCAACGTGCTGCCGGTGGTGTGACAAAGGCCTCGTGCCCCGGGCGCGGTGCAGCACGAAGTGATGCACCGCAGACCCGGGGCCCAGGGGCCGCTTGCCCCGACTCAGTATCTTGACGCCCCTGGGTCCCGGGTCTGCAGCGCAGCACTACGTGCTGCGCTGCAGACCCGGGACACGAGGCTGTGGTTACGGCGCCTTGAGCACCGCTTTGCAGGCGGACGGCAGGGCCGCCATGGTCATCGGCGGGCGCGGCTTGGGCGGCGGCGCGTTGGGCGGCGGCGGCTTGGGGTGGATGATCGAGTCCTTGAACCAATAGTCGAGCTCCTTGCCGCAACCGTCCTCCGGACCCGGGGGCGGCTGCTTCTCGCACGTCGGGCTGTCGGGCGGACAGGTGAGGCGGACGTGGAAATGGTAGTCGTGCCCCCACCACGGCCGCACCTTGTGCAGCCAGGCGCGATCGCTGCCGGCTTCGCGGCACAGCGCCTTCTTGATCGCGGCGTTGACGAAGATGCGCTCCACGTCCGGATCCTCGGCCGCGGTCTTGATCACGGCGAGATGCGCCGGCGTCCACACCTTGGGATCGACGTCGAGCCGGCTCGGCGCCACCGCCATGATGGCCGACATCTCCTCGCGCTCCTTGCGGGTGAGCGTCCGGCCAGGCATCGGCGTGAGCCAGATGTCGGCATCGAGCCCCACCTGGTGGCTGGCATGGCCGGTGATCATCGGGCCACCGCGCGGCTGCGACATGTCGCCGACCAAGAGGCCGGGCCAGCCCACCTTGGCGGCATGGGTGGACAGCCGCTCAAGGAACTTGATCAGCCTGGGCGTGCCCCAGTTGCGGTTGCGCGAGAGCCGCATCACCTGCCAGGTCGGCCCGTCGATCGGCAATTCGGCCGCGCCGTCGAGGCAGCCATGCGCGTAGAACCCGATCGAGCGCGCCGGCACCGCGGTCGGCTTGAGGACGCGGCCGAACAGCTCCCTGGCGGGGGTCTTGGGATCGTCCGGATGGGCGAGCGGCGGCAGCGGCTGCGGATTGAGCGTGCCGAGATCCTGCGCGCCCGCGGAGGCAGCCGCGAACGCCAGAACGATCAGGGGCGCGACAATCGATTTGGCTGACATCGACGCTCTTTTAACCGATCCGCCGCAAGAATTGAATGACAGCGAGGACAACTGTTGTCGCACGCTTTACAAGCCCGGGCGTCGTTCGGCATCGTAGCGGCAGATGGGCTCGAGGGACGGGGAACTGGAATGTTCAGCAAAATGACTGCGTTGCGGATCGCGCTGCGTTGCGCCGCAGTCGCCGCGGCGATCGCCGCCGTGGCGTCGCCGGCGGCGGCCGATGTCCTCATCACGGTCGACAAATCGACGCAGCAGCTCACCGTCGCGGTCGACGGCAACCAGCGCTATGCGTGGCCGGTGTCGACCGGCCTGCATGGCGGGCCGCCCTCGGGCACTTTCCGGCCGGAGCGGATGGAGCGCATGTGGTACTCGCGCGCCTTCGGCATG
>Ga0209006_10002946_pt1 | contig 15480 bp, 13 predicted proteins | sample JacPin_JW_Ref_O2_FD_188567 | JGI IMG/M metagenome (GOLD analysis project Ga0209006, IMG submission 188567) | Forest soil microbial communities from Algoma, Ontario, Canada - Jack Pine, Ontario site 1_JW_Ref_O2 (SPAdes) (version 2) | ecosystem: Environmental > Terrestrial > Soil > Boreal... | reverse complement strand
CGTCGCTTCCGCGCACGTCGGCAAGGAGGTCGAGCGAGCGTCATCGAAGCGCCGGCCGGTCATAGCCTTGAGGATCGACGACGCCCCGCTGTCACCGGCGCTGGAATACTTCCTCAGCGAGTCGCACTGGGTTGATGCGCGGACTGGTGGTATGGACGCCGCATTGGTCAAGCTCATCACCGCGATTCGCGAGCCGGATGCGCCGGCGATCACTTCTTTGGTAACTCCTGCAACGTCAGGCACTACAGGTTCGGCGGCACACCCCAAGTCACGCAACCGCATTGTGTTCGCGATAGGACTCGCTGTTGTCGTGGTGGCGGCTGCCGCGCTGCTGGTAAACAAGTTCTGGCTGTCGAACCGCGCGAAGACGGCGCAAGCAGTCATCCCGGCGACCTCTGGCCTGGCTGCAGCCACTCCCGCTGTTCCTGCAATTTCTGATAGATCTATCGCCGTGCTGCCGTTCACCGATATGAGCGAAAAGCACGACCAGGAGTACTTCGCGGATGGAATAGCCGAAGAGGTGCTTGATCGACTGGCCAAGGTGCCGGGCCTCAAGGTCGTGGGCCGCACGTCGTCCTTCCAGTTCAACGGCAAGAGCGCCGATCTCGCGAACGTCGGAACAGCATTGGGCGTTGCCTATCTCTTGGAGGGCAGTGTGCGCAAAGATGCCGACCGCGTGCGAGTCACCGCGCAACTGGTGGAAGCGCGCACCGGGTCGCAGCGGTGGTCAGACCGTTTCGATTCCGACTTGGTTGATGTCCTCAACGTACAAGACACGATTGCTATCGAGATCGCGCGTGCGTTGCAGATTGCAGTTGAGGCAGACACCGTACCTCGTTCCTCCGTCAAGTCACCACAGGTCCTTGAGGCCTATTTACGCGGACTCGAGTACGAGAACCGCCAGTCGCGCGAGAGCTCCGAAGCAGCGGTGGCGGATTACCAGCAAGCGTTAACCCTGGATCCGGCCTTTGCGCCAGCGGCAATTGGAATTGCGAGGGTCGAATCCTTTATCGGGGCAGAAGGCTGGTTACCCACGCGGACCGCATTCGAACGAGCTCGCGAGGCCGCGCAACTAGCACAGCGATTAACCCCAAGAAGTCCGGAACCACACGTTTTGATGGCGAGGATTCATACGTACCATGACTGGGACTGGGCTGGTGCCGATCAAGAATTGCAACAGGCGTTCGCACTAGGTCCGCGTGATACTTACGGTGCACAGACTGCGTGCCAATTGGCCGCGGCACGCGGTCAGTGGGACGAGGCCCGGCAACTTGCAATCGACGCCCTTGAACGCGATCCATTGAGCCCGGATGCGTATATGTTCCTCGGATGGAATGTCTATTTGCATACCGGCCAATTGGCTGAGGCGGAGCAATCCTTTCGTCGCGGGTTGCGGATCGCGCCGAAATGGGGTTCTGGTCAGTATTTCCTGGGAGAGGCACTGATGCTTCAGGGGCATCTCGATGCGGCGCTGGTAGAGTTCCAGAAGGAGACCGCGGATGATGGCCGGCTAGAAGGGTCCGCGATGGCGCTGTTCGCTGCCGGCCGCAAAGCCGAGTCAGATTCACTGCTCGCCGAGGCTATTCGCCGCAACGGGACCTCCTGGCCCTCCGAGACCGCCCGTATGTATGCCTTTCGCGGCGAGAAAGACCGCGCTTTCGAATGGCTGGACCGAGCCTACGAGCAGCGGGATCCAGATATATATACGTTCAAGGGCGATCCGCTGTTCAAGAACTTGGAGAATGATCCCCGCTACAAAGCGTTCCTGCGCAAGATGAACTTGCCCGAGTAGCGCTGACCGGAGCTCTTCAGCGACACGTCAGTGTGCCATCCTTCAAATCGCAATCATCCGGCGGCCCGTATTTCTCAAAATAAGGCATAGCACCTATACGCGTGAGCAGGGGCTGAAAGCGCTTGTCCTGACGGAATGCTCGCATCTCCGGGCCCCATGGAGTAATGCCCGCGTTCGATTTGCTAAGCCCCGCTGGCGTTTGGTCCACACACTGGTTCTGAAGGTCGTAGGCCATATCGATGGCTCCCAGCACGGCGTATGCGCTGGCGCTCTCCGCGCAAAAAGTCGCGGCCGGGGCAGTATCGAATGTGACACCACGCGGATACAGCCGCGCGCGGGCCGCCAGCGCCGCCTGGCGCTTGGCAGGATCGGTTACCGCAGAGTACACGAGCTGCGTGAGCTCGGACGCACGCGCCAAATCTTCCTCGCCTGCGCCACTATAGTCCTTGAGGTACTTGGCATACTCGGCGTATTGACCGGCACGTACCGCGGCCCACGCGCGAATCGGTGCAAGAGGGGCGCTCGGAACGTTCAACTGGGCGGCCAGGCTTGCATACTTGAGTGCCTCGGTATCGAGGCCCGCAATGGAATAGTCAAATGCTACGAAAAATACGACCCACGGGTTAGCCGGAGCCATCGTGTACGCTTCGCGCACCTCCTGCAGCGCCTCACGTTGATGGCCCATGGCGGCCAGGAGCCATGAATACTGAGCTTTGATCCAGCCGTCGTTGGGATCGAGAGCGGTCGCCCTGCGATAGTGAGCCTCCATCGCTGCCCAATCGTCGCGCTCCAGACTGAGCTGCGCCAGGATAGCTTCGGCTTGGGCGGAATTTGGATCCAGCGCCAGCGCCCGCCGCGCAGCTTGCTCGGCGGCGACATGGCCCTCTCTCCACGACTTGCCCATAGAAGTTGACACCAGGTGCACCGTGGCCATGCCTGCGTAGGCAAGCGCATAATTTGGGTCGCGCGCCAGCGCTCTCTGGAAAAGATCCATCGCGTTTGATGTGACTTTTTGCACATCCGAGTTAGGTCGCTCCAGAACCGAGAACCCTTGCAAAGTGAGCTGATACGCTTCCACGTCCTGCGTCGGCCGTGTCTGCGTTACGACGACGGGGGCGCCACTACTGAGCTTCAGTTGCAGCGCCTGCTCGATGGTCGTCGCCAGCTCATCCTGCAATTTAAATAAGCCGGAAAACTCCCGGTCGTAGGTCTGCGACCACAGGTGCGTGCCATCCGCTCCATCGATCAGCTGAGCGGTAATTCGAATCTCGCTCCCCGCGCTGCGGACGCTGCCTTCGACAATCGTCCCGACGCCCAAGTCCCTCGCAATCTGGCGAATGTCGGTATTGCGACCCTTATAAGAGAAAGAGGAAGTGCGCGCCGGTACCTTGAGACCCGGCACTCTGGTGAGGGTATTTATCAGCTCTTCGGCCATGCCATCACCCAGATAGTCCTTCGTGGCATCGCCGGTGAGATTGACAAAGGGCAGCACTGCAACGGAGGTGCGTCCCTGTGCAACGGCTGCTGCCGGCGCGGCTCGCTTTGGGGACGCACCGTCTGTGCCCTTGCGGGCGATCCACCACCACGCGCCGCTGACCAGGACTAGCACGAGTGCCACGGCGCCCCAGCGCACGGGCATGGACAAAACTACCGGTCTCGGCCTGATGGCCGGCGGCCCATTCGGCGACGACTCTGGCGGCACCCGCCGCACCTCCGCGACAAACCGATAGCCCCGACCTGGCACCGTCACGATGAAGCGATGATCGTCGCGGCTCTCGCCCAATACCCGGCGCAGAGCCGTGATGCACTGATTGAGGTTGTTCTCCTCTACCACCGCGCTCGGCCAAATGGCCTTCATCAGGGTCGGTTTGTCCAAGAGCTGCCCGGGATGCTCGACGAAGTAGAGCAGCGTTTCGAATGCTCTCGACGCCAGAGGTAACACACGCCGGTCGCCTCTCAACAGCAACTGACGCTGCGTGGCATCGACCCTGAAGTCGGCGAATTCGTAAATGACGCGATCCGAGGGTATGTCCATAGCAGCTGTTCAGAAGAAATCAGAATAATTCAAAAGCTGGCCCGCGAATCCTCAGAGCCCGCCGACCCATTCTAGGGCCTGCCCTGCCGGATCGGGCACATCTAGCGACATATTCACAGCTCAACCAAGGAGTTAGGAGTCATGGTCAGCCTGCAAATCCCGCGCTCAACGCCAGTCGCGTGGGCGCTGCGGCATATGGTGGTGCTCGCCGTGGTGTTCGCTCTCAGCGCCTGTGGCAGCGGTAGCGAAAGTCAGGGGCCGACCTGCTATGGCGGCGTGGCCTCGGGCGGGCAGTGCATTCCCACGGCCACGGTGTCGGCCCCGGCCGGCAACCTGAGCGGCAGCGTGACACTGACGGCCACGGTTTCGGTCGATTACGGGGTCACGGTCAGCAGCGTTGAATTTCGCGTTGATGGTGCTGCGATCGGCGCCGCCACTACGGCGCCCTATAGCATCAGCTGGAACACCGCGACCGTCAGCGACGGCACGCATCAGTTGACCGTGTTCGTGACTGACTCCGAGAACCGCACCGCCAGCTCTCCGATACTAAGTGTGATTGTGGCCAACGCCGGCGTAGTGGCCGTGACGCTCGCTCCCGGAGAGGTGTACCCGGTGCCGGCCTCGAGCGCCACTGCCACGGGCAGTTTCACCTTCAATGTCGCCTCCGGCACGGTGAGCGGCGCCGTCACGCTCAGCGGGGTCGCCAATCCCACCGCAGTGCAGATCGGGGACGCCTACGCAGGCGACTCGGGGCCGGTGGTGCTCAATCTCACGCAAAACGCCACGACCCCAGCAGAGTGGGACGTACCTGCGGGCACCACACTGACGCCGGCTCAGATGGACGAATTGCCCGCCGGCAGACTGTACGTACTGGCTGAATCGACGGCTTTTCCGCAGGGTGAGCTGCGCGGGCAAATCGCGCCTGCCAACATCTCAGTGCTGTTTGCGGCCATGAGCGGCGCGCAAGAAGTGCCGCCCGTCTCGACCAGCGGCTCTGGCGTCGCGGCAGTCACAGTCGACAGTACAGCCATGAGCGCCGCGCTGCATGTCCACACCACGGGCCTGGTAGCGATCTCCGGTGCGCAGCTGTTGACGGGCGCTGCCGGCACGGTCGGCACGACGTTGGCCGCGCTGACGGTCGATTCCGGCGATCCACAGCACTGGTTCAACGACAGTATTGCACTCAGCGCAACCGACCTGGCCAACTACAACAGCGGCGACTGGTATGCAAACGTGTTTACAGCGGCGCAGGCCGGCGGTGAATTGCGCGGCCAATTGACGTCGCCTGCGCCCACCCTGACGCAACTGCAGGCCACGATTTTCGGTCCGATCTGTTCGACCTGCCACACCAGCGGTGGCGATTCTCCGGATCTGAGTACGGCTGCCCTGACTTACTCGTCCACTGTCGGCGTCGCCAGCGCGCAGCAGCCGGCGGTGTTGTACATCGCCGCCGGGGATCCGGATAACAGCTACCTGGTGCTCAAGATTGAGGGTGCCGCCTCGATCAGCGGCGTGCGCATGCCGGCGGGTGGGCCTTATCTCAGCCAGGCGATGATCGATGGTGTGCGCGCGTGGGTGGCGGCCGGCGCGCCCAATAACTGAAGGAGAAATTACCATGACAAGGGGACTATCAATGAGGACGATATTCGGAACTGTAACCGTGACCATAGCAATAAGCGTCGTTGGAATGCTGTTCGTGGCCGAGGCGAACGCCGCGTGCTCTAATTTGCAGCAGCAGCAACAGCAATCTGGACAGGGTCAGTACGAGTTTATATCCACTGCGTTTGTGCCGGTTTGGGATCGAGAGGGCGACGATGAGGATGTGTCCGTCGTGGGTCTGTGGAAATTCGCCTTTGTGGCGAAAGGCAACACCGGCCCAATGGCCCCCTCCGACGGCACGCCTATCGATGCAGGATATGTCACGTGGCATAGTGATGGCACGGAGCTCATGAATTCTGGTCGACCGCCTATTTCCGGCGATTTCTGCATGGGCGTGTGGAAGCAGATTGGACCATCCACATTCAAGCTCAATCATTTTGCAATGGGTTGGGATCCCACCGGAACCGTGCTGGTCGGTCCCGTTAATATCCGGGAGACGGTTACGGTGAGTCCTGGTCGGCACAGCTATGCGGGAACCTTTACGCTGATTCAATATGCCTCAGACGAGAAGACGATTTTGGCGGACGTCAAGGGCACAGTGACAGCAACGCGCATCACAGTGGACTGAGGAAGCGAGCGTTTGCAGCGTCCCGCGCATCGCGGCCGGTGCGGGGGACGCTAGCCTCTTCGACGATGACGTTCAGAAGGTCTTCGAAACGGAGAGTCCAACGCTCCGCGGCTGGATCAGCACAACGTTCTGAATAGGGCCAGAAGCAAACAATGCGAGCGCACCACGCTTGTCCGCAATGTTGTTTGCGATGAGATTGAACATCCAGGAATCGTAGCGTACGCCCGCGCGCATGCTCGATTGCGCGTAAGCGGGCAACGTAGGCCGAGATTGCTGCGCAGACCCGGTAAATTCACTTTCTCGGGAGCCCACATAGCTTATTGCGCCGCCGACAAATTCTGTCGTGCGACCTGCGGGAGGAAAATCCTCCTCGAAGGAGACATTCCCGGAAAGGCGACTGCTGTACGGCAGCCTATCGCCCGCGACTCCGAAGGCCGCGCTGTTGGCAGGGAAATCTGCCGTCAGCGTCGCGTCATTTGAGGCGCCCCAAGCGTTGACGGTCAACCCCGCCAGGGGTTTCGCTTGTACCGAGAGCTCCAATCCCTGGCTCTTCGCACGTCCCGCGTTTGTGTAGAAAAGGGTTCCGCTGCTGGGTGAGGTCACCTGCAGCTGAATATTATTCCAGTCGATGTAGTACATCGAAGCATCAAAGGACACCATGCGATCCAGCGTCTCCCCTTTGATGCCGAGCTCATAGCTGGCCGTCTTGTCCGCAGCAAACCGGCACGGAACAGGGAAGAGAATGCAGGTTGAATTCGGGCCGCCGGGTCGGTATCCGGATGCTAGCCGTGCATACACCATAAGGTCGGGCGAAAGCTTGTAACGAGGCGTTAGCAAGTAGGTGAAGAAGTTATCCTTGGTACGTTCTGGAGGCTCGATCGCTGGTGAAGGAAACCCCAATATCCCATCGAGCGGCCCCGTTAAGGTCTCCGAATATCCTTGACTGTTCCGGCTTTCCCGGCCACCAATTTGGACGTCGAACTGATCTGTGAAATGGTATGTCAAGTCAGCGAATGCAGCATACTCGGCATAAGTAGTCGGATACGGATCGTTCAGGATCAGTCCGGGAACCGATAAGGTCACGGGATTTACTGCGTAATACACATCGCGAGTCGGAGAGTCTTCGTGCGTGTAAAACACGCCGATGAGCCAGTCCAGCCGCTGCCGGAGCGATGCGGAAAGCCGAACCTCCTGCGTGAACTTGCTAGTCCGCGCGCTGTGGTAACTTTCAGCACCGCCAACCCCGTATAGCGGTTCCGCAGAGAACTCAGCGAAAATTGGGCCGGCATCAACCAGGCTATGGTAGTCATTCACACTGTAGCCGCTGATCGAAACCAAACTTACGCGGTCAAAGTTTGCGGTCAATGTCGCTGTGTACGAGCTAAGCGCGTTGTGGTAACTCCCGAGCGGTAGCACTTGGAGTTGCTGCAAGTCCCCAATTTCTGGCTTCAAGGTAACCACCGATTGCCCGTCCGCACCGTCGTTCTGGAACAGTGCGCTGAGCTTCAAGGACAATGCCTGCGAGGGCCGCCATAAAGCCGAGAATCGCCCCCCATTCACATGATCCTTATTAACGCCGCTGATGTGGAGCGCGGAATCGTCGACATAGCCTGGAGTCTGGCGCTCGAACCCACTGACACGAATGGCCAACGTATTGCTGAGCGGCACGTTAATCGCTCCTCGCACCCCGTAGCCCACGCCATCGCCATGGGACACATTGTCCATATCAGTCTGTGCATATCCACTCAAGGCGTCGGGCGAGGGCTCAAGGGTTACAAATTTGATCAGACCCCCTAAGCTGCTCGCGCCATACAGCGTTCCCTGAGGACCACGCAATACCTCGACTCGCGCCAGATCGCCCGGGTCGATGTCGGGTGCGAACGACCCCGCCAGGGACCTCGTTGAGCCAAACGGCGCATCATCCACAACGATTCCCACCGTCGGATTCGCACCGGCTCCTGTAGTCAGGCCGCGAATCGCAACAACGGATTGACCGCCGCCATTGTTGGTCAGATTCAATCCAGGAACGCTGGTGTAATAATCCTGAAGCCGCAATTGATTGCTGTCGATAAGTGTCTGGCCACCGAGCGCCGTCGTGGGGACGGGTGCGTCCTGCTGTCGTTCTTCGCGCTTCTGCGCAGTGACAACGATTTCTTCGAGTGGTGTGTCTTGATCGATCGAGGCTTCATTGGCGGCGCACACGACTGGGACGACGACAACTGCGACGCCCAACCCGGACAAAACCAGCGACGCCAGATGAAGCGACTTATCAATTGGCATTCCCCACTCCGCGACTTTTTTATTCTACTTTTGTGCTCGGCTATTTCTCGCGTCCTTGGTCGACTGGGCATCCGGACTCGCCACTCGTAGTTCGGGAATCGCCGCCACTGGCCGTCAATCAATGCGAGCCGTGGACTGAATGGACGCAGCGTCAATGCAGATGGCGGAACTTTACCATTGCGTGCCCCTCGATAACGGCAAAGTGCCCCTGTAGCGACCCAGAGCGCGCCACCCTGTACGCACTATGCACGTCGGGAGCGCCTTACGGCAGTCCCTTTAGGCGTCTGGCGAAGCTTTGAATGCCTGCTCGCACCCAGGTCCGACAGCAGGCAAGTCGCCGCCGCCTGAAAACGACGAGCATCACCGTACGATCGTGCCATTAGCATGGCCCCCTCGAGTGCTCCAAGAAGCATCCGCGCCCGCTCGCTGGCTGGTTCCCTAAACAGAAGTGCTCCTGTTCGAAGGCCATGCTCGAGCACCGTGGTGAGCCAGCGCTCGTTGGCGTCAAAGAACAGCTTCAACCCCTCCTGCATGGGCACCGGCAGCGTCGCATACTCCGCCGCCAGCATTCCGCACAAACACATCCGGTCATTGCTCAAGACGGAACTATAGAGTCCGACATAGCGCTGCAGCTTTTCGTGTGGCTTCGGAACCTCTTGGTCGATCGCCTCCAGCGCCGATTGAAAGAGGGTGCTGTAGCGCTCGATCAGTGCGCGCCCGAGCTCCGCCTTGGAGGGAAAATGGTAATGGAGGCTGGCCTTTGTGAGGCCTAACCGCAAGGCGACATCGGCATAGCTGAATCCGTTGTACCCCCTCGTCTGCGCAAGTTGCTCGGACACATCGAGGATGGCTGTAGCTGCCACTGTCGGTTGTGCGGTGCGGGGGAGCGAATTCCTTCTCAACATTTGCGTCATGGCTACTTGATATTTACCTACTAGTAGGTAGCATAGCACGCACGGGGCGGGGCATGCTCCTTAACTACAAGTCAACGGTATCGGGGCGCGTTCCGACCAAGCGATTCAGTCATCAGACCAAGCGTGCATAACCACGGAGGCTGCCATGCACAATCAGGAACAGAAAACCGAACACAAGTCATTCACGAGTCCCGAAGAAATTCGCAACTTCCCGCACGGTAAGGCCGAGATTCTAACGGTCGGCGGCGCCGAGGTCGGCCGTCTGGTCTTTGAGCCCGGTTGGCGCTGGTCCAATGACGTCAAGCCCCTTGCGAAAACCTCGAGCTGCGAAGCTCCACATTTTCAATATCACGTGTCCGGAAAACTGGCCATCCGGATGGACGATGGAACAGAGTTTGTGGCCGGCCCCGGAGACATCACGTCGCTACCCAGGGGTCATGACGCATGGGTCGTGGGAGACGAGCCAGTAGTTGTCGTCGATTGGTTCGGTGCCAGTAACTACGCCAAGCGGACCTGAGAGGTTTACCGCAGGGGACCAACGATCTTGCTACAGCTAAGCGCGCAAGACTTTGTGCTTCTCGAAGCCTAAAGGAGGCAGTCATGGCGAGGAAATATGTCGATTGCAGGGAAATACCGTCCGAGAGCAAATGCACGGTCGCGATATCCGCCGACAGTGAAAAGGAGCTCATCGAAGTGGCGGTGCAGCATGCAGTGAAGGTTCACGGTCATCGGGACACAGCGGAATTCCGACAAATGTTGAAGCAAGCGATCAAGGAGGGCAGCCCGCGTCCTTAGCCGCCGTCCTCTCTCACGTTTCTGGAAGGTGCGGCCCACGGAAAGCTGCCACATATGGGTGCCGTAACCGTGCGACATTGGGTCTTGTTGATGGCTGGCGCTGTATGTTTGCTCGTTGCTTTATTTCTCGTCCTACCCGTTGCCGTCAATCTGCCCGTATCGTGGCCAGGAGGCGTGCTGCTAATCATTTTAGGCAGTGGCGGCACCTTACTTATCCGCCGATCCCTACGGGGATTTCGAAGCAACCAAGAGTGATGCCGGTTTCTGCTGCCAAGGCTGCTTAAAGGCAGGGTCCCATAGTTCGACGGCGGTTGATGTTGGCGCTTCGGGCGTAGCGAAGTTATCTATGAAAAGACGCATTGCAACAATCATCTGCGCCGTCTTGTGGAGCTTCTTTTTTGACGTGACAATCTGCCTCGTTGCCTGCAGCAACACGCACCCGCAGCCCGATTCAGTTGCCACGACGGCCGCCAAAAACCGTCCTTCTTTGGCCTGTAGCGGTGATGCCGAGTGTCCAACCGGAGAGCGGTGCGGATTCCGAGGGGACAAGTTCGGCGAATGCGTTGTTCCCAGCAGTACGCCACACTGCTTCGATCCCGGTGGTCGCTGCGGTTGCAATGGTCGCCCCGTGGAAATGTTCTGCGGCGCAAGCTCTGGTGCCGAATACACATCTGCTCCGGCCTGTTTCGTAGGCCCGTGTCCGATGCCTTGCAACGATGATATGAGATGTCCGCTGAGTCTTACCTGTCAGAATGGCCAATGTGGCAAGCGCTTGCCGTAAAGCGGAGGGTCGCGACAGACCGATTAGGGTCAACAGCCGGCATTAACGGGCCGACCGTCGCTGATCAGCCAAAATCGGCGTCTAGAGCCCAGGAGTGATTGCCTTTAACCAGTCATCCCCGGTCGGTCACCCTTCGGATTACCGATTCATTGCGCATTAAGACAAAGACCCCAGAACTCAACCCTTGCATTTGCGCGATTGCGATACCGTTCGCTGGAGTTGAGGCCGCCGATCGGCAAGAATGGCTTAGATACGGCATATACCGCACCCTTGCGGTCAGATTACTGTTAGGGGACGCGAAGGCTGCCGAAGCAAGTTATGGCACCCACCGTGCTCTGTCCCCGTCACGGGCAAACAGCCTCAGTCCTTGCCTGTGACCACGTTAGCGCCGCGGTCAACCGCGGCTCCGAACCGCCGGCATTTCGACGCCTGCGGGTCACCTTGGATGACTCCGAAACTGTCGCCTACTGTGCGTGTTTCGATTGCATCAACCGATTTGACCTCGCCTCTGACTTCAGCGTTCCTCCTGACGCCAATGTGGGTGCGTCCGAATTCCCCAAATTCAATCCGATATGCGTCGAGTGTCTTAAAGGGACGCAGTCATCTCGCAGCGATGCGGACACCATCCCCGCCGCCAGCCGTATCCACACACCGGTGAGGCCCGCCCAAGTGTACGTGGCAGTTCTGCTGCTGTGTGTCTCGCTGGGGATCGACGCCGTGACGTCGGCGCTCTCCTTGACACATCGGGGGCCAAGCGTAAACGCTCTCGCCAGTGGAATCTTCTGGTTCGCTGTGAACGCTTGGCTTACGTTTAACATCTGGATGGGCCTCGACCGGGCGCGCAGCATCTACGCCGCGCTATTCGGACTGGGCATCGTTTTATATTTCCTTATTCCTGGGACAAAGATCGATATCCCTCGGAGCTTGATAGATCTGGTGGCTCTTTGTCTTCTTTATGTGGGTCCTGGGCGCGGTTGGTTCAAGGCGGACTCGCTGGTTCGCTAACAATCGTTGGAGCGGGGCGGCTATTCGGCGGCTCTAAAAATCAAAGTGCCAGCTCGTGTCACAGGAAATCCGTCCGCGGTGTGGCGCTTCCCGTCGTAGACCGGCACCTCTTGAAAATCGAACGGACTGATCCCTTCAAGGCATGCGACATTGACACTGTATTGCTTGGGGTTCGAGCGGCGCCGGTGATGAGTGTAAATGCCACAACGAGAGCAAAAGTAATGCCTCGCGGTGTTAGTGTTGAACTGGTAAAGGCTGAGCAACTCGCCGCCTTGGGTAATATTGATGTCGTCCAGATCTGCCGACACTGCAATCGCCCCACGCATGCGACAGTACGAACACGTGCAACGCCTCGCCGAAAGAAGTCCATCGGTCAGCGTCACCGTGAAACGCACTGCACCGCAATGGCAGGCGCCTTTGAAGTCCTTGGCGACGTGCATCCACGGCTCCTAATTCCGGACTCGGATGAGTGACTATACACTCAGCGCTCAACGCACAGGTTGAAGGCGAGCGCTCGTTCTGATCCATCCGCGACATCAGAGATGACCAACTGGGTCGCCCGGCTGCCGGATTGCAGTCGGTCGTGAGAGGCAACTTACCGGCCATCAGGGAGGGTCCAGCTGATCGGCGGTGCGATACACAAATTTCGGCGAGGGAGGGTCGGCGCCGATTCGCTTGAGCGCAGCATCGACTGTGGGGGAGATATCAACGTAGCGCTGAAGCAGCGCGTCGATCCACAAGAGATCGCCTTTAGCCATGAGCGAGACAAGCTTGTGACCTTACGTAAATTCGGTCAACTCGGCAGGGAACTTAGTGCGCTCTCGACAATACCCAACAACTCCTTGCGTGTGGCGCCGGTGGAGGCTTGCATCGTCAGACCGAAGTTGAGGGTCTGCACCAAGTGCGCGAGAGCGTCCTCATCGACAGTTTCTGGGAGGTCTCCGTCAACCTTTGCACATCGGAACCTCTTGCGCAGGTCCGCAAGCCCGGCGGCTCGTTGCCCGGCGAACTCTGGTCGCAACGGGTCATCACCGCACGACAAAGCCCCATGCACCCACAAACACGTCCCGGGCGACTTCGCCTTGGTCAGCAGGTCGACGACACCGTAGAGCAAACGCTCCATCACCCGACGAGCCGTCGGCTCGCTGAGGGCTTGGCTTAAGTACCGGGACGGTCCTTCGAAGTACCGCTCGAGCGCCAGCCGATACAACGCCCTTTTGTTGCCAAATGCGGCGTAGAGGCTCGGGCGGTTGATGTCCATAGCTTCGGTCAGATCCTCCATCGACGTGCCGAGATACCCCTTTCGCCAGAACACCTGCATGGCGCAATCGAGTGCTTGATCGGCATCGAACGCACGCGGCCGACCACGCCTTCCCTTGATCCTTTTGCTTTTCATTCCAGTAGGTACATAAATAGTTGACGAGGGCTTGTCAAGCGCGTACGTTCAGTACCAATCGGTACATAAAGTAGGCTCGGGCACGCTGGGCTGTCCGAACGCCTAGGTGGCCCACAGGGCCAACAAAGCACCCCGAAGGAGGAACCGCAGCATGGATCGATTGAAGGGCAAGGTTGCCGTAGTGACTGGGGGCAGCAGCGGGATTGGTCGGGCGACTGCGCAGTTATTTGCTGCCGAAGGCGCTTTCGTCTTTATTACCGGACGGCGCCAGGACGAACTCGACGCAGCCGTGGCGGAGATCGGAGCCAATACTGTCGGCGTTCGCGGCGACATCGCCAATCTCGCCGATCTGGACCGCCTGTTCCAGCGGATCAAGACTGAAAAGGGACGGATCGACATTCTGTTCGCCAATGCCGGCGTGGGTGAATTGCTGCCGCTCGGCGCGATCACCGAAGCGAGTTTTGACAAGACGTTCAATGTCAATGTGAAGGGAACATTGTTTACCGTGCAGAAGGCGTTGCCGCTTATGCCAAGAAGATCTTCGATCGTCCTCAACGCGTCGATGGTTTCGGTCAAGGGCATGCCGGCGTTCAGCGTCTATGCCGCGACCAAAGCGGCGCTGCGCTCGTTCGCGCGCAGCTGGATTGTCGATCTGAAAGACCGTCAAATCCGTGTAAACGTCGTGAGCCCCGGTACCATACCTACACCAGGTTACGACCAGCTTGGTTTGACCAAAGATCAGATGACGGGTTTCATCGCATCACAGGCTGCCGTAATCCCTCTCGGGCGGGTCGGCGTTCCCGATGAAATTGCGAAGGCTGTCCTGTTCCTCGCTTCCGACGACAGCAGCTTTGTCAGTGGAATCGAACTCTTCGTCGATGGCGGCATGGCCCAGATTTAACGGAGTAGCCGCGTAACGCGCGCGTTGATTGTACTTCCCGTCGACAATTGCACCGTCATCCAGTGACGGCTTAACCTCGCGGGCCGGTCGTTCGAGACGCGCAGAACGCATCCAAGAGTTGCATCCGCCGGAAGCGGCAGGCCGCGACCGACAGCGACCGCCAGCGCTAGATCAATCGACTCCAGACCGGGATCAAACGAGGTAGTACCGCATTGCCGAGCCGTCTTTCTCCTTACGTATAAGGCCGCGCTTGATCAGCGTATTGCGCACACCGTCGGACTGTCCTACGTTCAAAAGCTGATTGAGCTCCGAAGGCCGTATTCCAGGGTGCGTTTTGATCAGTGAGAGCGTCTTATCCAGGAGGCCCCTAGGGCGGCTCAGTTTCGCAATGTTGACCGATCGAGTTCTGTGCTTGACCGGCTTGGGGGTGGGTGCTGTCCTTGGTGCTCGCGCTTTTCGCTTCATCGCAACTAACCTCCTTCTAGATGACATGCGGGCATCGTGACTGCTTCTTTGACTAAGTCGATCGGCGAATGAGTTGATTGGCGACGTCGTCCAGATCGACACCGACGATGCTCGGTTGAGGGCCGACGGAAAGTAGCGCGTTTCCGGTCCGCTTGATAAGAGCCGCGCCCCACCCAGCGGCCACAGCACCCAGCGTATCCCACGTATGAGAGGCGATAAGAAACAGCTGAGAGGGTGGAGCTCTTAGCTGCTTCTCAACGTAGGCGTATGCTTCGGGCGCGGGCTTATGACGGCGCACTTCTGCGATATCCACACTGAAGCGCTGGTCAAACTGGTCGATGATGCCGCCATGCTGGAGTTGTCGGGTTTGCACCTCGAGCAGATTATCGGTCAACGTAAAGAGGTGAAACCCGGCAGCTCGCAATTTACGCAGCGCCGCGGGCACCTCCGGGTGCGGAGGCATGGTCGCAAACTTGTCCGTCAGTTCCTTCTTATCTGCCGCGGCAATTGTGACGCCTCGCGTATCGGCCAGCATCTGCAGGACAGCCGCGCCGATCTCCGTGAATGAAACGTACACCTTGGCGAGTGTAAGCGCCTCCGAATAGAGAATCAGGTTCGCAAACCAGAGCCGCATCGCCAGCTTCTCGCCGAAGATGCGCTCGAAGATGGGCGTCATGCTCTCCAGGTCAAGAAGGGTTTCGTTGACGTCGAATACAATCATCGGCTTTGACATGGCCTGCTCCTACTGCCGGACAGTTTCTGAATAGCTGTATCAGCGCGAGAGCCACATATCCAAACCCTCACGCTGGCTCCACGGCCTAACGCAAAAGAAAGTTCCGAATTTCTCCGGCGATCTCTTGGGCGTGGCTCTCCAAGGCAAAGTGCCCAG
>Ga0209006_10002945_pt1 | contig 15491 bp, 13 predicted proteins | sample JacPin_JW_Ref_O2_FD_188567 | JGI IMG/M metagenome (GOLD analysis project Ga0209006, IMG submission 188567) | Forest soil microbial communities from Algoma, Ontario, Canada - Jack Pine, Ontario site 1_JW_Ref_O2 (SPAdes) (version 2) | ecosystem: Environmental > Terrestrial > Soil > Boreal... | reverse complement strand
ATCTAAAACTCGCTCGGATGGATTTCTAATATTGTCCATGAAATTAGGACTATCAATTGGGGCTCCGAAAACCCTTCCAATTATCTCTCGATTCTGCTCATTGATCGCATATCGTTTCATGGAGTCTCGCAAAACATTGGCTTCTGCCGGGACATTTGGTTCAACTTTTTCAAGTTGTCCTTGGATATAGTCCATCATTCCGGCCTTTAATTGTCTTATCTGAGACCCAGCTTTAGATTGAGGATCAAGATTAAGCTCCATGCTATCACGCAAATTTGCCAATTCTTTAATTCCGACATCCGGAAGCTCTCGCATACCATCAATTGTGCTTTTTACTGTATTGTAGGTATCTTTTCCTATTCCCCATCCTGGATTATATTCCCTGATTGCGCCGGTATCAGCATCGAACATTTGAGATATTCCAGGAACTCTATTGGACATTTGATTTATCACTCCTGGAACATGATCTTGGTTTGGAAGTTCATAGTTTTTAAGTGCATTCATGAGAGGAATTTCAGCCTCTTTTGTGGCCTTGTAATTGTCTGAAAATGTCTTTTTAATACGATCTCCTGCCTCTTGTAGATCAGGAGTTGCTTCATAATCAGGAGCAATATTTTTTATGTTCAAATCAGTATGAGATAATGCCTCTTGTTTTTGAAATGCTTCGATATCTCCAATTTTTCCGCCATCTTCTGTTTTCAATTGCTTCATTGTTTGATAATTGACATCTGCCGCTTGATTATTCATTGAATCGAGCTGTAATCTATTTAACGGAAATTGTGATTCTGGAAGCCTAGATTGAGCATCAATCAACGCCTGTTTCTGAGGTAAATCAGTAGTTAGGCCCATTGCCTTGGCATCTGCCAATTGCTTTTCTATTTCTGATAAATCAGTAGCTTTAACGGCCTCTTGATATTTTGCAAACTGTGGAGCCTCAGGATTTATTCTAGTGATTGGAGCGTCTGGAGGAGGAGTTGGTACAGCCGTAGGCTCTGCTTGATTGGCTTGAATAGCTTCAGGAATAGAACCTTTTAATGGACCAAATTTCTTTAGACCGGAAATAGTTCCATGGATAGCAAGACCGGTTCCAGCGCCAAATATTGCCGATAATGCCAAATCTCCTTTGGCATCCCAAAGAGCAGAAGCAAGCTTTTGAGCGTTTAAATCTGGATCGCCCAATGCTTGATCTGACACTACATTTCCAGCAGCAAGCCCAGTGGCATCAATAGCACTTCCAAGCGCAACTTTCTTTAAACCGGATATACCAGCTTTTTCTAACAATGCTCCGGATCCGCCGGTCATGGCCAACATTCCGGCATTTCCGAAGGCATTTCCAAAAGTCGTTAAATCCTGACTTTGTTGAACTCGACGGGCTTGATCAGCCTGATTATCCATAATCTTATTTTCAACAATGCGTGATGCACCAAGAGTTACCCCGGAAGCTATAGACTCAGCTAATGCTGTTTCTTTTTCTTTATTTTGTTCAAAGAATTTCGGCAAACCAAAAGCCGGAGTCACCTCATTAGCTATAAATGGAGCCGCTTCTTTTGCCCCACGACCTACTGATTTTCCCCATTCAACGGTGCTATTTAAAGCATTTTCAAGCATGCTTCCAACTGGCGACGACTGCGCTTCAGCTTGATCATTGGATTGTTTCAGTTGATCAATTGGAGAGCCAGCAGGAGCGGCCTGCGGAGCAGATACTTGAGCCGGCGCTGCATCTGCCTCATCATTAGATTGTTTCAATTCATCGATAGAACCTGGCATTAAAACTCTTTTCCATATTTTCTAACCATTCGGCCATGAAATCTTATTGATTCAGGATGATTCGGATTTGCATTAGCAATTTGCAGATCATTTAAATCTTTTGCATCCATATGGGCCATTGGGTTTGAGGATGTTTCTGCAAACATATCTGGCTTATAAATCCACATATCAGTTTTCATATTATCCAAAGCTTGATTAAGTCTTTGTCGATTTTTTGATACAGTTCCTTCACTTTCAAGGCCAGTGAGACCTCCGCCTGGCAGAATTCCATTGAGAAGTTCTTTTGCAGCTGCTGGCTTCATTTTCGCAGCATTTGATAAACTTAGAGCCATTGAATTTAAAGCTCCTTCGCGATCTGCAGGAGATAATTTCGCACTGATTGCCTTGTCTGCCATATCGTTAAAACTTTGATTCAAAAACTGTCTTGATTTTTCAACGCTTTGATTATGTTGAAGAGATTCGAGAGCTTGTTTCTGTTGATTAGGATCTGAAATAGTTTGTCTGATCACAGAATCAGCATCTGATGGCAAAACTCCGCCAGCTCCAGGCTTTCTATTTGAAAGAACTCCCATGATCATATTGTTTCTCTGCTTATCCATTTGTAATTGAGAGAGAGTAGCCTGAGTATCCAACTGAGCTTTGGCATTTTGGACTTTATTTGATTGCGCGCCTAACATCATTTGAGCGAGGCTTATTTGCTGATTTCTGGTGGCCATATTTGCTTGTAAAATGTCGTTATAATTTTCTCTGTTCATTTTCCACATATTCATAGTATTTGAATAGTCAGATTTTTGAGCTTCAACATCATTATTGACTGCTTGTTTTATTTTCTCATAGGCTATATTTGGTCCGCCAGCTTGTGCGGCACCTGCTCCGCCTAAGGCTAGAGCTATTCCGGTCATTATTCTCGAACCAGTTCCCATTTGATGAAAATATCGATTTGGATCGAAATGATTCGGATTATTTGGATCGAAATATCCTTTAAGTTTTTCCATGTAAGCAGCATCTTGCGCAGTTCGTTCTGCCATGATTTGTTGTGGACTGACTTTTTCAAGCTCAGAAGGAGCCATGTCTGCAATGGACTTGCCGCTTGAATCAGGCGTTGGATTTATCTGCTCATTTAAATTTTCATAGATTTTCTGTTGGGCTCCGGCAGCCTCTTGTTGAGTTTTTTGATAAGCTTGAGTGGCCTCAATTTGTTGATTAAGAGCCTGTTCATATGTTTGAGTTCCAGGAGCTTGATTAGTTAAGTTTTTATTTGTTGGTCCGGCATTGCCAACGGCTGGAATTTGATCAGACTGGCTTTGAGCAGGAGCTTCTGGTTCATCATCCTCTTCAACCTCACCGCCATCAGCATATCCTACGTTGGAATAACCGGTAGGTCCATTGCTTGTAAATGGAGCTGGCGGAGTCATATCCATTTTTGCAGGAGCTGGCGTTGCAGCCGTTTTTTGTGGTGCTGCAGTTGTAGTGGTTGCTTCGGGAGCTTTCTCGGGAATTGGATCTGGGTTGTAGTAAATACTATTTGGATTATTTTTGTTTTCTGCAGCCTCTTGTTGCATAGATTTATGAGCTGTTCCGCCACCAGACATTTTCACGGCGCCGCCACCACACATTTTTTTAATAACATCATGTGCTTTTGGACTTAGACCTTTTTTATCAACGGTGAACTTTCGTCCATTTTTATGCTGAATATGATAGCTATCTTCTGCATCTGAAATGACTTTAAAATCTTTCATTTGACTTCCTTTTTATCCATTGATTCAGAAACAAGATTTTTAAGATCTTTTTTGATCACGTCTTTTACTTTCGAGACTTTATCTTTTTCTTTAGCCAGATCTTGTTGAGCGCGCTCCAGTTTTATCGCTTGGAACAAATATTTGTTTTCTAGACTTCTATTAGATGTTTCTAAGTAACGAATATAATCTGCCTCAGAACTGAATCCAGGGGGCAAGGTCGCACATGCAGATAGAATTAAAAGCATGATGAAATATTTCATGAAGCCATCTTTCTTGAGCTGATGGCGTTTTTTAGTGCTGCTTTGAATTCTTCAGGAGATCCTTTTGAACTACCTTTTCCGTGCTTTCTAAGTTGTTCGGCTACAAAATCAGCAGACCCCTTAACTGGATCTTTGGATTCCATAATTGATTTCGGTATTACGACTGAACCGACTTTAGGATTTGCCGGAACAACATCATTTTTTTCACTATCTCCAGAGACTTTAGGCTTTCCAGGTACTGGTTTTCCGGCTTCAAAAACAGATTTTTTACCAGAAGCCACAGCCATTTTGTCTTTTGGCTCAACTACGCGTTCTTTTGGACTGAGGAGAGCTTTAGCGGTACCACCGAGATTCATTTTAGCATGATAAACTTCAGCCATGTCTTTAACATGTGGTGGTATTTCTCCACCGTCAGAATAAGACAGAAATTTATCAAGCGCCTTATCCTCTTCTTGTGATCCAGAAGCCGCATTCATGAAGCTATTTCCGGCTATTTGAGATCCAACAGCATTTCCAATCTGAGCGAAAGACTGACCAACATTTGTATTTCCAGCTCCATAATTGGCAACACCGGCCTGTTGCATAAGTGAGTTTGCAATCTGAGTACTTGGATCAACGGTTCCACCATCATCATAACCAATCGTTCCGCCGTCAGCAAAGGCCGCTGCTATACCGCCTAGAAGTCCTCCAGCCGTCTTTTGGTTTGCCGAAGCATTTTGGGCCGCCGCTGCAGCATTTATCGCCTGAGGTGCCAATTGCTCTTGTCCTATCGTACCTAGAACTCCGGCTTCTTGTCCCTGAGCTCCTAATTGTTGTTGAGCATTTAAGGTTGCGGCTTGCCCAGCCGCTTGTTGGCTCATCCCTGCCGCTTGTTGACCAGCTAATCTAGTCGCCAAAGCAGGATTTATTCCTTTTTGTGAGGCAACCAATCCTGCACTTTGTTGGATTGCTTGATTAGTATTCTGCTGAAACTGAGATTGTGCTGGATTAGGCCCTGTTCCTGCTGCCTGAGCAGCCAAAGCTTGAGCTAACTGTTGCTGCTGGCTGATAACTCCAGGTGCAGTTGCATTGAATTGATTCTGCGGAGTTAATGCCTGAGTAACGCCACCGAGTAAACTTCCCATTTATAGCCCCTTTTCAAAACATTCATAGAGTCCTAAGGAATTAAAACCATGCTTTATAGCTCTCTCTTTGATTGCAGGATGTTGCGTATCGCAGAGAAGCTTTTTAACTTTCATCTCTTTGGCAAGCTGGATTAGTTTCGATGTGATCTGATCCAGCGCCCAACTTCTAACGTGTTTATATGAAGTGGGATTTGAAATGAAAAAATCAAGAATTCCACAATGATTATTAGTGAGAATCAAAAATCCAACAGCAACATCGTCAGAGATAATTCCAGTTTCTGGAAGCGACCATTTTGGCGGCGGATTCATATCACGAATGAATGCCCACTCCTGTATTGTCGCATAATCCGAAGATTTATAAAGTCTCATTAAAAGCTTGCTCCTGCTGGAAGTTTTTCCAAACCTTTTTTAACTCCGACGATAAACGCAATACCAGAAAGCGCGAATCCTTGCCCTGGAGATCCGCTCTGAGTTTCTGTAATGTTAATCATCATCGAAGTACATTTTTGTACTTTCATTCTTATTCTAAATTGATACTGTCCTGGATTGCTCAAAACTGGAATAGTTACCATCTGAACTGGTGTCGTTTTGAAATCCGTATAGATCGTAATATTCAATGTATGAGGACTGTAATATGTTCCCATCAATTGCATTTCCCAGACTCTACCAAAGCCAGCAATTCCAGTGAACGGAATCCATCCTGTTTGAATCTCAATTGGAATCACGCTTCCATTGTCTGAAAATACTCCAGGCGTTTGTTGTAGAATGGCTCCGTTTGGCTGAATGTATGTGAATAGATTTTGAAAAACTGTTGAGTCTGCGACTTCTGATGTGAAGGGGTCTACTTCCCATTGACCAACATGCCAGTCATAAATCAAATTTGTTCCTGAAATTAATGTGAATATGACTTTATTCTGAGTTTCGAACTTCTGAACTGACGTTACCGTTTGTCCATTGAAAGATTCTACATCTGCGCCTATGTAACTTTCTGTTAGCGAGTGATCTAAATGGTAAATGCCTTTAACTGCATCTTGATAAATCAATCCTGTTGGAATTTCCATTACGGCATTTGGATTAGAGCATCCTGATATTCCAGGAACTTTTGTAGCTTCACTAAAATCATTATTGGTTCCTGCTGGTGTTGGACCTTGTCCGACTACGTAATATTTTGAAGTAGGTCCAAATAAAATCAATTTGTCATCAAGAGGTGATACGGCCAAAGCTTGACCAATTCCTTGATCGATATTTTCGACAAATAGCTCCGAATTGAATTCGACCGGAACACCATTTATATCTTGTTGAGAATATCCCCATTGAAATGGGTTTTCAGGAGATAAATAAACGACCCTGTTTTTGAATTTAGCTACGGCTGAAACAGCAGGAGCATTGATATTTTCAACTGTTCCGCCAGTGGTATAAAGCTGCTCATTCCCAATGATTTCTGCATCAGGAAGAGTATCTGTGATAGTCAAATAATCGACAGTAGGATCATTTATGGTCAGTTTATTATAGTTTGGAGCATTCAAATTAACTGCCGTAACTCTATAGAAAATAGTTCCATTATTTTCTGTTCGATAAAGCACAAGAGAGACGTTTTGTTTTGCCGTTTGTCTTAATGTTGGGATGTTTATCGTAATCGTGCTTATGTCGAAAGTCTCAAAGCTCTGCCCTGATGCTGTGGCCGTTGCTGGTTGGCTAACACTAATTGAAGCCCCAACTGTGAATCCTGTGATGTAAGTTCCGGCAGGAAAAAGAGTTGGCGTTGATGTAGAACTAATTACTGCGCCTAGAATTTCTCCCGTTACAACGTATCCACCGGTAATTACATTTGAACCGGCAACTGTACTGCCAGTGAAAGTTACTGGAGTTAGTGTATTATTTGCTGGTAAATTAACAGTTAATGGAATACTTGGCGCTGAGCGATTGATCTGTCCTTGAGCATCAACCCATTCATACAATGCAGAATATTGAACTTGATTTACAACTGCAGCACTGGCGCCTATGCCTATACCTCCAGTGTTATTTTGAACAATTGCCCCGAGAGAAACATTCTCAGGGAAAATATGAAAACCTTGTTCAGTAATATTTTGGCCATCATATGCCCATAGTTGCCCAGATCCTAAAAGCAAGTTGTTCCCAAGTTGTATTTTTGGCGCTGGAATTGTTGGATTGAAATTAAAAGTTACGGACATTCCACCATTTTGAGACGTGACGATGCCGGATACTGGTACGGCATTTTCTTCGATCAAATATCCAATTGAATAAACTCCAGATGAAATCTGAACCACTTCTGGAAGTACAAAAACTTCTGCCTCCATCTGGCTAGAATTTGGACTGATGCTCACGCTGTTATAATATCCAGGAGCAAGACCCGGAGCTAATTTCATGACGATATTGCCCAGACTATTAATTAAAAAATAAGTCGGTTCGCCAGATACTGGATAATAAGATATTACTCCAGATAATGCCGGATTTGTTGATGCGATTGGTTGATAACTTCCATTATAAACTCCTAACATGAAATTCTGGCCATTATAATTAAAGCATTTCGATGCCAAACCAAGGCCACGAACAAATACAACTCCAGCAGTTAGACTTCCGCTGATTGTTAATTCGTAAACTTTAATAAAATTTGAATGATTTTGAGATGAACTACTGCTGCTAGGAAAGAAAATTTCAGCATAAATAGTTGCGACTGTTCCTTGAACATTTAAAGTAACATTCTGGATAATTGCAGATGAATCAAATGAAGTTGTGGCAAGTACAATGCTCGTAAGCGTAGAATTAAAAACAGTCACAACATTATAAAAAACTGATGTTTGATTTGTGGTACATCTTGCAATCCAGATATTTCCAGAACCATCAGACTCAAGCGAAATCATGAAAGCTTGAAATGTAGATGGAACAACTTGTATTGATGATAAAGTTAAGCCTGAGTTTAAATAAACGATACTAGCGCCAATGCCGGTTGAATAACAGATATAGAGATTTCCATTTGCTTCTAGAATATCTAAACCTGTAAATTGCCCTATACTTGAAATCAGTGTTGGACTGGATATGACCGTCGGTGTTGCCGTGCTAATTGAGCGATAATTTACATGGCCAGTAATAGCTTCTAGATAAACTATAACAAAGTTAGCCCCAACAATCCCAACTTTTCCGCCCTTTGATGTTGAGCTAATCGGCTGATTGTAAACTAGTGTTGATCCTGTTTTTGTATCAATTACGCTATAATAAACACCCCAATTTTGGTTGGTGGCCGTTGCATAAGTATAAATGAAACATTTTAATCCGGTGACGGGATCATATGATTGATCACAAAATCCAACTGTGTAAAGCAGTCTAGCTATGCTTTCAGTTTCTAAAGAGATTGGAACGAATGCCCCTTTTGAAATCTGTGCATTATCTTCAGGAGAATATGAGTAAAGATTAGTTCCATCGCCCGACAAGAGTTCATTTTGAAATGTTGATAGGCTAACTCCGGCGCTTAATGGTGTTAATGGAGCAAAACCATCGCGCTTCTGATATTGACCTGGAGATTGGAAACTTGTGTTCTGCAAGACAGTCATCTTATTTTGCAAAGACTTTGGATCAGATTTTTCATCCAAGCCAGCGGTCATTTTTACTTGAACATTGGAAGGACTCAAGGGCATTTAAAACCTCAAAAGCAATATAAGTTAACTTGGCAAACTGCTGACGACGTTAGAATAAAACTTTTCTGCGGATTTGGAACAGCAATCAAATTATCAGAAAATTGAGATGCGGCATTTGTGCTAATCACTGAATATCCGGTCATACCATATCCAAGTCCGTGATTAATTGTATTCGGACCAATGGCGAGTGACTGATTCATCACATAGTTTCCCTGTGTGATTGGATTAGAAATTAGAGGATTAACAGATTGACTGATATTCTGCTGAAGTTGATTTAGATCTTTATCCTTCGTTTGAACCAGAGCTATTGCTTTCATCAGAAATAACCTCCGGCGCCACCAAAGCCGCCGCTGCCATCATCTGACCAGCCAAAATTTCTACGTCTTGAATCACTGACTGTATCTGGTTCTGCGATATCACGATTTTCTGCGGCGGCCTCTATCCTTTGGAGCATTGCCTGTTTCTCTTGTACAAGTTCAGCAGTGTCTGATTCTTCTTTCAGGAGCATCTTGCGAGCCACATCAATGATTACGTAATCTTCCCATCCCGAGATGCCATCTAGAACATCTGTGTCCTGCATGAGAATCTTAGACCGTGGTGCATACCAAATTCTTACCGTTTGATTGCCAATTGAAACAGGCACTAACTCGATATAGTTTCCAGTGAATCGATAGCGCAAGTTTGTGAATCCCCAATAAGTATAGACATTGGGAAAGTTCAAAAGGTTTTGCTGTATTTTATTGAATCGTTTTAGAGTTACCCATGCCGTTGGATCTGATGGGTTTAGAGTAATTTCTACGAGAGTTGATTTAAAGAAATCCGCTGGCAATTGATAAAGCTGTTGTCCTTGGACCGTACTAAAAAGATAAGTTGAGCTTGAGAAATATTCATCTCCGAATTTCTGAGCCAAGATGTCATAAAGTTCTTTGTATGAATTTGAAATGTAGCTATTGATCTCAGTTAATGAAACATATTGAGAATTTAGCATATCTGCACGCAGATAAGACATGAGCCTTATCCATTGCAGAGAAACTTGACCAATTGCTGCTGGAACTATGTTTTGTGGCACTGTATATGCCGACAATCCACTTATATTGAAAGATGCTACCTGATAATAATATTTTGTCCCAGCAACAACTCCAGTAGGGTTTGAAATAGGATCATAAGCAGCATCAAGATAGAAATTATTAAGAGGCGAACCAGTAATCGTCGCCAACATTGAAAACGTGACCCCGTCGAGTGATCTTTGAACGACATATTGAGTAGCTCCTGACATGATATCCCACGACAGAAAGTTACTCTGTTGACCAGTTTGTAAATTAAAATTCGTGGGCGTACCTGGAATCATATCTGAAACCTCTATTTCTTCGGTTCAGGTTCTGACTCTTGTCTCTTTTCGCTCATATGCAAATCTATGAAGTTTTCCATTGATTGTCGTAATCCATCAGCAGAACCAGAAGTAAAATGGTGCATCATATCTTGAGCCGCCATATGCTTCATATCTGGTTCACCAGCTTCTGTGGATACATGCTCAGGCTTCATAGAAGTTGGGCCGGCGATTCTCTCGCCGCCACCTTCTTTTCGCTTGCTCATCATGGCTTCGAGAGCTTTTTTCTTATCCCACATTATCATTACTCACCGCCAGTAGCAGACTGAGATGAGCTTGAAAGTAATATGCTCATACCAATTACAGTTCCGTTTACTGGAGCTGTCGGAGTTCCTTCAAAATAACATTGAGAAACGATATAAGCTCCACTTGCTTGGCCAAGAATTACAGCCTGAGATCCTGCATTTGAAATAATTGTTTGGTTTGGATCTCCAAGCAATTCAACGTGATCAACTCCAGAGAAGATGCTTGCCTCGACTGCTCCTGAGCCACCAATTGCACCTGTTGAGCTTGCAATAAATACGACACCAACGGCCGGAGTAATTCCCTTAGGTAAACCGACGGCCTGCCATTGGGCAAGAGTGGTTGATCCAACAGAAACTATTACATATGTTGAGTTTGCAGTGACACTTGTTAATGGAGTTCCTGAAACGGGTGATCCGAATCCAGCAGATCCATACAAATATCTATTATAACAATCTTGCAAATTAACTATGATGATACCAGCTCCTGGATTTGGATTTCCCGGGGCTTGATAAGTCACAGATCCAGTATGAGCTCCACCAGTTGTCGCAAGACTTATGGTGATTGCGCTTGATGAAACGATGCTGGCAATTATGGCTCCTGCTGGAATTCCAGTTCCCTGAACCGGCATGCCGATTGAAAGAGCAGACGTTCCTCCGGGAATACCTGTTAAATTCACACTGTTATTATAAGTGGCAGTGAATGATGCCGAGGTGTTCATAAAAACACTGGCAATACCTTGTCCTTTTAATGATCGGATACCCATGCCATTTCCATTGGTGGAATCGACAATGAAGTTTAGATCTAATTGAACTGGTTTTTTGTGGAAAGTGTAATAAAACTGTTTGTATCTACGATTTGACATTTTGTGTTCCTTTGAGGTTAAGGTTTTTCTACTTCTTAGGCCCCCGCCCGTATGTAGAGAGAGGGGTTTCTAGCCCCCCTCAATTTGTTAACTATTAAAATTCTTGTGTTTGAACCGCGATGATTCCGTTGTGACCTGGAAGTTTGCAATATTGTTGCATGTAACCGCCAATTCGTAATTCCGCACTGTCACTGCCTGGAACTCGGAGAATTTCGATTTCATCCATGTATTTAAGGATATGAGGTGCCTCATTCTGAGACCGCAAAACCCATGAATCCATTTCAAGACAATTGAAAACTCCATCTGGACAATTTCTATCCGGGAATACAGACATAGTTGTATTTGCACCATTGACTTGGACACCACGGAAGCCGATCTCTCCGATTTTCTCATCAAGATAAACAACCTTAGAGCCAAGAGAGATGATCAAACTTGCATAAGTTGAGTAAGAGCAAGCTGCAACGTCTACACGACCGCCATTGAGGGCAATTCGTGAAGTTCCTTGTTGAAGTGCTTCCTCAAAACTTAAACCAGTACCATCATAGAAAACTCCAGCTAAACGTTGATTGTCCACACTGCGATTTACACCAAAAAAAGCATCCGAACCGCTTGGAGGTGTGATTGGCAACCAAGCTTGAAAGCCGGCAAGTTTCAACAGACTATTAGTTGTTGTTGAGCCAGCGGGCTGGAAGTTGTTGTTTGAAAGAGATGGCAAATCACCTTGAACTGCCAAATAGTAACCAGCAGGAATGTCAGTTGCGACTGTTGATGTTGCAGTTGTTCCAGTCAAAACACCGCCATTGCGATCGACTTTTGTTAACACAATAACATCGGCTGGAGCTGTACCAGAACCATCATAGTTTTGCACGCCAACGATATATTGGTTAACTTCGAATTGGACAGCATCATCTGGATTGCTAAGAGTGATGGTCACAGTATATGGTCCGCCACCTGTTGCAGAAATCGCACCGACTTGACCGATTGTTCCTGCACCATTTCGAAATTGCGCAGAAGCAATACGATTGGTTGCAGTCTGCCAAGCAGCATCGATCATCAACTCAGAACCATCAATGAACGCGCCTGGATCAGTGATCGCAGCAGCTAGTAATTGTCCATCGATTGTTGCTAAAGAGAAGTCAGCAACACGAGTCATTAAGAACTCGGCGACTGATGCAGATGATTGATTGTTGTAAGCAGATGCGAAGGTTGCAGAAGCACCTTGCGACAGCGAGTAAACAACTGGGTTAGGCCAGAATTTACCAGGAAATTGAGTTTCCTTGCTCATCATGGCAAGCATCGGATTGTCTTTAAAGGTTAGCCATTGAACTTTTTGATTATCATACAATTCTTTTAAAATACCCGGGACCGTGGCATTTGAATAAGGAGTAGACATGATTGAACCTCATTGAAAGTTTGATTTGTTTTTGCTTTTGAGTGAAGCGATCATGTCCAATGTCTGATGGACTAGTCTGTCTATGCGTCGCATTACTCCATACATAAGACTACAAAAGCGGCAAGAGTCTAGTTACCCTTTTGAAATGAAAGGGGGCTTAAGTTATGGCAAGCAAAAAGAAAGTCGGTAAACGTAAAACCGGCAAAAAAATTGGAAAAGCAAAAACAAAACGGAACTTCAAAAAGACTAAAAACTCTTAAAGAAAGGCATTCATATGCAAAATCAAGAAACAGGAACAGGATCAGCGTCTCAAAAAGCGACAGTTGGCGGAAAAACATGTGATTTTTCTCACGCTCTTGAGGCTGTAAAAGGCGGCGGTAAAATCTATCGCAATGGTTGGAATGGAAAAGGCATGTATGTCATTCTTGAGACCCCAACAAAGATTGGATTTATTCCATATCTTTTGTTTCGAACTGTGATTGGTGATTTCGTGCCATTTGTGGCATCAAACACCGATTTGTTAGCAACTGACTGGGTTATTCAGGCTAATTAAAGATGAACGCGCACTCTATGTGGTTTTTCATCATGATCTTCATTTTAGGGTGCGCGTGTTTTATGTTTTCCTTAATCCATGCGTTTTAATAACATTCATTAAACGCTCTCTTTTCTCAGCTCTACTTTCATTAACACTAAGTCTGGCACTTGCTGCAGTTGCGGTTATTGCATTGGTCAAGGTTTTCGTTTTAACTGGTACGTTTGAAATAGGCGGGCGTCCAGCCATAGATCCACGTTGAACTTCTGCTGTTGTGGTTGGCTCTGCTGCTGGTGCAGGCTCATCGATCTTTGGAGCAGCTGCATAATCTGCTTTATAAAGATCATCGGTGATCTGCAAAGCCTCTTCAATTGAGATTAATTCTTTACCTTCAGTTGCAATCAAGTTCTGTTCGATGATGGCCATTGCTTGAAGTTCGGCCTCTTTACCTCGATGAGCTGCGAACTTATATTTGGATGCGTCTTTCTTGAGCGTTTCTGCAAGATCATTCTTAAAGTTACTTACGAGTGCTGCATCTCTCTCTATAGCTGCTTTTTTCTCTTTTTCGGTAAACTCCGACCTGATCTTTGCTGTTTCTTCAGCTACAATCCTTCTGGCCTCTTCTACTGGATCAACAGCAGTCTTTTCGGCCATGAGATTAACGATATCTGTCTCAGACCAGCCTAGGAGTTTTAATGCCGCGACTTTGTCTTTGCTGAAAGTTTCATTGTAAAGCTTAGCCTTTGAAATAACGTCATCATATTCTTTCTGCTTAGCGACTAATTCCAATTGATCCTTTTTGACCTGCTCGCGAGCTTTGAATATCTCGGCTTCTTTTTTGATAAAAATGGCAAGTTTATTATCTTTATCCATTGTTGTGGTCGTTGCAGGAGCTGTATCTATTGCCGAGGCTCCGGCTGCAGGAACAACTGGCTCAGCTGCTTTGACTGTAGCAGGAGGGTTTGCCGATATCAGACTTGGGTTTGCTATAGCTGCTGGATTCCCGGTTGCAAGTTTTAATGCTGATTCTTTAGACATCTTGTCTCCTTAAACTATGATTTTATTTTTTGGTTTATTCCCATGTTCATCAACGCCATGAGTGATTGTGCCCATGTTTTTCTTGGAAACTCCCCATTTGAGTTGATGTGATGGACGCTTCTTAGCTTCAATTAGAATCAAATGCTCAACGCCTAAATTGTCTTTCCACCAGCATTCGCCGGCCTTCCAAAGCGCCATTGCTCTATTCTTCCAATCCATAGAGCGACCTTTTTTGTCTTGGGAATGCTCTGCGATCATGTTTTTCAGATGCATATCTAAGCTTTTCATAGTCATTTGAGTCTGTTTTACCCACTGATCGCCATCTGGAAAACTCAACACATAGGTCATAAAGCACGGTAAATCCCATTTAGAACCTTTGATCTTAGAAACATTCTTCCAACTCATGCGGCACCTTTTTGTGAGAACGGCATCATATCACTAACCGGAGGTGCAGCAGCCTTTGCCTGAGGCGCAGCTATTTGTTGTTGAGCGATCATCTGAGCTTTGGCTTGATCTGCAGCCGCTTGTTGTTGAACTTGTCCGGCAACTGCTTGAGCTTGTTGTCCTTGAGCAATAACTCCATTTTCCTCATCGATCATTGCCATGAATGTTCTGAGTTTGCTTAAGTATTTAGCAGGACAGTTATTGAGCTTAGCAAAGTTCATGTATTTAAGCGCATAATCTTTAGCTAGAGCCAAATCCCACTCGGAATCAGGTCTCACCATTTCGCCATCATAGATAATGCTCTCGATTGATTTGCAGATTAGATCCTCAGCTGCATCGGCAAGCTTGTCTGCCATCTCAACATCTGGTTTGCGTAATAGGCGGCGGCCTGCGCGTGGGCTAATGATTCCGGCCTGCATATATTCTTGGACAGTCTGAAGTTTTGCGTCTGGTTCTTCAGGTAAACTTGATGTCGGGAATGCCTTAAGCCAATACTCATCGCCTTGAAGATCGATGTCAGCCCAATCCACAGTCTCTAAAAACATTGTATTTGGATATTGGACCTCATATTTGCCCTTTTCTTTGAAAATATCACGGGCTGTTTCAATGCACTGATGAGCTACTTCAAGCGCAAAGTCCTCAACGATCTGGCCAAAAAACAATTGGCGATCTTCATTGATATCATTGACTGTTCTAAGTGCTTTGCCAGAGTTAATTCCAATTGGTTTTAGGTTTGAAGCTGAGAGTTGAGAGACTCCTTCTTGCTCATAACCATCACGTTTAAGAGATTCGATCTTCTCGGCGTTCGAGTTATCAATTGCAGGTGGAACAATATATTGCGGAGGAGTGCCGCTATATCGAATAATTGTTGCGACCTCATTGTTCAAATGCTGGCTCACGATTTTGCTGGAGTTTTCAACTAAGATTTTGAAGCTTCCTTGCATCCAGCGAGACTTTTTATCAAGAATCATGAGGCTATTTATTTCGCTTTGAAGATTCTGGACTCGCTCACATACGCCTTGACCCCAATATCCCAGCAATCGCTT
>Ga0209006_10002944_pt1 | contig 15496 bp, 13 predicted proteins | sample JacPin_JW_Ref_O2_FD_188567 | JGI IMG/M metagenome (GOLD analysis project Ga0209006, IMG submission 188567) | Forest soil microbial communities from Algoma, Ontario, Canada - Jack Pine, Ontario site 1_JW_Ref_O2 (SPAdes) (version 2) | ecosystem: Environmental > Terrestrial > Soil > Boreal... | reverse complement strand
GTCGACGATCTGCGCCCGCCGCGCCTCGTCCATCTCGCCTTCGTGCGTTCGCCTTACGCCCATGCGCGCCTGGTCTCGTTCGACGCCGGCGCCGCATCGCGCGCGCCCGGCGTGATCCGCATCATCACCGCCAAGGATATCGAAGGCCTCTACACGCCCTGGGTGGGCGTGCTGACGCATTTCAAGGGCCTCAAATCGCCGCCGCAGCATCCCTTGGCGCTGGAGCGCGCGACCTGGCAGGGCGAGCCGGTGGTCGCGATCGCCGCCGAAAGCCGGGCGCTGGCCGAGGACGCGGCGGCGCTGGTGCGGATCGAATGGCAGGAGCTTCCGTCGGTCACCGACATGGAAGAATCGCTCGCGCCCGAAACCAAGCCCATCCACCCCGCGCTCGGCGACAATCTCGCCTTCACGCGCTCGATCGACGCGGGCGAAGTCGACGCCGCCTTCGCCGGGGCTGATACGGTGGTGGTGGAAGAGGAATATTCCTTCGCCCGCCACACCGGCGTCTGCCCCGAGCCGCGCGCCATCCTGGCCGATTACGATCCGGCCGGCCAAAGCCTGACCGTGCATTACTCGAACCAGGCGCCGCACATGATGAAGGAGATCTTCGCCAAGCATTTCGGCCTGGCCGAGAACGCGGTGCGCGTGCTGTGTCCCGATGTCGGCGGCTCCTACGGCATCAAAATCCACGTCTATCCCGACGACATGACGGCGGTGGCGGCGAGCATCCTGCTCGGCCGGCCGGTGAAATTCATCGCCGACCGCCTCGAATCCTTCGTCTCCGACATCCATGCGCGCGAGCACCGGGTCAAGGCGCGGCTGGCGCTCAGCAAGACGGGCGAAATCCTCGCGCTCGATATGGACGACCTGACCGGCATCGGGCCCTATTCGACATATCCGCGCACCAGCGCGGTCGAAGGCAACCAGGTGGTCAATTTGACCGGCTCCTGGTACCGCCACCGCAATTACCGCGCCCGGCTGCGGGTGGCGTTTCAGAATAAGCCGCCGACCACGCAATACCGCGCCGTCGGCCATCCCATCGCCTGCGCCGTGACCGAGGCGATCGTCGACCGCGCCGCGGCGGAATTGGGTCTCGACCCCGCCGAAATCCGCCGCATCAACCTCATTCCCGACAACGCTTATCCCTGGACCACCGCCTCGGGCCTGAAATTCGAGAAGCTGTCGCACCAGGCGGCGCTCGAGACGCTGCTCAAGCTGATGGATTACGACGGCTTGCGGCGCGAGCAGGCGGAGTTGCGCAACCGGGGCATCCATCGCGGCATCGGCCTCGCCTCGTTCGTCGAGCTCACCAATCCCGGCCCGGCCTTTTACGGCGTCGGCGGCGCGCCGATCTCGGCCCAGGACGGCGCCACCATCCGCCTCGACCCCGGCGGCAGCGTCACCTGCGCCTTCAGCGTCACCGAGCAGGGCCAGGGCACCGAGGCGATGGCGGCGCAGATCGCGGCTTCGGCGCTGGGCCTGCCGATCGAAAAAGTCCGCATCGTCACCGGCGACACCGAGCGCACGCCCTATGGCGGCGGCACCTGGGCCTCGCGCGGCGCCGGCATCGGCGGCGAGGCGGTGCTGCAGGCGGCCCACGCCTTGAAGCAGAACATTCTCGAACTCGCCGGCATCATGCTGCAAACCCCGGCGGCGCAGCTCGACCTCGCCGAAGGCTGGGTCACCGACCTGGCCGGCGCGCGCCGCATCGGCCTCGACGAGGTCGGCCGCGCCGCCTATTTCCGCGGCGACACCCTGCCGCCCGGAACCCAGCCCGAGATGTCGGCGACGCGCCATTACATGCCCAAGCTCTACCCCTTCGCCTTCACCAACGGCGTGCAGGGCTCGTATCTCGAGCTCGACGCCGAAACCGGCTTCGTCCGGCTGTTGAAGCACTGGGTGGTCGAGGATTGCGGCCGCGTGATCAACCCGATGCTGGTGGACGAGCAGATCCGCGGCGGGGTGGTGCAGGGCATCGGCGGCGCGCTGTTCGAAGAGTGCATCTACGACGAGGCCGGGCAGCTGCTGAACGGCAACCTCGCCGATTACCTGGTGCCGATGGCGGCGGAAATGCCCGACATCGAAGTGGCGCATATCGAAACCCTCACCGAGGATTCGGCCTTGGGCGCCAAGGGCGCGGGCGAGGCCGGCACCGCGGGTGCGCCGGCGGCGGTGATGAACGCGGTCAACGACGCGCTCAAGCCCTTCCAAGTGCGGATTTCCACCCAGCCGATGACGCCGCAACGCATTCTGCGGGCGCTCGGCAAGGTCTGAACCGGTCTACCGCGCGCCGGCCGCGAAGTCCGCGAGACGGTCGAGGCTCTGGCTCCAGCCGGTTTCCATCCCTTGAAGATAAGCCGCGGCGTAATCGACCAAGGCCGTGCCGCGCGTGTGCAGGGTGAGCTTGGTTTTGCCGCCGCCGGCATCGGCGAAGGTGACGGTGGTGAGCCCGTCGATGATGGGCTTGCCGTCCTTGTCGGTCGCGATATTGGTGAAGACCAGCCGCTCGGGCGCCACAATCTCGCGATAGACGCCGCCGCACGGATATTCGGCGCCGTCGGGCGCGCGCATGACGATGTGCCAGGAGCCGCCGACCCGCGCGTCCAGCTCGCAGACCGGATTCGAAAATCCCTTCGGCCCCCACCACCGGGCCAGACGCTGCGGATCGGTCCACGCTTTCCAGACCAGATCGCGCGGCGCGTTGAAAACCCGCGTGATGGTGATCTCGCGCTCAACCGGCTTGGCGCCGCTCATGCCGTCGCTCCCACATATCCGGCCAGGCGATTCAAGGTCTGGTTCAGGCCCTCGACCGCGCCGTATTTCTCGGCCACGTCGTCGCGTTCCGCTTTGTTGTCGAATAACATGCGCATCACGAGCCTGGTCTTGCCGCCCTCCTCGGCGAAGGTCACGGTGACGTGGAATTTCGGGCTGACATGGTCGTAGGCCAGGAGCGAAGGTTTCACGATTTCGGTGAAGACGACCTCGTTTTCGTAATCGGTGCCGTCCGGCCCGTGCATGGTGAACCGCCACCTGCCGCCCGGTTTGACATCCATTTCGCGGATCGTGTTGGTGAAGCCGTTCGGTCCCCACCACTTGGCCACGTGCTTCGGGTCGGTCCAGACCGCCCAGACCAGCGCGCGCGGCGCATTGAGCAACCGCGTGGCGACGATTTCCCGGCCGGCGCTGTCCGCGGCGTCGCTATTTCTTGCGGCCATGCCGCTTCTCCTTTTTCTCATTCGCTTGCAGTTCGTGCAGGTAATCGCCCAGGCGATCCAGACGCGCATCCCACAGGCGGCGATAGCGCTCGAGCCACAAATCGACGTCCTTGAGAGTGTCCGGTGCGATCCGGCAGGGCCGCCATTGGGCATTGCGGCCGCGCGCTATCAGCCCCGCCTGCTCCAGCACCTTGAGATGCTTGGAGACGGCGGGCAGGCTCATCGTGAAGGGCTGGGCAAGCGCGGTCACCGTAGTCTCGCCCAAGGCAAGCCGCGCGAGGATGGCCCGGCGCGTTGGATCGGCGAGCGCCGCGAAGGTGGCGCTGAGGCGGTCGGTGGTCATGGCGTTCAATACCTTCTAGTTAATTAACTAGACAGTTAAATACAACGCGGCCCGCCTGATGTCAAGCCTGCGCGGACCGGTGCAGCCGAGGCCGAATCCAGCCGCTTTCGGCCGGGTATTTTAATGGAATCGCATTGACTGAATTGTTGATCGGTTGAACAATAAGCCCATGAAGCTCGGCACCTTCATGATGCCGCTCCATCCGCCGGAGCGCGACTATTCCGAGACCCTCAAGGAGGATCGCGAGATGATCCTCCTCGCCGACAAACTCGGCTACGAAGAGGCCTTCATCGGCGAGCACGTCACCGACCGCGCCGAGACCATCACCTCCTGTCTCATGTTCATCGCCTCGCTGGCGCACGACACCAAGCGCATCAAGCTCGGCACCGGCACCATCAACTTGCCCAACACCCATCCGGCGGCGGTGGCGGCGCAGGTGGCGATGATCGATCACATCCTCCAGGGCCGCTTCATCATGGGCATCAGCCCCGGCGGCCTGCTGTCCGACGCCGAGGTGTTCGGCAATCTCGATGCCGACCGCGCCGCCATGTTCCTCGAATCGATCGGCATGGTGCTGAAGATCTGGGAAACCAAGCCGCCTTACGAGCTCGAGGGCAAGTATTGGAAAATCTCGACCAAGCGCACGCTGATGGCCGATATCGGCCAGGGCATCATCATGACGCCCTTCCAGAAGCCGCATCCGCCGATCGTCGTCACCGCGGTCTCGCCCTTCTCGAAGGGCGTGGCGGCGGCGGCCGAGCGCGGCTGGACGCCGATCTCGGCCAATTTCCTGCAGCCGCCCTGGGTCGCCTCGCATTGGCCGATGTACGAGCAGGGCTGCGCCAAGGCGGGCCGCCCCGCGCGGCGCCAGGATTGGCGCGTCGCCAAGAGCGTCTTCATCGCCGCCGACGACAAGGTGGCCCAGCGCTACGCCAAGGAGGGCAACAGCCCCTACCGCTTCTACTACCACCAACTCATGACCAAGCTGATCAAAGGCGGGCGGAACGAACTCTTCAAGGCCGACCGCAGCATGCCGGACAACGCCGTCACCCTCGACTACGTCGTCGATTCCCTGGTCACTTGCGGCACCGTCAACAGCGTGGTCGACCAGCTGCTGGCCTTCCGCGAGCGCATCGGCGATTTCGGCACGCTGCTCTATGCCGGCCACGACTGGGTCGATCCCGCGCTCGCCAAGCGCTCGATGGAGCTGATGGCGACCGAAGTGATGCCGCGCCTCAACAAGGCGCTGGGCCAACAGGCGGCGGAATAAATTGCGTAGCGACTGTCTTGCGAAGCGGGAACAAGGACGGGCCGAACGCCAACCGGACGCGGCCGTCGTGAGAAGTTGAGGTAAGAACCGCTAATGAAAGGTTGCAGAGCTTCGGGAAATGTCTCTATCCTGATTGCAACCGGCCGGCGCACAGGGCAATAGCCCACTTGCGACAGGGCCTTAGCGGATAACACGACGAGGCGCCGTTCAAACGGCCCCGGCAACAGGGAGGGGACCATGTCTGTCAAACTCAATCGGCGCAAATTCCTGGCGGGTTCGGCGGCCGTGGCTTCCGCGGCGGCGTTCCCGATGCCTTCGATCGCGCAATCGGCGCCGGTGAAGATCGGACTGCTCACGGTCAAGACCGGGCCGCTCACCGAAGGCGGCCTCCAGATGGAGCAGGGGGTCACCGCTTATCTCAAGTCGAAGAACATGATTCTCGCCGGGCGCAAGGTCGATTTGACCGTCGCCGACACCGGCGGCAACCCCGCCGGCACCAAGACAAAGGCGCAGGAGCTGGTCGAGCGCGACAAGGTCAACGTCATCCTCGGGCCGCTGGCGGCGTTCGAGATGCTCGCCATCTCCGATTACGTCACGCAGAACAAGGTTCCGACTCTTTGCCTCGCCGGCGCCGACAATCTGACGCAACGCAACCCTAATCCCTATCTCGTTCGCGCCTCGGCGACCTCCTCCCAGGCGATGCACGTGATGGGCGACTACGCCGCGAAGACGATGGGGCTGAAGAAGGTGGCCTGTCTCGATTTCGACTTCGCCTTCGGCTACGAGCAGGAAGGCGGCTTCCAGCAGGTGTTCGAGGATGCCGGCGGCAAGGTGGTCAGCAAGGTGTGGGCGCCTTTGGGCACGCCCGACTTCACGCCCTTCATCGCGCAGATACAGGATTGCGATGGCGTGAGCCAGGGCTTCGCCGGCGCGGCGCCGGTCAAGTTCATGAAACAATACGCCGACGCCGGGCTGAAGCTGCCGGTGGTCGGCGGCGAGACGGCGGGCGACGACGCGTTGCTGTCCCGTTTCGGCGACGAAGCCATCGGACTGATCAACGCCTGCCCCTACACCATCGACCTCAAGAACGACGCCAACGACAAGTTCAAGGCGCTGATGGACAAGGAATATCAGTCGGTCCCCGGCTTCTACGCCGCGAGCATGTATGTCACGGTGCAGGTGGTCGAGGCCGCGCTGCGTGCGCTGCACGGCGATTTGTCGAAGCCGGAGCAGACGATCAAGGCGTTGCGCGCGGTCAACCTGACCGACACGGCGCGCGGGCCGCTCCGTTTCGACGATCTCGGCAATGCCGTCGGCTCCATGTATGTCCGCAAGATCGTCAAGCAAGGCGACAAGCTCACCAACGTCACGCAGAAGACCTACGAGAATGTGAGCCAGTTCTGGCCTTACGACGAGGCGAAGTATCTCGCGCAGCCGGCCTATTCGCGCGACTATCCGCCTCTGAAGACGTGATCGCGGCCCTCGCCCCGTCCCTCTCCCGCATCCCGGGAGAGGGTTGGGGCGGGGGCGCCGCGCACCGCCGGGAACGCCTGACATGAGTTTGTGGGGAATACTCGCCGTCAACAGCGTCACGTTCGGCGGCCTGCTCTTCCTGTTGTCCGCCGGGTTCTCGCTAATCTTCGGCCTGATGCGGATTCCGAACCTGACGCATGGTTCGATGTTCATGCTCGGCGGCTATGTCGGGTCGAGCCTCTATCTCACCTATCACCTGCCGTTCTGGCTCGCGGCGCTGGCGGCGGCGGCGGTCGTCGCCGCGTTCGGCGGCGTGATCGAGCGCCTGTTGCTGCGGCGCCTGGCGGGCTCGACCCTCGCCCAAGTGCTGGTGACGCTCGGCATCTCCCTGATCGTCGCGGATTTCTGCCTGATGATATGGACCGGCGATCCGATATCGGTGGCGACGCCGCCCGCTCTCGCCGGCGGCACGCGCGCATTCGGCATTTTCTTCACGACCTACCGCATCGCCGTCATCCTGGTCGCCTGTGTGGTCTCGGCGCTGCTCTGGGCGCTTTTGGACAAGACGCGACTCGGCGCCATGATCCGCGCCGGCGTGGACGACCCGCAGATGGCGCGGGTGGTCGGCATCCGCGTGTCGCGGCTCTTCACCATCGTGTTCTGCCTGGGGGCGGGACTGGCGGGGTTCGGCGGAATCATCGGCGCGCCGATCTTGTCGGTCTATCCCGGGCTCGATTCCGACATGCTGCCCCTGGCGCTGGTGGTGGTCATCCTGGGCGGAGCCGGCAGCCTGCTGGGCTCGCTCTTGGGCAGCTTTATCATCGGCTTCGTCTATAATTTCGGCCAGGCGCTGGTGCCGGAATTGGCCTATTTCGTGCTCTTCCTGCCGATGGTGCTGGTGCTGGTGCTGCGCCCGCAGGGCCTGTTCGGCAGGCAAGCGCCGTGAGCGCGCGAATTCCCGTCTTGGTTCTCGCCCTGGCCGCGCTCGCGGCAGTGCCCTGGTTGGTGCCGGGCGGCTATTACATCAGCATCTCGAGCGAGATCCTGATCTACGCGGTCTTCGCGCTGGGATTGAACGTGCTGGTGGGTTATGCCGGCTTGGTTTCGCTCGGTCATGCCGGGCTTTTCGGCGTCGCGGCCTATGCCACGGCGAGCGCGCTGGCGGCGGGCTTCGGCCATGCGGGCGCGATCCTGTTCGCGCTGACGGCGACGCTCGCCGGCACGGCGGTGTTCGCCGCGCTCGCCTTGCGCGCCACCGGCATCGTCTTTCTCATGATCACGCTCGCCCTCGGTCAGATCCTGTGGGGACTGGCCTATCGCTGGATCAGCGTCACCAACGGCGACAACGGCGTCCCTGTGGCGAGCCGCCCCGCGCCACTGGGGTTCGCGCTCGACGTGCCGTCGCATTTCTATTACGCGACGCTGGCGATTTTCCTGCTGGCGCTTGTTTCCTGCTATGTCTTCATTCATTCGCCTTTCGGCGCCGGCCTCAAGGGCACGCGCGACCAGCCGCGGCGCATGAACGCGCTCGGTTACCATGTGTGGCTGATCCGCTTTTACGCCTTCCTGTTCTCGGGCTTCCTGACCGGCGTGGCCGGCATCCTGTTCGTCTACTACACCGAATTCATCAGCCCGCAGACGCTCGCGCTCACCTCCTCGGCCGAGGTGCTGTTGATGGTGATCTCGGGCGGCACGGGCACGTTGTTGGGGCCGATCGCCGGCGCCGCCTTGGTGGTGATCGTGAAGAACATCGCCAGCGCCTATATCGAGCGCTGGAACATGCTGCTGGGCGTGATCTTCGTCGCCATCGTCGTGTTCATGCCGGAAGGGCTGGTGCCGGGCTCGGTGCGCCTGGCGCATTGGGCGCTCAAGGCGATCCGGCCGCCCGCCTCCGCCGGAAAGGCGGGGGCGCCATGAGCGCGCTGGTCATCCGCAATCTCAACAAGTCCTTCGGCGGCTTGCGCGTCACCAGCGCGATCAATCTCGCCGTCGAGCCTGGCGAGCGCCGTCTCATCATCGGCCCCAACGGCGCCGGCAAGACCACGCTCTTCAACCTGATCGCCGGCGAGATGCGGGCCGATCGCGGCTCGATCTCGTTGTTCGGCCGCGATCTCACCCGCATGGCCTCGCGCCGCCGCGCCCATATGGGGTTGTCGCGGACGTATCAGATCATCACGCTCTTTCCGCGCGACACGCTGTTGCACAACGTCATGCTGTCGCTGTTGGCGCTGACGGGATTGCGCTGGAATCCCTTCCTGCGGCTCGACCGGCAGCGCGATCTCACGGCCAAGGCCGAAGCCGCGTTGGCGCGCGTCAACCTCGCCCATCTGGCGGCGCGGCCCTTGGCCGACACCTCCTATGGCGAGCGCCGCCGGGTCGAGATCGCCATGGCGCTGGCGCAGAACCCCAGGCTGCTGCTGCTGGACGAGCCCTTCGCCGGGCTCTCGGTCGACGAACGGCGCGACGTGCAGAAACTCCTGGCCGCCATACCGCGCGAGGTCACCATCGTCATGATCGAGCATGACATGGATGTGGCGCTCGATTTCGCCGAGCGCATCTCGGTCATGCATTTCGGCGAAGTCATCGTCGAAGGCAGCCGCGCCGAGGTTGTGTCCGATCCGCGCGTCAAGGAGATCTATCTTGGCGAATGAAGCGCTTGCGCTGGGCGGCGTCGACGCCTTCTACGGCGACAGCCACGTGCTGCACGGCGTTTCCTTCGCGCTTGGCGAGGCGCGGCTGTTGGGCCTGTTGGGCCGCAACGGCGCCGGCAAGTCGACCTGCATGAACGTGATCATGGGCCTGCTGCGCCCGCGCGGCGGCAAGGTCCGGCTGTTCGGCGAGGACGTGACCGGCAAGGCGCCCGAGGACATATCCTGGCGCGGCGTGGCGCTGGTGCCGCAGGGGCGCCGCATCTTCCGCAGCCTCACCGTCGCCGAGAACCTGATGGTGGCGGCGCGGCGCCCTGCCGGCAACGGCGCGCACGCGCCCTGGGATTTCAACCGGGTGGCGGACGCCTTCCCGCGCCTCAAGGAGCGCTCGCGCCAGATCGCCGGATATTTGTCCGGCGGCGAACAGCAAATGCTTGCCATCGGCCGGGCCCTCATGTCGAATCCGCGCGTCCTTCTCATGGACGAGCCGTCGGAGGGATTGGCGCCGCAGATCGTCGCCGAGGTCATGGCCACCATCCGCCGGTTGAAGGAACAGGGTCTGTCGATCATCCTGGTTGAGCAGAACGCCAAGCTGGTGTTCGATATCGCCGACGACATCGTGATTTTGAACAGCGGGCGGGTGGCGGTCGTGGATACCAAGGAACGTCTCGTCAAGCAGGGTCTCGATCTGCATCAGCATCTCGGCATCTATTAGAAAACACGGGGAACGAGGATAAGAATGGAAGGCGCGCGCCAGCTTCGCATCGAGGACGAAGCCCTGCTCAAGGGCAAGGGCCGATACACCGCCGATCCGCGTGAACCGGGTCAGGCGCATGCGGTCTTCGTGCGCGCGCCGATGGCGGCGGCCGATATTCGCGGCATCGACACGGCAGCGGCTAAAAAGTCGCCCGGCGTGCTGGCGGTGCTGACATCGGCCGATCTCGGCCAGACCGGCAGCCTGGCCGGGCCGCTGCCGGTTCCGGGGCGCAACGGTTCCAAGATTCTGGCGCCGCGCTGGCCGGCCCTGGCCGAGAAGCGCATCGTTCACGCCGGTCAGCCGGTGGCGGCGGTGATCGCCGAGACCCTCGCCCAGGCGATGGACGCGGCCGAGCTGGTCGCCGTTGACTACAAGGAGTCAACGCCGGTGGCGGATGTGCGCGAGGCGGTCAAGCCGGGAGCGCCGCTGGTCTGGCCCGAGGCGCCCGGCAACATCAGCCTCGATTTCGCGTGGCCGATGTCCGAAGGCGGCGTCAACGGCAAGGAAGTCGACCAGATCGTCGCCGCCGCGGCGCATGTGGCCAAGCTCTCGCTCACGCATCAGCGCCTGGCCGTCGCTTCGATGGAGGCGCGCGCCGCAACCGGGCTCTACGACGCATCGTCCGGCGAATACACGCTGCGTTGCGGTTCGCAGAGCGTGTGGATCATGGGCCAGCAACTGGCCGGCGTGCTCGGCGTCAAACCGGAGAAGATGCGCGTCATCTCGGGCGATGTCGGCGGCGCCTTCGGCATGAAGACCGGCGCCTATCCCGAATATGTGATCGTGCTGGTGGCGGCCAAGCTGCTGGGCCGGCCGGTCCACTGGCATTCGCTGCGCGGCGAGGCGTTCCTCTCCGACCACCAGGCGCGCGACATGGTGACCGAGGGCGAACTCGCGCTCGACAAGGACGGCAACTTCATCGCGCTGCGCGTCAAGGTGATCGCCAATCTGGGCGCCTTCGCCGCCGGCGCGGGTCCGCTCACGCCGACGCTCAACCTGGCGCGCTGCTTTCCCAGCGTCTACCGCATCCCGCGCCTCAGCTGCGACGTCAAATGCGTCTTCACCAACACGGTGCTGACCGGCCCTTATCGCGGCGCCGGCCGTCCCGAGGCCAATTACCTGCTGGAACGCCTGGTCGAGGAGGCGGCGAAAGTCACCGGCATCGACGCCGTCGCTCTGCGCCGCCGTAATTTCGTCACGCCCGCCGAGATTCCCTACAAGGGCGCGATGGGCACGGTCTATGACAGCGGCGATTTCCCGGCGGTGTTCGAAAAGGCGATGGCGTTGGCCGATTTCAAGGGCTTCCCCGCGCGCAAGGCGCAGAGCGAAGCCAAGGGCAAGCGCCGCGGCCTCGGCATTTCCTGCTTCCTCGAGCATTCGGGCGCGCTGCCGCCCGAGGGCGCCTCGATCTCCTTTCCCGGCGACGGCAAGGTGGCGGTGGGGCTGGGCGCGCAATCGACCGGCCAGGGCCATCTGACGATCTTCGCCCAGCTTGCGGCCGAAAAGCTCGGCATCGATTTCAATTCCATCGTCGTGCGCGAGGGCGATACGCGCTTGGGCGTCGAGGGTCACGGCAGCTTCGCCTCGCGCTCGACGGCGGCCGCCGGCACCGCCTTGTTCCGCACCGCCGAGGCGGTGATCGAAAAGGGCAAGAAAGCGGCGGCGCGGTTGCTCGAAGCGGCCGAGGCCGATTTGGGATATCGCAACGGCTTCTTCGAGGTCACCGGCACCGACCGCCGGGTCTCGATCTTCGAAGTCGCCAAGAAGGAAAATCTCGACACCAACCTGGTCTCGCAGACGCCGCAGCATTTTCCCAATGGCTGCCACATCGCCGAGCTCGAGATCGATCCCGAGACCGGCCAGGTCGAGATGCTGGCCTATAGCGGCGCCGACGATTCCGGCCGGCTGGTCAACCCAATGATCGTCGAGGGCCAGGTGCATGGCGGCGTGGCGCAGGGCCTGGGCCAGGCGTTGATGGAAAACGCGGTCTATGATTCCGCCGGACAGCTCTTGGCCGGCTCCTTCATGGATTATGCCATGCCGCGCGCCGCCGACATGCCGCCCCGGATCGCCGACGCCTTCCTTGAATTCCCCTGCACCACCAATCCCTTCGGGGTCAAGGGTGCGGGCGAGGCCGGCACCACCGGCGCGCTGGCTGCGGTCATGAACGCCATATCCGACGCGTTGCCCGGCGATGCCGGGCGCACTCTCGACATGCCGGCGACGCCCTTGAAGATCTGGCAGGCCTGCCAGAAAGCGGCGGGAGCGAAAAAATGAGCCTGCTTTACAGCTGCCTGCCGGCCGCCGCCGCGGGCGGGGCGGGCGCCAAATCCGCCAAATCCGGCAAGGCGAAATCGCGCCATCCCGCCATCGACATCCATTGCCACGTCTTCACGCCGGCGGCCGCGGCGCTGGCCAAGGACCGCTTCAAGCCGGAAAACGATCCCTATTCGCTCTTCCACAGCGCCGCCTCCAAGGAGGTCGACGCGAAACAGGCCCAGGCGATCGGCCCGCTGCTCACCTCAGTGGCGGAACGCCTCAAGGTGATGGACCGCGACGGCATCGACATCCAGGCGGTGTCGACCGCGCCGATCCAGTATTATTACTGGGCCGAAGCCGAGCTCGGGCTCCAGGCGGCGCGGCTCATCAACCAGAACATCGCGTCCATCTGCCAGGCCAATCCCGAGCGCTTCGTCGGTCTCGCGACGGTTCCGATGCAGGCGCCCGAGCTGGCGGTGCGCGAGCTCACCCGCGCGGTCAAGGAATTGGGACTGAAGGGCATCGAAATCTGCCCGCATGTCGAAAACGAGGAACTGTCGGCCGACCGCTTCCGCCCGTTCTGGGCCAAGGCCGAGGAGCTGGGCGTGCTGGTCTTCTTGCATCCGCACGGTTTTCCCGACGGAAGGCGCCTGTCGTCGCACTTCTTCTCCAACATCATCGGCAATCCGCTCGACACCACGGTCGCGGTTCACCACCTGATCTTCGGCGGCGTGCTCGAGGACCATCCGGGTTTGAAGATCGTGCTGGCGCATGGCGGGGGTTATCTGCCCTCCTATGCGGGGCGCATCGATCACGCTCACGGCGCGCGGCCGGATGCGCGCTCGCGCATCCAGAAGAAACCGTCGAGCTATCTGAAGAAGCTTTATTTCGACACCATCGTCTTCACCCACCACCAGCTCGAATACCTGGCGGGGCTTTACGGCAGCGATCACATCCTGCTGGGAACCGATTATCCCTTCGACATGGCGCTGCCCAATCCGGTGGGCTTCGTCGCCGGCGCGCCGCATCTGTCGGACCAGGACAAGGCGCTCATCCTCGGCGGCAATGCCGCGCGGTTGTTGGGAATTAAGTTGCCGGCACGCGCAGCACAGGCGAAGGCTGGTAGCCTTCGCCGTCGTGCGAAGAAAAAATAGGAAACCGGGCGCGTACGCCGTCTTGCGAAGATAACCGAAAGCTCAGCCGAAGGCCTTGATCACCTGGATGATGGCCGGGCCGGCCAGCACCAGGAACATCGCCGGCAGGATGAACACGATCATCGGGATGGTCATGATCGCGGGCAGCTTGGCGGCCTTTTCCTCGGCCTTCATCATGCGCTCCTCGCGCATCTCGGCGCCCATGACGCGCATCGCCTGGCTCAAAGGCGTGCCGTAACGCTCGGTCTGAATGAGCGTGTTGGTCAGGCTGCGGACGCCGGGGATGTTGACTCGCTTGGCCAAATTGGCGAGCGCGTCACGCCGGTTCGGCAGAAAGCCGAGCTCGAGCGCGGTCAGCTGCAGCTCGTCGGCCATTTCGGGCAGGAAACGGCGGAATTCGCGCGCCACGCGCGCCAACGCGCCGTCGATACCCTGGCCGCTTTCGGCGCAGATCATCAAAAGGTCGAGCGCGTCGGGCAGCGCGCGGTAGAACCGGGTCTGCCGGGCGCCGATGATTCGCCGCAACGCCAAGGCGGGCATGTAGGTCGCGAAGATGGCGACGCCGGCGCCGACCTCCGCCAGCTTGAAGCCCGAATTGACGAACGGCGCGGCGATGATGATGGCGAGGCTGGTGAGCAGGCAGGGCAGGATCAGCCTGATGCCGACATAGATCACCAACGCCTCGCGCGTACGCCAGCCGGCCTGGGTCAGCAGGTTGGCGTTCTTTTCCGCCTCGTCGCCGCGGGTGAGTTTCAGGCTGTCGACCAGGCGGCGCAGCACGCCCACGCCCGCCTTGGTGCCGAAGCGGCGGGGACGGCCGGTGTCGGCGGCGCGCGCGGTCGCGCGCCTGGTGGCGAGCGCCGCGAACCGGTTGATCAGCGGACCGCCCCCCTGATACGCCCTGAAGGACAGCACGAGCGCCATGAAGATCGTGGCCGCGATCGCCAGCGTTACGAAAAGGTCGCCGCTGCCGCCGCTGAATATGTGGATGTGGCCGAGCATGCCGCCGAATGTGGAGAATAGCGCGTTCATATGTCGAACTTGCTCATCTTGATCATGGTGCCGATGCCGACCGCCAAGCAGGCGAAGGCGGCGGTTATGAACACGTGGCCCGAATCGGTGGTGAACAGAACCTGGATGTAGTCGAAATCGATCACCGTCAGGATGCCCGCGACGACGAAGGGCATGGCGGAGATGATCGTGGCCGAGGCGCGGGCCTCGGCGGAAAAGGTCTTCACCTTGAGATGAAGCTGGCGGCGCCGGCGCAGGATCTGGTCGAGATTGTCGAGCGTCTCGGCCAGATTGCCGCCGGTTTCGCGCTGAATCGAGAACGCGATCGCCATGAAGGTGAATTCGGGCATGTCGATGCGCTCGGAGGTTTCCCACAACGAGTCTTCGAGCGGCTTGCCCAATTGGATCTGGTCGGCGATACGGCGAAACTCGGAGCCAACCGGCTCGCCGATCTCGCGGGTCACGCCGATGATGGTCTCGGTCACGGGCAATCCCGCGCGCAATCCCCTCACCATCAATCCCACCGCGTCGGGAAAGACGGCGATGAACTTGCTCGCGCGCCGATTGACGAGATATTGGACGAGTAAGCGCGGCATCCACAATCCGGCGCCGATTCCTACCGGCCACGCGATAATGGCCGTTACGCCGGCCTCCACCAGCCCGAAGCCGGCGGTGACGCCGAAAATCAAGCCGATGAGCGCCAGCTTGCCGAACGTCAGGCCGGTGCCGGTGCGCGCGACCATTTTCCGCCAATGATCGGGGTTCGGCAGCACCATGCTCACTATATCGTCGAGCTTCGACTTCACGTCCTCGCGCTTCAGCGTCAGCTCCGTCACATCGGGCTTGCCGGTGAAACGGTCGCGAACCTTTTGCACGCGCCGCGAGAGGGGAGTCTGTTGATCGAAACCGACGAATCCCAACCAGGCGGTGGCCAGCGCCCCCATCGTCAGGATGAAAATCATAAGGAGATAAACGACCTGGACCACGACGGTCACCCGACCGCTTCGAGCAGCGCGCGATCCAATCCGAAGTACTCGGCCCGGGTCATGAAGTGCGGCCGCAAGCCGCTCGACACGAAGCTGCCCTTGAGCGAGCCGTCGTTGAGTTGTCCCTCGTACTGGTAGGTGAAGAGATCCTGGGTGGTGATGACGTCGCCTTCCATGCCGACGATCTCGGTGATCGAAACGACGCGGCGGATGCCGTCGCGCATGCGGCTGATTTGGACGATCAGGTTGACGGCGGCGGCGATCTGCTGGCGGATGGCGCGCGACGGCAGATTGACGCCCGCCATGCCGACCATGTTCTCGAGACGGGTCAAGGCCTCACGCGGCCGGTTGGCGTGGACGGTCGAAAGCGAGCCGTCATG
>Ga0209006_10002943_pt1 | contig 15503 bp, 13 predicted proteins | sample JacPin_JW_Ref_O2_FD_188567 | JGI IMG/M metagenome (GOLD analysis project Ga0209006, IMG submission 188567) | Forest soil microbial communities from Algoma, Ontario, Canada - Jack Pine, Ontario site 1_JW_Ref_O2 (SPAdes) (version 2) | ecosystem: Environmental > Terrestrial > Soil > Boreal... | reverse complement strand
ACGGCGCTGATCAGTACTGCCTTGGCGACACGACTTTCCCCGTGCCTCGCGATGTAACGGGTGACCTCTCCTCCGCCCGTGGAGTGGCCCACGTGAATAGCATTCTTGAGGATGAGGTGCGCCGTCAACGCAGCAAGTCATCGGCTGACAACGGCCATCCATGTGAAAAGACGATGGGCTGACCAGTACCCCAGTCTTTATAAAAAATAGTGATGCATCTTTGGTCGTGATCGCGTCCATCTTCGGCGCTCCGGAATGACGTGATGTGGAGGTCTCTGGCCGGCCGTGACCGCACTCGGGGCCGGTTTCGACGCAAAACCGACCGATTGAAGAACGATGAGAGCAGCCCCAACGCAACCGCTGAATAATACGAATACCGCCGGCAGCGCGAAAGGCGCGGCCACCTCACCCAGGACCCCGTTGCCTCTGGGGGTCGCGGCGGTATTGCTTTATTTTGTCAGCTTACAATGAGAACGATTTTTCCAACCGCATGGCCCTTTTCCAACGCGTTCAGTGCCTGCGCCGCCTCTTCAAGCGGATAGGTTTTCTGCACGTGCGACTTGACCTTTCCCGCGGTCACTAGCGCCCCAATCTCGGCAAGCTCATTGCCATCGGCCTCAATCGTGTAGCGTAGCGCCCGGACGCCCAGCTCCTTTGCCTTCTCTTGCGACGGCGTGGTCAATGTCGAAACCAGCACTCCGCCCGGCTTCAAGAGCTTCCAGGAACGCTCGCGCGTCTCCCCATCGATCAGGTCGAAGACCATATCAAGATCAGATGCATGATCTTCGAAGCGTTGGGTTTTGTAGTCGATGACAACATCAGCACCGAGAGACTTCGCAAATTCCACATTGGCAGTTGCGACCGTGGTGAGCACGCGAGCGCCCTTTGCTTTCGCGAACTGGACGGCGAAGTGCCCTACTCCACCCGAGCCACCATGAATGAGCACGGACTGGCCGGGTTTCAGTCCACCATGCCGAAACAATCCCTGCCACGCCGTCTGACCAGCCAGCGGAATTGCGGCCGCATGCACGTGGTCGAGGACAGGAGGCTTGCGGGTGATCGCCCTCTGGTCGAGCGTGACTTTTTCGGCATATCCGCCGCCCCCAATACCTACGATCCCAAACACTTCATCGCCGATCTTGTACTGAGTGGCCTGGGCGCCGCACTGCTCGACAACTCCGGAGACGTCCCGTCCCAACGCGTACGGCAAACGGTCCTCTTTGACAGCCGGGTACTTCCCGCTTCGAATCTTGAAGTCGACGGGATTGACGCTCGCGGCCTTCACGCGTACGAGAACCTGAGAAGCGTCGGGAAGCGAGGGCTCAACGGTGTCGGCCTGGAGCACCGCGGAGTCTCCAAAACTGTGAATGCGCATTTTCAGGATTTTTGCCATGGCGGATCCTCTGTTAGGTTCTTATTAACGACCACGGCAACACCTCGTTCCGAAGCGTGCTAGCCAACACCGGATTCCCCGCCATCTCCGTGATCACTCGGCAATGATGACCTACGTCTTTGGCCTGTATATGTAAGTCACAAACACATAGCCCCACGGAACAGCGACGATGGGCAATATCACCCACAGGAACGCCGACGTTGTCCCTTCCGCTGAAGAGCCTGCCAACGCACCCTTTGACCAGAGTGGGTACGCCACAATGACAAGCCACAGCACTTTGTAAAAAATCTCGAGTAGCAGGATCGGTAGCATTTTTAGAGGACGGATGATTCCTAAAACCGCTAGAGTCGCGAATGCCGTCCACACGCACCACGCTACAGCCTCTGCCGGAATCCATTCCCCTTGGTGGGTGAGGATGTGCGTCCAAGTGGCCTTTCCCAGCACGAAGAACATCAAGATAAAGACCAGCCGCAAAAGGTAAATATTTATCGGGCGCACCCCTTCGTATTGGGGGGTCTTTTGAAACGTGGCTTTGAGGCTAGAGGTCATAAAGAAGTGTCCCAGAAATCATAGTTGCCGCGTCGCGGCGAGCGCGGCCGTGTGCGCGAGGCGGACATATCGCGCTTGAGAAAGCACGAAGCCCGTACAAGTATCCAGGCAAATGCGCAGCAGGAGATCAGGCCGACTGCAGTCCTCTGGTCGCCTTGGGGTTGGAGCCATGGGTCGCCGAGTGCGCAGTTGAAAATGTGGGTTCTTCCACCCGACCCTCCGGCGGTGACAGCAACGCCTGCCCATCCGCCTCGGCCTCCAGCAGCAGCAGCCGTCGCTTGATCGCAAGGCCGCCGCCGAATCCCGTCAGAGACCGGTTCGCCCCAATGACCCGGTGGCAGGGCACGACGATGGGCCAGGGATTGGCGCCGTTCGCACGCCCAACGGCCCGTGAAGCAAGTGGATGTCCGATCCGCCGGGCGATTTCGCCGTAGGAAGTCGAGGCACCGTATGGAATTTGCGTCAATTCCTGCCATACGGCGCGCTGAAAGGGTGTCCCGATGCTCTCAAGCGGCACTTCGAAATGCCGCCGATGCCCGGCAAAATACTCTTTCAGCTGTCGTACAACGTTTTGGAAGGGGCGCTCGCTCGCAATCCACTCGGCTCGCACGGTTGTCGGGTGTGGCCCGGACTGAAAGTAGATTGCAGCCAGTCTTTCCTCGTTACCGGCCAATAGCAGCGTGCCAATCAGCGTGTCCAAATGACAGTAGTAAGTCGTCTTGAGCGTCACCACCATCTTCCTTTTCCGGTTTCGCGCGATTCGTCTGATCGGGCATCAATGGCTCGTCCGGGTGTCTATCATTCGGTCCCGGCGGGCTGTACAGCAGCTAGGCAATAGTACCCATGGCACGCCGGACAATGATACGACTCGTTGTCCTCGGCCCGGGCCGCACCGAAGAGACCCGATATGTGCTGTCAGGCGGCGGCCAACCCCGGGCAAAGCCCGAGCGCACTCAAGGGGATGCCGCAAAATGCCGGATCCAGTCCTCGTCGTGATCGGGGCCTCGAAAGGATAGCTAGTCCGGCACAGGAGCCCGGAAAAAAGTGTTACCATTCAATCAGGAAGCCAAACAAGCTTGTCCAGAATGCTTACGACGTAGGACAGTGACCGGGCGGTCGAAACCGCCGGACTGGCATCCCCGTTAACTTCCCACCGGTGTTCATTGCTTCGGACCCGATCCGAGCTTGTCCCTGTGGCCGTGCAATCGATTTGATCTAACTGAAACTGTGATGGAATTTCGCTATGCCCCGCACAACAGCTCTTTCTGACATCCGCAATATCGGCATCATCGCCCACGTCGATGCCGGAAAGACCACGACGACCGAGCGGATCCTGTACTACACGGGGCGCAAGCACACGATCATCGATATTCACGACACGAAGGATCTGAAGACTTCGACGACCACGGATTACATGGAGCAGGAGCGCAAGCGCGGCATCACCATCCAAAGCGCCGCCGTATCCACCTTCTGGCGTGATAAGAAAATCAATCTTATCGACACGCCGGGGCACGTCGATTTCACCATCGAGGTCAATAGGTCCCTGCGCGTCCTTGACGGCGCCGTCGTCGTCTTCGACGGCGTGGCCGGCGTGGAACCGCAATCGGAAACGAATTGGCGCCTGGCCGACAACTACGGCGTTCCTCGATTCTGTTACGTCAATAAGATGGATCGCAGCGGCGCCAACTTCGTGCGCTGTGTCGACATGATCAAAAAGCGCTTGGGCGCCCGACCGCTGCCGGTGCAAATTCCAATCGGATCGGAAGACAATTTCAGGGGCATGGTGGATCTTGTCGAGATGAAAGCCCTGGTGTGGGAGTCGGACGACAAGGATGCGACGTGGCAGACCCTCGAGGTTACGCCAGACCTTGCCGACAAGCTGCACATCAGCGTGCCGAGCGACCGCAAATTGCTCGGTGAGATCGCAAAGTACCGCACCGAACTGGTCGATACCTGTCTCGAGCAGGACGATGTGGCCATGGAAGCCTATCTCACCCACGGCACTGTCCCGTCGGGCGATGTACTGCGCCAGGCGCTGCGCAAAGGCACGCTACATTCCGCGTTTACGCCCGTGCTGTGCGGCTCCTCCTATAAGAATAAAGGAGTGCAGCAGCTGCTCGACGCGGTGGTCGATTATCTCCCGGCCCCGACCGATGTGGCCTCCATCAAAACCGTCGACGTCGACGGCAATCCGATCGGCGAGCGCAAATGCTCCGACGATGAGCCGTTCTCCGCGCTCGCCTTCAAAGTCATCAACGATGTCTATGGCGCTCTCACGTTCATTCGCGTGTATTCGGGCGTATTGGTCAAGGGTGCATCGGTGCAGAACACCACCCGTGGCAAGCGCGAGAAGATTGGCCGCATGGTCGAGATGTTCGCTAAGGAAGCCAATCCAGTCGACGAAGCACGCGCCGGCGACATCATTGCCCTCGTGTCTTTGGCAGATACCGAGACCGGAGACACCCTGTGCGACGCGGCAAATCCCGTGATCCTGGAGCGCATGCGCTTTCCAGACCCCGTCATCAGCGTCTCAGTGCAATCGAAGCTCAAAGCCGAGCAGGAAAAGTTCGGCGCCGCGCTCGGCAAGATGGTGCGCGCCGATCCTTCCTTGCACCTGGAAACCAATCGTGAGACGGGTCAAACGATCCTGCGTGGCATGGGCGAACTGCATCTTGAGGTGACGCTTGACCGCATGCGTACCGAATTCGCGGTCGAAGGCGTCATGGGCGAGCCGCAGGTCGCGTTTCGCGAAACCATTACCAAGAAAATTGAAAAACAATACGTCCACAAAAAGCAGACCGGCGGTGCGGGCCAATTTGCGGAAGTGTGGATTGTATTCGAGCCGCTCGAGCGCAGCGCCGGCTTCGAGTTCGTCGACAAGACCCGCAGCGGCTCGGTGCCGAAGGAGTACATCCCCGCGGTGGAGAAAGGGCTACGGGTACAAAAAGAAGACGGCGTGCTTGCCCACTTCCCGACCGTGGATTTCCGAGCGACGCTGGTCGATGGCAGCTATCACGATGTCGATTCCAACGCCCTCACCTTCGAAATCGCCGCCAAGGCTGCTTTTCGCGAGGGCATGCGCGAAGCCGCGCCTATTCTGCTCGAGCCGGTGATGAAGGTTGAGACGGTCACGCCCGGGGATCATCTTGGGGATGTCATCGGCGACCTCAATCGCCGTCGCGGCACTATCCAGGACCAATTGGAGCGCGGCACGAATATCGCCGTCGTCGCCTCCGTGCCGCTATCGGAAATGTTCGGCTACATCGGACAGTTACGCAGCATGACGAGCGGGCGCGCATCGTACACGATGGAATTTTCGCACTACGAACCCGTGCCGCATCAGGTCGCTGAGGAAGTGATCGCCGCGGTGGCCAAGGCCCGGGCTGCAGCGCAGGCGTAAGCGCGCAGCGCGAGGCGCCGGATACTTTCTACCCCGAGCGGTTGGAAAATCCGACCACCGCAACGATTCGGCACTTCTGATCCAACATGAAAAGGTTGGTCCCCGACGCGCGTGTCGTCCCGCCGCCCACAGCATTCCAGTCTGCGAGCACTGAACCCTGGCAATGCCGGATTTGACCGTCGCGCTGCAGACGCACACCCGGCATGAAGCGCTGCGCGGCGCCCGCATGTGCGCTCACTTCCGCGAGTGACTCAAGAGCACTGAAGCGGTCGCTGAAGCGCACCTCGGTTGCGGCAATTTTATCGAAGGCCGACAGGCGCTCAGCATCGTCCGGGATTTGCCACGCCTGAAACCAGGCGTCGACAACACTGGATGCCTCTGCAAACGCTTCGTCGGCCACCACGTTGCCGAAGACGGAAAGCTGGTACCTCCAGCCTGCGATGTGCTGATCGCGGACCTCGGGCTCAAAAAATTCATGTACAAGATGCACGCGCGTGCCCGCTGCAATGGCTTCCAGGCGGATGGTTACACGTGAACGCCCGGGTGAGATGGGAACCCCGCTGTCGTATCCATAGGTGAACACGATCCGCTCTGGAGCAAGAACCTCGAGCACCTCACCCGAAGCCTTGGGTCCGTTTGGATAGCAAATCAGAAGCCGGCCGCTGGGCCGGGCGTCGATGACGGATCCGGGGCCCCACCATCGGGACCAGCGCTCAGTGTCGGTAAAATACCTAAACACCAGCTGCGGATCGGCATGGATGGTGACGGTACGTTCGAGCAGGTGCGGATAGAGATCAATCACGATCATTCCCTCCTCTTTATTAAGGGCTTGCGCTTGCGGCCCGGACGGGGGCCGCGGCGCGTCGCCTCCAATTCAACCTCAAGCTTCAAACGCCACAGACTGTCATCCCACATTCGCTCCAACACCTGCCTGACCGCGCCCATCCGCTCCGGGCATGCGCGGTAGAAACGACTGCGTTGCTCGCGGCGGGCATCCACGAGACCCGCCCGCAAAAGTGCCCCCAGCTGAAGTGAAATTGCACCAAAGGTGACATCCGGCATTGCGTGATGAATCGCCCCCGCCGATAGCTCCGTGCTCCATAGCAGCCGCAGAATTTCGCGACGGCGCGGCGATGCGACAGCGGCGAGAACGGCGGGATCGACTGACATACACCATTTTAGTTTAAACTAAAATGACAAGTAAAGGACTTTTAGCGGCTATAGCGGAAAATTGCGCGATCAGGGTGGGTTAGAAATGCCCCGAGTCCACATCCAAAATGAACTGGATGAGCCCGGTCATATAGACCTGCTGGTCGTCGTAGATCGCAAGGTGGCTGCCGTTCGGACAATACAGATACCTGCCCTTTTGCACTTTCCGGGCAATCCCCTGCATTTGCGAAGGGTCCATCGTGTCGTAACGAGCGCCGATGGCCAGTGTCGGCACCGTGATTTTGGGCAAGTCGGATGTTCGGTCCCAGTTCTCGAGCTTGCCACGGGAGCCCAGCTCGCTCGGACCCTGCATGGGCACGTAAATTTTCCTGTTGATCTTGTTGAAGCCGCGCGAAACCGGATCGGGCCACTGCTCGGGCGGCATGCGCAGAACATGCTCCACATAGAAATATTGCATCAGTAGCTCATCGTAGCGCGGATCGTCGTATAGACCCGCCGCCTCGAGGCGCTTGATCTCGGCGAGGGCCTTTTGGTTCATGGCCGGCATCAGGACATCCGCCGCATAGCGGTTGTAGGCGGGGATACTCGGAACCATGTTTGAGATAATCAGCGCCTTCAAATTGCGCTGATATTTGAGCGCGTACTCGAGTGCCAGAAGTCCACCCCAGGACTGCCCGTAAAGGTAGAAATTCGTTCTGTCGAGATGCAGCGCCTGGCGGACCTGTTCGACTTCCTCCACGAACCGCGGTATTTCCCACAGTTCCGGTAGGTCCGGCTGATCGCTGTAGGCTGAGCCTAACTGGTCGTAGTAGTAGTACTCGATGCCGGCCCTTGGGAAGTAGCTGTCGAATGCTTCTAGATATTCGTGAGTCGCTCCGGGTCCGCCGTGCAGCAGCAGGACCTTGATCGTTGGATTGTTGCCGACTCTTTTGGTCCAGACATGAAATGTGCCTTTTGCCGTTTGGATCTGCACCATCTTGACGCCCCCGGATAGCACATCGTCTCGACCGGCCGCATCAAAGTAAGCGCCCGGAACGGGCCTTCCTGCGGCCGGCGGCGCCGCGAAGCTTGGGAGCGACAAAGCGCAAAATACCAGGAGAGCAAAACTGCGCATGAACCACCTGCGACGAGCGCTGCAGGCCGTATTTTAGTCGGCGGGACGGGGCTTCTCGCCAGTCTCTTTAGCCTTCTCGCTGCCGCGCGGCCAAGGACTCGGGCTCGGTCGTAAGCGACAACGCGGCGCTGGGGACCGACCTTCGCGGCTCCCTGCCGCCCTAAAGCTGCACTATGGGTGAACCAACCCTCTACGCACTTCAGAGATTTTGCCATGCGTCATGGCAACCGATCATCAAGAGGCGCGTTGTGCATCTAAAGTCGGACGCAAATGATTCAACCGAGCGGTCCGCTGCATTCGCCACAAGCTGAGCTCTACAAAATGAGTAATTCGAAAACGGCTTATGCCGCGCATGCCGTGGATGGGAAGCGCCCTGCCGCGGCACCCTTCGAGGTGCCCGCTGCCGCCGACACAAGATGCGCGGGCCGGACCGTGAACCTGACCTGTGCTTGTACGCGCGGCCACTTCGCCTTACATAATCCCGCAGAGCAGCATACGCGCGCGGCAAGCGCCATACTGATGCCGTGTGCAGATGCCAGTTCCATTCGTCGCGAACTACAATTCACGACGTGCCAGCTTTTTGAAGGCAAGTGGGAGCCTGCTCTCTTTCGCTACCGTAAACCGCTCTTCGCTACTTGCATGACAGCCTCGACTCTACTCTATCCAGAGACGCGCCCATGAGCGCGCTCAGCACGTGCCATCGTGAATGAGTCCGCAGCACAGATGGAGTTCAACCTGCATGCGCGGGTCGATGCTCTGCAACGTGGCGAATGTGGCGAAGAACATTTCCTGCAGGAAATACTGTCGCTGCGCGAGGCCGCTCCGAACCTCGTCTGGGCGACGCTCGCTCTCATTGATCAACGCTATCGACGCGGACATCTGACGGGCGAGTTATTCCGGTCGATTAATTCGAGACTCGCCCGCCACGCGTTGGAAGAGCCCGAGTATGGCGCGACCGTCGATCTTCATCCCGCCAACGGACGAGTTCGCCCCGTAACCGCGCAGATCGTTCCGACCGATGGCGCGGCCGCAACACCCGTGGCCTCGCGTGACGAAAATAGTGCTCACCCAATTGTGTCTCTTTCGGAGGTATCTGCGTTCGCAGCGGAGTCAGCAGGGCCAGCAATCGAGCCTTTAATAGAGTCTGTCAAGGCCGGCACATCTGCGCAAACACGCGGCGACAGCCGCATGCTGAACGGGCGCTATTCCTTGGAGTGCGTGCTGGGCCGCGGCGGAATGGGGACGGTGTACAGGGCATTGGACCAGCAGCGTACCGATCTTCCCGAAGGCAACCGCCATGTGGCGCTCAAAATCCTGAATGACAATATTCGGCGGCGTCCCGAGCTCCTCGCGGACTTGCGACGCGAATTTTACTGCGCGCAATCTCTGGCGCACCCCAACATCGTCAAGGTGTACGAAATGCACCATGACGATGACGTCGCCTTTTACACGATGGAATTGCTGGAGGGTCAACTGCTGAGCGATCTGCTGCAGCAAGCGCAGCCGCTCCCCCTCGAGAGATCATACGCATGGGCGATCATTCGCGACGTCGGCGCAGCTCTCACCCACGCCCACCTGCGCAAGGTGGTGCACGGGGATTTGAAGCCGCAGAACATCATGATCACCCAGAACGGTGAAGTGCGGATACTCGATTTCGGCGCCTCCGGGGCCTCTACCAATCTATGGGCCACATCCGAATCACTGCAGAGAAGTCGTTTCCCGCCGGTCACTTTGGCCTACGCCTGTTGCGAGCTCTTGGATGGTCAGCTGACGGATCCGCGCGACGACTTGTATGCGCTCGCGTGCCTATCGTACGAATTGCTCGCCGGAGAACATCCGTTTGGCCGGCGGCGTTCGACCGAAGCGCGCGAACTCGGGATGCAGCCCCGACAACCGCCACAGTTGACTGCGCGTCAATGGCAGGCGCTGCAGCTTGGACTGTCCTGGCGCCGGGAGGGTCGCACCTGCTCGGTGCGCGACTGGCTGAGCATGCTCGGGCTGGAACCTGCGGCGGAACGCCTACCGCCGTTGCAAGCCATCGGCGCACCGAGTTCGCGCTCCTCGATACGGCGTGCCGTCGTTCCAGCGCTTCTCATGACACTGATCGTGCTTCTAGGTGGCCTTTGGGCGCTGGCTCATCAGCGCGGTGAGCACAAAGTTACAGGGTCCATCGCGAGCGCCGCTGCAGCGTCACTGCCGGCAAGCGCATTGCCGACTCCCAGCACTGCAGCCGCTGAATCCGCTGCAGCCGCATTACCCACGAGCGCGCCGATTGAGCACGGATCACAGCTCTCGGTGCGATCCGTTCAAGGCACAGCGACGGCGAGTCCCGCAGAGGCAGCGCCCGAAACTGCCGCACGCAGCATCGCGCCATCCACTGCCCGCCGGGCAACGCCCAATGAGATCAACTTTTCTGCCGACACCTATCAAGTGCGTTCCGATGAGCACTTTGCCGAGATCAATATCCACCGTGCCAATGATTCTCGAATGACGAGCAGCTTCGAGTGGTGGACCGAGGGTGCTTCGGCACGGCCTGGCAGCGACTTCATTGCGCAAAAGCGCACGACGCAAAGCTTTCCCAATGGAAGGCATTGGACCAAGCTTTTTGTCAGAATTGTTCCCAATGCTGCGCGCACGCATGCCCAGACGTTCTACGTTTACATTACCGAGCCGAGCACCGCGACGAAGTCAGGCGCGGTGACGCGTGCGGCGATCCTGATTCCGCCACCCTCTGCCGCTTGGGACGCGCCGCCCATCCAATCCGCGCAGCGCCAGCCGTGAGCCAGAACTGACTGCAGCGTTACAGATCGAATCTGTGAATCAATGCGGATGAGTGCCTAGTCGTTTCTTTCGGCGAGGCGTTGGCGTGCGGAGCGCACCTGGCCGGCCGTCAACGCAGGCGCCGCGTGACCCCAGCTATTGCGCACATACGTCGCCACCGCCGCAACCTGTACATCCGTCAATTGCCAGCCGAAGGAAGGCATAGAAGGGCCTGTGGGCTCATCCTTCGTGGCCACAGTCTGCGCACCGCGCAGCACCACGCGAATGAGCGATGTCGGCTCGCGCGAAGCGACCGCCGAGGACGTCGCGAGATCCGGGATCAGATACGCGACCCCATGGCCGTCGCCGCGATGACAGGCTGAACACAGATCCTGATAAATTGCAGCGCCGGCGACCATCATTGAGTCGTTCGCGGAAAGCCGCGTCGCCGCAGGCGATTGCCCCGGCCGCGTCTTCAGATAAACCGCCATCGCGGTCAAATCGGCGTCCGTCAGCTGCGAGCTTGAGTCGGCGATCTCCTCACCCATAGGGCCTGAGGCGCCCGCAATGCGGTTGTGGCCCTTTTTCAGGAAGTCGGTGATGTCGGTATTCGACCAGTGTCCGAGACCGCGGGCCTCATCGTTCGTGATGTTGGGTGCGAACCAAGCTTGAATGGAATAGCCCTCCAGTGGCTGCCGGGTCTTGTCACCGCCGAGAAAACTCTTGGGCGTGTGGCAGGCCTGACAATGTCCCGGGCCCTCGACCAGATAGGCACCGCGGTTCCACTCGGCGGATTGCGCCGCATCAGCCTTCAACTCTCCGGGGTTGAAGTACAGCGCATCCCAAAACCACATCGCGGAGCGGATGCTGAATGGGAACGGCAACTGGTTGGAGTCCACGTCATTGTGAACAGGCGGCAATGTGTTGAGGTAAGCGCGGATGGCGAGCACGTCCTCTTCGGACATTTTCGTATAATAAGGATACGGCATTGCCGGATACAGTCGCTTGCCGTCGGGCAGTTTCCCCTGCCGAACCGCAGCGTCAAATTGCTCATCGGTCCAGCTGCCGATGCCGGTGTCGCGATCGGGCGTGATATTTGCCGCAAGCACGCTGCCGAACGGCGTCTCTATCGGGCGTCCGCCGGAGTAAGCGCTCTTCGCGTGGGGGTCCGTGTGGCAGGCCGCGCAATCGGCGGCTACAGCCAAATAGCGGCCGCGCTCGATGTTCGCGAAATTCTGGCGGCTCCCGGGATGGTCGGCGGCCAGAAGCGGAAGTGCAAGGGCCAACGCTGCCGCACTAACTGCCAGCGCCGCGCCGCGCTTGCCGAGCCCTTCACGCATGGACGAGCGGGCCCGGGTTCTTGAGATAGCGCGACCGGATCGTCTGCGCCGACCAGAATGCAAGCGCCGCCAGAGTTCCCGTCGGATTGTAGCCCGCGTTCTGAGGAAATCCGCTCGCGCCCATGACGAAGAGGTTCGGCACATCCCAACTTTGCAGGTGGCGATTGATGGCGCTCGTCTTCGGATCCGCCCCCATGACCGCACCGCCGCACAGATGGGTCGTCTGATAATCAGTGATGTCGTATGGTCCCTTGCGATATTCCTTCACGACCTGCCGCGCGCCCATGGCCTGAAAGATTTCCGCAAACTTATCGGTGAGGAAGGCGTTCTGCTTCAGCTCATTGTCGTGAAAATCCATGGTAATCCGCATCAGCGGGCGCTTGAAACGATCCTGGTAGGTCGGATCAAGATCGAGATACACATCTCGGTAGCTGTACATGCTGCCGTGCACGCCCGTTCCAGGCTTGAGTGCGCTCTGGTAACTCTCGCGCACGGCCTGCTTCCACTTGGCGCCCCATTTGGGCGTGCCCGGCGGCGTAGGTGTCGTCTGAATCGGGCGGCCGTTGGTCTGCACTTGCCCCATGTAGCCGCCGCCGACGAACCCGTGTGGACCGTGGTCGAAGTTATCGCCGTTGAACTCATCGATGCACATCCCGATGGAGCCCGAGGCGATGAAAGGATTGAAGGTGAACTTCGCCGGATCGAAGAAGCTCGTGACGTCCGAAATCGTCTGATGAGTGAAGTTGCGCCCGATCACGCCCTGATTCGCCACCGGGTCGTAGGGTTTGCCGATTCCGGAGAGGAGCAGAAGCTGCACGTTGAAGACGGTGTACGCCGAGAGGATCACAAGATCGGCCGGTTGCTCCCATTCCGTGCCGCTGGTATCGACAAACGTCACGCCGGTCGCCCGCTTGCCGGATGAATCGACGTTGATGCGCGTGACCTCGGATTGATCGCGGACCTGAAAATTCCGCTTGCGCACCAGCACCGGCAGGATGGTGGTCTGCGGACTCGCCTTGGAATAGTTGGCACAGCCAAACCATTCGCAGAACCCGCAATAGGTGCACGGCCCGAGCCGCACTCCTAAGGGATTCGTGTAGGCCTGGGACATGTTGCCGGAGGGCTGCGGAAAAGGCTTGTAGCCAAGCTCACGCGCGCCCTTGGCAAAGAGCGTGTGGCTGAACGGCTGCTGTTGCGCAGGGTTCGGATAGGGTCGTGATCGCGGTCCCTCAAAGGGATTGCCGCCTTCTTGAATCGCGCCCTTCAAATTCCCGGCCGTGCCCGACGTGCCGCACAAGTATTCAAATCGATCGTAATAGGGCTCGAGCTCATCATAGGTAATGCCCCAGTCCTGGATCGTCATGTCGGCGGGCAGAAAACGCGCCCCGTAACGCTGCGTCAGATGGGTGCGCAGCACGAAATCCGACGGCAGGAAGCGCCAGGTTTCAGCATTCCAGTGCACTCCGCCGCCGCCGACCCCGTTGGGCGGCATAAAGGCGCCCCAGTTGCGGATAGGCAACGCCCTTTGGTCCATTTTGTTGCGAAATGTGAATGTCGTCTGATCCGGCTGCAGGAAGAGCTCATGCCGGATACGGTAGCGCAGCTCATCCTGGGCATAGTTGGGCGGATAGTCGGTGGCGGTGTCGCGCCAGGGTCCCCGCTCGATGGCGACGACATCGAGGCCTTCCTCGGTGAGCTCGTTCGCCATGATCGAGCCCGTCCAGCCCAAGCCGATAATGACCACATCTTTCTTGGGCAGCTTGCGTGACATGCAGCGGACCTCAGGTGTTTTTCGGGGTCCATTCGGGCCGGCCGGCAATACTGACCGGCGGATAGGGATAGCGCTCGTTGTGGCGTCCGACCCAGTCGCGGTAATCGTAACGGGCCCCCGGAAAACCGATCATTTTCCATGCACACATGTCGCGGTTCCCGCCGTAAATCGGATCGGCGAAGAAGCCCGCCTGCATGTCCTTCAGGAGCGTGTCAAAGAAGCTCTTGGCATCGATGCCTTCGAGATCGACCTTGCCATCCTCGATACCGTGTAGTAATTCGTCCTGGCGCTCAGCCGAAAGCTCAATCCAGGATTTGCCGCCCTCCTTGGATCGACAGTAGCGATCAAGCGCCGCAAGAGCCGACCGATAGTTCTCGGCCGGGCCCTGCGCAGACTGCGGTCCCTGCTCCTTGCTGCCCTTCTCAAACGGTGGACTCGTATAGAGCCCCCGCCGGTGACCGTACGCGCCTGCGAGCTGCCGATCGATGAAAACCGCGCAACCCGCATCTTTTCCACCCGGGGTCTGCGGGTCGGGCGGAATGATGCGGTCCGCCAAGGCCTCAACCGCGGCGGCTTCCTGCGGGGAAAAGAACTGCCAGGGGCCCGAATGGAACGGTTCCGGGGGCGATCCGGCATCGGGATGCCAGGGCAGATGGCCTTCCACGACGTTTGCGCGAGCCGCCGTTTCGCTGATCATGACCAGGGCGGTGGCTGCGAGGACGTCTCGCCGGCTTAGAGTTGACATGCGTTGCCGTTGAGCGGAAAACCAAAAAACGCCGCAGGATTAATAAAAGCTCCGAAAATGTACGGTCCAATGCGGTGCTGCGTTGCGCGAGTCCTCGGACCCCATCAACTGCAAGGGTCGTTCGGCAGCCCCTTCGGCCACTACTAATATAGCGGCGACCTTTTCCACGCGCAGATCCTTCAACCCGTCATCGCAAGCGATGAGCGCACAGCGCTGGGCGCATGCGGCATTGCGCCTGAACTGCCGCTAGAATCGCGATTCTATAAAAACGCGGGGGAACTGCAATGAAATTCATTGTTCACATATCGCTGCCCGTGCAAAGGTTCAACGAGGCCCTGCGCGATGGCAGTGCAGGCAAGAAGATGGGCCGGATTCTGGAGGAGACCAAACCGGAGGCCGCGTATTTTACAAGCACCGACGGCAATCGCGGCGGCTATCTCGTCTACAACATCTCGCAAGCATCCGAAATACCGGGGTTGGCGGAACCGTGGTTTCTCAATTTCGATGCCAAGGTCGAATTCCACGCCGCGATGACGCCCGAGGACTTGCAGAAGGCTGCGCTTGAAGATCTGGGCAAGAAGTGGGGTTGAACGGAAGCGCGCTGAGCGCGACGGGAGTCGCAGTCGCGGCTATCGCGGCAGCATTGACCGTATCTAGGCATCAAACGGGTTCTTGGTGGTGACTTACGAGCTTTATTATTGGCCCGGCATCCAGGGCCGCGGTGAATTTGTTCGTCTCGCGCTCGAGGAGGCACGAGCGCCATACCGCGATATGGCGCTCGTGCCCGAGGCGCAAGGCGGCGGACCCTCCGCCGTCGTAAAAGTACTGACTGCGAGGCGCATCAAGCGACCGCCATTCGCCCCTCCGATCCTCAAGGCCGGACGGCAGTTCATTGCGCAGACGCCGAACATCCTGCTATTTCTGGGAGGTCGCCATAAGCTTGCGCCGCACGATGAGGCGGGCAAGCTCTGGACACATCAATTGCAGCTGACGATCTCGGATTTTTATCTCGAGATCTTCAGCACGCATCACCCGCTCGGCGATGCCTACGCCTATGAGGAACAGAAGTCCGCGGCCAAGCGGCGCACCAAGGATTTTCTATCGACTCGCGTGCCGAAGTTCTTTGGCTACTTCGAAAGAGTTCTCGAGCGCAACCCTGCGAACGGGCCATGGATGGTCGGAGCACGACTGACCTACGCGGACCTGTCCATGGCCCACGTCATTGCGGGGCTCAAGTACGCCTTCCCAACGGCTAGCCGCA
>Ga0209006_10002942_pt1 | contig 15505 bp, 16 predicted proteins | sample JacPin_JW_Ref_O2_FD_188567 | JGI IMG/M metagenome (GOLD analysis project Ga0209006, IMG submission 188567) | Forest soil microbial communities from Algoma, Ontario, Canada - Jack Pine, Ontario site 1_JW_Ref_O2 (SPAdes) (version 2) | ecosystem: Environmental > Terrestrial > Soil > Boreal... | reverse complement strand
GAAGCATGGCCCGTGAAGGACGCTAATTCCTTTAGTTTTCGGGTTGGAGAGATGTCGACGTCAGAACTAGGGGGAAGTGACAGAAGGCGGACACTGTGATTCGCACAAAGGATGTCCACACGACCATCTTCGTCTTGCCGGCAAAAGCCTGGCCGGGCAGCCATGGCGGAATAGGGTATGCGGTCATCTGTTTTCCAGCTCCCTGATAGAGAATTTCTTTGGGGATCCCAGCGACGAATGGCTTCATCCGAACATGAGGTCCAGATGGTTGGCGGTTTATCTGTTACCACTATAGACAAGATCGCGCTTCTACTCGTTGGGTGAGATAAAGTCTGCAATATCTTCCCATGGCTAGGTGAAAAGAATAGCAGTTCACCATTAGATAGTCCTAGCAAAACGAAATCAATGCCGTCAGTTTGAACCTCGACGACAGTACTTCGTCTCTTTCTCCGTTTTTTGAGGGGTGAGTGTGGTGGATCTTCGATAGCGGGCCCTTCTGAGAGATCGAGGTTGCTCCAGGTAATAGTAGTCACTTTTGAGGAGTCAAAAACATGCTCGGCTACGGATTGTCCGGAGGTTGTGTCGTAAACGCGTAGACGGTGTTTATCGATGGCAAGAGAAATAAAAGCAAAAAGATCCCCTTTGGGCGAGAATGATGACAGGGCTGTGAGAACCGAGGCACCCTCCGCAATAGGTTGCGACAGTTGAGAGGTGCTTGTAGGTCGCCCACTCGGAGGCTTTGTTTTCGATTTTTTGGACTTGGATGTCATGCTTGCTCGTCACTTGCGTTCCGTGAGGTTAGTGGAGACCGTTGAGGCAGGTGGCCGACACCTACATGGTATGTAGGTATGCAAATGTTGCGAATTTTATGAAGTCTGTACTGCAAGAAGGAGCAACGGCCAATCCTTTTCGACAGTATTTTTTCTGGAGGTGGTCGCAGGGTCTGCCAACTCTCGATCTGGATGGAAAATCCGTGGGAAAACAACGGCTGAGAGCACGTGACTCTATACCGCGCCAAGTCACGGTGACTTAAGTTCAATATACCACCTCGCCGTCTTCTCTCTCAGCAATCCGAGACCGCACGACGGTCGGGAACGATGAACTACATTCAGGCAAGTATCTACATGACCGCCACTTCGTTATCCAATAACGATTCCTCTAGCTCGAGAAGCTAGGCAAGACTGGAACTGCGCATCTGTGTTCGCTGTTTTGACTTTTGTTTGAAATGCAGGCGAGGGCACTTATGCAACTGTCTACAAGGTTTGTGGATATTCTGGCGAGCTTTCAAAGTGGCTGAAGGTTCCAACTAGGGTCGATCGAGGACCACAAATGAAATCGTTGCCCTGAAAGAGATCCATCTAGATGCTGAAGAGGGCACACCCTCGACTGCAATCCGTGAGATCTCGCTCATGAAGGAACTCAAGCACGTTAATATCGTCCGCCTCCACGACGTTATCCACACGGAAACTAAACTGGTGCTAATCTTCGAGTATTGCGAACAAGATCTGAAGAAGTATATGGATCAACATGGAGATAGAGGCGCCCTCGATCCAATGACCGTCCGCAGTTTTATGTACCAGCTTCTCAAAGGCACCTCCTTCTGTCACGAAAACCAGGTGCTCCATCGCGATCTCAAACCACAGAATCTTCTCATAAATCGGAAAGGCGAGTTGAAATTGGGAGATTTCGGACTTGCGCGAGCATTCGGTGTTCCAGTTAATACGTTCTCCAACGAGGTACGTATCGTACTCTTGATCGGCTGTCACTCTTTGCTGATGGGTTTCCTCAGGTCGTCACACTCTGGTATCGTGCCCCAGACGTCCTGCTAGGCTCTAGAACCTACAGCACTTCGATCGACGTGTGGTCTTGCGGTTGTATATTTGCAGAAATGATGTCCGGCGTGCCGTTGTTTAGGGGACGAGACAATCAAGACCAGTTATTACATATAATGCGAATCATAGGGACACCCAGCGATGCCACATTGAAGAAAATTTCAACTGATTCCGTATGTTCCTAATGTTGTCTTCGACATAACTCAAGGATTCAAGGTCACTTTCCAGCCTGAAATTACTCTCAAGCAATTCCCGCGATACCCGAAGATTCCCTTCCAGCAAGTCCTTCCCAAAGCCTCTGCACAAGGTTGCCCTCCCTTTGATTTCTCGAAAGATTGCAACCTGATCATCTACTATTATCCAGCCATTGATTTATTAGAACGCCTTCTTAAATTTGACCCAGGAGAACGCATAACGGCGACTGAGGCCCTCTCACATCCCTACTTCACCGGCTCCGTAAATCCTATCCCGTTCGGCGTCTCTCCCTCCTCGGGTTCGATGCCGCCTCCGGCTTACAATTATCCTCACCCACATGCTCATCAGCAGCAGCAACAACAGCATCAGCATCCATCGCAATACGCGCGTGTCCCAACTCTGCCTCCGAACATGTACTCGACCCAGCAAGATGCTGCTCGACTTGCTCAAGCACAAGCCCAAGCTCAACTCGCTCAAGCCCAAGCCGCTCAGTCGCAAGCCCAGGTTCAACAGGCACAGGCTATTGCAGCGGCCCAGGCAGGGTATGGAGGCGTGCCCTACCCCCCGCAGTATGCACACGGGGGAAGATAATGTGACTACCTCGAAATTTTCTGTTTCTCCTCATGCATCGGCTGGTCTCATCTTTTATGTCCTACGTCGCAACGACCTGTCGTAATAATCTCGATACATTTCAAACACCCGAGTGTGTATTGATTTTGGAAGTCATGTAATAGCACTACTCAACTAGCCTAGGAAGCTCCTGCGGTATCTCGAGTCTCAGTAATATTAATGCACATTACATATGGTTTATGGTTCTAAATCAAAACACAAGTGCGTTATGCTCATTGCGATCGATTATGAGCGACAAGATTTCTCACCTGCCGCTGGCGGGGTGCCAAACATTGACAATAAGGATATTAAATCACCTAAAATTGATAGAACATCAGACCACAAACGTGTATAAATGCGAAGACCGACCTTTCTTAAGGGGTTTACTGAAAAACGCATCCATTCCAGCACTCAAACAGAGATGTTTGGTCGATTCCTGGCAGTCAGCGCTGAGCGCAACAACTGTAGAATAGTTATAAGAAGCATGGACAGAGAATTGTCTCTTCCTCACTTACTCGGCAGGCGGTTTGGTGACTTGCACTTCGCTTCGAGCACGCGCAGTCTCTTGGCTGCTTCAACACCATCGCATATAGGCATATCTGAAAAGAGTTGGAGCGGAAACTGCATTCAGGTCTGAAACTCACGATGATCGAACAATGCAACACTGAAATACCCAGGTTCATGCGACTCCCATTCTGCAAGTAATTACGAGTGGTTGAAAGGTGGTTTAGCGCGTAAACTCACCGGAAATGGCCTCATTCCCATTCTCGGTGGCTGTAACTTTCAGCTGATATCTTTCGAGTTGTTTGACCAGGAGGCTTTGTGCTATGAAATTATCTGGATAAACAATGAAAGGTGAGCACCAAGGGTTGACACATTTTCAAGCATGACCCACCCTCTGCCACGAGAACGTTTCCGTATAATGTTCTCTGAGCAGGTGTCGGATCTTCCACGAACTTGTTCGCCCCCGTCGTATGACTGCCAGATATACTATTGGAGACGTTCTTTAATTCTGCCAATGTTTGCAGAAGTCGTGCTTTGCGAGGTGGTTTAGTGATTTTAACGACCCCAGGGGTGCTGCTGCTAAATTGAGCAAGACCAGAAAGACTATTGATCTGCGGCGTGTAGAGGTGTATAATCTTGGTATTCTGCAGTGCACTACACTCGAGGGAGCGGAGTAAGCGAGCAAGGTTATCAGCATGAAGCTCTGATTGATCGTCGAGGATTATGAAGTCCAAAGAATGGTGGGGTCGAACACTTTTCAAATAAACTTCAGTCTCTTCTATAGAAGAAGTGAAAGTGGCAGGAAAGCCGTTAAGCATTGTCCCGAGTAACGCAAGCGTAACCTCAGATGGCGAGCAGACCATAAACTCAAGTGGCTTGGGCTTCATCAATAACAACCTAAGATCTTCAATATCCTGAAGTGACTATCAAGAAATGTATTAGGCTGGGAGGCCGTGAGAGATGATAATGTGTCTACCTTCTGGGCATCCTCCTCAAGATGTATTTTGACCGGAATAGTGAACCAGAACTCGGAGCCAACGTTAAGTTCAGACTTTACATCGATGGTGCCGCCCATGAGTTTGACCAGCTGTCGGGATATCGATAATCCCAGTCCGGTTCCCCCAAAGCGCCGGGTCGAAGAATTGTCGGCTTGTTGGAATGGAACGAACAACAAGTCGACATCACTGGACGCCAATCCAATTCCGGTGTCGCTAAAATCAACAACAGTATGGGAAGAAACTCTTGGCTTTACTTGAAGACGGGGCACTCACTGGATGGCAAATTTCAACTGAACTTCGCCAGGGGCGGAGCTACAGGTGCTGTCCACAGAGCAAATCACCCAAACGGATCCAGCGGCCGTAAACTTGACAGCGTTTCCTATCAAATTCATCAGGACTGATGTCGTGTCAGCTTCGATCAAATATTTATCTTAATGTGTAACCACCTTGACGGATGCGTGCATAGTCTGCTTTCACCCCTGATACGTCGTGTGAGTGCATGTTGCTTCTTGGAAGCAAAAATGGAAAGAACTACAAGGTGGGACATCAGTTTCGATATTAAATGAGAGGTCCAGCTTCTTTGTCGCCATCGGCAATAAAAGCTCCATGCAATCCTGATAAAAAAAGGTGATATCATCTCCTCGGCGAAGAAACATAGTATTAACACACACAGCAACGATGTTCTCAACAGGAAAACCGGAAATTTCCAACTTCACGGCTTCATGTCGTCGAAAGTCAGAATCATTTGCAAAATCTGGCCATGAACGCTAACCTGACGCCTCGAGTTTGCTGTAATCCAGGATAGAATCGATAATCTAGAAGATAAGTGGATCAGGGAAAATAATCATCGACATAGTTATATACCAACTTTTAACAGTAGCTCGCATGATTCCTTGGCGGTTTGCACTGAGCAGGTTGGTCAAACGATGACGAAGAATGAAAACTGCCAGCAAGGTTACCAATTTCACTTTGTCCCGGATTCAATTCGGTACCGCTTAAGAGATCAAGTAGGCCATAAAACGAGCTAACAACCAGCATTGATGACATGGCTTCAGGACTTTAGTGTTGCCTCACCTGAATGGTGTTCGTAATTCGTGGCTCATTGATGCCAGGAAATTGCTTTTGATCTAATTCTTACTTGAGATTTGAGCGTGCCCAAAGGTTATTTGCTCACTTTGGTCGCTTTCAGGGCATCTTCCCTGCTTTTCCGAGCAGCTTCCAACGCATCCTTTTGAGTAGCGATCATCTTCAGATTTTCCCGGGTTCCAGCTTGCACTGAGCGGAAGAGCAAAGCATTTGCGATGCCGATGCTCGACTGCTGACACAAAAGTGTCAAGATCGTCACCGTCCTTTGAGAGAAAGCATATCTGGAGGCAACGTAGACAGCGCCAAATGTTTGCCCTCGATTACTCAAAATCGGTAAGCAGACAACTGATCGATGAGGACTTTGGCCAGCCTCTGAAGAAAACCGCGAATCCAAGCTGACGTCATCATAGCAGACGCGTTCCTTAGTATTGAGTGCTGCCAGGAAAGGTGAGAAGTCACAAGGCGGAACACGACAATTGGACACAGACCATGCCGAATGATAGCCTTCTGCAGTGGGTCGTTGATGTTGCGAACGGACTTGGGATTCCTGGGTTCGGGTTAGCTACAGAGACGGGGAGAGTCGAATACCACCTACTCGTGGACTTGGCACATATCCGGGGGAACCATGCTTGTAGCCACCGTGTAGTCGCCGACTTCTCTTGCAATGACAACACATGTATTTTGTGATCCGGAGGTTTCTGTCATCCGCTTAGAACATTTTGGCTTGCGCAGGAATCAAGCTTACCGGTAGTGATCTCAGTCAGCCGTTGCAATGCTGGCGATGTCAACTGTTTTCATAGTGAAAAGTGGTAAGATGTTCACCTGATGATAAATTTATGTCACTTGATATATCTTTGCTCCACTTCAAGATAGAAGCCAGATCATAGGCGGTCAGAGTCGCTATATCTTGTTCCTCCCTAGCATCCATTTTGGCATGTCGATAGATGGGTTGAGTTTGAGAGTGGAATCCGCTGAGATTATCCTCGGTCTGAACAGCCACATCCACTGAGAATATTGGGCGTTTCCGCGGACGTGGGTTCCGGATACCGATGAGAGACGTAAGATGATTACTACCGTCAACATATCAGTTGATGTGAGAATAGAATATCATTTCAAACGTACGCTATGCCCTGAGCACCCCATTGAGACTGCCTAGAGATACCCCGCCGCTGCAATTCGCTCCCAAGTCCTGTAACTCCGCAGCGTACGAAGTGACATCCTTGAAGGTATAGGCTCCAACCTTCTTCCAAAGGCCAATCATGATTGATCGCGAGTCTGTCGTTGCGAAGGTGAAACACAGTCTCCTTTATGTGTCAAGAACCTACGTAACAGCAACGTCATAGAGCGTGAAAGCATCTGGGCTGCCATTCAATGATGCTAATTCAGCATCCTATGAGAGTGCTCAGCGACCCACCAGACAGGGACTCGGAGAAAGGCGAACATACCACAAGAGCTATCCATGTGCTTGAGTTGACCGGGCTTGGAGAGAGCCATCTACCACGGAGTCAATATTGGTCTTGATAATATAGCAATAGCTTACTTGCGAATATAGGCTTGATTAATATCGATTTGGTTCATGTAGCGTAAGACGTTGTCCTCCGTTACGCCACCATTGCGGACACAAGCAATCATCGCCAGACTATGAAAGAATAGCGCATAGCGAACATGGCGATGGCTGGTGGAGGAGTTTAGAGACAATTTGAACGGCTCTTACTTATTACAGCGTACTTTGGGTGCTTGTCTCGGGTTTCATACACCGAAAAACCAAGCTCGGCAGCCTCTTCTGGGTAACCGACACAGTAAAAGCCAACAACCTAACCAACAAAGGGTCAGACAGTTCTCTACATTGATGCCATGGCGTACCTTGAAGGAGTTATACCTGTGAAGAAAAAGATTATGAGGTGGATGACCTCGTGCGATGAATATTACTGTACCAATTGACAACAGGCCCAAATCCAGAAATGGCAGGTATGCGTGATGCATATTCGCTTTCCCTGAACGAATCGGTGTCGAAGACTGTGTCCGAAGAGTATGACAGAGTGTAACCTCCAATGGCACGTATGCAGTTGAGAAGAGCTGTGAGATTTGTGAGGTTGTTGGTATAAGCGATTTCAATGGGCTAGGCATACCTATTGCCAGATAGACTGAATCTTCTACTTGAGGCGACCACAGGCGAATATCCGCAACGCTCTACTCCCGTGTTAACTGACAAACTATGAATCATGGCAAGAACACCACAGACCTCCTCCGCAGCAATAACCAGTTCACTTACTACACATTCATCACCCTCGTGAAACAGATAGCTCGAGAATAGTACGCACGATGGTCGCCGACAAAAAGTCGAGTCATAATGGTGTGAATACTCGCAAAGCCGGTGTAGATACTGAGAACTCATTAACTGTGAAAAGACTGGGCAAAACCGGAGCACTCACCGATCACCAGCACTGAGGCCATACTTGCTGGCATCTTCTAGGCGGGGTAGATTTGCACGGACATGAACGCTATCAAACCCAGACACCATGGCACAATAAAGGACTTGCGCACGGCTGCAAAAGAGGAGTTAATAGCAGCAGATAGATGTGTCCTTGTGCCTGACCACTTGTCGCTACTAGTTCCATGTCGCTCGGCGATGCGTAAAGCCAACTTCGCAAGGTCTGCGGAGAATCTGTATAACTCTCTGCTTTCCGCTGCGGCTGCGACGTACTCATTAGCGCGCGAAGGTGGATAGGTCTTGGAACCTACCTCCAATAAGCCAAAAGAAGCCTATGGCCGTTCCAGGTGACATTCCCGAGCTGACCCGATCTGCCCATTAAACATTATAACGTCCACTAATGAACGACTCACCGCAATGCCAATTGAATAGTCTTGAAAAAGGTACTGAGACCAATAACAGAACGGGGAAAAGGCACATACATTTAATCCAATGATACTGTCGAAGCCAGAGTCACTCCAGTATGAAGTAGTTCCTATACGTAGTTCCAGAATGAGAACTGTTTAAAACTATCATAGAACATCGCCCTTTTACCAGCATCATTAAGGATGGCCACCGCTAGGTCCGTTCTTCGGTCCGTCGCTTGTGGTATGGAGAGTATCTTGTCAAACCCCACAGCAAGAATTTCGTTCTTCACTTGTTCAAACAACGCGTCCGCCTCCCTTTGAGTAGGGTTCGCATTAACTTCAATTCCTAAAACGTGCAGAGCAAGCAAGTTGTCGTTCAACGCTTCTGCAAAGTTGCTACGCATCCAATGATTCCGAGAACGTGACCGAAGCCTGTCATAAAATATGGTTTAGCCATTTGTATAGTTGCTAGCCCGGCTCACAGTTTGGCCTTATCTTCCGGTAAGTCCACCTTAATATAACACTCCTCGATGACGGCATCTGAGACGTCGTAATCACCTGTAGGGCTTCAAGAATCGCCGGAGAGGGAGATCATATTGCTCAAATACCTTTCCATGTTGAAAGTCTACAGTACGATGTCAGTGATGCAACTATTGAGATATCGCACAGACTTACTCGGCCAGTCTGGAAAGCAGAAAAAATGTGCGGTATGGGTACGTTTCCCAAGGGTCATCAGGTAGCAACGTTCGGGCGCTGATGAACGATTGAAGGGCCAACTGGAAGAACACAATTAGAAACTGCCTATTGACACGCACCAGCGTCTGAACGCATACCTCAAGAGCGCCTCGCGTCCACGCAGATTCTCCTGCATCAATCAACACTTCCAAAACCTCGGGTCTTTTCGGATGCTCGCGCAAAAGAGGAAGACAACTGCGAATGATAGATTAGCACCAGCAAGTTTCAAGATGAAAATGCGGTCCACCGTTTTGCATATTCTGCTATTCGATATGCGTCAGTCAGCGTTTCTCGCATCATCATCAAGACGATCTTGACAGATATAAAATCAACAAAAACCGTTCGTGCAGTGAAAACGGAGCTCACTTTGAAGGACATTTTGGCAATCGTTTCTTGGGGAAGCGCATCAGCCTCTGTTTGAGCAGCTTGTCGATATCGATCGTGTGCAAAGCTGCACATGTCACGAGCTCGCTGGATCAGCCAACCCTCAGTGGTGGCAACTTGCAGGCCGCGCATTGATTGACGGGAAGTACTAGGAGTGGTACCCTGCAGTTCTTCCTCACTGCCGCTAGATCCACTCGAACTATCTTCGATCATGAGAGCCACTTCCGTTACTTTGAAACTGGCAGAGAGTTTGAGTCAAACACTGGTCGAATTTCGTGAATGAAACTTGCGTTTCTCCAAAAAAGGTGGCCCATGTAAGATAAGTCCTTGCTTCTTCTGGTAGTTCTTGAAGGTGTGACACAAGAAATGTCAAATCGGTTGGATCAAACACAATCGTGTGAGCCAGGCTGCTCTCAATGGCAGACATGTCATATCTTCGAATACATGTCGATAATCACATATCAGGAGCAAACGGGGCGTGCTTACTGCCAACGATTACGTTCCCAGTCAAAGGTTATCTACGGAGACATTAGCGTAAGTGTGATACATCAAACATTAAAACACACATGGTTTTGCCTCTGGAACGTTGAGAGCATGTTTCGAGCTGCAAAAGCGTTTCCAGAGGACGCCACAAAAATAAAACGAGACAACGATGTACAATCCTCCCTAGGCTGGTGAAGTGTTTTGGAAACCAGAGAAGAAATGGCCGCATATGATAGAGGATCGAGATTTATCCACGTTGGTCGCGATCTACCTGCAAACATCGACCGGACTCTCTCCACAATCTCGCTGTTGAATGGTCGGTTGCGGTAGAGTGCCAGCAAATATAGACGCACGATTTATCTGACCGAAGCGTTGCAAATATGAGCTGCATGACATCAGCAGCCAGAAACAGAGGTATGCAAAACATCGACCACACCATTCGGCTACGAGTATTAATCAATGATCGAACAAGATCCAAAGTCCTATGATATTGTCAGTGTGTGCATCAACTGTCTGCCGGAAACAAGGACTCAACGAATCATCAGCTTCATGAAGGTCGTCAAGGAATAACGCAAAAAGGCGAATCTCTGCAATGACTGAGAAAACGTTTTCCACTAGAGATTGAAATCTAGCACGAAGTTCTCTTGTCGCCAGGGGCTCTTCTGGAGAATCTATAGTAACGTCAAAGAGAGAAAGTACGTCTCTGAGTTCCGGAGTTGATTGGTACAAAAGTGGGACGTTAAGCAGCTGCGGCCCCAACCGATCCTTCAATGCAGTCACAAATCGATGCAAATCAGTGTGAAAGACCATCATCTGTCTCAAAACCGAAGACAGACAACCAAGCTGAGCAAGACATTCAACCGACACCCAAAACACAGTTTTTGTGCTAATTTTTGCTCACCAAAGCTGCGAAAGGATGTGAGTCTGCGCTTTGAAATTTTGCATGACCCCAAAGTCCATGGGCTAGGATTATGACCGAATTACATCAGTAATGTCGGAAAAATAAGAGAGGTCGAGGACTTCACATCTCCACTTCGCCTGGTTTGCAAGAATGATCGATGTTTTCCCAACGCTGCGCGGAGTTGCTTAGTACAACATGACGACATCTCGACAAGAAAACCAACCCAGGTGGTCCCACTACTATCACGGCTTGGGCTCGCGCGGCTGGGGCTGGAGAAGGAATGGCAGCTCTTCTGGGCCTATCATTAGAAGCTAAAAGGTTGAAGCCAAGAGGAAGTGAGCTCTGCTCGTGTATCGGGGATTGCGTTGCCGATAAAGGCTCGGTATCAATGGTGTCTGCATAAATGCTGGGGGAATCCATTCCTAACGAAGAACATTCACTCATGTCATCGCCGGTCCCAACGTTCATCCCTGCTCCAGCCTCTTGGCTCGTGGTAACGATTCGGGCAACGTTTTTCGAAATAGAGGATTGCCTCGAAAACCTCGTGGACGTGTGTCTGATGACATTCCGTATGAGGTCAAGTTCTTTCTCCCTACCGAACTTAGTAACGAGCGTAAATAGATGAAGGAGGAGCAAGGTTTGTTAAACGCATACCAGTGTTGTTGGCATTGTAAATTCCTTCAAAATGTACTTTACGTTAAAATACGCCACAATTTAATGTTGCCAACGTACCATATATCGATCTTGGGTGGCGATTTCGAAGGGTGGTATCAGCTGCCTTCGTAGTCAAATAAAACTAGTCGAAGTGGTCACAGAACTGACGTACTTCCACAGACTGGTCCGATCCCGAAGACACGGTGGCAAGAAGTCTCCTTTGGCACTCCAGAAGATCCGCTTTCAGGCCGAATCCACCTTGGTATCTGGAATCAGGGCTTTTGGCAAGTAACTAGACACTTGAGTATCCAATGCCATGTTGCTGAATGGGAGAATGCACCCACACACCTTATCTATAATAGAGGCCAAGACCTGCGGGACGTCCCTGCGAACTTCATGAACCGGCATAGGTCGTTTCTGCACAATAGAATGAAGTAACTCCAGGGGACCACCTTCAAAAGGCATCTGGCCACGACCCACGAGCAGCGTCCAGAACAATATTCCTAGAGAATAAAGATCTGTCCTGTGATCTTGAGTCATGGTTTCCACGCTGCCTGTCTGTTCAGGTGCAAGATAGCATAGTGCCTCTTTTACCTTCAACTTTTCGGCATCTTCGAAAGCTCTAATGACAAGCGAAGATGGACCTCCGAATTCCTCAAGAGAAATAGCGCGATTACCAAAGTGGACCAATCGTACAAGCGCGGAATGGGAATTGAGATGAAATGCATTAGCGCGGACTTGACATGAAACGATCATTGAGATATGATAAAGGAGAGAGCAGTTGCCCAACCTTCGCGATGTATAAACCCCGAACTGACCAATGAAATATGAACCGGATGTTATGAGAAAATATCATAAGAGCTCACTTATGCATGATTTCCAAACAGTGGGTCGCCTGAATCGCAAATCTGTGTGATCGAAGGGAGACAACGATTAAGATGGCTCTCTCTTGAGCCGGTCAGACTCACTCCAAGAAGGAAGCTAGATCCATTATATCAAAGGCTTCCATCTCCTCCATCCTATCCAATTCATCGATCCCCGTCATGTAAACGTCTCCTGGTGGGGGGCGTGGTCGTGAAACTTCAGCCAGAAGAAGGTCGTTAACTTTCGAGGGAGGGAAGTAGCGACCGAGTAGATTCAGTCCAGGATGAGCCAAGAGAAGCACCACACAATCGCCGCTAGAGCGCTGTATAGTAAAGAATTCGATGAGCCTTAACGTCGTGCTGTGTGCTTCAGACGAGGTAGACAAACGCCCAAGGCTGGTAACAGCTGTGAGCAGCGTGCCTCCATAACTCTCAGCAGGCACCACACTCACATGTGGGCCTCTCTCTCGAGACACATTGATCCGTTGGACTGAGCAGGCGCGATTTTCGCGACAACATTTGAACCGTCCTTCAAGCTACTTCCTTCCACCAAAATTGTCATGCTACCGGTATCGTTCCATCGTACGGCCTCCAGAGGTGTCAATAGTTTGGAGAAGTGTTATGTGAGCGCTGCAAACCTTTTCAAACTTGTATCCTGGTACGGACAGAATACCGTCGCTTGAGGGTTTATTAAACTTTAATTCGACGGTGAATGACATTGAATACCTGAAGTATATGGTCGCAAAGGTTGGCTGAGCGGATTTCAGCCGCATTTTCGTGGTTCGTGCGGTCGTGCTGGCGAAGATGGGCGGAAGGGAACGCTTTGGTAGATTAGGTGATTTAAATAATTAGCGGAACTATTCAACATTATGACAGAACTCTGATTCCACCACACATTTACGTCATAATGGTGCGCGGATAAGTTATCCATTATTGATCAAGAGAAGAGTGATACCATTACATGCATGACAAAAAGTGATAAATTGTACCTAAGAGTGAGAGATGGCGAGGAATCAGGAGGTCACTGAAAAATATCTTCAAGTCAGCCATGCGATTTATGGAGAGGAATGGAAACGCACTGTAAGTAGCTGGATCGATATGATCCGGGAGTTCCGGAACCGCTACTTCGAACCTAGACTGAATGGCAGACATAACCTGCTGGTCGTTGTCCGAAGAAACAAAGGTGATCGCGAGACCTTTCGTCCCAAATCGACCGGCACGACTGCGAACGCGTTTGAGGAAAAGGGAACGTAAAAATGCCGATATCTCATTGCTCACCCAACACGATGTAAGTAACTGTCTGCGTCGGGAGGACAATCGTAGTTGACGACGATGTTGACGCGTTCGACATCTATTCCACGGCCGAAGATGTCGGTTGCTACCAAGATGCGCTTCTCAAACGCTTTAAAAGCGGTGTAGCGATGGATCCTGATAACACAAACGTAATGAGCCAAAGCGTATTCTATGAATTGATGACTCATACACTCATACCTCTCCTCTTGCTGTAAACCAGAATGTATGCTGATGCTCGGGAACTTGCATTGCACGAGCAACTTGTCTAGTTCGATGGCACGTGCAACGGACTTGACGAAGATGACAACCTAGATCCAACGTAAAGAAAAATAGACACGGTGTGGGCGAATCCGCGGACCTGATTAAACTCTAAAGTATCCAACAGGCTATTCAACTTCCTGTTCTTCCCCACTTCTTCCAACTTCACATAGTGTTGCTGAAGACCATGCAGCGTGAGCTTGGTTTCATCGTCGACGAATATTTCGAGTGGCTGTATCAACAGCGTTACTTCCAGATCGACTGACATCGCACAGGACCTACATTTGCCATGAACTTCTTGCACGTTATCCTGATTTCCTTCGCTAGCGTCGCGCTGAACATCATGACCTGCTTGTGGTGTGGTGTGGCTCGGAAGATTTCTTGAACGTCACGGCGCATGTCTAGTGGGCAGTGTCGCAATTAGATGAGATGGTCGATAATAATGCGGCAACGAAAAAACGAAAGCAAAAAACTTGGCAAAAACAAGTAACGAAGAGAAAAAAAGAGGCGTGACGGATTCGGGGGATTGCTGCCTTTTTATATCTCTCCTCGGATGGTACTTCGATCGTTGAAGTCTTTGGCCTTCTTGTCGGGACAGCCTATAACTGCATCGATCGTGTCACCTATCTCCGAACCTCGGCGTCTACCACACCCTCATCCTATCGACCCCTATCCAGATAAACAGAGCGAGGAATGTAGACAATGCCAGAAAAGGACGTGCAGCAGGTGGCCGATGACAAAAGGATGGAGTGTGGGTCCAAATTCGCATGACTAACCGAGCTGTTCCAGCATTTTATCACATTCGTCCAAGACGAAGTGTTTCACGTTTTTGGCGTCGAGGACCTTATCCCTCGCGAGAGCATTCAACCGGCCTGGAGTTGCAACAACGATATGTGGGCATTTGCTCTTGTCCCGGAGAACTTCAGCATCCTTCGTTACTGGAGTACCGCCGTAGAAGGTGCTGACGCGGACATCCGGCATATACTTGGCGAACCGAGTGTACTCGTTTTTGATTTGGAAGGCGAGTTCCCGAGTATGACAGAGGACGAGAACAGAAATTTCGCCGTTGACAGGTTCCAGTTGCTGCAAAGTAGCCAGAACGAAAACTGCCGTTTTGCCGTGACCGGATTTGGCCTGACACAAGACGTCCATTCCAAGGACGGCCTGCGGTATACATTCTTGTTGGACTGAGTGGTGATAGTAAGCGAAAGTAGACATGTATCAATGTATGCGAATTACCTTCCGATGGGTGTTCGAAACCCAAGTCGCTAATAGCGCGAAGGAGCTCTGCTTTTAATAGAAAATCCCTGGATAGGACGCAAAGAATAAGCAATGAAAAAGTGGTGGGTATGACATTGTGTACCTGAAACCAGTGGAATGAATGCCAGAGAAATTTTTCTTCTCTTTGTCGAGGTCGCCGTCAGCTGTTGTGGGCACGCCGTTAGTGGCAGAAAGGGTGGGACCACTAGGGGCGTCGTGCTCGTCTTCATAGTCGATTAGATCTTCATTGTCGTGCGAACTCATTGTCTCAGACGAAAGATGTGTTGGCAGAAAAAGTGTGAAGATGGTCAAAAAGAAAAAGAGAGTGAAGTTCCCACGAGTGCACGGACCTGAGAAAACCCAGGTCGGATAACTCCGAATGACTCTAAAACGGGTCCGCACACAATTACGTCGTTCGGTGGCTTGCCAAGGTCCTTACACAAGCCTCCTTGCTCTCACAGATGCGTTACAGGTGGCTGAAAGTAAATTTGCAAACTCTGGCATTGATGTTACGATTTGGGTCCAGTCGCTGCGACGCGAAGCAATTATTCTCACGCAAAATTTCTGCGACCTGGGTTTGGTTCACTGTGGCATCAATGTAATACCGGTACT
>Ga0209006_10002941_pt1 | contig 15505 bp, 14 predicted proteins | sample JacPin_JW_Ref_O2_FD_188567 | JGI IMG/M metagenome (GOLD analysis project Ga0209006, IMG submission 188567) | Forest soil microbial communities from Algoma, Ontario, Canada - Jack Pine, Ontario site 1_JW_Ref_O2 (SPAdes) (version 2) | ecosystem: Environmental > Terrestrial > Soil > Boreal... | reverse complement strand
CTTCGTCGAGGGACATCCGTGAACGTTCGTGCGAGTAGAGATTGTCGTCCTGAATGAGCGCAGTGAGGACCTCGCGGTTGAAGACGGTCTGCTTCAGCACATTATCCGCCGTTCCGCGCGTGGCTTCGTCAGCAGGCTTCGCTGTAACCACCGCCCGCGAAACATAGTGGGCCGGGACCGCGAAAGAAACTGCTCCTGCCACGAGCACACCCGCCAACGAACCTGCGATCGTAAATCTGCCAAAATTCCAGGTCATCGTTCACCGGGTCGTACAAATTTCGAACGGGAATGGCAAAGTATGCCACAGAGTCTATTTGGACCACACTGCGCCTCGGCAGCCTAATTCGTGGAACAGCGGGAATAACAGGACAACCGCTCTTGGGTCCGGAACCAGCTAAATACTCACCAGGGCCGGGACCTGAATTTGTGTCACTGCTGACACGAATTCCTCGAGAAAAGTTCTAAAATCGTACCCTTGGGCGCGCCACTTTCCCAGAAACGATAGGTTTCGAGTAAGTCAACCTATAGGGCTGGCTCTGGTTTTACTTCGGTTTTACCCCCGGCGGGAAGGATCCTCTGGCGAACCGCCAGAAAATCCAATGTTTCGGCGTGGCTTCCCTGTGGCGATGGGGAACGATCAGGGAGGCCGACTCCTGCAGTGTGCGGGACGCGATTTTGAGCGATGCTCAGAATTCGTTACGGGGTGGTTGCCCACTCGCGGGCTTTGGCATACGTCTCCGGACTCCACCAGATATCGTGCTCCATGTGGTCCATCGAGGCGAAGGCCTCCTGCGCGGCAGCTTTGTCGCCGAACTTATATGCCGCCCAGGCAAGACGATTAGCGTTCAAATTCGATTTGCCGTAAAGGCGTGTCACGCTGACATAACCGGATTTGAATTTCGGCCAGGAGATACTTGGCAGGTCGGCGGCCTCCACTTCGCAATTGCACGCCAACGTGCTGGTGATTCGGAAATATAGGATTGAAGCTTCGGGGTCTTTAAGTCGCAAGGATGTTTCCTCGGCAAACTTCGCGATTTCACCGGGTTCACCGTACCACTGCGGCTGCAAGTAATTGGCATGTTGGCGATAGTAATGGTAATAGCTCGGCTCAAAGGCAACGGCCTGATTAAGCAACTCAAGCTCCGATGGTTTGTCCCATCCTGCCTGAATAGCGACGTCCACCATCGCTTCGTACCAGTGCGGATCACGATCCTTCAAGCCAGCGGCCGTAAGAAGGGTCTGCTCGGCCAGGATATTGCGCTGGTTGTAGAGCTTCCACTGTGAATCGGAAACACCGTCAGCGGGTCCTTCACCGCGCACGAAATATGCGTAATCCAAATAGAGACGCGCCAGCGCAATGCGGGGCGTGACGGAATCTGGGAAGGCCGCGATCCAGTTATTCAGCAGCGTAATCTGCTTTTGATAGTCTTCTTCGGTCTGCTCACCCCAGAGGACTTCGGAGCTGCCTAACACGTTGTAGAAGTCATGGTTCTGCCACGCGCCGCCGCGCACGAGGCCACGCTGGGCCCGACTTTGTTGCGCTATTTTTTCGAGTTGAGTGAAATCCGATGCGAGAAAAAGTTTCTTGATCGGGGCCTCGTAGTCGTCATCGGTTTCTTGTGGAATCGGGGAGGGAGGCGGCAACACCGAGGACTGATGGCTACGGCCGTAGTCATGAACGGCCTGCATGAGTACGTCCATTGAAGGCCCCGGAGAAGATGCTTCCGAGAGGCCGCAGGAGCTTGCCACGGCGGCAAGGGCCAAGACAGACAAAAGATGGGCGATTCTCGATTGAGAAACGCGGTGTGATTTCAGCATTTGCGGATGATAACGAGACGAGCACGTCAGCGATACTGTACTAGAGGACAGGTGAGACGAATTGCTGACTACGCGGCAGGGGAGAAGCCAGTCCCTGCACGTTTAGGCTCGCAAAGCCACAGGTTACCCCCAACGCTCAATCTGTGGCAGCTGTGACACGAAATCGGTCAGAAAAGTTCTAAAATCGTACCCTTGGGCGCGCCATTCTTCATTTCGGATGCTGAAAGATCAAGTCGAATGGTTTTCTGTATGTAGGATAGACGCTTGTGGCGTCCACCTTCGCGAGTTCCCGAGTTATGTAATGGGGTACCAACGGGAGGCTGTGCGTTCGTCCGGCATTGCCAGCACGAACCCGCCACGATTCAGCGGATGGTCGCTGCTACACCCCTTTTGCGTCGCGCTGCCAAAGCCAACAAGCCCAGTAGTCCGGCTGCGAACTGGAGCGGGGCGGAGGGCTCAGGCACGACTGCGGGCATGACCGTCATCTTCCAGGTCCCAAGCGTCAGGGAAGATCCGACGCCGTTGGCGCCCGGAACTCCATCCAGGTACTGCTGGACGAAGCTCTGATCGATGAAGAGGGGGGGCTCGTACAGGGTTTCCGCACTGAGAGCGGTGCCGGTGGGGAAGGGCACGTAGGAGGCGTCAATAAGCCACGAGGTGATGTCGCCGCCGGAGTTCGTTCCGATTTGGAAGTCGTCTCCCGTGGCGTTGGCCTGAGTGATCAAGAGACCGGCTGCGTCGGTAAAGGAAAACTTGGAAACGTCCGCGGTGATGTCCGTGTCAGGCGACAAATCATCGAGTGAAGTTCCGGCCATCACATCAAACGTAAGTGACATGGCATAGGACCCCGCACACGTGGTCCCGCTTGAAGCGTACGTGCCGAAACAAATCGTGTAGGGGTTACCGCTGTAGGTGTAAACCGTATCCGCATGTGCCAGGGCAGGCATCAGAACAACCAAGCTCAAAACCCAGATCGCCCGAGAGATTCGTACCTTCATGGAGTGTCCCCTTCGCTCGACCTTAGTTATGATCCTATACATCCCGACCCGCCTCCCCGCAAGCACTATTTAGAGCTATCTCATCGGCACCTCGTTGTTGCCAGTTGTGATGGCAAACCAATCCAATCATTTAGGTTTCAATTCTTGGAACTCAGGGCCAGCGGACTCTGCCTTACCTTTCAGGACCTGTCCGACGGATACGAAGGGATGCGATTGTGGGACGCGAAACGCGCGCCGTGGTGCAAATAGTGCAAATGACTCTTGTGGTACTCGGAACCGGCTAAAGGCTCGCTGTAGCCGAGACCTCGAATTGTGTCACCGCTGCCACGAATTCGCCGCGAAAAGTTCCAAAATCGAACTCTTGGGCGCGCGATCCCATTGAATGGAGTAAGAACAGTCCCTCTTCAACGTTGACCTTTTGTTCATGAAGTTGGGAGTCGTGGGAATGAAGCACGCTGAGCAGCCTGCGCCGGAATCACGTGTTTCCGCTCGCTGCGGGTATCGGCAACAACACGGTCCATGCAAGGACACCAGAATGCGAGCGGGATTACGCTGGATAGAACTCGGATGATCTGGACCTGGCCGGGAAGCAGCCCTGGACGCTTGGGGGCCGACTAAGGTGGGAACCCGTCCGCCATCCACTTCGCGAATAGTTCAATCCGAGATTGCTGCCAAGGACCTTCTCCTTTTGGTGGTGGGGGCGGCATTACCGCGCCGCCGACTCCCCGAATGCGATCGTAGATGGCACCGGCGTGCTTTTTGACGTCATCGTAACTTCCCAAGTTGAACGCCGGGCTCATACCTTGAATGTCTCGCTCCGTGAAGAGCGGGCGGATGTCTGTTTGAAAGCTGGTCGTTTTTGTCATTGCGCCTCACAGGTATTGGGTTATACAGATGTCGCGGTCTCCTTCGTGAATCTAAAACTTCCTCTCTCTTGACGTCAAGGTATAGCCTTTTCATTTCAAGTTTAAGCCGAAAAACTTAACGTAACGTCGATCTGCCGAAGCTCAATCTCTCGCAATAGCTCTTTCGCAAGCTCCGTGGCCTTCCCCGGTTTTGCCGGCATGACCGTGACGCGAGGGTTGCCATTGCGCCAGAATCGCTCCGGCCGGTCTACGATTCCGCAGATTTCACCTCTCGAATCCATTACGGCCTGTCGTTTCATTGTGCTTCCACATCGTCCCATTCCATTGACACGCAGTTATTTCGGAGTAACCTATCGCTTAGGAGAACCGCATGAACCAACCTTCCCGGATGGTCTTGGCCCTGGTCGGAATCGCTGTGTCATTCATCGGGTTGCGTTGGCTTCTGGCGTTTCTCACCCATCAAGTCGATGTCTCAGATCGGATCGAAGTCGTTGCCGCCATCTTTTGCGGTTTGGCTGTGTTGATTGCTTCCTGGGCCTTGCCGTGCGCGAGTCTTGCCCGGTGGCGGCAATGGTCTCCACGCGCGTCGTACATGCTCGGCGCTCTGTCATTTTTGATTCCAGCGGCCGCACTTATGTATTTCGCAAAATCGGATCGCTACGCGAGCATCATGTTGGTGCCCATGTCATTTAGTGGAATGGTTTGTCGCAAGATAACGTACCCGCACCTTACGTACGAACAAGCAACTGCACCTGAGCCGCCACTCAGCTTGCTTTCCAAATAGTATTGTGCCTGGGGCGTGAAGCCGTTTGGCAGGGGCTTACGGTTCCTTGATTCCGAGTTTCTCGAAGTAGGGAGCGATATGGCCCGATCATGCGTCGTGGTAGACCTCGACTCGGAATGAGGCGATAAACCGCTCGCCCGGCGCAATCACGCGCAGACCCTCGCCGGAGCAAAGTGCGTTTGTGGCCGCAGTCATCGGTTCAATGGCGATGAACTCCTTATCCTTCGGAGCAAAGATCTGGGTGAAGGGGAAACCGCTTTTGAATTCGATGGCGATGGAGCAGCCGTTACCGGCGATCGAGAACGTGGCCTGCTCACCCGAAAGGGCAAATCCATCGTCGTAGCCGGTGATTCCGAGCCGTGCAGCGAGGGGCGCCGACGAAGTTTCCTGACCGGTGGGAATCCCTTGCGGATCGAGAGCCAGCTTGCGCATGGCGGGAGCGTTCAGTGTCCACTCTGCCCGCGGGATTCCCGGAAGGCCGAAATAGGGATGGAAACCGAAACTGATCGGAACCGGTGAACCGGAATCTGCAAAGACGGTAGTTTGAATCTCCAAATCAACAGGCCGCAGCCGCACCGCCATCTCGACATGATGCGGGAATGGAAAAATCGCGAGCAGTTCCTGGCTCAACCAATCCAAACGCGCGGTTAGCGCATCCGCGTGGCTCGAAACAACGTTCCACTGCAGTTGAGACCAGGGAACGCCGTGCATAGGGAGTTTGTGATCATCGAAATGCAAACGCGACGAGGAGGAATCCAGCGAGACGTGACGTCCAGCCGCTCGATATTGCAAGCTGCCGAGGCGATTTGCCCAAGGATACAGGAGTGGAATGCCGGCAGTGCTTCCTTTGATGCAGGCGGCATCGAGATCGTCCACGCGACGCAGAAGCTCAACTCCCCGGAAGCGAAGAGAAGCGCCGAGCATTCCAGCTGCGGGCCAGAAAGTTGCTTGCAAGTCACCAGAAGTAAGGATATGCGTGGAAGAGCTGCTCATATTCGGCCGGGTCCACCCGGTCGCGAGCGGATCGTCGGCTACCCGGAAGCTATCGTTCGCTGGCACCTGGCATTATAGTTGGGTTTTCGTTGAAGTGACTCCTGGCAGAAATGAATTCTTGGTTATTCCGGGGTGACGGGCAACCAGGACGTTGATGAATCTGTCGAACTGCTCTGGTTTGTTCGACTCAATTCTTCGCCAACCTGGCGTACTCGGCTTTGGCTTGCTGGTAGATGGGAATGTCGGGATCGGCGTTCTTCCACAAATCCAAGAAAGTCTCGTAGGACTGCCGCGCAACGGCTTCATCGCCCATCATCTTCTGCGCGCGGCCGAGTTGGAGCCGGGCCAGGGGTCCGATGACATGTCTTACGCTAAAACCGGGATTGTCGATTAGCTTTTGGAACTGAGCCGCGGCCGATTGGCCATCGCCACGCTCCAGATACGCCAGTCCGCGGATGTAGGCGGGGTACACATAGTTGAACGATCCCGTAAACGCCAGATCATACTTGGCAGTGCCGCGGAGCAGATCGATAGCTGCCGCCGGATCGTGTTGCCGCAGCTTGATCGCGGCCCGGATGGTGGGAATGAAGTAATGCTGCACGAGCGTGTCCTCGGGCCGTTGGGCGCTGACCTGGTCTGCGAGTCTGCCGGCTTCCGCTGCTTGTCCGGATCGCGCAAGCGCCAGCGCCAGGGCAATCTTGCCATCGCGATCCAGCGGGCTTCCAGTTGCCTTGCTTTCATAGCGTCGAGCTTGCACGTCCTTTCCGACTTCGCCATCCTCCAGGGCCGAGACGAGCACCCACCAGTCAGCATTGCTAGCCTTCGAGGTCCGTCCCGAAGCTTGCAGTCGCAGACGCTCGGCGGAGTGAAAGCGACCCTGCTGAATCTCGATCAAGGAATGTTCATGCAGGAAGTCTTCCCGATAGTTGCCTTGCTCCTCGTCCCTGAGGATCTTTTCGACGTTGTCCCGGTCGCCTGAGGCGAATGCCACAATCAGTCTCTCCCGCCGGATTAGCAAATTGTCGAGTTTAAGGGCGTCCGCTTTGGCGAGCCATGATTTTGCCTCATTGAATCTGCTTGCGTACCTGATGGACTGTATCGCGCTGCCGAAATAGTATGAGCTTGGCCGCAACCTTGCGACCTCGGCCGCTTCGTCAGCGGCGCGGTCGGGCTGGCCGAGATGGACAAATGCTTCCCTGAGGTTGGCATGAGCGAATACATCCCGAGGAAAGATCTCTAAGAAACGAAGCACGGAAGAATATTCCTTCTCCCAGTCGCCGATCACATTACTGTAATAGGTGATTTCGGCGCCGAACCGGTCTTTTTCGGTCAATCGGTCGCGGAGTTGGTACGCACGCGTGTACGAAGCCTCCGACAACTCAGTGTTACCAAGGAAAAGGTAGGCCGCGCCCATGCGCCCACACGCTACGGCAAGGTTCGGATCCAGTTCGACAGCTCGCTGATTGAGTTTGAGCCCTCCCTCCGCGTCGCCGGCGAGGGAGAGTTTGAGCCCTTGAGTGACGGCTTGCAAAGCCTCGAGTGAAGGGCTGAGCGCCTTTTCCAGCGGCTGATTGAAGCGAGCCAGCGAATCGGCGGACTCTCCCAGCTTCGCGCGAAGACGTGCGGCTGTGACTCCCAATTCGTGTACGACCTCATTCCGCTTCCCGATGTCCGCCTGCTCTTTGGCCAAGGTTGCTCCCGACCCGCAGTCGAGCGCCCGCATCTGCAAATGGTAGCCATTGCCGGCATCGCCGATCGATTGGGCGATCACCATCTTGCTGTTGGTCTTGCCGCAGATCTGGCGTGCCACGTCGGGCGTCAACTTTGTCGTCGGCGGAAGGTTGAGTTGCGCCAATGTGCCGAAGACTTTATCGGTGCCCAGAACATTCAGATAGGGCGTCTGCTCCATTTCGTAGCGTAAGGCTGTGTCTAACGCGTCGTCGAACACCGGATCGCCGGTCTCGTTTTTGACGTCGGAGAGAACAATCGTGTCCGTGGCGGAGAGCGTCACTCGGCGGCGGTGGCTCGAGTACAACCAAGAGGCCGCAGCGAGAACGGCCAAGAGCGCAGCCGCCGCGAACCATGTGCGCCAGCGGAGACGAGGTGACGGTGATTTGGTGACTTTCTCTTCGGTGGCGGACTCCACGGGCCGCGCATTGGTTTTTGAGGTTTCGGTCGCATTCGTCCGGAGCGTGGCATGTTCTGCGTGATCTGCTGCCTCGGCGACGACAGTGACACGCGCCGTGAAGTGGTAGCCCTTTCGGGCGATGGTCACGATCAAGCGAGTCTCTTCCGAGTTGTCCCCGAGGGCCTTGCGTAAATGCGAGATGTATTGAGTCAGGTTCCCCTCTTCCACGAACGTGTCGCCCCACACGGCTAGTAACAATTCCTCCTTGGTGACCAGACGGTTGGGGTTTTGAGTCAGGAAGAGCAGGACGTCGAAAGCCTTAGGGGTCAGAGAAACGGGTGAACCCGCGCGAGAGAGTGTGCGCGTGCGTGGGTCTAGCACAAACTCCCCGAAACAGTACAACTTGCTCATAGGAACGTGGTTAGTCTATAGGGCGATTCAGAGTTTTTCATCTTTTTTCAGAGTTTTCTGAAGGACTTCTCCAAGGCCTCTCTTTGAGAATACCGCCCAGCGAGGGCTAGATTCACCTCAAAAGAGGACATTCAGCAAGGGAGCTCGGATTTATGGCGACACAAACGGTGGCTGTTCCGGATGATCACCAGGGTGCTGGAGACCTCGATTTGGTTTGCTCAAGCTCGCATGCTAGCTCACAGCGAATGCAACCGCGCGCCAAGGTCCGGACAAACAATCCACCGAGTGAATCTGTCTACAATTGCGTCCATGACTCCGAAAGGATCATTGGCATTTGCGCTGCCGTGAAGATAGTCCTGGATTTCGTCCGTACAGCCAAGCTCGGGGATTTGGCACTCCAGTTCCGGGATGGGGCCGAGCATCTTGAAACAAGGTCAGCCCTGGAATACGCGGTTGAGGAATTAGAGCACTTAAGGGAACAGCTCCACAGGGAGAACCTGGTTTTACGAGATGAAGTGGATCGGGTCTCCATGTTTGAAGAGATTGTAGGAACGTCGCCAGCGTTACAGGCAGCGCTTTCGAGGGTGGTCAAAGTAGCTGCTACAGATTCGACCGTCCTGATCACGGGTGAAACGGGAACGGGCAAAGAGCTTGTTGCGCGGGCGATCCACCGGCGATCAAATCGCAGCGCGCGCGCCTTCGTCAGCGTGAACTGCGCGGCAATCCCACGTGATTTGATCGCCTCGGAGTTGTTCGGCCATGAGAAGGGGGCCTTCACGGGGGCGATTCAGCAGCGCTTGGGCCGGTTTGAACTGGCAAATGGCGGCACGCTCTTCCTGGACGAAGTCGGCGAGCTTCCAGCCCAGACCCAAGTTGCCCTCCTGCGTGTTTTGCAGGAGCATGAGTTTGAGCGTGTGGGCGGGACACGCCCGATACGCTCTGACGTTCGAGTGATCGCAGCCACGAACCGTGACTTGCAGGCCGCTATCAGCGCTGGGTCGTTCCGCAGTGATTTGTTTTATCGTTTGCATGTGTTTCCGATTGAAAGTCCTGCTCTTCGAGAACGAAAAGAAGATATCCGTCTACTGGTTGAATACTTCATCGATCGCTACGCGCGGAAAACCGGTAAGAAAATTACGACCGTCGACAAGAAGACTCTTCGATTACTCGAGTCATACTATTGGCCCGGAAACATACGCGAATTACAGAACGTCGTTGAGCGTTCCGTGCTGCTTTGCGAGACGGAAAGTTTCTCGATCGACGAAAGCTGGTTGCCACAGCAGCCACCTCCGGCAGAGCCGAAACACCAAATTCAGCTCCCTCTAAAGCTCGTGGCACAAGAGAGGAGCATGATTGAGGCTGCGCTGAAAGAAAGTCGCGGCCGGGTGTTCGGACCCACGGGGGCTGCGGTCAAGTTGGGGATACCGCGGTCTACGCTCGAATCGAGGATTCGGTCACTTAAAATCGATAGGAATCGATTCAAGACTCAAACTAGTGTTTGAAGAGGTCTCCGGGGGCGTTTCGCTCGTAGAACCGATCGAAGGGGGTTTTGCCTGTCGGAATTCGTTCCTTACCGTACCACAAGAAGGCAGCCAGCCCGACGCTTCCGATAAACAACGCGCCCACGTGTCTACCAGGGACGGATTGTAAGCGAATAACAAATTGCCGAAGGAAAATCAAAATCCACATAAGGCTTGCGGCAATTCCCCAACCTCGCGCCCAACGTTTTCCCTTCCAGCCGGTCCACCAAGCTACTCCGCAGATAATGGCAACGGTCGCGGGAAAGGTAGGGGCATAGAGCAGTCTCTCGAGAAGAGATAGTGCATAGTGGTACTTGATGGCGTTCGGCAGGGATCTAGCGAACGAAACGGAGTATTCCAGGGAAGTGACTGCGAAGACCCACGCCATAAACTTTCTGAAGTCTGTGGGCCAATGCCACTCGCTGGGTTTAAATAGATTCACGGTCGCCATATTGACACAGAGGACGGCCTTTCGAGCGTCAACTGCAAGTTCGTATGTCCGATTCGCGGTTGCAGCGACTTGATACTCTCGCCGGTCGGATCCGCTAACAAGTCCCAATACAGGGGAGCGTCGACGCCGAGTTCGAGTTCGCAGACACATACGTGACTTGCAATCTGACAGGCCTAAACGAGAAGCATGCCGAGAAAACCGATTGCGCGTCCTGCCAGGCCAACCCCGAGCCAGAGCACAAGCGAAACGACGGCTGCGACCTTGGACCACGTGAACCCTGTGCTATCGGCATTTGATCTGACAGCGTTGCGATGGAGCGTGAAGTAGAAGGTAACTGCTAACAGAAAAAGCAGTATCTTTAGCCGGAACGATGGACTGTGGTAGTACTTCATCGGCCCCGTCATTACAAGAAGCGCGCCCGAAATCAACATCACTCCCAGGCTTCCCAACAATACGGGCGAGAGCTCCCGCGCAACCCGTGAAATCGGCTGACGTCGCAAACCTATTCCGAGAAGGCGGAGATCGACGATCAGAATCGTCCCTCCCAAAGCTGCAAGCCCAAGCAGATGCACCGTCTCAATGATTGCGAAGCCCCATGTCGAGTGGCGCAGATAAATACTGAACGACGAGTGACTCAGCCATCGGAAAAAGTGCAGCGCTGACATCTCTATCCAACCTTTCTATTTGCTTTCCCTCATCACGTTTCTCGATCGCGGTGAACGGTAGGGAATTCGTGTCTAGTGGACGTACGCAATCGCTCTCCCGGCCACGATCGTTGCGGTCCAAAGCGTGAGTGAGAGAATCGCTGTTACCCGGGCTTGTCTGGGCGCAACCAGCGCGTCGTCCCATGCGGCCACCCGGCGATAAATCGTGGAATGAAAAATCAAAGGGTTCAGGCCGACCAACAGCAGGAGGAGCAACTTGATGCGAAAGATGGGGTTGACGTAGGCCTTTTCGGCCTCCGACCAGAAAAGCAGAACGCCGCTTACGAACATGACAACGAATCCAGACCAGGTCAAAGGCAACACTTGTCGGACGATTGAGGAAACTTTCTCGCGCTTGAACAAGATTCCGAGAAGGCGCAAATCGACGATCGCGATTGTTCCGACCAGCAGCGTTATGCCGAGGACGTGCACTGTTTCGATGACAGGAAACGCATATGTCGACTCGCGAATGGAAGTTCCTATGGTCGAGTCGTGAAGCCATTGGCAGAAATGCGGAAGCGGAGACATATTGTGGGGCACGATTTCCTTTCAGCGAGTCGAAACTTCTCGATCGAATCGCCCATTGAGTCCACTGCGTTCAGTCGCCAACCCCAGGACGTGTGCGAGTTGGCGACGGTGCATCCGACGGCAGTTTATTGGTCCTTGTCAGGGTCGCCTGGACCGCCGTCACCGGGCGAACCGGTGAACACTTTACGACCGTCGGCCAGCGTCACGAGTCTTGCGCCCACGAGGCGCGAGCCGTCCTTAGCGGTAAAGCCTTCGACGGTCACGTGATCGCCCACTTTGAGCGAATCGTGCGACCAGCCACGGTGGATGAGTTCAACCACGCTGGTGCTCTCGACGCCCCAATTCGCCACATTTCCCTTGTCGTCCTTGACGTCTACATAGAAGTAGACGTGGGGGTTCTCCCACTCTACTTTTGAGACAATTCCCTTCAATGCGATCGGTTTAGTTTCATCGAACTCTGCCGCAAACGAATGGTGCGCCAACGCAGGAAATGCCGTCAGCAGCGAGATGACCCCAAGCAGCACGACGTGTTTGGCCTTCATGTCGATTCCTCCTGGATATTGAGTCTCTGTGGATATCTACTTTCAGTGATCCGTTCCGATTGTCGTGACCGGCGGCAGATTTTGAATAGCCTGCTTGTCGTAGCCGCGCGTTCCGTCCTTGGTCCCGAGGCCAGGTCCCAAGCGATCCCGATCGAGGTTGTTTTCATCGCACGAGAATTCGATCAGTTCATATTTCTGCAGTTTCAGATTTCTCGTAATCTTGATTGGTTTTGTGTAGTACTTCGGGTCGTCGATGGTGAGGTCGAGCTGCAGGTGGTCCGCGTCGGGACGCGTCCACCGTTCAATCAGGTGCAATGAATCGCTTTGCGGATGGCCGACATTGTCAGTCCATACCTTGTCACCCTTGAAGCCGACCAAATCCACGACGAACGTGTCTCCGTCCCAACTGCCGACGGCGTCACCAAAAAAGGATGGCTCCGGAGCTTTGGGGTGCTGCCGGCCATCGATCGGGATGATGCGCCAGTTGGTGTCTCGCTCGTACAGGAAGGCCACGCGTTTGGGAGTCTGAACGATTTCAAACGGTTGAGCGTCCAAATCCGCTCGCGGCTGGCCGATGATGATGCAGAGAGACTGCGGATCAACGGCGCCTGTCATGTTGTACCGGTAGGCCGCTTCACCCGCCGGTGTGTAAGGCAGCTTCCCGTCGGGAAAGCCTCTGTTGATGTAAACGCCCGACCCGTTCCAAACTCCGGAAAGGTCGGGCTTGCCATCCGGAGTGCGCGGACTTGGGCGCGGCGGCGCCGGGGATTTCGCCCCCGCGGCCCTGCCACCAGCTGCGGGATTCGCATCGGCCACAGGCGCCGCCGCGTTCGCGACCGGCAAGGCCGACTGAGCGCAAGCCAAAGCGGGGGCTAAAAGCGCGACAGCGAGAATGGCTTCCGCAATAACGGACCACGTCCATCGGAATTTCACCACGTTCGTTTCTCCTTGTTCGAATAAAGGCCTGTCCTATGGTTCCTTCTTTTCAGCGGTAGTGGTGGGGGCGGGCGGCGGCACGATGATTTTGGCGAGTGTTCCGCCGTCTTTCTCGTACGTCTGGACGCCGATCGTGCCCGCGACGTTGAAGCCATTCTTCGTCAGAATGTCAGCCGCGCGCCCGCCCCTTGCGGCGTGATTCGACACGGTTATGATCGTGCGGTCCTTCGGAATCCAATCGAGGCTCTTTTCGAGGTCGCCGATCTGTACGTTGAGGTAGACCGGAAAGCCGCCGACGTCCTTGATTTCATCCGGACGGCGCACATCGATGATCAGAATCCGGTCGGGCTTGGCGAACAGGTCGTCGAATTCCGTGCGAGTGAGCACTTTCGCCTGAGATTTTGGCGCCTGCGCATTTTGTTGTCCGAACGTAACGCTTGTTGCTAGAAGCATCAAGAAAATCAACTTTTTCATTTTTCCCTCTCTCTTTTTGGTTGATTGCTAGAAAAGCACCTTCACTCCGAGCTGAACCTGCCTCGGGTTTCCTGCTGACTGAATGCGGCCGAAATTGGGATCGCCGACCACCGCGTCGGGAGACGCAAACGCGGGTGTATTGGTGAAGTTGAATGATTCCACGCGAAGTTGAGCGCTGACTCGTTCCGTAACCTGGAATGACTTGTGGGCGGCTAAGTCCACGTTGATTAGACCCGGCGCACGGAGCAAATTCCGCTTCGCGTCTCCGAAAGTGCCCGCAGCGTTCGCCACGAAGGCGGCCGTATTGAACCATTCATTTACGGTGGGGTCGGCCAGGTGCCAATCACCGACGACGTTCGGTCTGTCATTCTGCCCAGTGTTCGATGGATCGGTGCTTTCCGACAGGTTGACAGGAAAGCCCGTGCTGGCTGTGACGATGGGATCGATGGCCCATCCGCCCAGGAAGGCGTTCGTGATGCCGTTCCAGCGGTCGCCGAACTTCTTGTTTCTCCCGAAAGGCAGCTCGTAGATGGCACTCGCGACAAAGTGATGGGTCACATCCTGGCCGGCGACGGCATATTCAGCAGCCCAATCGAAAGGATTCTGAAGCCCCGCAGCGTCACCTAGCGCCATCGTCTTGGAATAAGAATAGGAAGCGATCAGCGATAGGCCATTTGCGTAGCGCTTCTCAAGTTTGGTTTGCAGCGCGTTGTACCGGCTGTAGCCGCTTTTCTGGATCCGCTTGATGTTTGAGAGGCTGATCGTGTACGGCGTTCCCGGAACAGCCGCTGAGGTGAAGATGCGCCGGGAGTTCAAGCTTCCGGCCGGGTCGGCTGTGAGAGGTGCGGGATTGCCGTCGATCGACCACCAATTGTGGTCGAAGTTGTTCCCCACATAGCCAACCTCGAGCAGGAAACCGCTGGGGAGCTGCCGTTGAATGTTGAGATTCCATTGATAGTCGGTGGGCGGAACGCTACGTTGATCAAACGAAACCAACTGAACGTTTTTGGCATTTGCCAGGGAGAGTGCGTTACTCGCAAACCCGTCCTGCAGGAACACCGATGGCACGGTCGTGCTCGGATTTTCATTAACGACAACACTATCGGGCGGATTTTTTTCCAAAGACGACATGCCGCCGACGGTGATGACGTTGGAATAAAAGATTCCATACCCTCCACGCACAACCGTTTTATCGCCCAGGCTGTACGCGAATCCAAAGCGGGGGGCGAACTGGTGGTCGTTAACATTCTGCAGCGCCCGGGATGCAATGCCGCCTCCGTTCGCCCCAGCAAGGACCAGATGAGGCGAGCCGACATAGGGATCGGTATTCATCTCGAAGTTGGCGATCGCGTTGTGCACGTCGACTGCGGGAGGCGCGAATTCGTACCGCAGGCCGATACTGAGCGTGAGGTGACGATTCACTTTCCAGTCGTCTTGGATAAACAGGTTTGACTCGGGAATGCGGAAATTCAGGTTCGCGTAGGTCGAAAGGCTCGCAGCGGAGACATCCCCCAGCAGGAAATCTGCAAACGGATTGCCAATGGATTCGCCGTTGGACTTATCGCCCGTATACTGGCCGTTAAACGTGAAGGTCCCGCCGGAAGTTTGAGAACTATGAAAATTGGTCTGGAGCCAATACTCCTGCACTCCAAACTTGACGTTGTGAGATCCCTTGGTCCATGTGAAATCGCCAGACAACTGGCGGTCTTGAGAGATGTCGGTATTCGGCACATTCGTGACGCCCAGGCTTGGCAGGCCGGTGATAAGGAGGCCGGAGAAACCAGGATTCGCCTCGTCCACGCCGGGAATGCCGATCCCGGTCAGGTTCTGTTTGGGTAGAGTGTTATTCCAAAATAGGTCATTCCATCCCACGAGTACGGAGCTGACCAGAGTGGAAGACCAAATGCGGTTGTACCCCAGCACGAAGCTCGTGCCGTCCACGGTCTGAGCCCCTGTTTTGCTCGACGCCGGTCCGTAGGAGAAGTAGCCTTCGCCCGGAGCGGGCGGAAGCAGCGAGGTTATTCCCAGGTCATCGACTTGCGAGCTGAATCGGAAATACAGATTCTGCTTATCCGTCAGGATCTGGTCCACGCGAACGTCCCAGCGATGGGCGTTGGTATCTTCTGGGCTCGCGTACACAAAGTTGTTTGCCGTCGCCGTTTGCGGATCCGCTCCCGCGCTGATCAGCAGATTCACAACCTTCTGGGAGATCGGATCGATACTGCCCGCTGGAATCACGTACTGACCGTTCACAATGGGGAATGGCACACCGGGCGTCGATGGATCGTAGATGACGGGATCTCCAGGGCCAGCCGGGAATTGGCCAGCGAGTTCGGCAGCGTCGGGAAGAGA
>Ga0209006_10002940_pt1 | contig 15508 bp, 18 predicted proteins | sample JacPin_JW_Ref_O2_FD_188567 | JGI IMG/M metagenome (GOLD analysis project Ga0209006, IMG submission 188567) | Forest soil microbial communities from Algoma, Ontario, Canada - Jack Pine, Ontario site 1_JW_Ref_O2 (SPAdes) (version 2) | ecosystem: Environmental > Terrestrial > Soil > Boreal... | reverse complement strand
GCTCTAGGTTTTTTTACTGGAGCATGATCTTTTCGGAAAACCGGTTTCCACCCATCGGGTCAAGCCCGAGGGCATGCTTTTCCGGATCATGCTCTAAGCGCAATCGCCGCCGATTGAATGGATCGCAAGACGCCGCTGCGAGACATCGACCTTCCGTGTTCCACGCCCTATATAGAGCGCGACGAGGAACCCTTCCGGCGATGCCCGACATCGAAGAAATCATCGAGAACTTCGCCGTCCTTGACGATTGGGACGATCGCTATCGCTATCTGATCGAATTGGGACGGGAATTGCCGCCGCTTGCCGAAGCCGCGCACAGCGACGCCAACAAGGTCCAGGGCTGCGCCAGCCAGGTGTGGCTCGATACGCATGTGCGCCGAGACGGCGGCGGCGAACCGGTTCTGACGTTCGACGGCGACAGCGACGCCCACATCGTGCGCGGTCTGATTGCGGTTCTGTTCGCGATCTTCTCCGGCAAGGCCGCGCGCGACATTCTCGAAACCGACGCACTGGCACTTTTTGCGCGCATGGGACTTCGGGAACATCTGACCCCGCAACGCTCCAACGGCTTCCGCTCCATGGTGGAACGCATCCGGGCCGACGCGCGCAATGCGGTCTCCACAGCCACCGCCTAATCGGCCCCAGCCCGCCACCACCCAGGTCCCGGCTTAGCAAGACCGGCCGCCACGCATTGCCAGGCAAGGAAACGCGTTTGGTCCGGGTGCCGAACGGATGTAAGTCTGCCCGGTACCGCGGGGTGGAAAGAGCGGGATGGGAAAGACATGGCCGTCAGCGGTGAGATCGATACGTCCGGCGCACTCGGCCGCCAGAGGGCCCGAGCGGCCCTGACCGACGTTTTCGCCGGGCTTGTCTGCAGCATCCTTTCGATCGCCTATTGCCTGTCGTACGCCGCCTTGATCTTCAGCGGCCCCCTGGCTCCGGCACTGGCCTATGGGGTGGCCGTCACCTTTCTCTCCGCCGCGGTCGGCGGTTCGATCGTCGCCTGGCGCAGCTCGCTGCCGTTTGCCGTAGCCGGCCCCGACAGTTCCATCTCGGTCGTCCTGGCGGCGCTGGTGGCGACCCTGATTCAACGCCTCGGCAGCGCCGATCCATTGGTGCCGACGCTGATCGCGATCTCGGCGACGACGGCGCTGACCGGAATCCTGCTGTGCGTCCTTGGATTCACCCATGCGGGGCGCGCCATTCGCTTTGTGCCTTTCCCGGTGATCGGCGGCTTCCTCGGCGCCACCGGGTGGCTGATGATCACCGGCGCGGTGCTCGTCGTTACCGAACAGAGGCCGGTCCTTGCCAATCTCGGCGCGTTCGCCGACGCCCCGATGCTGGGCAAGATTGCGGCTGCATTGATCGTGGGCGTCGTGTTGCAGTTCGCGCTTCGCCGTTCCAAGAGCCCGTTCGTCATGCCGGGCATTCTGATCGCGGCGCTGGCGGCAAGTTACATTGTGCTGCTGCTGGCAGGCTGGTCGCTCGGCGACGCGCAGGCGAGCGGCTGGATGTTTCGACCGCAATCGACGGCCAACCTGATCTCGCCGTGGCGGCCGGAGACCTTGCAAAGCTTCTCGTGGACACAAGCGCCCGCGCTCGCCGGCGACGTGCTCGCCGTGATGTTCGTGACCATCATCAACTTTCTCCTCAACACGACGGGCATCGAGCTGTCCACCCGGGTCGATGCCAACATCGACCGCGACCTCAAGGTGCTGGGCGCCGCCAATATCGCGACCGCGGCTTTGGGCGGGTATGTGAGCTGCACTTCGATCAGCCGTTCGCTCCTGGTGCGCACCGCCGGCGGCTCGGGCCGGCTGACGGGGCTGACCGTGGCGGCGGTCTGCGCGGCGTTACTGATCGCCGGCCCAAGCTTCGTCGGCTACGTGCCGAAATACATTCTCGGCGGGCTGCTGTTCTTCCTCGGCGCCGGCCTCGTCTATCAGTGGCTGATCCAATCGGCCCGCCAGTTGCAACTCCTCGACTATCTGTCGCTCGTCGCCATCGCGCTTCTGATTATCAACTGGGGCTTTATCGCCGGCGTGCTCACCGGCATCGTCATCGGCTGCGCCACGTTTGCACTGAGCATCAGCCGCGTGAACGCCATCAAGTTCAGCTTCGACGGCTCGGAATATCGCTCGTCCCTCGACCGCGGGCCGCACGAGCTTGCTTTGCTGGCGGCGCACGGGCGCGAAGTCCAAGGGATGGCGTTGCAGAGCTATTTGTTCTTCGGCTCGGCCAACCGGCTCTATCAGCACGTCAAGGCGCTGCTGGCGCAGCAACGGCAATGCCACTTTCTGATCTTCGATTTCCAGCGCGTCACCGGCCTCGATTCAGCAGCGACGCAGAGTTTTGCGCAGATCAAACAAACGGCCACCGAGGCCGGCGCCCGCATTGTTCTGGTCAAGCTGTCGCCGGAACTGGAGCGGGCTTTCCGCAGCGCGCGTTTCATCTCCGACGACATCATCGTGGCATCCGATCTCGACCGGGCGCTCGAGTCCTGCGAACAGGCGATCATCGAAGCGCATCGCGCTCACGTGACCGACTCGCGATCCTTGCGCACCTGGCTTGCCGAGGCTCTCGGCGACGCGCATCTGGCGGACCTCTTGTCGGACTATTGCAAACGTCTGGAGGTTCAAGCCGGCGACGTCATCGCCCACCAGGGCGACGCCGCGACGTCCATGCATTTCATCCTCGAGGGCCGCGTCGGCATCATCGTCGATCTGCCGGAAGGGCGAACCACGCGGGTGCGCAGTCTCGGCGGGCACACCACGGTCGGCGAAATGGGCCTCATCACCCGCAGCCCGCGCAGCGCGACGATCCAGGCCGAAGCCGCGAGCGTTCTCTACGTCCTCGACGCCGAGGCGTTCGAGCGCATCAAACACGAGCAGCCGATGCTCAGTCAGGCGCTACTTGCTTATGTCATCAAGGTGCTGACGGAGCGGCTCAGTTTCGCCAACCGGCTGATCGGCGTTCTGCAGCGCTGAGCGCGCCGGGCCTAGAGCACATCCCGATCAAGTGTAATCCGGATGTGCTCTCGATTCGTTTATTGTCGCATGTCCTTTTCGGAAAACTGGTTTCCAGCCATTGGGTCAAGCCCGAGGGCAGACTTTCCCGGGACACGCTCTAGCCGCGGTCGCGGCGGCGTCGGCGTTGCTGGCCCAGGCCCATTTGCTTGGCCAATTGCGAGCGCGCGGCGGCATAGTTGGGTGCCACCATCGGGTAATCGGGCGGCAGATTCCACTTGGCGCGGTATTGATCCGGCGTCATGCCGTATTGCGTGCGCAAATGACGTTTCAGTGATTTGAACTTCTTTCCGTCTTCCAAACAGACGAGATATTCCGGCGTGATCGAGCGCTTGATCGGAACGGCCGGCTTGAGCGGCTCGATCGGCGCGGCAACCTGCGCGCCGTTGGAAACGCGCGTCAGCGCCGAATAGACTTGGCTGATCAGAGCCGGAATTTCGGCACTCGAAACGCTGTTGTTGCTGACGTAGGCGGAAACGATATTGGCGGTCAGTTGGATGTAACTGGCCTCATCGGAACGATCAGCCATGGTGGGCCTGGTGTTTTAAAGTCGCCGCTTCCCGGGCGCCCATCTGCGTCGCAAGTATGGGCATTTGCTGCTCCTCCCGCGAATTGTTCTAAGGATAGAACAACTGCTGCGGAAATAAAGCAATAAATGGTCTTCAACATGGGAAGCCAAGAATAACCGGCAATAAAGGCGGTGCGCCGCGCCCCGGATAACCTATCGCCGCCGGTACGCTATCCGCGCCCAAACGGCGCACGGCCGCAGCGCAAATCGGACAACAAATCCGCCGAAGATGCCGCGCCTCTAGGGATTGCTCTCGATGTGGTTGCGCAGCGCGGTGATCGAGCCGAAGCGCAACGTGCCCTGCGGAAGTTGCGCTTCGATCGACCCGTCGGAATAGAGCGTATAGGCCATGCCCTCGACCACGCCGGATTTGAGCACCGACACGGCCGCCGAGCCAGGGCCGGTAGCAGCCGGCGCGGGCTCTGCGACCACCCGTGGATCCTGCTGCGGCGCGCGCGCCGGCGCGGCGCCCCGCGGCACCTCTTTGCTGTCGGAGCGCGGCGCCGCCGGCCAGAAGCTGTTGAACACCGAGACTTTGCCCTTGTCCGCCGGGTTTCCCTTATCGGGAGCCGCCGCAAGACGCGGCTTCAGATCCATCCGCGGCATTGACCGCACCGACGAACCGGCGCCGTTGGCGGCGCGGGCCACAGCAGCTAAGCCTTTGACGTCGGCGGCGCTCTCATCCAAACCGGCGGTGTCGCGCAGTGCCTGCGAGACATCGGCGGTTTCCGTAGCGCGACCATTTTCGACACGCGGAATCGTCGGAATCTTGGCACGCAAGCGCTCGATCACTGCCTCGTCGGCCTGTGCCTCGGCAGCCACCGCGGCGGCCGGCATCGGCCCCAGTCTTGTATCTGCTGGCGAGGGCAGCGGCGGCGCTGCGGCAAAGCCGGTGGCGGCCATGGCGTCGTCGATACGGGGCGGTTGCGACGGCGGCCGCGCAGCAAATGCGCGCTCGATCCGCCGCATTTCGCGGACCGCCAGGCCGAAGGCAGTAAGCAGAAGCCCGCCCACAGCGGCGATCGTGCCGGGCGTGAGAATATCGGTCTGAATGCCGTCACGGAAGCTCAAGCCCGAGCCGATCAGCGCCAAGCCGGCGGCTGTCGTGACGGCGCCCAAAAGCAACAAAACTATCGGCATCCCCGCCTGTCCCCCCGCTAGAATAAGATGCGGTGTGACAAAAAAGTATTTTGGACACCATCTCTCGACTTCGCAAGGACTTAAATAACGTCACGCGCGCCGCACGAGCGCGGCACAACCCAGCGTCGCAGGAGTCAGGCTGCATCTATGCGGCGCTGATCTAATGTCACGGATCTCTGATAATCCCTTGCTACGCCTCGCAAATCAGAAGATTGACGGCAATGAGGTCGGCTGCTCTCGCTGTCCTGGAGATTGCCGAAACCAACCTGTTAATCTTATTTAGAGGAAACCTTGCTTTTGGTCGGCCGTTTTACGGACGACCTCCTACCCGCCCCGCCTGCCTTCATTTTGAGGAGTAGAACCCAATGTCATTCACCCTACCTGATCTGCCTTATGCCTATGACGCGCTCGCGCCCCACATGTCGCGCGAAACGCTCGAGTTCCATCATGACAAACATCATCAGGCCTACGTGACCGCCGGAAACAACCTTGCCAAAGGCACCGAGTGGGAAAACAAGCCGGTCGAAGAGGTGGTGAAGGGCACCTTTGGCAAGAACCAGGCCCTCTTCAACAATGCCGGCCAGCACTACAATCATATCCATTTCTGGAAGTGGATGAAAAAGGGCGGCGGCGGCGACAAGCTTCCCGGCAAGCTGGAAAAGCAGATCACCAGCGACCTCGGCCCCATCGCCAAGGTGAAAGAGGACTTGGTCCAGGCCGGCGTCACGCAGTTCGGTTCAGGCTGGTGCTGGCTGGCGGTGAAAGACGGCAAGATCGTCATCATGAAGACCCCGAACGGCGAAAACCCGCTGGTCCACGGCGCCAGCCCCATCCTCGGCTGCGACGTTTGGGAGCATTCCTACTACATCGATTATCGCAACCGCCGCCCCGATTACCTCAAGGCTTTCCTCGACCATCTGGTCAATTGGGATCACGTCGCGGAGATGTACGAAGCCGCCGTGAAATAGCAGCCTCTGCCGCGGCAACGTCTTTCAGAGCATGATCCGGAAAAGTGGACGCCGGTTTTCCGAAAAGATCATGCTCCACCAAAGATCTAGAGCGCGATATCGATTCAACCTAAAATGATCGCGCTCTAGAAGTGGGACCTTCGGGTCCCACTTTTTTGTTTGTTGAAGGTCTCGGATCAGACATTACCCGGCGTGCGCGAATTCCCAATAGAGCTCGCGGGCGCGACGATAGACCGGTCCGGGCTGCAGATCCCGATCATCGAGCCGAGCGACGGGCGACACCTTGAGATAGTTTCCGGTCGAAAATATCTCATCAGCCGTTTGCAGATCGGAGTAACGCAAAATCGTTTCCACCACCGTGATGCCGGCCGCGCGCAAGAGCCCGATGATGCGCGCGCGGGTGATGCCGGCGAGAAACGTGCCGTTGCCCACGGGGGTATAGACCACCCCGTCCTTGACCATGAAGATGTTGGCGGTGGCGAGCTCGGCGACATTGCCCAGCATGTCGCACATGACGCAATTGTCGAAGCCGCGCGACTTGGCTTCGATCATGGCGCGCGCGTTGTTGGGATAGAGGCAGCCCGCCTTGGCATCAACCGGCGCGGTTTCGCGCGTCGGACGCCGGTACGGCGACAGCGTGATCGCGGTACCGCTGGGCTTTGGCAACGGCGCGACATAGAGCGTCAGGCACCAGCGCGTCGTTTCCGGATCGAGCCGCACAGCGCCGCCGATCGCGTCCTCGGGCCAGTACATCGGCCGGATGTAAAGCTCGGCATCGCGATCGAACTTTTTGAGACCCTCGCGGGCCAGAGCCATCCACGCTTCAGTCGAGACCAGCGGCTTGAGCGACAGGACTTTGGCGGACTCGTTGACGCGGGCAAAATGCAGGTCGAGATCGGGGGTAACTCCTTCGAACGCGCGGGCGCCGTCGAAGACCGACGTGCACAGCCACGTTGCGTGCGTGCGCACGCCCATGATCGGCAGATTGCCCTCGTGCCAGTCGTCTTCGAAGAAAGTGAGCGTTTTCGACCAGGTTACCGAACGGGTCATCGCATCGTCCTTTTGTCGGTCTTATTGTCGCAACGGCGGGCGTCTGTCGCGGCTGGGAGGCAGCTATGGTTAGTGCTTACGTTTTCGATGCCTATGGTACCTTATTCGATGTCCACGCGGCGATCGGGCGCTACCGCGCTGCGGCCGGAACCGATGCCGAGCGGTTTTCCGAAATCTGGCGGACAAAGCAGCTCGAATATACCTGGACGCTGACGCTGGCCGAGCACTATGCGGACTTCTGGACGCTGACCGAGCGCGCGCTCGATTATGCCTTCGCGCGCATCCCGACCGTCGACCGCGGCCTGCGCCGGAAATTGCTGGAAGCCTATCTAACGCTTGATGCCTTCCCCGATGCCCGAACGGCGCTCGCCGCACTTAAAGCACAAGGGTCGCAATTGGCTATTCTGTCTAACGGCACGCCGCATATGCTTGCCGCTGCGGTCGAGGCGGCGGGACTGGCCGATCAGTTCAATGCGGTGCTGTCGATCGACGGCATGCGTCGATACAAACCGCGCCCGGAGGTTTACGGCCTGGCGACCGACGCTCTTGGGCTGCAGCCACACGAGATGGCTTTCGTATCCTCCAACCGCTGGGACGTCATGGGCGCGGTGTCATTCGGCTTTCAGGCCTATTGGGTCAATCGCGCCGGCGCGCCGGACGAATATCAGGACTTTCCGCCGCAGCGGCGGATCAGCAACTTAGAAGCGCTGTTGCAGGTTTGACGCCGGCGCGCGCGGTACTGAGGCTCGGGAAAAGGTCGCTTTCGGAGTCAGCCTAGAGCATGATCCGGAAAAGTGGGTACCGGTTTTTCGAAAAGATCATGCTCAAACAAAATGCTGGAGCGGGATGCCGATCAAACCATAACTCATCCCGCTCTAGGCTCTCGCGGCACTCCTCTCGATTCCACCGTAGGCTTTCAGCGCCGCGACGATTTGCTGTTTGGTCAGCCGGGTACCGTCATCTCCCTCGATCAACAATGACACGCGGCCGCTATCGTTGATGTGCCGCGCCCAACTCATGGCCTCGTCGAGCGCGCTGAACTCCTTGTACAGATGACGATCCTTCTCCAGCGGAGAAATCGATTGCGAGCCGCGCGGCCCGGAATACACACGAAAGGTCATCGGCCGGTCTCCTGCCATTGCCCCCTCCTCCACAACCTAAATATCTGCGCTGAGTTCGCCACCTTCGCGGTCAGGGAAAAACCGCGGCGCCTTGACGCGGCCGTCATTTTTGCGGTGCAAAATTCTGATTGCCGTAGGGCGACACATTCGGGCGCTGAACGACGATGAAGGCGTGATCCAGCGTCTGATGGCAGCCGTTGCAGCCCGCGGTGAGCTGATCGAAGGCGCGCGCGAAGGTATCCTTGTCCTTTTTCTCGATCGCTTTCTCGATCGCCGAAATCGGCGCGCCGACATGCTTGCCGATCGTATCGCCGCCGAGCAGCTTATCGAGATCCTCAAAACCATCTTTGAGCTTACCGATTTCATAATCGGCCAGCGGCCAGTTGCCCGCATGGCCTGCGAGCCACAGCTTGAGATGACGTTCCTGCTGAAACGTCATGATGTCGCCGATATTGGGCTCGGCCGACGACGGCTCTTGCGCGTTGGCCGCGCAAGCCAGAAGCAGGCAACCCGCAATCGCGAACTTCAGCATGGCGATACCTCGATGACCATCAGGAGCGTATTCGGAAAGTCACCCCCGTTCGCGCTCTAGCTCGCGGGAGGCGGTGGCTCGCTGCATTGTTTGGCAAACGCGCTGCGGCAGGCTTGATAAAGCGCCGGACAAGACTGTACCGCGGCCTCCCCGGCGTCGATTGTCTTGACCCGGTCGGCCACCGCGCGCGACGGACCGTCGTATGTCAGCACGGCGTCGGAGCGATCCAATGCCCGGTCGGTTATCAGAAAGTGCTCGGCGCCATTGAAATAGGTCGTCGCGGTCCTCAGCGCCTCGTTGAGCTTCTTGGTAAATTCAGAGTTGACCCGCGAATCCGGCTTAACGACGCGGGCGTGCACCGCAATGTCGGTGTAGAGAGCGTTGAGCTTGAAATAGATACCGCCGCATTCGGCGAGCGCGAGCCAATAAGGACGGCCGTTGAACGGACCGGCCGCGGCGACGACGGTATCGCGCTTGTCCGTCGAAATGGCCGGGGCCGCCGGCTCCGGCGGCTTGCGTTGCTCGCGCCTGGAGCGGCCTTGCGCATGCAGGCTCGTCGCCGCAAGCGTCAGCGCCAGCGCAACCACGACGGCCCTGCCGAAAGCGTTCGACATCGGATGATTGGCGCGACGCATCGAGGCTGTGCTCTAAAACCGCTCGACCCAGGGCCGCAATTCGATCTCCCAGGCCCAAGCGCTGCGCGGCTGCCGCAACAGGTCCAGATAGCTCTGCGCGATGGCGTCCGGATCGAGCATGCTGTCGGGCTTGTCCGGCGCCTCGTTGCGAGTGGCGCTGCGGATGCCGCCGTCGATCACGATGTGACCGACATGAATGCCCTGCGGCGACAATTCCCGGGCGATGCTTTGGGCAAGCCCCCGCAAGGCGAACTTGCCCATGGCGAACGGCGCGGATTGCGCATAGCCCTTCACGCTCGCTGAAGCGCCGGTAAACAGAATGGCGCCATGCCGTTGCGGCAGCATGCGCTTCGCCGCTTCCTGGGCGACAAGAAAACCGCCGAAAGCGGAGACCGTGAGCGTCTTCTCGACTTCGGCGGGATCGAGCTCGATGAAGGGACCGCGGGTGCGGTAACTGGGATTATAGACGACCACGTCCGGGGCGCCGTAGGCGCGCTCAACCTCGCCAAAGAGGTGCACGACATCGCCCCGCTTGGTGGTGTCGCAAGCGAAAGCCTCGCCGCCGATCTCCTTCGCCAGCGGCGCGAGATCGGCCACGCGGCGCGCCGCGAGCGCTACCTTGATACCGGCCTTGGCAAAAGTGCGGGCGACCGACGCGGAAAGCCCGCCGCCGACGCCGACGATGAGGGCGGTTCGGTAAGGCGTCTCAGGCATGCGAATCTCCGGGTCCGTCTGTCGCAATGGGAAGTGGATATGAGGGGTCAGGACGTCCAGACGTCAAGCGTCCGGCGCGTGCCCACGATCGGGCGCGCGCTTTGATTGCACTTGATCGCTGACGCGGCGAAGCCGAGCATCGCGCTCAATCGACCACGGCAATCGCGTTGATCTCGACGAGACAGCGCGGATCGGTGGCGAGCCGGACCACCTGCACGGTGGTGGTGGCCGGCTTGGCGTCGCGAAAATATTCGGCCCAGACGCGGTTGAGCGCATCCTGATCGGTGAGATCGGTGACGAAGCGATCCGCCGTGACCACGTCGCTGAAGTCCGCCCCGACAGCCTCGAGCCCGCGCTTGAGGTTCTCCAAGGCGGCGCGGGCCTGGCCTTCCATGTCGCGCGGCATGGCGTCGAACTCTTCCGGCCGGTGCGGATGATGATGATAGACCGGCGCGGCGGTGACGCCGGCGAGATAGACGGTGGTGCCGCCCTTGACCCGGATCGCCGGCGCATACGGCATCCACAGATCGGGCGCATCGGGCCAGTGGATGTGTTCGACGGATTTGGGCATGTTGCAAGTCCTCTTGTTAGCAACCATTATTTATTGTATATACATTAAGTCAGCATATGCGGATCACCTATGATCCCGTCAAGCGCGAACGGACTTTGCAGGAACGCGCTCTCGACTTCGAACGCGCGGCGGATGTGTTCGCCGGACTTACGATCGACATACCCGACCTGCGTCACGATTACGGGGAACATCGGATCAACTCGGTCGGTCATTTGAACGGGCGCATGGTGATCGTGTGTTGGACGCCACGCGGCGAGGCGCGACACATCATATCGATGAGGAAGGCGAATGACCGGGAAAAAGCGCGCTACCGCAAGCGATTTGAAGAAGATCGATGAACATGTGCTGGAAGACTATGCCGATATCCCGGAATTGACCGACGAGGATTTTGCGCGCGGTGTCTGGCACCGGGGTGGCAAAGCGCTGCCCAACGGTCCGCGCGGGCGGCCGAAGTCGAAGAATCCGAAGCGGCCTGTGAGCATACGGCTCGATCCCGAAGTCCTGGCCCATTTCCGCCGTAGCGGCCGCGGCTGGCAAAGCCGGATCAACGCGGCGCTGCGCAAGGTCGCAAAGCTGCCGGAGAAGAAGCGGAAGAAGGCGTAGTTTCTTCGGTGGCCGTCAAGGCAATCGCCAGATCAAGAATGCGCGTTGGCCCGTTCATATTCCAGAAGCCAAGAGTGTACGTCCTGCCATGGATCGCCCTTGGTCCTGAAAGTCAGGAAGAAGGGTCTATGTCGTTGTAACCAAGTGAAGAACATCATCTTTGCCAATGGTGCGTGCTTATCCCCAACCCAGATTTCCCACGCTCGTTGAACCTCAACCTTCGCGACCTTAATTCGTATGCGCCGTTTCGGCAGCATTTGAAAGCAATCAACCCAGCTGTCGAGCACATCGATATTCGGACTTTCAATCATACGCCCTGGGCTCGGCTGCTCGACGCAGACGTTACCGCCTACATTTCGTACGCGCGCACATCGCGTGCACCAGAGGATTCCAATATAGGCTACGGTCTCAACCTCGCCTGCCTGCCCGGTCGAACGACCACACGAAGGACAGGTCAATACCGGCACCGTTGTTCGATTGGCTTGACCAGCCATAGCTCCTCACATCCGAAACACGCCGAACTTCGTTTGCGGGATCGGCGCGTTGAGCGTCGCCGAATAGCACAGCGCCAGCACGCGCCGGGTCTCGGATGGCGCGATGATGCCGTCGTCCCAGAGCCGCGCGGTGGCGTAATAGGGATTGCTCTCGGTATCGAACTGATCGCGGATCGGCTGCTTGAATTTCGCCTCCTCCTCCACTGACCAAGCCTTGCCGGCGGCCTCGATATTGTCGCGGCGCACGGTGGCGAGCACGCTTGCCGCCTGCTCCGAGCCCATCAGCGAGACGCGCGCGTTGGGCCATGTGAACAGAAAGCGCGGGCCATAGGCGCGGCCGCACATGCCGTAATTGCCGGCGCCGTAAGAGCCGCCGATCACCAGCGTGATCTTCGGCACCTGCGCGCAGGCAACCGCCGTCACCATCTTGGCGCCGTCCTTGGCGATGCCGCCGGCCTCATAGTCGCGCCCGACCATGAAGCCGACGATGTTTTGCAGAAACAAAAGCGGAATGCGGCGCTGACAGCACAGCTCGATGAAATGCGCAGCCTTGAGCGCGCTCTCCGAGAACAGAATGCCGTTGTTGCCAAGAATGCCGACCGGAATGCCGTGGATGTGCGCGAACCCGGTGACTAAAGTCGTCGCGTAGAGCGCCTTGAATTCATCGAACTCGGAGCCATCGACCAGCCGGGCGATCACTTCGCGCACGTCGAACTGCTTTTTGAGATCGACCGGCACGATGCCGTCGAGCTCGTTGAGATCGTATTTCGGCTCCACGGGCTTGACGAGCGGAATGTCGACCGATTTTTTGGTGTTGAGGCTGCCAATGATGCGGCGGCAGAGCGCGAGCGCATGGCGATCGTTTTCGGCGTAATAATCGGCGACGCCTGATTTTCGCGCGTGCACGTCGGCGCCGCCGAGATCCTCGGCCGAGACCACTTCGCCGGTTGCGGCTTTCACCAGCGGCGGGCCGCCGAGAAAGATCGTTCCCTGATTGCGGACAATAATAGTCTCGTCCGACATCGCCGGCATGTAGGCGCCGCCGGCGGTGCAGGAGCCCATGACGACGGCGATCTGCGGAATTCCCGCCGCCGACATGTTGGCTTGATTGTAGAAGATGCGGCCGAAATGCTCGCGATCCGGAAACACGTCGGTCCATTGCGGCAGGTTGGCGCCGCCGGAATCGACCAGATAGATGCACGGCAGACGGTTCTCGCGCGCCACTTCCTGTGCGCGCAAATGCTTCTTCACGGTCATCGGGTAGTAGGTGCCGCCCTTGATCGTCGAATCGTTGCAGACGATTACGCACTCGCGTCCGGCGACCCGCCCGATGCCGGTGATGACGCCCGCGGCGCGGATGGCGTCCTCATACATGTCGTCGGCGGCGAGCGGCGACAATTCGAGAAACGGAGCGCCCGCATCGATCAGCGTCATCACCCGGTCGCGAGGCAGAAGCTTGCCGCGCGCCAGGTGGCGCTCGCGCGAGCGCGGAGGACCGCCTTCCGCCGCCGTCGCGCGGCGCGTTTGCAGCTCCGTCACAAGCGCGCGCATGGCGACCTGGTTGGCGCGAAATTCAGATGACGTTGTGTCGATTGCAGATTTGATTGCGGTCACAAGTTCCTCACCGAAGCGTCGTCCGTAGGTTCGGACACAAGATCGATCAACGAACCGTCGATACAGGGCGGTACCCATGCGATGGCCCTGCCGACGGCCGCATCGCCGGATTGCGTCGCACTCATTATCACATGGGATCGGCTTGGAACTGAAACTTTTGCCGGCAAGCCCTGCGTTGGCGGCGAGCCGTTGACAGGCGACGGCAAAAACACTGAGGGCGGCCTGCGGGCCGCCCTCTACTATCAATTTTACGCTGCCTCGCTTAGGCGCTCCGCGACCGCGCGGGCGACAAACTAAGCGCGGACTTCTTGCCGCTGGAAGATCACGTATCCGATCACGAACAGGAAAATCGCGCCGGCGATCATGCCGACAATCTGCGGCCACACCACCTCGATGCTTTGCAGGAGGGGCAACGGCGCTCCCGGCACGGAGCCGGGCTGCACCAGCGCCAGGCCGAGCGAGGCCAGGAGCGGCTGCTGCGTCGAGCGCACCGTGGGATCGAGCAGCACGCCGACGATCTCGCCGAACAACGCCCCGGGCGAGACCCGCGCGAACGCCTGCATCACGCCCAGATGGCTCAGCAATTCGGCGGGCGTCGCAACCGTATCCGATACGAACAGGGCGGCCAGAAACGGCGCGATCAACGGCCACAAGATGGTGAGGAAAAGCCACAGGCCGAGCGCAGCCAAGGCCGCGGTCGCGGCCGAGCGAAAGACGATGGAGAAGAAGAGCGCCAGCGCCAGCCACACGCCGGCATAGACCACGGTGACGAACAACATCGCCACCGCGCGCATCACTTCCTCGGGTCCGGGCGGCAGACCGAGCGTTAGGATGCCAAGCCCAATGACCATGAGCCACAGCGCGACCAACATGATCGTGATGGTCAATAGTCCGGCCAGGAATTTCCCGAACAGCAGCGCATCGCGATAGATCGGCTGCGCCAGAATGCGTGAGAGCGTGCGCTGGTTGCGCTCGCTGTTGATAAGATCGAAGCCGATGCCGATGGAAACGAGCGGCACCAGGAACGAGAGCACCGAAACGAAGGACGGCAAACCTTCGCCGGCGCGGGTGAACAGCCGCAGGAACAGAAACGGGTCTTCGGCGGACACTTCGCGGATCTGCTGGATGCCGGTATAGACGACGCCGAGCGCCATCAGCACCACCAGCCATTCGAGCACGATCATGCGCGTGCCGGTGAGGTGATCGGACAGCTCCTTGAAGGTCACAACGCCTAAGCCTTGAAAAGCCGAGCCTTCACGCCGCATCACGGGCTCCCTCCTTGGCGGCGATGTCCTGCCGGATCTGGGACTCGAAGTAACGGGTGTAAATGGCGTCAAGGCTCGGCTCTTGCACGCCGAGATATTTCAGCCGGCCCTGCATGGCGACGACTTCCGCCGCCGCTTCCGAGCGCACGTCGCGGTCGGCCTGCAGCCGCAGCTTGCCGATGCCGGTGCGCTCCACGCCGGAGACGCCCGGGATCAATGCCAAGCGTTCGGCGAGACCCGCGCCATCGGCTTCGATATCGACCACGTAGCCGCCACCCAAAACCTCGCGGCCTAGCTCCGGCACGGTTCCCATGAGCGCGATATGGCCGCCGCTGAACAGCGCCACGCGATCGCAGACGCTCTGCACGCGCTCGAGCAGATGCGAGGATAGGAGCACGGTGACGCCCTCGCTCTTGAAGGCGCGGATGATGGCGAGCAGTTCCGCGGTAGCGTGGGGATCAAGACCCGAGGTCGGCTCGTCGAGAATGGCCACTTGCGCGCCTTTCATCAGGATCTCGGCAAGACCCAGCCGCTGGCGCATGCCACGCGAGAACGTGCCGACGCGCTTCTCGGCTGCGTCCGTCAGGCCGACGCGCGCGAGCGCATCGGCAATTCTTTTTTCCCGCTCGGCTTTTCTGAACCCGATCAGGCGGGCCGTATAAGACAAGTTATCGACGGCGGTCATCTGATCGTAGAAGCCGACGGTGTCGGGCATGTAGCCGACGCGGCGCTTGACCGACAGCGGCTCCCGCGCCGGATTGAAGCCGAGCACGCTGACCTCGCCGCCGGAGATGTCGGTCAGCCCCAGCAGCATCAGGATCGTCGTCGTCTTGCCGGCGCCGTTGGGCCCGAGCAGCCCGAAGATTTCGCCGCGACCCACGGTGAAGGAGATGTGATCGACGGCGACGGCGTGACCGTAGGTCTTGGTCAGACCCTTGGCCTCGATGACGGTGTCCGCATTCACGGTGTCCGCATTCATCGTCGGCCGAACCTTGCGATGGCGCCGACCATGACCAGAAGCGCCGCGGCGATAATGCCCACGCCGGCGAAGCCCCACATCGCCGACGTCGCTACCGAGACACGGAAATTACCGGAAGCGCTCTCGCCACGGGTCGATGCCCGTATCGACGTGACATAGTCGCCGGCGATCGCCTTCTCAGTCGGGGTGATCAGCGCTTGCACTTCCTTGTTGGCGCTCGGCGCAATG
>Ga0209006_10002939_pt1 | contig 15512 bp, 15 predicted proteins | sample JacPin_JW_Ref_O2_FD_188567 | JGI IMG/M metagenome (GOLD analysis project Ga0209006, IMG submission 188567) | Forest soil microbial communities from Algoma, Ontario, Canada - Jack Pine, Ontario site 1_JW_Ref_O2 (SPAdes) (version 2) | ecosystem: Environmental > Terrestrial > Soil > Boreal... | reverse complement strand
CGGCCAGGCTGACATTCAAAGCGACCTCTTCTACGACTACCGCACCAACGTCGATTCCTACCCGAAATGGCAAGCATGGATGCGCGAGAAGCAGCCGCGTCTGCTGGTCATTTGGGGCAAGTATGAGTCTTCATTCGACCCCTCCGAGCCAGAGTCCTATCGCCGCGATGTCCCCAAGGCCGAAGTCCACATCGTCGATGGCGGCCACTTCGCCTTGGACACCGCCGCAGACGACATTGCCGCATTAGTGCAAGGATTCGTCAGACCGGGCTGAGTTGAACTAAAGACCTCTGCTCCACAATTGCTGCCCATCCGCTTCGTTGAGTTTCGCGCGGCCCGACGCTAGCCAATTTGATCAATTTCTGCCGCCCCGTCCAACAACTTCTCGTCCGCGTGAAATTCCTGCCGGGAATATCAAGCAGCACAAAACCGATTCGTCACTTCACATTTCGTTGAGCAAATCACTTCGCGGACGTGGAGTCGACGTTTCAGGCGAACGGAGTCCAGCAAGCTACGACTGCCTCATCTGCCTCATCGGCAGGCACTTGGACGCCAGATCTGCGAGGAAAATGACTATGCGCTCGCTACTACAACGGCATCTTAGGGACGTCTGATTAGGCCCTCTCCGTGTGCCGGTATCCGAGTCGCATTTGCCAATAAATCGCCTTCTGAGGAAAGTTCTAACACAAGGTGTCGCACCGAGCCGCGCGATCTATTTGGGCGCGACATCATGTTCGTCTGTTATTCCTCCCAGGAATAACAGCGTGACGAGAAGTTGTTGGACAGCGTCATTGAGTCCGGTTACGTTTGCGCCACAAGCAGCCGATCTGAAGTACCGCGGGAGGTGCATATGCCACGTTGGTTCCGAGTCCAGACCGTTAGTCAGATCGAGCGCTTTCTTCAGTCGAAGTGCGCGCGTCCAACTGCGGTTGCTCTTGCCTTGTTTTTCCTGATGCCTATCGCAGCCTTGGCGCAGGGTTCACCGTTCGACACCGGCTTTACCGCTATCCAAAGCCTTTTCACCGGCACCATTGCGAAGGTTGCGAGTCTGGTCGCAATCGTGATCGGAGGCTTCGGCTTCGCGCACGGGGAGCCCGGCGCAAAGAAGGCCCTGGCCGGTGTTGCCGCCGGAACGGGCATTGCTGTTCTCGCGGTGAATGTCCTGAGTTGGCTCTGGGGGGTATAGCGCCCTTCCCCAGCAATTTCGGCCCATCTGTAAAAAGGAACTTATGCCCGACAAGCGACAGCAGAACCAGCGCACAAATCGAGTCTTCAAGAGCCTGCATAAGCCGCTCACCTACTTGGGTGTCGAACGCACGCTGTTCTACTTCGTTTGTGTTGGCGCAGTGGGGGCCTTCAATCTTCTCAATTCCATCCTTGCAGGTATCGCCGTCTTCATTGGCGGCTTTGCCTTCGGCCATTGGGTCACGAACAGCGATCCGGCCTTTTTGCAAATCCTCGCAAAGTCCGAACGCTACAAGCTGCGCTACGACGCCGCGAAGCAGCAAGTTCCGCGCGTCGAGGTAGTGTGATGCTGCGTCTCGATAAGGTCATCAAGCCTTGGGAAGAGAGCGCGGCTCTCAACGACCACATCAACCTCTATGGCTTCTGGAACGAGACGGCCTTCCTTACCAAGAGCGGTGATGTCGGCATGATTCTCGGCGTTCCTGGCGTGGACTACGAAAGTCTTGACTGCTCGGAGCAGGAGTATGCGGTGAAGCGGTTGGATGCGGCGCTGAAAGCTTTTGGCCCGGGTTTCCATGTTTACCAGTACCTCTTCAAATCGAACCGCCCCGACATACCGTTCGCCACATATGATGACCCCATTGTCGAAGCGGCCATTGACCAGCGACGGAAGTTCTTTGAAGCGAAGCGGGACCATCTCTATCAGGTTGAGATTTTCTACTGCATTCTGCTCGAAGGCGCCCGTTCGAGGACCGGCGTCGGCGCGGCGCTAGCTCGCCTGTTACGCGATCCAGAGGGCGCGATTGCCGAACTCAAATCGCAGTTCACCAACGACAGCATGAAGAAGTTGTTGCGGACGCATATCGAGCGCGATCTTCAACGGCTCGACCAACACGTGCAGGCATTCGCCCGCCAGCTTACGGATTTCATGCAGATCGAGATCTTGAATCGGCAGGGGCAATTCACATTTTTCCGCCGCTTGCTGAATTATGACGACTGGCGTGTCGCCGGGAGGCCGCAATCCACGCAGTTTCTTGACTATCAGGTGGCCAACTCCGATATCGAAGCCGAACGCGATCATCTCCGGGTCGGCGATCACATCGGCCGTGTCCTCACGATGAAAGAAGCCATTACCGAAACGCGGCCCCTGGTGCTCGATGCCCTACTGAAAATTCCAGCTAACTTCTATGTGGTCACGGAGTGGACCCCGCTCCCCGCGGATAAGGCCCGCAAAGAGGTGAACAAGCGCCGCCGCCACTTCAATATGTCAAAGACCGGATTCGTCTCGCAGATGGGCAACGACGCTACGATGACGAACCCGCGCGATCGGCTAGTGGACGAATCCAAGCAGGCCGACATCGAAGATCTAGGGGATTGCCTTCGCGCCTTGGGTGATGGTCAATCGCTTGGCGATTTCTCGCTCACGATTGTGCTGTATGGCCGGTCACGAGCGGAACTCGATCAGCTTGTGGCCGAATTTACTGGCGTCTTCACCAACGCGGACGGCAATCTGTTTGTGGAAACCTACAACCAGCTGAACGCTTACTTCGCCACGGTGCCGGGCAACTATGCGCTCAACCTTCGCAAGCTGTATCTGCTGAACGCGAACTACGCCGATCTTTCTTTTCTGTTTACGATCCTGCCGGGCGAAAAGACCAACCCACATCTCGGCACTGAATATCTGGCCGTGCTCGAAACCGACAACAGCACGCCATACTATCTCAACCTGCATACCGGCGACGTTGCCCACACCCTGATTCTCGGGATGAGCGGGAGTGGCAAATCCTATTTGGCCAATTTCTTGCTTCAAAACGCGCAAAAGTACAAGCTCCTGACCTTCGTTTTTGATATCGGCGGCAGCTTCCAGTCGCTTACGAAGATATTCAAGGGCTCGTATCTCAATGTGGGTCAGGAAGCGCGAGACTTCACCATCAACCCCTTCTCGCTGCCTCAGACCAAGGAGAACCTGCAGTTTCTGTTCAGCTTTTTCCGTGTGCTCATTGAGGGCAACGAGCAGCGTTACCGGCTCGACTTTAAGGAGGAACGCCGGCTCTGGGATGCGATTGAGCGCATCTACGTGCTGGAGCCGAAACAGCGCACCGTTTCGAATTTTGGCAACATCATTGGCGAGTTGAAAGAACGCCTCCACCGCTGGACCCGTGGTGGACAGTACGGATTTTTGTTTGACAACGCTGAGGACACGCTTTCATTCAAAAGCTTTCAGACGTTCAATTTCCACGGCTGGAACGATGCGCCGGAAGTCTTGGAACCACTGTTGTTTTATGTTTTGCACCGGGCGTCGAATGAGATCACGGACCCCAAGAAGCTCGGCACACCCAAGTTCTTCCTGCTCGACGAAGCCTGGCTCTTCATCAAGAACGAGACGATCCGCAACTATGTGGTGCAGGCGCAGAAAACATGGCGCAAGCACAAAGCAGCCATGATCCTCGCGACGCAATCCATCAAAGAACTTGAAGAATCGGGGATGCTGGCGATAGTGGCCGAGAGTTGCCCCACGAAGATCTTTCTCGCCAACCCCGACATGAACCGCGAGGTGTACCGGGAAGCGTTCCATCTCAACGACACGGAACTGGACATTATCAGTGGCCTGGTTCCACCCGGGCAAATGCTGATTCGGAAAGCGCAGACTTCAAAAAAAGTGCATTTGAACGTCGATTCGGTTTCGCACTGGATGGCAACCAACAACGCCCGCGACAACTTGAAGAAGCAGGACTACTTCGATCGCTTCGGGATTGCGGACGGGCTTCGCCAGCTCGCAGAAGACTACCCATTCCAGCCGCGCACGTTGGCTAGATCAACCGCCACAACGAACCACAAAGGAGAAGTGCTGTGACCCATCTGAAATGGATTCTCACTTGTCTGTTGATCGTTTCTTCGATCGGACTCGTAGCGCAAGATTCCTCGCGCACGGTGCAGTATCACTCCCAAGACATCATTCCGATCCGCGCGAAGTTGAAATACACGACCCTTATTGAGCTGCCAACCACAGAAAAGATCTTGGAAGCAGCCACTGGCGACAAGGAGTTCTGGATCGTGGACGTGGTCGGCAACTTCTGCTTTGTGCATCCGGCAAAGCAAGGCATCAACTCCAACTTAAACCTCATCACCGACAAGGGCAACATTTACAGTTTCACTCTCCAAGACATAACGGGCTCCACTCCTTCCACCAGCCCTGACCTAAAAGTAATCGTCGAACCTGCCGACCGTTCCGCTGTTGTGGCCGCGAGTGGTCCACCGCAGTTTGTGCCCGCTGCCCAACTCGAACAGTCGCGACAGCAACTTGCTGCCCTGCAATCGCACGTTGAACAGGCAGTTGACGAGTACAAGAGCGCCTATCCAACGCAGCTCAAGTTCGATTATGTGTACAAAGCGAACGAATCGCCTTTCGATATCCAGTCGATCTATCACGACGACAAGTTCACCTACATCAAGACGAACGCCCCTGAAAAATTCAGCGTGTATGAAATGAAGGACGGTAAGCCCAGCCTCGTCACCTACGACGTCCGGGAAGGGACATACATCATCCCAAAGATCATAGACAGCGGATATGTAGAGCTAGGCAAGAAGAAGATGGAATTCACGCGCAAGGGATAGCGGTCATGGCTGAAAACATCTTTAACTCCCGCACCGACGCGCAGCCCGAACCCCAAGGCAACCCTACGTTGCGGCATAACTTGGAACTCCCAAAGGGAGTCTTGCGGAAGAACCTCAAGACCTTCGTTTATCTGGGTGCGGCATTGCTCGTGATTGTGGCGGCGCTATTCAGTTCGTCCTCAAAGAAGACGCCAGCGCAACAGGCCGACCCGAAAGGTCAGCTTCCCCAACCGGCGTTACAAGACAACACCGACAGCAACGTGCAGGAGTTGAAAAATCAGATCCAGGCCGAACGTCAGAAAGAGCGGCAGGAAACGATGGCCGCTGCAGCAATCGGAGACCCGGCGCTTGCGTCGGCGACGCCCGCGCAGCGGGCTGTCGCCGCAGCCTACGACCCGAACGGCGTTGCTGCTCCCTGCGTTCCCGGACAGCCCTGTTCGCAATTACAGCGCGGCGACACGCAGATGCGACCAACGCCGGTAGAACAGCAGACGCAGCTAATCGCCGCGAAGGAGCGGGAACGCGCGGACAACTCACGTTTCGCATCCAACCTTGTTTTCTCCCGCTCCGTCGAACAGCCGCAACAACAACAGCAGGGTCAGGCGATGGCCGCCCAGTATGGGGCGCCTGAACGGCAGGCAAACGGTGGTCTTGGCCCGCCAGAATCCGAAGCAAAACGCGAAGATACCCCGGGAGGCTATAAACGCCCACTGGAGGCAAATGTCGATTCCGCGACCGGTCAGCCGTATCTGATTTATGAGGGCTCAGTGCTCGATACCGTCCTGATGAACCGCCTGGATGGGGACGCCGTAGGACCGGTGAAGGTTCTTGTCTCAAATCCGCTGTATTCGCACGATTATCAACACGTCATCATTCCCGAGGGAACAGTTGTTCTCGGTGAGGCAAAGAAGATTGGAGCAACGGGCTTCGGTCAACAGCGCCGAATGGCAGTGGTTTTCCACCGCCTGATTATGCCCGATGGTTATTCCGTCGATCTCGACCAGTTTCAGGGTCTCGATCAAATCGGGGAGCAAGGGCTAAAAGACAAGGTCAATAACCACTACCTTCAGATTTTTGGAACCTCAATCGCTTTGGGTGTGGTGGCTGGGGCGAGCGAGATCACTCAGGGCGGCGGCACGATTACAACGAGCGGTTCTCAGGCTTTCACAAACGGAGCAGCAGGCAGTGTTTCGCAGTCCGCGGCGAGCATCCTTGACCGTTTTATCCAGATACCACCCACGATCACGATTCGGGAAGGACATCGCGTGAAGGTTTATTTCACGCAGGACCTGCTTCTCCCTGCCTACTCGAAGCACACCATTCCACAGAGTTTTTAAGGAGGCTTTCAATGCGAAAAAGTGTTCTCTCCCTCTTCCTTCCGTGGGCTCTCACCCTTGTCGCCTTTCAGAGCAAATCGGCAAAGCTGAAGCAGTTGCAGGAGCGGTACAACGCCGAGTATCCGGCCTATGCCAAGGAATGTGTTGATCCAGTGACCGCCGGATCGTCAGAACTTCTGACCGGGGAGAAGCTGACGCGAGAACAGACGGCGGTTCTGGAAGCCAAGAAGAAAGAACGAGAGTCACGGTGTCGGCAAGAAGCGGACCGCCTGGCACAGGTTCAGAAAGAAATTATCGCTGCACAGCAGTAGCGCGGTGTTGCTGTGAGAGCGCTCCGCACCAACCGCAGACGAAAGGACAAGAAAGTGAAGAAGCTACTCGTTACCACACTCACTATCGGCCTCGCTGTGGCATTGCAACCCGTTGCGCAGGCGCAATTTGGTTCCGGTATCGTCTACGATCCTACGCAGTCGGTCCACGCCATAACGCAGATCGAACACGAAGAACAATCCATCTCCAACCAATTCCAGCAGATCGAGCAGGGCCAGCAAATCTTTTCTAACACCGTCAAAATCGCCACAACGGCGCTACAGGCCTACAACGTCGCAAAGCAGCAATATAACCTCGTTCACCAGATGATCCTTGCCCCGAGAATGCTCTATTCGCGGTTTCTGTCTCCAACTTCTGACTTGGTCCTGCTCCAGCAGATCTCGAATACCTACGGCAACTCGATGGGTTGGCTGAATTCGGCGAATACCGGAAAGGGAGCCGCAGCCTCGTACCAGCAGGTAAGTGTGCCAAACACTGCAAACGTAATCCCTGGCTACAGCACTGCCAGCGTTGCCGGCCAGTTGCAAATTGCTGCGCAGGGCGCGACCGTTGACATCAACGACTCTGTAATGAGCAACAACTTGCAGGCCCTCGGGACCATCCGCGCAAATCAGTCCTCAAGACAAACCGACATCGCCAATCTTGAGGCCGCAACGCAAAATCAGGACTCTTCCCAGCAGACCATCATGGCAACGTTGCAGCGCATGAACCAGGCACTCCTTTTGCAACTTCGCACCCAGCAGGACGCGAACCAGATCAATGCCAATCTTTCGCTGCAACAGATCGTCACCCAAAAACAGCAACAGGACGCACTGAAATCTGCATTCCGCGACTCGGCAGGATACGAAAGTTATTACAACGCCAACATCACCACAACCAGCACTGGGTCGGGGAATCTCCTTACGCAGGCGTACTGAGCAAGAGGAAACACAAGGGGATGAAATATGAGTCTCTTCCAGATTATCGCTCAGGCGTGCCAAGCGCTTGCTGCCACGGTGGCGCCCTCCATCACATCTATGGGGATTCACATGGTCCTGGCGCTGGCCACTATCGTGATGGTTTGGTTTGGGGTGCAGGAAGCACTGGCATCGGCACAGGGCGAAGCCGGATTCAGCATGGGGAGGTTTCTCAACCTCTTCATGCTGCTTACCTTCGCTTATGTCATGGTGAACTATTACGACAGCACCATTCCCGGACTTGGCTTTTCCCTCAAGGGCTTCATCGACGGCGGCACAAGCAATCTCGTAAACCAGATCGGATCAGATGGTTCCAACACCATGCTGAACGAGATCAATGCTGCATCCTCCAAGACGGGGCCGGGGCTGCTGAACACGATGATGTCCCCGTACTACGCGATCGTGTACTTTGCCGTGCAATTCCTCCTGGCCTTCTTGGCCGCCATTGTTTCTGCGATCGTGGCCTACGGCGCAATTGCGGCAACGATTATCGGATTGCTCGGGCCGATCTTTATTCCATTCCTTGTCTTCGACAAGCTCGATTGGTTGTTCTGGGGATGGCTCAAGGCGTATCTCGGATTTAGCTTCTACAAAGTTGTGGCCGCGGCCACTCTAAATGTTTTGTCTCACGTTCTTACCAACTACTACCTCCAGCTTGGCCAGAGCTTGTCGGATCCTTCATTGATAGTCCAGACCTTGCCACTTCTTGTTCTTCTGGTACTGGTCAACATCTACATTCTGTTCAAGATTCCGACCATGACGCACACCTTATTCACCGGCGGTGGCGACGGACACGGTGGGGGTCTCGGCGTAGTGATGATGGCGATGCGAGGCGCGAAGTAAACCGCAACAAGACAACGAGGTCAAAATGAGCACAGAAACGATGAGCGTAGAAACCAAAGCAACCCCCGAAATCACCAGAGCTGCAGAGCGTTACCTCGAGCAATATGGCGACCCACTGGTGATGAATACCTACTTGAAAGTGACCATTCTTGTGCTCGCCAGTGTGTGTCTCAGCCTGGCTGGGCTCACCTTCAAGAGCCAGGCAGCGCTAGCCAACATGCACCCAATGATCGTGCGAATCAATGACGTAGGCCACGCGGAGGCGATCGACTACCGGAACTTTCAGTATCGGCCGCAGGAGGCGGAGAACAAGTATTACCTCACTCGCTGGGCTGAACTTTATTTTGACCGCAATCGTTTCACGATTGAACGGGATCAAACGCAGTCACTCTACTTCCTCAATAGCGATGTGCAACGCGCCGTCATCGACCAGGAACGCAAGGACAACAGCATTCAGAGCTACGTCAAAGACAGTACCTTGCCGTATGTCGATGTCGAGATCAAGAACGTCATCCTCGATGACCTGCGACAGTCTCCATATTCGGCGCGCATCGAGTTCGAGAAGGTTTACACAAATCCCGCGGATCACACCGAACTCAAGCGGGAGCGATGGACAGCCAGCGTTACCTATGTCTTTCGCGAGAACGTGAAGAACAATGAGCTTGCCGTGAATCCCCTCGGTCTGACCATCGTGCGTTTCCGGGCCGACCAGGCGTTCAGCTAAGGATACTTAGAGAGTCTTCGAGACTAAACGATGTTCATTTCTGCTGCCAATCCGGCCGGCCTGCCCCAAGTGTCTCTGTGCATAGTGGGCCTGGCGAACGAGAGCGCTCCGATTTGCAACGGAGGTGGCGACCTACACGCTTATTGCCACCGACATGCCAACTCTGAGCGAGCACTGATCTTGGTTGCCTGCAGCAGCCTGTGTGCCCATGAAACCTTTGCTTTCGAGAGTGTCTGCCGTGTTCGGGCACGGCTTCGGGGCTTTTCATGCGCCCTGCGGCAGCTCGCTCTTCTGCTTCGCCCTACGCCGCCCTGCGGGTTATGGTTTCCCCCCAAATCTTGTTCGGAAAGAATGCCGAAAAGATTTCTCGTGAGCCTCCGTAAATGCAGAGTTTCGGCACTTGGGAGCATGCCCCACTCGCTTAATGGTGCCCCGATCACGATCGGGAAATTCAACAAACGGAGACAATCATGTATCAGAACAAAGTAACTCTCATTGGCTTTCTCGGCAGCAACCCAGAAGAGCGTACCAACAGCGCGGATTTCAGCGTCACAACCCTTTCGCTGGCCACCAAGTCCTCCTACAAGAAGGATGGTAAGTACCTCTCGCACACCGAATGGCACCGTTGCGTCGTCTTCGGCAAGCTCTCGGAGTTCGCCAAAACGCTCGCCAAAGGTGCACATATCCAGGTTGAAGGCGAACTGCGCAGCCGAGAGTACGACAGCAAGACGACGGAGTCGAGGCGGCGCGTCTGGGAAATTCGAGTCGCCTCGATCTTGAAGCTGGACCGCGCTGGAAAGGCTGCCGGCAAGGATCAGAAACACGATGAATCGCCCCAGGAGGAAACGGCCGCATAGGCCCTTGCTCTTCACTCTCGGAAGCCCGGCTACCCGCTGGGCTTCCATCGTCGTGGGGTTCCCAATATGAGCTTCGAATTGATCCTGCCATTCCTTCGCCCGATAGAGCCGTTGCTGCTCGACAATAGCATCAGCGAGATCATGGGCAATCCCGATGCCTCATGGTGGTACGAACGCGACGGGATCATGCGCCAAGAAGCAACAATTTCCTTCCATGCTGGGCAGCTCCGCACCGGCCTCGAAGTGATCGCCAATCAACTCGGCAAAAAGCTAGACGAGGACAATCCCTTGCTGCACGCGCAGCTTCCAGACGGAAGCCGCTTGGCGGCGGTGATTCCTCCGGTTGTGCGCCCGGCGCCGGCTCTGACGATCAGAAAATTCACCGGCCGGCATTACACGATCGACGATCTGATCACTCGTGGCACGTTGACGCAGCCGCTCGCGGACTTCTTAGGGGAACAAATCCGCAGCGGAAAGACCCTGCTTATCAGTGGGGGAACGGGGACCGGCAAGACGACGCTTTTGAGGATATTGGCGGACTTCATTCCGGAGCATGATCGCATCGTGGTCATTGAAGATACTTCCGAACTTCACATCCAGAAGCCGAACATTGTGCCGGCCGAATGCCAGACCGATACGTTCAAGGCCAACATCTCCTTCGATGATCTTTTGAAGTCCGCCCTCCGCTGGAGACCGGACCGGATCATTCTCGGCGAAGTTCGGGGAATCGAGGCGCGAACACTACTCGATTCCTTCAACACCGGCCATGCCGGTTCGCTAGCGACAATTCATGCTAACTCCGCTGAGAAAGCGCTGCGTCGTTTCGCCAATTTAGTGATGCGCAGCCATGCGCAAAGCACCTTCTCAGACACCGAGGCGGAGATCGGGGAAGCCGTTGATTTTGTGGTCCACGTTGAGCGGCAACCGGGGCGCCGTATCCTCCGAGAAGTGTCGGCGATTCGCGGATACGACCGGGACGCTAAGCGCTTCCTGATCGAGCCCGTCTTCGAGGTGAACCATGCCACAGCCTAATGCTCCGAATGCAACCGCCACCACTGTTGATTTCCTTACCCGTTGTTTCGCGCCGGGGGAAACCATCGCTCTCCTTCTGCGGCGTGAAGCCCCCAGCGCAACGATTCAGAGAATCGTCCAATTGGGGACTGCGCTCGCTCCCCGTTACCTCGCATGGCTCGCACATGAGAACGCTGCTGGGGCAAATGTTTACGTAGCCGCCAATCCACTTCGCTCCGACAGCCGCAAACGGACGAAGGAGTGCATGGCCGCGGTCCGCCATCTCTATTTGGACTTAGATACTGATGGAGAAACTCGCCTCTCTTCGATCCGAGCGTCCGATGCGGTTCCACCGCCGAATGTAGTCCTCTCCACATCGCTCGGTAAATACCAGATCCTTTGGCGAGTTGACGGCTTCACTTTCGAACAACAAGAAAGCGCCTTGAAACTGCTTGCCGTTACTTTTGGCGGCGATCCCGCATGTACCGACTGCAACCGGGTCCTCCGCGTGCCGGGATTCCTCAATTGCAAGTACGATCCGGCGTATCCCGTAACGGTCGAATACCCCGGCGATTCCACTTGGAGTTGCGATGACTTCCGGCTCGATATCCTAGCCGCCGACGCCCTTCTTCTGCCCCGCGCAATCACAGCGCGAAAGAACTCCTCGAACCGCACCAATTCCGAACACGATTGGGCATGGGTTCTGCATGAGCTCGGCCGTGGCAAAGACGCTGTGAAGCTCACACGCAAGCTCGCCTCGCGCCGGTCCGATAAACCCAATCCTCTTTATTACGCTCAGCGGACAGTTGACGTTGCGTCGGCCAGGCTTTGGCTGATCGAAGGCATACCGATAGACGACGTTGTGACGCTGCTTGAAGTTCGTCGCCGCTTTGAGGTTCCCATCGCACTTTGCCGTGCTCGTGCGCGGGAGATTGCACAGACGGCACAAAGAATGATTACCCGCATAAAGATTGCTTGATTCCAGTACCTATAAGGAGGCTCACCATGCCATTGCTTGAGCTAAACCAGAGGCGCTACATCCGTGCTTCGGTTCGGCTCGATGAGTCCGCCGCTAAGCAGGTCGATCGGTACCCGCTTTCGTCCACGCATCCGCAGGCGATGTGCTGGACAAGGCTCTCGACTATGTCTTCTCGGAGAACCCTGATTCCAGGACTTTCTCAAGACGCCACAGGCCAAACAGGTTGGCCGCGCGAACTATTGCTGCACGGTGTTGTTGTTGGGAGTCACACGCCGATGGACATGCACATCTTCACCGAGCTCGTTGGCATTCAGATGCTTTTGATGAACACGCTCGAACCGCTGCTGCGCGGCGACAAACTTGCCCGGGAACAGCTCTCTGTCCTTTTTCGCCAAGTCCAGACAACCCAGGCCGCGAAGGCGCAGGAACTCCTGGCTAAGCGCAGCCGGAACAAGGAGAAATAGCCATGCCAGCCGTCCAACAGTGGGGCCGCAGAGAATCGATCATCTGGCCGCCCCGCCATTATCTTTACACCCTCGGCGCGATCTTTGTCACGTTGGTGGCGACCGGATTCTTTGTTTACGTCCGCTTTCAATTTGGCCTTTCGCCGCTCGAACGCTACTACCTGCCGTACTATCTCCGCACCGAGTTGGCAGGCTTTACGCACTCCAGTGGCAACTATCAACTGCTTTACATTTCCGATCGCAAATCACCTTCCAGGACTGCGCTTCCCGGCGACGTTGAGCCAGGAGCGACCGTGCAGTCCACGGGTGGTCCGTTGCCGCTTGTGCTTTCCTCTGAAGCGCGGCGGGAAGGTTTTAGCTTGCTGTTCCGTGAGCAACCGCACAGCTATTCGAACAAGGTTCTCCACGGTTGGATCGGTCATTGGGTTTATGCGGAGACTCCTCTCACCCAGCTCTTCAAGATGCCACTGATTTTTGGTCTAGCGGCCTTCGCGCTTCAGTTTCCATTTTCGGTTCGCAAGGATATCCGGCGCATCAAGGGACTTCGCTACGGGCGCCGTCTCAAAGGCCCCGTTCTCGTGAACGTCAAGGACTTCACCGAAGCGGTCAGCGGTGACGGCATCGGCATCAAGACGAACGACTCGAAGCTAGCCTTGCGCATTCCGCGCGATGCCGAAAACAAACACTTCCTGATCGTGGGTGACACGGGCTCCGGCAAGTCGAGCATCATTCGCCAGATGCTTTATCAGGTGGACGCCCGCGGCGACAGCGCAATTGTTTACGATCCGGCCTGCGAGTTTGTGAAGCAGTTCTATAACGAGCGCCGCGGTGACATTGTACTCAATCCGCTCGACGCTCGGATGCCCTATTGGAACCCGTCGAAAGAACTTCGTCGCAAGGCCGAAGCCAAGGCACTGGCCGTGTCGCTCTACCAGCCGGAAGGCGGGGCGAATCGGTTCTTGGTTGAAGCTGCGCAGAGGATTTTCGCGTATCTGCTGACCTTCCTTCCGACACCGGAGGAACTCATGCGGTGGATGTCCGATCCCTCCGAGATCGACCGTCGCGTCAAAGGAACGGAGTACTGGATGCTGATTGATCCGAAGGCCCCGCAACAGCGGACAGGGGTCCTGGGTTCTCTCAATATGAGCGCGGACAGCTTCCGGCTTCTGCCCAAGCTAGACGAGACTAGCTCTGCTTGGACGGCAACCAATTGGGCGCAGACCCGGCGCGGTTGGATCTTCATCACTTCGCGTCCAACGATGCGCGAGGCGCTTCGCCCGCTCATCAGTCTGTGGATCGATACGCTCGTCTTGCGTCTCCTCAATGAGCCCATGCCGGACCAGAAACCCGTCTGGTTCGTCATCGACGAACTGGCCAGCTTGCAGCGACTACCGCAACTCCATACCGCCATCACCGAAAATCGGAAATCGCAGAACCCAGTCATCCTTGGTTTCCAGGGACGGAGCCAGATGCAGGCCCGTTACGGCGAAGATGCCGAAGCCATGCTCTCGCAACCCGCGACAAAGATTTTCCTTCGCACAACCGAGCCTAGGGCCGCCAAGTGGGTTAGCGAGGCGATTGGCGAAATTGAGATCGAGCGACTGCGTGAAACCCACTACGAGGGCGCACGCGCGGGACACAACTTCGCACTCGACCGGCAGACGGAACCACTTGTTCTCCCATCCGAGGTTTCGGGTCTCGACGATCTTCGAGGCTTTCTCAAATACGGCAATCATGTCGCGCGATTTTCGTTTCCCTTCATTGCCTCGGAAGAGAACAGTCCGGGCTTCGATGAGAGGACGATGGACGACTTGATCGTGCCGGGCACACCGCCCTCATCCGACTCAGATGGGATTCAGGGCAATCTTCCATACCCCGAATACCCCGAATATACGCTTCAGCCTCGCGAGAACCAGGTGGAGTAGACGGCAATGCTGACCACTTCAAAACCACGTTCCGCAGGCCAAGCGCAGAACCAGAAGGAAACTCACCGCAAAAGAGCAGAACTATTGGTCGCAACAAGGCGTCATCGCCGGGGGATGGCAAGGACGACTGGCGCGACGGTTCGGACTTGGCGCTTTCATTCACGCCCTGCCGCCCTCCTTCGGCCTCCGTTCTGTCCCTTCACCCGCGTCGCGTTGTTTTTCCTCGCTGCCGCTCCAGTGAAAGAAAAAACAAGCCGACACCGGCAGAATGGAAAAAACATGAAATTAGAAGAAGTCAACCTTAAAACCAAAGAAGCCGTCGATTTTCTGGTGCAATCGCTGGAGTCCGGGCAGAGTGCAGTCCTTACTCAGTACCTCGGAGCGATGGCGAAGTTTCGCAATTACAGCTTCGGCAACATCATGCTGATTGCGAGGCAGAAGCCAGAGGCTACTCACGTTGCCGGATACCGCACTTGGACTTCGCTTGGCCGCTTCGTCCGGCGTGGTGAAAAAGGCATTTTCATCCTCGCCCCAGTGGTCGGCAATAAGCGCACTAAAGATGAGAACACAGAACAGAATGCCGATGCTAAAGAGACTCAGCGTACCTTGTACGGCTTCCGGGGTGTGCATGTGTTCGACGTGACCCAGACTGAAGGCAAAGAGCTTCCGAGACTAGGCGAAGTCAACGGCGACGTGAGCGGATACCGCGAACGTCTCTTCAAGTTCGTCGAATCGCAGAGCGTCGAGCTTAGTCTCTCCGAGAGAATTGCTCCTGCGAAGGGTCTTTCGCATGGGGGCAAAATCACGCTGCTTTCCGGGATGCAACCTGCCGAGGAGTTTTCCACCCTAACACACGAGATCGCCCACGAGATGTTGCACCGGGGCGACCGTCGCACTCTGACCACCAAGCAAGTCCGCGAGACTGAGGCCGAGGCTGTGGCCTTCGTTGTCTGCCAAGCAATTGGGTTAGAGACCGGAACTGCATCCGCCGACTACATCCACCTCTGGCGCGGAGACGCCGATCTTCTGCGCCAGAGTTTGGAAGCCGTCCAACAGACCGCTGCTGTGATTCTCGGGGGCATTGCCCTGGGCATTGCCCTTACATAAGCGTTAACTTAAGGAACAGGCTTTAGTGTTCGTGAACCCATTCTTGGTCAATGCGTATCGTCGAAAAAAACCGGAAGGTGCTCACGTCATTGTTTCCCACAGGCTGGCAGAAAATGGCTTGGCAGTGACGATGATCCACACTGGAACCAGTTTTCCTGGACGCCATATTTCGGCTATCC
>Ga0209006_10002937_pt1 | contig 15514 bp, 15 predicted proteins | sample JacPin_JW_Ref_O2_FD_188567 | JGI IMG/M metagenome (GOLD analysis project Ga0209006, IMG submission 188567) | Forest soil microbial communities from Algoma, Ontario, Canada - Jack Pine, Ontario site 1_JW_Ref_O2 (SPAdes) (version 2) | ecosystem: Environmental > Terrestrial > Soil > Boreal... | reverse complement strand
TCTCGCGAAGCGGGAGAAGGTGGGCGCCGGATGGCGCCCGGATGAGGGGCGGCGCGAGCGTTTGTCGTCGAGCAATATCCCTGGTTGACGCCGCGAGGTTGCGCTCAATTCGCCGAAACGTCGCGCCGCCCCTCATCCGGCCGGCTCCGCCGGCCACCTTCTCCCGCTTCGCGAGAGAAGGGGGCGTCAGCGCCAGGAGAGCTGATCTTTGGGCAGGCGCGCGCTCGGATCGAAAACCGCGATCCGGTGCGGAAGCTTTTCGCCCCAGCGCCACAGCACGAGATTGTGGTCTGCCGGCTTCGCGCCGGGGGCGTAGCTCGGCGCCAGTATTCCCGCCGCGCCTTCGCCGAACAGCCGGCGCGCGATGCGCCATGAGGGCGGTTCGCCGCCTTCGGCGAGGAGCGAAAACCAGCCCGTGGCCATATCCAGCGCTGCAATGTTCTGCGCGGCGCGCGCTTCGTCCGTCCTGAGATCGACGATATCCTCGCAATCGACCTCATAGGCGCAGAGCACACAAGGCTCGATCTTATGCGCGAAGCCCTGGTTGGCTTCCCTGACCGCGCCGATCGGATCGAGGGCGAGATAAAGCGCAGGAACGCCCCTCGGATTGAACCTGCCGCCGTGGATGGCGGCGCCGTCGCCCGAAAGCGGCTTGAACGACCATCGGGGATCATGGGCGCGATAGCAGGTCCCCTGAAATTTCAAGCAAATCCGCCCATCGCGATATGGTCGAGATAGTCGCGCAAGGGTCCGGCCTGGCCTGACTTGACGAGGGATTCGGCGGTCCTGCCGCCGAAAGCGGGTATCGGCTGGGCGCGGTACCAGGCCATCGCCTGTTCCTTGCCCCCCGCCCATGCCGAGATACGGCCGATGATTTCGAGCATTTCGCGCACCCGGCTCTGCGTCCTCGCCGCCTCAGCGCGCGCCGCCTTGTAAAGCGTCTCGCGTCCGAGGCCGATCGTCTCGGCGAGCTGGCTCTTCGACATGCCGAAACTATCGGCGACCTCGGCGATTTCGATCCTGCCGCCGGCGTCGATAAGGCGGGAAAAAGGCGCCGCCAGCGCGGAAAAAGCTGGCGCCTCAGCGCCAGCCGCCGCCGGCTCCCGCGGCGACCTGGCTGCGGACGCCTCTCGTCTTGCTCGCGCCATTGTCAGCTCCTTTGTCCTAGTTATAGGCGATTATATGGGACAATTGGCGCTATCTGCAAGGGACGGCCGTTCACGCCGCCTGTTTCAACCTTTGCGGCAAGCGTCGTCGAACGGCGCCTCGCTCGCCGCTGGCGACCACCATGCCTTCGGCGCCGTCGAGCGCGCCGGGCTCGATCTCAAAGGCGAGGAAACGCGCGCGATCGACCGGGCCGGGCAGGGCGAGCCCGGCGGTGAGCGAGGCGTCGAAGCCGAAACGCGCGTAATAGGGCGCGTCGCCGACCAACAGCACGGCTTTGTGGCCGAGCATCGCGGCGCGCCACAGCGCCTCGCGCATAAGCCTGGCGCCGATGCCGAGCGAGCGGTGGGATTTGGCGACCGCCAACGGGCCGAGCAGCAGCGCGGCGCGCCCGCCCGCCTGGACACGCCAACAACGCAAGGCGCCGACGAGTTCGCCCCCCTCGCGCGCAACAAGCGAGAGGCCCTGCGCGGGCAGCCGGCCCTCGCGCAGACGCGCGCTCGTCTTCTCCGCGCGGGCGAGTCCGAACGCTTCGTCGAGCAGCGCCTCCCGGGCGGCGGCGTCGAATGGACTTTCCTCGCCGATGCGCACTTGGCAGGCGCGCGGCATCGTCAGACCGGCGGGGGTGGCGGAGAGGGCGGCGTCGAGCGAGAAGGTCATCTGGGCCTCCAGAACAAAGAGTGCGCGTGACGACCCGCGCGGCAAGCAGGCGCGAGCCGACAGGCCGTTCGGGGACGGGGGGCGGTTGCGGAAGCCGGGGAGCTGCCCCCGGGTCTCAAGAGGGCGCGCGGCCCTCCCTCAGCGTTTCACGCCTCTCCCGCCGGTCGGGAGAAAAACCTGTTCAGATCACGTAGGACTTCAGCGGCGGGAAGCCATTGAAGCCGACGGCCGAATAGGTGGTCGTATAGGCGCCCGTTCCCTCGATCAGCACTTTGGCGCCGATTTCGAGGCTGACGGGAAGGAGATAGGGCTCCTTCTCGTAGAGCACGTCTACCGAATCGCAGCTCGGCCCGGCGATAACGCAGGGCGCCATTGCATCGCCGTCATAGCCGGTTCGGATGGGATAGCGGATCATCTCGTCCATCGTCTCAGCCAGGCCGTTGAACTTGCCGATATCGAGATAGACCCATCGCTGCTGGTCCTCGTCCGACTTCCTCGAGATCAGCACGACCTCGGCCTCGATAATGCCGGCATTGCCGACCATGCCGCGTCCCGGTTCGATGATCGTCTCGGGAATGCAATTGCCGAAATGCTTGCGCAAGGCGCGGAAAATCGTCTGGCCGTAGGTTTTCACGCCCGGCACTTCCTTGAGATATCGGGTCGGGAAGCCGCCGCCGAGATTGATCATGCCGAGGTTGATGCCCTTCTCGCCGAGATCCTTGAATATCTGGGCGGAGGCCTTCAGCGCGCCGTCCCACATGCGCGGGTTGCGCTGCTGCGAGCCGACATGGAACGACAGGCCATGGGCGATAAGGCCGAGGCGATGGGCATGCTCCATCACCCGCCCCGCCATGGCGGGCGCGCAGCCGAATTTGCGCGACAGCGGCCATTCGGCGCCGGCGCCGTCGCAGAGGATGCGGCAGAACACTTTCGAGCCTGGCGCGGCGCGCGCGATCTTCTCGACCTCAGCTTCGCAATCGACCGCGAACAGACGGATCCCGAGTTCATAGGCGCGCGCGATATCGCGCTCCTTCTTGATCGTATTGCCGAAGCTGATGCGGTCGGCCGTGGCGCCGGCAGCCATCGCCTGTTCGATCTCGACGACCGACGCGGTGTCGAAGCACGAACCGAGGCGGGCGAGGAGATCGAGGATCTCCGGCGCCGGATTGGCCTTGACGGCGTAGAATACGCGCGTGTCCGGCAGCGCCTTGGCGAAGCCGTAATAATTCTCGCGCACGACGTCGAGATCGACGACCAGGCGCGGCCCGTCCTCGCGATGGTTCGCCAGGAAATTCATGATGCGATCCGTCATAGCGGCATCCCCCGTCGCGCGGCTTATCCCGCGCAAAGCGAAGTGAAAGGATCGGAGGCGATGCGACCGCCGGCGCGCTTTGGAGACGCGTTCCGTCAGCGTTGACCCGCCACCGTGACCGGACGTCCTTCGCGCCGATGGCCAAGGGCCGCCGAGCGTCGAACGTTCGATCAGATGCTGCGCCGAGGCGATGATCCAACGGCCGGCCAAGGGCCTTCCGTCAGGGTTCACAGCCATCGTTTGGAGGGGATGAATCCCTTCCGCACGCCCGGCAAGATAGACAAGCCTCTTCGGTTGTAGGCCTTTGGAGGGCCAACAGAGACCAAAAAAGCCCGGTCCGTCGTTGCTTCAAGTCGCGTCCCCCGTTTGGCGGGGTGCGCCGGTTTGCCTCCGGCTGCCGGTCTGTTTAACGGGTGGTTAACCGGCCTCTTGTCCGGATCCCCACCGACCGACACACGACCACAGGCACGTGCGTATTGGGCAGTTGAGTAATTGGATCAAACGTCGCAATTTACAAGCATTATTTTCATCGGCGGCGAATAAATTTTCGGACTGTCACATTTCATTCATTTTTTGGCGGTCGACGGTTAAATTTTCGTTCATTTTCGAGGCTCTGTCGCCGGGCTGACGTGGCAGCGACATGTGCGAGTCATGACGCGTTCCACCACGAGATTGCGTCGCGCCGCATTTCTGGACGTTGGCGAATCAAAAGCGCCGGCGCCGATGCTCCCAGCGAGACTCGCGGGAGCTCAGGACCGGCGCCGATGAGCGTTGAGATGACGGCCGAGGCCGGGCTTCGAAGGCTCAGGCTTCCATCAGCGAAGCCGCGGACGCCGCCGGCCGGCGCACGAGGCCGCGCGCCCAGCGCAGGGCCTTGATCAAAGGCAGGGCCTGTCTCGGCAACACGCGGCGGCAGAACGCGACTTTGCGGACATAGGTCTCGACATGCCAGTGGGCGACAGTGCCGACCGGGAAGAAGGCGACATCGCCAGCCTCGAGCCGCTTCGGCGGCGTGTTCTCGCTGCTGACGGTCACCGAGCCTTCGAGGATATGGACGGTCTCGTCGAAATCATAATGCCAGTTGAACTTGCCGGCGGTGCAATCCCAGAAGATCGTGCAGGCGGTGGTGTCGTCGCTGCGTGAGAGGATGGCGTTGCGTGCGACCGGTTCGCCCTCAAGGATCCACGCCGGATTGATCGGCGATGGCGTGAGCTGCACGTCCCTGTCCGAATGGATGATGGTGTTCTTCAGCATTTCGCCCTCCGGTTTGACCTCCGGATTAAACGGGCGATCCCCTTAGGCTGTGTTAATTCGTGCGCCTAAATCGCGGCGCAATTGACGAATCGTAAATCCGGAACGGCGATGAGCGCTCATTTCAGCAGAGGTCCCCAGGCGGGGTCCGACGCATAGCCTGGCGTCGGCACCTGGAACTCGCCATGGCCGAAAATGTCGGCCATGAAAATCTTCGAGCCGGCCTCGCCGCCGGCATCGCGGAAGAACATCACGAACAGGCCGTTGGGCGAGAAGGTTGGGCCTTCATTGTGATAACCGTCGGTGAGCATGCGTTCGCCGCCGCCATCGGGCTTCATCACGCCAATGCCGAAGTTGCCGCCCTTCTGCCGGGTGAAGGCGATAGTGTCGCCGCGCGGCGACCAGACCGGCGTCGAATAACGTCCGTCGCCAAAAGAGATGCGCTTGGCGGGGCCGCCGCTGGCGCTCATCACATAGATCTGCTGGGCGCCGCCGCGATCGGATTCAAAGACGATCTGTGAACCGTCCGGCGAATAGGATGGCGATGTGTCGATGGCGCCGGAATCGGTGAGGCGCGTCGTCGTGTGGGTGCGCAAATCCATCGCGTAAAGATTCGACGTGGCGCCCTCGGAAAGCGACATCACGATTTTCTCGCCGTCCGGCGAAAAGCGCGGTGAGAACGTCATGCCGGGGAAATTGCCGACTGCCTCATGCTGGCCCGTCTCGACATTCAACAGTGAGACTTTCGGGTCGGAATTGCCGAACGACATATAGGCGATCTGTTGGGCCGAGGGCGAGAAACGCGGGGTGACGACAAGATCGTCGCCGCGGGTGAGGTAGCGGACATTGCCGCCGTCCATATCCATGATGGCGAGGCGCTTGCGGCGCTTCTGCGCGGACCCGCTCTCGTCGACGAAGACGACATGCGAATCGAAGAAGCCGGTCTCGCCGGTGATGCGCGTGAACACCGCGTCGCCGATCAGATGGGCGACGCGGCGCGCATTGGCCGCTTCCGTCACATATTGCTGGCCGGCGACCTGCTGTCCGGTCGCCATGTCCCAAAGGCGGAACTCCGCGGTGATATGCGCGCTGTCGGAGCGGACGCGGCCGGTGACGACGAATTGCGCGTTGACTGTCTTCCAGGCGTCAATATTTGGGCGACCGTCCGGATTGCTGACCTGCTCGGGAAAACTCGTCGGGCTGATCGGCTGCAGGAAGACGGAACGCGCGAAATCATTGGTGATGATGTCGCTGAGCTTGATCGTGCCGTCGTCGCCCGCCAGCGGCGTCACCGCGATGGTCACGGGCTTAAAATTGGCGCCGGCGTGCACGTAAATATCGCCTTCGGCGCGCGCCGCGACGGGCAGCCCAAGGCTCAAGGCCAGAGCAGCGGCGATGATGCGGACCAGAATGGTTTTCATATTCATAGCGTTCAGCGTCTCTCTAGGCATTGATCGGTTGGTGCGCGGCGGGCCTGGCGTGCGTGCGGCGATCTCGAAGGCGCGTCGTCACCCCTGCGCGTCCTGAGGATCGAAATGCACGGTCTTGACCCTCCATTGCTCGAAATAGGGGACATATTGAGGCGGAACATGCAGCGGGTTGCATTTCAGCACCGCGCGCATCGAACTTTCCGCATAGGCGCGCCAGGCCGGATCGGACGGCGGATTGACGAGCTGCGGCTCCGCGGAGAGCGAGCCGTCGGCGTTGAATGAAACGCGGACCTGGGCGACATATCTGATGCCCTCAGGCATGGTCGGCGGCTGCGTCCAGCAACCGAGATAGGCCTCCTGCAGCCAGCCGTCGAGCGACGCGGACAGCGACGGCGACATGCGCGGCGCATTCTGCGTCGGTGAGCCGAGCGCGGTCATGCTCGCCATCTGCCGGCTCGGCGCCGGCTTGGCCTGGCCGATCAGCTTGGCGATTGCATTGGGATCATAGGCCTGGCGGGGTGGATCGGCCGTCGCGTCGCCGGATTTCGGTTTGGCGGGCGGCTTCTGCTCGTCCTCGGCCTTCATCTTCTCAAGGAATTTGGCGACATTGTCGGCCTTCGCCTTGTCGGGCGTCGGATCTTTCGGCTTCTCGACGACCTTCGGGCGCATCGGCGGCGCCGGCGGCGCGGGGGCAGCCTTCGGTTCGATCTTCGGTGTGGCGCGGTCGATTTCCGCATCCTCCGGCGGCGGCGGCGGGGGCGGCGCAGCGGCCTCGGGCCGCGGCGGCGGGGGCGGCGGTGGGGCCGCGGCGGCAGGCTTGGGCGGCGGCGTCGGCGTTGGGTCCTCACCCGGATCGTCGATATGTTTGAGGACCGGCGGCTCGACTTTTGCCGGCTCGGCCGGTGGGCTCGGCGCGGTCGCCTCGATCGGCTTGGGCGCCGGCTTGTCGACAGGGGCCTTGGCCGGCTTGCCGCTATGCTCGCCCTTCATGATTTCGTTGAACTGGGATTGGGTGATCGCGTCGACGGGAAAGCTCTCGGCGGCGTCGTCGAATTTGGGCGCCTCGGCGAAGCCGACGAGGATCGTGGCGAGCAGCGCCGCGTGAAGCGTGCCCGAGACGATCATGCCCCATTTCGACGATTCGTCGTTCACCCCTTGAAAGCCCCGCTCAATGCTTGTCGGTCTCGGTCACGAGGGCGACCTTTTTATAGCCGGCCGAGGTCAGCGACGCCATCACTTCGGCGACCTTGCCATACATGATGCCCTTGTCGGCGCGCAGATAGATGCGCTCGTCGAAACCGTCTTTGGCGATGGCCTGCAGCTTGGCGATGAGCTCGTCATTGGCGACCGGCGCATCCATCAGGAACAACTGGCCTTGATCATTGATCGCGATCGAGATCGGCTTCTGGTCGATATTCAGCGGCCCGGCTTTGGTCTGCGGCAGATCGACGGCGACGCCGGTGGCCAGCAGGGGCGCCGCGACCATGAAGATGATCAGCAACACCAGCATGATGTCGATGAAAGGCGTCATATTGATGTCGGCCATCGCGCCATAGCGCGGCACGCCGCGACGACGTCGCCCGCCCTTGCGTCCCGCGGCCATCGACATGCCCATGATTATGCTCCGCTAGGGTTCGCTCCGGCTTCAGGCCGCCTTGTCGTTCGACAGATGCTGGTCGATCTGGCGCGACAGGATGGAAGAGAATTCGTCGGCGAAGCTTTCCATGCGCGCCTGCGCCTTGGCGACGTCGCCCTGCAGCTTGTTATAGGCGATCAGCGCCGGGATCGCCGCGAACAGGCCGATCGCGGTGGCGAGCAGCGCCTCGGCGATGCCGGGCGCGACGACGGCGAGCGAGGTGTTCTTCGACGCCGCGATCGAGCGGAACGCCGTCATAATGCCCCAGACCGTGCCGAACAGGCCGACGAACGGTCCGGCCGAGGCGACGGTCGCCAGAAACAACAGATTGGACTCCAGCCGCTCGACCTCGCGCGCGATCGACACGTCGAGCACCTTTTCGAGGCGCGCATGCAGGCCCATGAAGGAGGAGGCCGCGTTCTGGAACGAGCGCTTCCATTCGCGCATCGCCGAGACGAACAGACTGGCGACGCCGGTATTGTCCTGCGTCTGCAGCTGTCCATAGAGCTCCTCCAGCGACTGGCCCGACCAGAACACCTGTTCGAACTTGTCCATCGAACGTTTGAAGCGGGAGAACAACAGCGTCTTGTTGACGATGATCGTCCAACACCAGAACGAGGAGAGCAACAGCCCGACCATCACGAATTTCACGACGATATGGGCGGACCAGAACATCGATAGCAGCGTCGTATCGGGGCTGGCGGCCGCCTGTGCGGCGACGTCGGCGGGATTCATGCTGGCAAACCTCGCTTTTAGGGAAGCACTTTGGGCGTGTCAGGCGCGCCGTCCCGCCTTGCTGTCGGGCGGGGTCTGCTCCGCAATTGGGCCGAAACTTGGGCTGCGGCGTCGGAAGGACGCCAAGACTTTTTACACTGAAGTTAAGCCATTCATAGGGTTAATAAAGGCTTATCGCGGCGCGGCTGCTTGCCTTTAAGCCGGCACGGTTTGTTTTTGCGGCCCTAAAACCGCCAATTGGCTAGTCAGATGGCGGCGCATTTCCTCGACCGAGAGGTCGATGAAGCTCTTGGTGCGTGGCGGCAACATCCGCCGCGAGGGATAGAGGATGCCCAATGTGACGGGCAGCGGCGGCGCTTCGGGCAGCACTTCGACGAGCCTGCCCTCGGCGATCAACGGCGCGACTTCGAAGAGGGGCTTGAGGACGATGCCCAGTCCGTCGAGCGCCCATTGCGTCAGCACGTCGCCGTCGTCGGCGTCGAGCGGCCCGGCGATCGGGATCGTCACCGCCTCACCATGAAAATCGAGGGTCCAGCGAAATTGCTGCGAGCCGGGAAAGCGCAACAGCAGGCAATCATGGGCCGCCAGATCCTGCGGGATCGCGGGCGCGCCGCGTTTGGCCAGATAATCCGGCGAAGCGCAGAGCAGGCGGCGGACATCGGCGATCTTGCGCAGAGTGAAGCTCGAATCCTCCATGCGGGCGATGCGGATCGCGACATCAACGCCCTCCTGGACGAGATCGAGCAGATGGTCGGACAGGCGCAGGCGCACCTCCGTGTGCGGCTGCAGGGTGCGGTAGCGCGCCAGCATCGGGGCGATGACGCGGCGCCCGAGGCCGAGCGGGGTCGTCACATGAAGATTGCCGCGCGGCGCCGCGCCGCCCTCCAGCGCGACGCTCGCCTCGGCACGCTCGACCGCTTCGACCACTTCGATGCAGCGGTCGAAGAACACCCGGCCCGCCTCGGTGAGGCTCATGCTGCGCGTGGTGCGCGTCAGCAGGCGGCTGTTGAGGTGGTCTTCGAGGAGCTGGATGCGATAACTGACCACCGAGGGCGAAAGCCGGAGCTTGCGTCCGGCCGCCGAAAACGAGCCGGTTTCGACCGCCCGCATGAAGATGCGGACATTTTCCAGGGAAATCATCGCGCGATTATCCGATTTTCTAGAAAGATATTCCTGAGAACGGCGATGGGCAAGCCGCCGCTTGAAGGGCTATCGTAGCGCGATTGGCAAATTCGCGGCGCCTGGCGCGCGGCGGAGCGGAGGGGTCGATGGAAGCCTGGTTCCCCTATTTTCTGGAATGGGGCTCGATGCTGCTGCGCTGGCTGCATGTGACGACGGCAATTGCCTGGATCGGCTCGTCGTTCATGTTCATGCATCTCGACGCTTCGCTGCGCAAACAGAAGAACATGCAGCCGGGCGTCTATGGCGTGTCCTGGCAGGTGCATGGCGGCGGCTTCTACGAGATGAGCAAATATACGCTCGCTCCGGCGGTGATGCCCGATCATCTGACCTGGCACAAATGGCAATCCTACTGGACCTGGATTTCAGGCTTCAGCCTGCTCTGCTGGGTCTATTACGGCCAGTCGACCTTTTTCCTGATCGATCCCGCGGTGATGCCGTTGGCGCCCTGGCAGGCGGCGATCGCTGGCATTGTCGCGCTGGCGCTCGGCTGGATCGTCTATGATCTTCTGTGCAAATCGCCGATCGCCAAAAGCGACTCGGCTCTGGCGCTGGTCGGCTTCGGCTATGTCGTGCTGACCAGCTATGTCTTCACGCTGATTTTTTCAGGCCGCGGCGCGCTGATCCACACCGGCGCTTTGATGGCGACGATGATGACCGCCAATGTCTTTTTCATCATCATGCCCAACCAGCGCAAATCCGTCGCCGCGCTGATCGCCGGCCAGACGCCTGATCCCGCCTGGGGCAAGACCTCCAAGCAGCGCTCGACGCACAACAATTACATCACGCTGCCCGTGCTGTTCATGATGCTGTCGAACCATTATCCGGTGACTTATTCCAATGCAGGCGTGATACCGGCGCTGGTGACGCTGGTCATCATTGCCGGCGCGCTGGTGCGCTATTTCTACAATATGTGGCATGGCGATCATGACAAGGCGCCGTGGTGGGCGTGGTTCGTCGCGGCGGTCGCAATCTGGGCGGCGTTCTGGGTGTGCATGGCGGCCTCGCCCGGCATGCGCGAGGTGATCGGCCTTGCGCCTACGCCGCCGGTCGCCATCGCCTCGGCGAATCTGCCCAAAGCGCCCGCCGATGTCGTCAATGTCGTTTCGACGCGCTGTTCGATGTGCCATACGCCTGAGCCCGTGTTCGAAGGCATTGGCGAGGCGCCGAAGGGCGTACTTCTAGACACGCCCGAGCATATCGCCAAATACGCGCCGGCGATCCGGACGCAGGCGGTGATGAGCCATGCGATGCCGCCCAACAACATCACCGAAATGACGCCGCAAGAGCGCGCGATCCTCGCCAAATGGCTCGCCGGCGATAAAGTCGCGCAGAACTGAGAAGGCTTGGGGACATGAATGACGCAACCACGAGCCCCGGCCAGCGCCTGATGGCGCGCCTCGACGAATTCGCGACTTTCAGCGACGAGGAAGGCCGCCTGACGCGGCTCTATCTCTCCAACGCGCATCGGCAAGCCGCTCAGCGCTATATCGCCTGGTGCCGCGAGATCGGCCTTGCCGCAAAGATCGACGCCTCGGGCAATGTCTGGGCGCGTTACGAAGGCAAGCAGCCGGGCGCGCCGGCGCTGATGATCGGCTCGCATATCGACACCGTGCGCGACGCCGGCCGCTATGACGGCAACCTCGGCGCGCTCGCCGCGCTTGCGGTGGTCGAGGAACTCGTCAAAAAGAACGAGCGGCTCGATGTCGCCGTTGAAATCGTCGCGTTCGGCGACGAGGAAGGCGTGCGCTTTCCGACGACGCTGACCGGCTCGCGCGCCTTCGCCGGCCTGTTCGCGCGCTCTTCGCTCGACCAGAAGGACGCCGACGGCGTCACCATGCGCGAGGCGCTCACCAATTTCGGTTGCGAACCGGAAGCGGTGGCGACGCTGCGCGGCCGCAATGTCGCGGCTTTCGTCGAATTGCATATCGAGCAGGGACCGGTGCTGGAGGCGGAGAATCTGCCGATCGGCATCGTCACCGCGATCAATGGCGCGACGCGTTTCCATTGCACCGTGCGCGGCCTCGCCGGCCATGCTGGCGCGACGCCGATGAATTTGCGCCGCGACGCGCTCGCCGCCGCCGCCGAAATGATCCTGATGGTCGAGGCGCGCGCCAGCCTCGAAGAGGATCTCGTCGCCACCGTTGGGCGCCTCGAAGTCGAGCCGGGCGCCGTCAACGTCATTCCCGGCGAGGCGCGCTTCACCATCGACATGCGCGCGCCGCGCGACGCCCAGCGCCAACGCGCCGTCGCCGATATCGACCGGCGCCTGATCGCGATCGCCAAGGCGCGCAATGTCGAACTGGTCTCCGTGCATACGCATGAGGCGGGCGCCTATGTCTGCGACCCCAAAGTCGTCGCCGGGCTGAAAGCGGCGGTCGAGCGCGTCGGCCAACCCGCGCGGCTGCTGCCGTCAGGCGCCGGGCACGATACGATGATCATGGGCGCACTCTGCCCGGCGGGCATGCTGTTCATGCGCTGTAAGGGCGGCATCAGCCATAATCCGCTGGAGTCGATCACGCTGGAGGATTGCGAGATCGGCTTCGCCGCGCTGATGGCGTTCGTGCGCGGGTTCACGCCGGGGTAGGGTGCGGGCATAAGACGCTGGCGTGACGAAAGCTTGATTCTCTAAACGGAGCAGATCGAGTGTGATCCATCGTTTCGCATGGCGGCGCGTGTTCGCCCCTAAGGCCTTTGCAATGACGTGACGACGGCGAAGCCGTCGCCGCTTCCGGCGGAGATCGCTTTGCGATCGTCCTTGAGTTCGAATCTCTCTCGCGCATAATCGCCTGCATGCGATCAATGAATTGGCGCCGCCGTGAGCGACATCCGATTCGCGTTGAGTCGAAACCACGCGATCAACGGACGTCGAGAAGCGAAGGCCGCATCGTCGGCGACAAACTGGTAATCACGAGAAAGCCCCCATGCCCCAAACCTGCCGGATGATCCTCGATGTCGACACCGGGATCGATGACGCCATGGCCATCCTCTATGCGCTGGCCCGGCCAGGCATAAGCCTCGAAGCCCTGACGACGACGTTCGGCAATACCGATGTCGACACCGCCACCGCGAACACGCTGCGCATCCTCGAACTTGCCGGCCGCGCCGAAATTCCCGTCGCGCGCGGCTCGGGTCGGTCGCTGCTGCGCCCGTTCGTCAAGGGCGCCGATCATGTCCATGGCGCCAATGGTCTCGGCGATGTCATTCTGCCGGCGCCGAAAGCGCAGCCCGTCGCCGAACACGCGGCCGATCTCATCATCCGCATGGCGCGCGAAAATCCCGGCGCGATCACATTGTGCCCGGTCGGCCCCATCACCAATGTCGCGCTCGCGCTCGCCAAGGCGCTCGATATAGCGGCGCTGCTCAAAGAGATCGTCATCATGGGCAGCACGATTTTCCATCCCGGCATCCAGGGCATTCCCTCGCCGATGGCCGACGCCAATTTCTGGAACGATCCGGAAGCCGCGCAGATCGTGCTGCGCTCCGGCGCCAAAATCGTCCTCGTCGGCATGGATGTGACGATGCCGACGCGGCTCACCGCCGCGATGCGCGCAGAGATCGCGCGCGAGGGCGGCAAGGTCGGCGCGACGATGATGAAAATCGCGCAGTTCTATGTCGATTCTTACGCGAAAATGTATCCGGGCGTTGACGGCTGTGGCCTGCATGATCCGCTCGCGGTGGCGATCGCCGAGGATGTCTCGCTGGCGACGATGGAGCGCATGTGCGTCGATATCGAGCTCAACGGCGCCCTGACGCGCGGACAGACGGTGGCCGACCGCCGGCGCAATGTCACCGCGGATCGGCGCAACGCCGATGTGTGTATGCAAATCGACAGCGCCCGCTTCGCGCGATACTTCGTCGACGCGATGAAAGGTTTCGCGGATTAGAGTTCTCCGTCGCTGCGCCAAGGCGAATGAGTCATTCGCCTGACCTCGCAATGACGGCAACTGCGCCCGCCGCTCACTCCAGCAGGCGATACGCCGGCAGCGTCAGGAATTCCTCGAAGTCGGCGCTCAGCGACATGTCAGAGAAGAGAGCGATCGCCTCGGCGAAGCGTCCCGTCTCATAAGCGCCGCCGATACTCTCGCGCACCCTCGCCATCTCGTCCGCGTAGACCGATTTGAACAAAGCCGGCGTCACGGTGCGGCCGTCGTCGAGGCGGGCGGCGAGTTTCAGCCATTGCCAGATCTGCGCGCGCGAAATCTCCGCCGTCGCCGCGTCTTCCATAAGATTATAGAGCGGCACGGCGCCGCGGCCGCGCAGCCAGGCCTCGATGTATTGCACGCCGACGCGTATGTTCTCGCGCAGGCCCGCCTCGGTGCGCTCGCCCTCATGCACTTGCAGCAATTCATCGCGCGTCACGGCAATGTCGTCGCGCTTGACGCCGAGTTGATTGGGGCCGGGCATCAGCCGGTCGAACACTTCACGCGCCACCGGCACCAGATCGGGATGGGCGACCCAGGTGCCGTCGTGGCCGTTGGTCGCTTCGCGCTCCTTGTCGGCGCGCACTTTGGCGAAGGCGGCTTCATTGGCGTCGGCGTCACCCTTGACCGGGATCTGCGCGGCCATGCCGCCCATGGCGAAAGCGCCGCGGCGATGGCAGGTCTTGATCAGCAGCAGCGAATAGCTCGACAGGAACGCCTTGCCCATCGTCATCGCTGCGCGATCGGGCGTCAGGAAGCGCGCATTCTTGCCGAGCCGCTTGATATAGGAAAAAATATAGTCCCAGCGCCCGCAATTGAGGCCGGCCATATGGGCGCGCAATTCATAGATGATCTCGTCCATCTCGAAAGCGGCGGGCAGCGTTTCGATCAGCACCGTCGCCTTGAACGTGCCGGCCGGGATGCCGAGCTGTTGCTGCGCGAACAGGAAGACGTCGTTCCACAGCCGCGCCTCGAGGTGGCTCTCCATCTTGGGGAGATAGAAGGCGGGCGTCGCGCCGAGCGCGATCTGCGCCTTCGCATTGTGGAAGACATAGAGGCCGAAGTCGAACAGGGCGCCCGACATTTCCTCTCCATCGACCAAGAAATGGCGTTCGGGCAGGTGCCAGCCGCGCGGGCGCACCATCAGGACGGCCGGCTTGTCGCCGAGACGATAGCTCTTGCCGCTGGCCGCATCGGTGAAGTCGATTTTCCCCGCCCAGCGGTCGCGGAGGTTGAGCTGACCCTCGATCATATTGGCATAGACGGGGGAAGTGGCGTCCTCGAAATCGGCCATGAACACTTTGGCGCCGGAGTTCAGCGCATTGACGATCATTTTGCGGTCGACCGGGCCGGTGATTTCGACGCGGCGATCGAGCAAGTCGTCCGGGATCGGCGCCACGCGCCAGTCGCTCTCGCGAATCGCTTTCGTCTGGGTGAGGAAATCCGGCGTCTCGCCGGCGTCGAACAATTTCTGACGCGCCATCCTTTTTCCGAGCAATTCGCGCCGGCGCGCATCGAAGCTGCGATGCAGCCCGGCGAGAAAGGCAAGGGCGGCGGGGGTCAGGATCTCTTCAAAACGCGGCCCCTGGGGGCCGAGCACGGCGACGCCGGCGGCGGGATCAATCAGGGTGGAAATGCTCATTATGCCCTCTTTGCCGCATCAAAAGCGGCGCTCGGCACGTCGTATAGAGCATTTCTAGCCGATGTGGAGGGTCTTGGGGTCACGAAAGCGGGAGGAAGCCCCTTCCCCCGCAAGGGGGAAGGAGCGAGTCACGCGGCGTGCGCGTGCGAACGCGCCGTTCTCGCCCTGGCGGCGCGGGAATCGGCCAGATGCGGCGTCGGGTCCTCGTCGAGCGGCCGGGCGGTGAAATCGACCAGGTCCTGGCGGGACAGACCGATGTCGCGCAGCTCATATTCGGAAAGCCCGGCAAGCTGGGAAAGCGTGCGCCGCGCGGCGATCACGCGCCCCGGCCACAAGAGCGCGCGGACGATGCCGGCGCCGAGCACGGACAGCAGCGGACGATGGTTCCGGCCATCGTCGGGGCAGGTTGTCGCAAAACCATTCATCGGACTCTCCTTCGGGCAAAACGATCCCGTTCGCCGCCAAGGGGCGCTGCGCTGCGGGGTTCGTCGCGTTGATGAGCCCAATATGGTCCTTTCCTATTGATCGGTCCAACGAATGTTTGTAGAGTAATCCATCGCGATTCAGGATTAATCATATGCT
>Ga0209006_10002936_pt1 | contig 15516 bp, 15 predicted proteins | sample JacPin_JW_Ref_O2_FD_188567 | JGI IMG/M metagenome (GOLD analysis project Ga0209006, IMG submission 188567) | Forest soil microbial communities from Algoma, Ontario, Canada - Jack Pine, Ontario site 1_JW_Ref_O2 (SPAdes) (version 2) | ecosystem: Environmental > Terrestrial > Soil > Boreal... | reverse complement strand
GACGTCTTCGCTTTGAGGCTGACCTCCTTACCGAAGTAGACTTCCTGACTTCAGCAGCGTGTTTTGCCGCAGCTTCAACCGCTCGTCGGGAAGCTTCCTCATGCTCTCGTTTGGCCTGTTGTTGCTGGAGCTTCTGAGCTGCAGCTTCCGCGATCGCCTGTTGCTCGGCTCGAATTCGCGCTATTTCCTCGAGATAACGTTCAACCCGTTCGGACCCTTTCGTGTAATCGAGCTTCTGCCACAAAGAAAATCCGAAATTCACCCACCCCTCATCCGTAAAAGGCAGAGATTGATGGTGCATCTCGACTTCGGCAATGGCGCGTTCATGATCGGTCAGCTGGTCCAAGTTGTTGGGATCCACCGGATAGCCATCCGCCATCATCCAGTGCTTGATATTCGCTTCGAGAGTGGGTTTGTTCAGTCGAAGCAGTTGGTCGCGGACGCTTTTGTCGAGTTCCTGATCGGGCTCAAATCCGATCTTGCCGGAACCAGTGTCCTGGGCACCGCACCTGTAATAAGGAACCTGAAGGGCATTTCCCAAAAGTCTGATTAACGCTGCTCCGGTGATGTCGTACACTGCGTCCACCATGCTCTGGGCAAGCGTGAGGGTATCGTCGCGGGAGACGCCGCTACCTGCAAGGTATATCCCGAACGAACGTTCATTTTGCTGCTGCTTGAGATAACTGATCCTGTAAGTAGCAAACGCACCGGGGATTGAAACCTTGTCTGGTCCTTCCAGCGTGAACGTGACGGTCAAGGGCACGATGCTAGCGGTGTGGTGGCGACGATAGTCGATGTCCACCGCTGAGCTTCCGCCGCCCCCGGTTAAGGGAACATCGGTGTTTTGCTCCTTTTTGTATTCTTCCGTGGCGCCCTCGAACGATCCGGTCAGCACAAAATCGGCGCCTTTGCAGTCCCCCGCTGCGAGGAGGGACACAGGACCTGTATTTCCCACGATTCCCCCATATCTGCGGATGGATCGGAATTGTGGGCCCAGCTTTCCAATGGCGTTGGTCGCGTAATCCGAAAGATCGGGAGGCACCTCGTTACTTCCGGAGCGATTTGGAATGTAATCGACACAAATGACGATGGGTTTGTCGCCGAGTTTGGGCGTGTACGCACGAACCTGCATTCCAAGCTCGCGCAACTGCGCATCGGCCCGCTCCGGAACATACACGACCTGCGCCAAGGCTGGCGGCTTGTTCTTCGGAGTTTTGGAGGAAGCCATCAGCGCGCCGGGAAATACCAGCGCGCTGATAAGAACAACAACAGAGACAACCTTCGTGAACATGAATGACCTCGCGACTACTTGGGTGTAATGGTGAGCCCGGCCATCGTAATGATGGACGTGACAGCGATGTTGTGAACGTCTTCCCCGTTGACGGTGGCCGTCCCGATCGATACCGGCTGCCCGGGCGTTGTGAATATCGTGAGCGGATGGTTGAGATTCACTACGATATCAATCGCCCTGACATGGTCCCCCGCCGTGATGGCCTTAGGTGAGAGGCTTTGGAGCACCTGGTCGGGTGTCCTGCCCCTCAACGAGGCGTCGTCGACATAGGAGTACCGCACGCCGGCGGCGCTGACACGGTCACCAGTGAAGACACGAGCCCGATTCCGGATGAGGGTTGCCATCGAGGGGTCGGGCGCCGAATCGGTCATGGTCGTCGAGGATGAAGCACTGATCGCCGGTTGGTTCAGGGAATGAATTGTGCTCGCGTTCTGGGCGTGCGCTATTGCCAGGGAGAGCAACGCCGCTGCAACGAGAGAATAGATTTTGTTTGGGTTCATTGTTCATCTCCAGTGAAAGACAAAGAGCGAACATCCTCTCGGATGCTCGCCTTCGGTTTTAGTTGATCCTGACTCCACCGATATGGGCTGTACCGAACAGGCCGCCGAGGCCGCCTATCTGGATGGCCGCTGAGTTGTTGACCTGAGTGACGTCGGACACGGATCCGCTGAAATTGGCTCCCGTAATGGAGATGCCGCCGATGGAAGCACTTCCCGAGCCGATCGAAATCGCGGCGGAATTGTTGACTTGTGTAACGTCGCTCAGGGACCCAGAGACATTCGAACCATCAGTGATCGAGATGCCGCCGATGGAACTGCTTCCCGAACCGATCGTAATGGCAGCCACGTTATTGGCCTGAGTCACGGCCGTCGATTGGCCAGTAAAGTTTGAGCGCGCAACCATCGTGCCGCCGATATTTGATTTGCCCGAGCCGATCGCAATGGCCGCCGAGTTGTTTACCTGGGTGACATCGCTCAACGATCCGGAGACATTTGAACCGTCGATTGCGGAGACGCCGCCAATGCCCGCTCGGCCTGAGCCGATCGCAATGGCGGCCACGTTGTTGGCCTGGGTTACGGAGGTCGATTGGCCGTGTAGGCTGGAAGCCGAAACGGTTGTGCCGCCGATATTTGATTTGCCCGAGCCGATCGCTATGGCTGCCGAGTTGTTTACCTGGGTGACGTCGGAAACGGACCCGGAAACCTGAGAATGGTTTGCGACGGTCACGCCGCCGATGTAGGCCATTCCGGTTCCAATGTCGATCGCCGCGACGTTGTTGGCCTGAGTGATCGAACTGAGGGTCGCCCCGCTCACATTGCTATTCTGAGCGGCGGCGAAAGTGGTGATTGCGACGACCAACAGCGCGAGAGCTGCTGGCCGATTCTTACCGATAGTTTTCATACTGTCCTTTCTGTGTTGAGCTGAAGTTGAGCTTTCGATCCGTATTGCTTCTTCTCCTGTCGTGAGTCTGCAAACACTCCATGTCGTCGGATCAGCCAAAGACTGCTTGTTCTGTGCGAGACGACATCTTGTCGTTCGGCGGCGCGACCTGCATGCGCTCGTTCCCGCGCTGCCGAGTCTGCTAGGTACTACACGGTTCTGGGACCTGACCAACAGCGGATCTGCAATTTCTCTGCGGTTTCGGGCTTGTTCGGACCCTGCGTCGCTCTGCACTAATCATGGCGGAGGTTCTTTCGAGACCGGCGAGTGGTTCTCATGCGGAAACGCCTTCAGCCGCAATAGAAGATGGCCTGGCGCTTTGGTGGGTCGATAAGCGGCAGGCCATGCAAGAACGTAAGAGTCACGCTTTCGTCGCAACATCAGACATACGGCCCTCTTGTGATGCGCCTTTGGCCTCGGACAGAGCGGCGTTGGAGAAGTTAGCGTCTTGAAAAAGAGTGGAGTTGCGACATTAGGAGATCCCAGCGTGTGCGCAATACAACTGTTGCACACACGCGAGTCCGCCTCAGGCTGGAGGCCCCGGAAAACGAGCAAGTGGTTGGTCCGATCACGACGTCGCTAGCCAGGGCGGCCTGTGACTCGGACAGAAGGTTCTGAGATCGCGGCCTGTTGCACCCGCGATTGTATCCGGAGGACCTCCTCGTCCTTTGGCTGAATTTCAAGCGCTTTGACACAGCCCTCCTGCGCCTCGTTCCACTCACAAAGGGACTCGTGCGCCATGGCCTTGCATTTCCAAAGCCCAAACCGTCGCGGCGCTATCGCAAGAGCGGCTTTTAGTTCGTTGAGAGCGCCCTCCGCGTCACCTTGAGCAAGAAGTATGAAAGCATGGATTTCCTGAAGAGGCACTTCGCGAGGCGATAGACTCAATCCAACGGATGCGGAATCCATGGCCTCTGCGAGGCGGCCTCGATCATATAAGAATTCGGCATGGTTCTTGAGGATTCTTGGGTCCGCGGGAGACTGACGCCTGGCTTCCTCGATGTACTCCAGGGCGCTTTCATTTTGGCCTAGGGCACGACAGACCAGGGCCAGGTTGTTCAGGATGTCGGGATCGTCAGCATTGGAGTCAAGCGCTTTTCTCAGGCTTTGCAAGGCCTCTTCATTGCGGCCCAAACGGTGGAGAATCGCGCCCTGATTCTGCCAGATATCAGCATCTTTGGGGTCTGTTTTTAAGGCGTTTTGACAACATCTAACTGCGTCCTCAAACATCTCCAAGACCTGAAAAGCGACAGCCCGGTTTTGCCAATAAGCGGACCCTACCTGCAATGGCACAGCTGGTCGTGGGGGTCTGCGGTCAAACTTTTTCTGGAGGATCTGTTCTATTTCAACGCGGACCTCGTGAAAACTTTGGGGGCGCGCTTCTGGCGTGGGCTCGGTGCATCGTAGGATTAGATTCCAAAGAGATTTTGGAAGCTTGAACTCTGCCACAGAATGCGCCAAGTCGCGGTGAGCGAATCTCCCCTCCTTCGGTACCTGCCCGGTGAGCATCTCGAAGAGCATCACTCCAAAGCCGTGAATGTCTGTGCGGGTATCCAAGACCGACGTACCATCGTGTTGCTCGGGCGCCATGTAGGATTTTGTCCCCTGAGGAGTTGTATAGTCCCTTATCAAATCGGGATTTAACGCCCCCAACCCGAGCCTCATTGCATGAAGCTCAGCAATCTCGTGCGCCAAACCGAAATCACCAACTTTGAGCGTGCCGGTACTGGTTAACAGGCAGTTCGAAGGCTTCACGTCGCGGTGAACCAATCCGATTTCATCGTTTGCGAACGCCATGGCATCACAAAATTGGAGGGCCAACTCTAGAGCCCGCGTGAGTTGAAGGCTCTGAGTTCTTAACAGGTGGGCAAGATCGCCGCCTTCGACGAATTCCTGAACGATGCAGGGGAAGTCCTCGATGACTTCAATCCACTCGGCGCTGACGATATTGGGGTGCGGACGTAACCGTAACCAAATCGCGGCTTCTCGCGTGAAACGACTGCGGTCTTCTTCACTCCACAGAAGCGTCGCTTTGAACGTCTTCAGAGCGTACACCCGAGCATCGTCGTGGTCGCGCACCTTGTAAACAGCTCCATAGCCCCCGAGAATCGGAGGGGCGAGAACCGTCCATCGATTCCCGGTCAGGCTGCTGTGCAATACCTGGTCCTTCTGAAAGTCCTTCCTCCCAGGGGGCGCCTTCGGGAGACTACGCCATTGCTCGGCAATCTGGCTATTCACTTCTTTGTCGTGCGAAGACGTATTCAGAACCCGTGCCCAATCTAACGCCTGACGGGCTGCCTCCCATCGGCCTGTGGCGGAAAACGCCCGCGCCAAATTGATGTGGGCCTCCGGAAGTTGATGGGCCAGCGCTGCCGCCGCGGCGAGACTCTCGAGAGCTTGTTCTCCATAGCCGGCAGCCAGCAATTCTAGACCAGCATCCCGCAACTCCCGATAACGCGGGATATCTTCGGGGCCCGACTCGGGCATCGTCACATCATCCGGGTCGTCGCGCCATGGCATGCGCCGGAGGTTTGGCCAGTTTCTGAAGAGATGTTCGAACATTTGAATCTAGGGACTAACGCCGCAGGCGGTAGCTACACTCTGTGCGGCCGACCATTCGCTTGAGCTCACTCGAAACTTCTGGCTCATGTGCCCATAGCTTATACGATCCGTGTACATCCAGACCGCGGCCTGCTTCGCAGGGACCGACAGATTGGCCGCCCGGCGAGTTATGCAGGCCAACGTCGGATCGGGCGGCTCAACCGAAAAAGTGGTTGACCGCGATGGATTGTTCTTTTCGAACGCAGCACAAAACGCGGACAGAAACACCACGACTGGTGAAGAACTCGTCAGCGATATCCGCGATGCCGGTCGAATCAGACCGCCCCCAAGATCGATACCCCGTACGCCGCTGACCACCATGTCTTGTTCGCCGCCACTGGAATTGCGGAGCATCGTGCCCGGTGGGACCGTGACTGTCACAGGACCTTTGGCGCGTTTTCGGACCTTCAATTTGATCGAATCGCCGCTGCTAGCGCCGGTACCCATGATTTCGGCGGCGATCTTGCCGCTCGCGATCGCCCGCTGCAGAGTAATGGGGGCGTTTGCAGCAGTCCCGCGCACCTTGCCGGACTGCGCAAAACTGCCAACGGTTAGCGCCAAGCACAGCGCCACAGAGCAGACCACATTGCGCCTGAACATGTTTGAAGAACCTCCGCTTCTTACTACACGGTTCGCTGCTCTTGCTGTTTACTAACTACGAGGAACCTCATTTCTGCCAGCCGTGCACCGGTGTTCGTACAGAACTACGGTAATGTTGTCGTGACCGCCCGCCGCGAGCGCTCGGTTTAACAGTATATGTGCCAATTCACAGATCGTACCCTCGGAGGTAAGTACATCTCTGATCTCTGAATCGGGCAGTTCGTCCCACAAACCGTCCGAACACAAGAGGAGGCGATCCCCTGGCGTAATTCGCACCGAGCTGAAATCAGGTTGCGCTTGCCCTTCGAATCCGATTGCCTTGTAGAGGGTGCTTCTGCCTGGATGCAACCTTGCCTGTTCCCAGGAGAGATCGCCTCTCAGAACGGCCCGTCCAATCGTGGAGTGGTCATTCGTAAGTCGCACCAGATCATCACCGTGAGACAGGTACGCCCGAGCGTCTCCTAAATGACCAACATAAAGAAGATCGCCGTCGAGAGCCGCCACTACTACCGCGGTGCCCATGCCAGCACACTTGGACTCAGTTTTCGCTCGTTCTAGGACGTGCCTCTGAGCTTGCTCGAACACACAGCGGAGAAGTGCTGGGGATGACCGGATCTTAGCGCTAAGGTCCATGAAAGCTTCGGCAGCGATGAGGCTGGCGATCTCCCCGCTCTGCTCGCCGCCCATTCCATCAGCGACAAGGAACGCGTCCTGGTCTCGCGCCACACGGCAAGTATCCTGGTTTGAACGACGAACCACCCCCGAGTCAGTGATTGCACACAAAAGAGGATGGGGAGTAGCAGTCTGACGCGGCGGCGCATTGTCGATAGCCGGGGTACCATTGAGTGGCAGGGCACCCGTCTTCGAACTACACAAACCGCGGGTTGCCCCGGTCAGCATTTCTCCTAGCTTTCGCATCCGAATCTCACGTCTAGCCGGTTCCGGCGTGAATGTGTGCCCGCAGCGCGTCCTGAAATTGCTCGGCGGTCTGGAAGCGCTTTCGCGCCTCTTTGTGACACGCTCGATCAATGCTTCTAATCAATCCAACAGCAAGATCTGGGCGCCACCGCTTGAGAGAAGTGCGTTCCCCAGACCGGATCTCCTCCCTGATCATTGTCTCGGTTTGCATTTCCGAGAACTCAACGGGCGTATGCTGACTCAGTAACCAGTAGAGCGTCACACCGGCCGAATACACGTCTGCTCGCTCATCCACATCATGCAAACCATCAATCTGCTCTGGCGCAATAAACGGAACAGTACCGCAGAACGATCGCCCTTTCGCGGTCAGCACGATGCGGTCTCCCCCTTTTAGTAGTCCGAGATCGGAGAGCTTCGCTTGGCGGCGGGATCGAGAGCCAACAGCAGCGGATTGGATCAGGATATTGTCAGGCTTCAGATCGCGATGCACCTTGCCGGCTTTGTGCAAGTACCTGAGGGCTTCGAGAATCTCACAGAGGACATCGATCTTCTCAACGTCTGTTAATCTGTGCGCGATCCCAGCCAGAGTGCCCTCGCGAGCAAATTCCATTACGAAGTACGGCACGCCCTCTGCGTCGACGTTTCCGTGCACAAATCGAATGATATTGGGGTGGTGCAAGCTCTGCAGCTCATACATTTCTCGATCGAAACGCCGCGCTTGTTCATGATTGGTCCGATGCTTCAGCGCCCAGAGCGTGCGCGATGGCCGATGATAGACGCGATAGACGACGCCAGCTCCTCCACTCCCGATCAAATCCCCGCTGATCTCGTACGGTCCGAATGGTGATTGCTCGGCACCGCCGCTTGGCACCGCGCAATCCTCATGAGCATAAACGCTGATATCGGCGAGGTGTTCCGCATCGCATCGGTTTACAGAAGCAACCGGCTTCCCGCACAACAAGCAAGCGAAATTGCCGACAATAAGAGATACCTTGGCGACCGTCTTCGCCGATGTCGTGCCAAAGGACAGGATGTCGCCATCGGCCAGAAAGCATTGGCTTTCTACGTGTACTCCGTTATGCTTCACCACCTGATTCGATCCCGCAATCATTTTCAAAACACAATCCTGTGGCGATAACTCTATATATGCCTGTCTCCGGCTCACCGTGGTGTCGACGGCCGGCAGAGGTAGATCCGCGTGCGGACCACGACCCACCAAGAATGATCTGAATTCAGCGATGCAGACCTTCCGTCCTTCTTCTGGGCCAGCGATAAACTCCAAAATGAGAGAAGTGAGAGCCATCAATATCCTCACGTACGATCAGTCGTTTTGTTTCGGAGCCGGTCTTCCAATTCTCGTATCAATTTGTTTGCTGCCGTGTCGTCGAGTTCGTGTATTTCGGCGCGGCATGTAGCACAAACACTAAACTTCTTCCACTTTGTGAGAGATCCGGCCTCGAAGTGTCCGGCGCAACGCTGGCACTGCGCCAGGTTCTGAACTTCAGTTCCTCCTTCTCTACTCGTGCGATCTGACTCCCCGCGCCGTAAATCGGGAGCGGATGAACCGAACAGGTACTCGTATGCATGGAAGGCAATATGGGCACCGTCGAACAGAAGAACGCTCTCGCCGGGCTTCAATTTCCTAAGACGCGTACTCGCCCCTTCGCTAACCGACGTACCATGTGTGCTTTGATTGTCTCGAAGGTAGAACTGGCCTCGGCGATAGCGAATCTCAGCGTGGAACCGGCTGATCATGCGACGTTCTTTGTCGGGTATCACAAGATCGATCTGCCGCAACCCAACTCTCGGTTTACGCCCTATCCGAAAGACACGACTAGCGATCGAATGAGTTTGTGATGTTCGGCCAACTTCAGTTAACGTAGCGCTCTCGGAGGGCGATGAGAGTCTGGCATAAAGTAGATAGCCGGCAATCGCAAGAACGGCGGCTAAGCAAGCGCCCAAGATGTACACCCATTTTGAACCGCGAGCCGACGGCATCCCACGATCAGGTTGACGCTCCTGTTCAACAATGAGGCGCGGTCGCTCTAATGCTTCGGCGATATCGCCGAACACAGGTGCAATGCGCGCTGGCGTGTCAATCAAAAACGGGAGTCCCAGTGTGCTGATGGATAATGTTTGGATTAACTGAAAGTCGGCGGTGTACGTAAACGCAATACCGAAAACCGAGACCTTTTCTCGAACCGCTTCGGCCGTTACGGTGCCATGAAGCCATACGGTACGCTCTTTATTGGCTTCCGCAGAGCCCAGATCGATGGCCCCGTCGGTAAATAGAACAATTGCCCGGCGGACTTCATCACCTCGTCGGCCTGCGGAGCGTATCTCATATAAACCACGCTCGATGCCCCCCGCAATATCTGTCCACTGATCGGTGTAGTCGATCCTGTGCAACGCTTCATCAAAGTGCTTGGCGAATTCCGGATCTGATTTGGCCTCCAGGGCCAATAGCGCCCGCGATTGACGTCCGAAAGCGATTAACCCGATATTGGTGGTCTCGGGAAGCTGCTTTACAAATGCACGCAGTGCCGGAATCATCAGGCGCTGCGGATCGTTTGTTCGCATGCTCTTCGAATTGTCTAACACTATTACGATGTCTAGCGGCTTCGGAACCGCAGTCTGCCCCACCAAACAAACCGGCGCCGTCAACGTCAATACGAACGGCCAGAGCCGGATCAAACTCTGCCGACTGAAAGTTGAGATATGGCGCCGGATGTCGATCATCACAGAAGACCACTAATTTGCCAAGAATGTGCCGACCAATAGGTCGCACTCACGCTCTGCCTGTTGCATCGACGAGCAGTCCCTGGCCAAGATTTTCGCGGCAATTGAGCGAAACTCTGTTAACGCCGCTCGCAGCACTCGGCCGCATGCTTCTCCGGACGGATACCCAAACTCACGCGCAAAGTTCGCAAGGTCCGGCAACGGCTTATGTCCGGTATGGTCTTTCATAGGATCGACATACCGAGCGACGAAGACTTGATATTTGGAAACCACGTCATTGGCCTCGCATACCTCGCGAAACTCTTCCAGGGCCGCCGTGCAAATCCGGTACTGATAGACACGTTCGAATAGAGTTTCGGCTGTATCTTCCGCCTGAGGCTCCATCAAGGGCCCGTAGGTCTCAAGAAGCACACTCGTCGAAATCAGACCGCCTTTAGGGTATGCCTTCAGGTTGGTCCTCGACGTGGGGCCCCAGGTTCCGTTGCGCATTTCATTGTAGACTGCGTTCTTAAAAACGGTGATCAACCAACTTCGAAAAGTTCCCTTGTCACGGTCTGCCCGGCCGAGCGAATTCTTTTCCCAGCACTTCAAAAGGAATATCTGAAGCATCTCTTCGTAATCCTGGGGCTGGCAGTCCCTAAAGTCCATGCGCGCCAGTGCCAATAGAGGAGCGCTGTACATACTCACGATTTGTGTTAGGGCCGCGCTCCGCCGGCCTTCGACGCCGCTGTTCAGCTCCGTGACCAGATCCCATTGCGTTGGAGGAAATGGCATAATTCTCCTTTTCTGTGCCGCCACCCGCGGCGGCCGCGCCCGAAATCTGCGGGCTCATTTACTACTACACGATTTCGGAGAAAGGCGGTTCTACAGCTCACGAGAATTTGGGCCGTTGATTCCGTACCTTTCCTACCGCAGCGGTTACAGCCCGCCACGGAGCATCGGCGTAGAGCTTCTCTTTCCCTTGGTTTTCGTTCCCGTACAAAGATAGCCAAAGCCGTGGCCCGGTGGCTGAATCGACGTGAAGCAGCCACGGTTTGACTTTCCTGCGAATTGGTCGATCTAGGGCGACCTCCAACATCGAAGAGATCGTGTCTGCAAGATCCCCCTCACTATTAGATTGCGAGCATCAACTCGCTGCGTCGACCCAAAAGCGCTGCCGTAAGTCCCTGAATCCACTGCCCAACGGCAATCGGGAGGCGCCGAGAAATCTGGTGGCGACCGAATGCTCACGCACACTTAACCCGGGAAACCAGAAGGCCACGGGGTTTTGATGTAGCCGATCAGATTGAGGTGGCCGTAAACCCAGCCCCTGGCTTCACCCACTTCTACCGCGTGCGACATGTACGATAGACCTTTTGGGCCGCAGCCCAATCGCCTGCCGTGACGCCGAACTTCTCGTTCATATGCTGATAGGTAATGTTGTCGGTATACATCCAGACGGCAGCCTGCATCGCTTCGGTCGACAGGGACGAACCCTCGCGCGCCAGGCAAGCGACGATCGGGTCGGGTGGCCTGAGACTAAAAGTCGCTGTCTCTGGCGGATTGTCCTTTTCGAATTCCGCGCAGAAGGCTTTTAGGATATAGGTTGCTGAGGCACCCACGAGATGAATCCCTGATGCTGGTCGCATCAACCCGTTCCCGGCATCCTCTCCGGATACCCCCGTAACAACCATGCTCTGGAACCCACCGCCGTTGGCCGCCAGTTTCGTCCCCGGCGGGACCGTCGCATCTACCGGGTCGTCGCCTGCTCTTGGTCCCTTCCTGACCTTGAGCTTTATCGAGTCGCCACTGCTGCCGCCCGTGCCTTCGACGGAAATCACGAGCTTGCCCGAGGACACCGCCTCCTGAATTGTCTGCTGCGCTAAGGCGGGCACAGCAATTGGAGCCGCACACAAAACTGCAAGCGCGAGAACTTGTCGGAGCGCACGAGATAAACGTTTCATTCTTTCTCCTCCAATAGCTCCTACACGAAAGGCTCAAGATACTCCACAACTGTTCGGAAGAACTCACGCACAGGACAAAGTCCATCCGGCGTCAGCATTCCAAACACACTTGGACCCTTAGGGAAGTCGGCGGGTAGAAGACCCCCTCGGATGAGAAGCTAGGACACCGCTTCATCCTTCGCTCCGCCGAACGGGATAAAGATAGGCACCGGGTCTGAAAATGTCAACGACTAGTTGCGGTTGCTAAGTCGCCAAGGAGGGAGAATTGCATGTTCATCGAACTCATGCCGTTGATCGAGAGGCGAGCCATCACCATCACAGTGGCCGCTCTTTGTGAAGGGCGAATCCGGGTCAATGTCGTACCCACGGCATTGACGGAAGATAGCAAGTCAAACGATAAGATCGGCTACTCGAACAAGGACAAGATAGCTGGGATACCCGAATCTGCGGTCCATGCCCTGACCACGCCGCTCTCTCTCACGGGAGCGCCGGATGAGATCGACGCCCAACTAGCGGAACAATTGAAAGCCTTTGTCGATTCTCATGTCGCGCTGCAACAATCCGTCGACCGGGCAAAGCAAGAAATCGCCAATGCCGTCAAGGCCGTTGAGGAGCGAGACAAGAACCGGTCGAAAGCAAAAACGGCCGCGGCGACAAAGTCGGACGACAAAACCCCATACAACGAAGGCTCAGAAGCAGCGCCCGCGGGAGGCAATCTCTCCCTTTTCGACTCCAAGGGGGCGGCGCCATCATCATCCCCTTAGAACATTTGTTCCATCTTGCTCTTGTCCGAGAAAGTGTCGATCAGCCCGCCTTGAAGAATCTTCAGCATGCACGCCCGAACCATGGTTGTTGAGGCCTCTCGTAAAATGTCCGCGTACGACTTCACATTAATCGAGGCCACTGAGGGGTCTACAGGCACAGCCAGGAACGCAGGCGGCACAACGTCGCCATGTGCGAACTTATTGCGCAGCGTCAGCAAGTCGTCGATCGTTGTGGCGACCGTGTATGGTGCATTCGTTCCCGGATAGATCGGTGTCGAGCTACCGATGAACTTCTGGACACGAGGAACAAGGGCCTTCTTCCCGTAGGTCGTGTCGCTAGAGAACAGCGCCTCCAACGCCATCACGCGCTTCAGGAGCCGGAGGCGGGGATCGAAATCAAGATAAGCTTGTTCCGATAACCTCGTAGCCATGACTACTGGAATATAAGAGTCCCGCCCGGCGGTCATATCCCGCACAATACGCTCGAATTCCGGAAGGAAAGCGGCAACCCCGCCGAACGCTTGTGGATTCGCCAAGCCATGCCGGGTTTCGAAGTCTTCGAGAAATATATGCTGACGTCGTGAGGCGAACTGGGGTGCAGTGATGGCGGCACCTGCCTGCGCAGAAAACGTCTGAACCGTAACGGGACCTTTAGGGCTCACGAAGCCTTGGACAAACCATGTATCCGTAGTCGCTGTCGGCTGTAGCCAACGAAGCGCCGCAATGACGAACCTCATCATGTACTCGGACGTGACTTCCTCAGGTCCAATGACTAAATCGGAACGGAACTCATGCACAACGCCGAGGTCCCAGGCCAACAGGCTTTCCAGGTCCTCTTCGCTCAGTGTCCTCTTGAATACGCCAAAAGTCTCAGGCGTGAGTAGCCCCGTGACGTCACGAATGCTGAATCCAGCAGACAAGCTTATCGGTCCACCAGGAAGATCGGCGGTGTTCAGCAGCGGGACAATTCGAAGCTTAGGCTTGGTCGTTGACATCCCATGACCTAGTCAACCAATTCTATCCGCACCCCGGCCCTCCCTTTTCCGGAAAGCAAGTGGGCAGGAATCATCGTGTTGCTTTGGGCAGACCAATCCTCGGGTGGAGAAGGATGTTCGAGCAACTGATCTACTTACAATGCCTTTTAGAAGAGCAAGCCAACCAAGAACGGCGTTATTTCAGACGACCGCCGCGATCGTTGCCTCTCTTATCTAGAATTGCACCGATATTTGCAAACTGGCGCTTGTCGTCAATTGTGTTGATCCAGATCGGAGGAAAAACAATGGCGGTAACAGTTGAAAAGCTGGAGCGGACATTCCTGTTCAGTGGGGCAAAATTGCCAGATCCAAACCCGGCGTTTACGGTTGAGCAGGTGAGAGATACATACGTCAATACCTATCCCGAGTTGGCAACGGCGGCGGTCGAGGGACCAACTCCCGTCAGCGGCACCATGCAGTACGTGTTCACCCGGGCGGTAGGAGCCAAAGGATAATACCGGCTAAGCCGCGATGAGCCAGACAACAAGCCGCCGTCGCGGAGCTATCGCGGACGGCGGCTTGGCCCCCTCAATACCACACAGGGTGAAACTGGGGCGCTCTTTGCGGCTCCAGGAGTTTGTTCCGCCCTATTCCCGCGTAGAAGGCTCAATCGTTATGAATTGTATCGGGTGCCCGGGAGCCTGCCCAGAGCCCGCAAATGATGTTCTTCCCAGTACGCGAGAGGTTGTTTCGATTGTGGCTTCTAAAACCGAAATGAGCATCCAGTCTGCGAACACACGGCGACGACCCGACGGCGAACCGACGAAGCGTGTGATGCAAGCGCTCGAGGACTCGCTACAAGCAAACACCAAAGCCTCTAGTTCGATCATGGAGCAATTAAGACAATGTCCAGAAGCATTCAAAGTCGGGGAAATTCTCGGCAAGGCGTTCGACCCGCTCAAGTACGCTCAGGACGGAGGCGAGCTCGGAGACCGATATTTACCGCCCGCCGGCGTGGTCATTCCACCACTCGTGTGATCGGCCTGCCGCTGGACGTTACGTTTCCGAAGCTCAAGGGAATTCGATGGCGGTACTGCACGAGGTGGGATGAGGGGCCGGCCGCCGTTCTGGGAATGAGCCTGCTGAGGTTAGGAATTTGCAGGCCCAATGACTGGTCGGGCAGCGCCGTGGACTTTGTTGAACGCGGGTTCAGAAGGTTTTGCTCCCAGAACGGTGCATATGACGTGAAGAGCGTCTGGGTGGGCGACTTGCGAATTACGGATAGTCTCTTCGAGCTGACCGAACAAGAGCGAAGTCAGGTCGAAGCTGAAAGAGAAGGGATGATCGATCATTTGTATCTGGTCGGTGACTACGAGGCCGCCGCTTCCATTCCAATTGGCGCGACGCTCGCACGCCTCCAAGCCGCGCATAATCTTCTCCCGGTCGCTTTCTACGAGGTCCTCACCACCAACCTGTACAAATGGATGCGCGTGTACGACTACCTCGACGCTCAGGAGCACGCCGAGATGTGGATGGAGGATCTGAGCGACGAGGAACTGGAAGCATCGACCTATCGCAAAGTGGATATGGAAATCCCGGCCTGTATCAAGAGGCACTCTAAGACCCTCAAATACAGGACAGCGCGGAACTTGCTGCGGGAAATCCAGCCACACACGAGCGTGGCTCGCGAACTGATGCGGCACCTGCTTGAGATGGAAGCTCATGGCCAAGGGCACGAGCATGCGTGGCCCGGCCAGATCAGTGAGAAGGACGTACCAGGCATTGAAACATGGCTCTCGGATGCAGAGTATTACCGGCCTGGATGCCTGATCACTTGGTACGAGAACGATGCGATCAACGCCTGCTTCGATGAAGAGGCGCAGCACATGGGCGAAAACGGCCCTTGCCAGCCGAACGTGGCGCTTCCCATTCACCTCAACAAGCCGGCGAAAGAGCTAGATGAAGAAGTGCGACGCGTCTTCGATCACGCCAGCGCGATGCTTCGGTCGTTGGCCTCTGCGGCCAAAATCGTCGAACTCGTCAGGGACCTCTACGATGAATATCTCCGTGAACATCGGCTCGAGCCAGGATTTCCGGCTGAGCCGGGCGCTGCTGGTGTACGGGACGAGTAGCTATCAGGGCTACCCGTATCGCCATCCCTTTGTAACTCTCCATGAAGTGATGCATGACGGCGACGTCGCACGACTGGCGGAAGGCCAGTTGATGACGCCGCAGATGCTGATCGA
>Ga0209006_10002935_pt1 | contig 15521 bp, 11 predicted proteins | sample JacPin_JW_Ref_O2_FD_188567 | JGI IMG/M metagenome (GOLD analysis project Ga0209006, IMG submission 188567) | Forest soil microbial communities from Algoma, Ontario, Canada - Jack Pine, Ontario site 1_JW_Ref_O2 (SPAdes) (version 2) | ecosystem: Environmental > Terrestrial > Soil > Boreal... | reverse complement strand
GTGTTCCGCCTTGGCCGCCGAGTCTTCGATACCCGCCAGTTTCAAGATCGCCGCGATGTGCGCCTGATAGTGGGCGCGGAGTTCGGCCATTTTGGGCGACGGGTCCATATAACTTTCGCGATCAGGCATTCCCAGACCGCCTTGAAATAAGTGGACAACGATGTGGTCGGAGTCTTCAAAGCCCTGATTGATCCACAGGCCGAAAATGTGGTCCGCGTTCGCGGTGAGTCCGTCAACCTCGCCATTCAACGTGGTGCCGAGATAGGCTGAGAGCGAAGTTTTATCGGTGATGGATGAAATCAGAGCTATTTCGGCGTCGAGTGGGGTCAGCTTTCTGGCTTCAATGGTTTCTTGGTCCATGAAGCTGGTGAAGTAGTCGCCAACTTTCTGTTCAACGCTGCCTTTCGCGGAAGTCGAGGCCGCAGCGACTTGGATCAGGTCGCGTACGCGCTGGGCAGTTTTTTCCGCCACCATGGCCCGCGTGTCGTAGCTGGATTGGCCTGAAGGTATCGCGTTGATTCGAAGCCAGACTCCATTAGCGTATCCGTAAAAGTCGTCGCCTGGCTGCACTGAACTGTCGGTATCAGTGTCACGGTCGTTGGCGTTTGGAACAGCAGGCGGGGCGGCCGCATTTAAGCCGGCCGCCGAAACGAATATGGCGATTGACGCTGTGAAACGAAACAGGGATGCCTGGAATGATGCGCGTACATGGCGCGAAAACCAGCAACTTCGGAATGCGGATGCGGCGAGGGTTAGGACTCGAACATCTCTGGCTTGCACGTTCCCTCCAGGCTTGCGTGTGCTTGTCTGATCGCTATCTGACCGTATTGCATCCGCTAGACTGCCTATTCGTCTTTTCAACAAATGCAACGCAGCGCAGAGATGACCATAGCGAAATATGGGAGCGCGCAATGGACGTTTGCGGACTCCTTTCCCGGTGATCTCCCCTGGTGATCTCGCCGAAGATCGGCGAAGATCGGCGCGGGTTCAAGAATTTCGGATGTTCGCTGCGGCAGTTGGTTAAGGGCCGGGAGTAAACGGCGTTGTAGTTGCGCTATAACCAGTCATCTCCAGGTATCCAACACCTTGTAACGGGCTACCGGCGCGCTGTCCCGTGATATCGATGACACCCTCCCAGTAGCTTGGACCGATCACGCTCACCAGTTCCTGGTTTGTGAGTGGCGTTCTGACTTCGAGGTGGATGTCCAGGCTTGGGATTGAGACGCTCCAATGGACGGGATAGATTCCCCGTGTTCGCCCGCTCGTCCAGGATTCGCCCGAGGGCGTCATGGTGAAATTCTTCGACGACAGAAAGATCGTTTTGCCGTTTGCATCGACATAGGTGCCGGAAGAGTAGAGATCGACGCTGCCATTTTTGTGGCGCAGGCGGTAGAGCATGAGCTCGGTGTCGTCATTGAGTTGCAAGCTCAGCCAATCCCATCCGGTTTCATTTGTATCCATGGAGTTAGTGAAAAATTCGTGGTCCATCCACGAAGTTCCTTGCACCTGATAGGTGGTGCCGTTGAGTTCGAGCGATCCAGAGGTCAACATTCGTGTGAACGAAATGTAGTGGGAGGCGTGCCCAATGCCTGCCGCTTTCTGGCTGATGCCGCCGTGACCGTGAATGACGGGCGGCTTATTTGAGACGAGAATCAGTTGAAGCGCCATATTTTCGTTGACGGCGCGCAATTGATGATTCTCGGCGGACAACTTTGCTTGCCAGTTGCCATTCCAGATTAAGCCGTTTTCCTGACTGATCCCCGCGATGCCGGGCCCCGCGCGGTTTATGCGCTCGTCATAGTAGAACTTGTGTCCGCTTACGTCAGTTACCGCCAGGTGCGCCAGGTAAAGGTCGCGAATGCGCCAGGCGTCATTTTCTGTGTCGCGCTTTTTGTCGGATTTCGTGTCGCTTCTGGCATCGTGCCAGATTCCTTGCCGAAAAAACGTTAACTCGAATCCGAAACGATGCCCGTCGGTGGACTTCAAGTTGCCAGTGTAATACCACCATTCGGTTTGATAGTTCGGGTGATCGAAATGATCGCGCGGAAATTGGTAACGATAGCCGGGTTGGGCAGTTTCGTAGCCGCTATTTTCGGCTGTTTGAGCGTGGGCGACGAATATGCTCGCGATCAATAGTGGGAGGAGCGCCAGAGGTAGGAGTGCAACGCGCAATTTATTCTTCATGCACCACCTCAATCGGATTTAGGCGCTGGGCGACACGCGCCGGATAAACTCCCGCCAGTACCGTAGCCAGGTAAACCAGGCTCAGCGCGCCTATGAGAACGGAGACTGGCCAATGAAACTGGATGGTCCAGCCAAACGATTGTTTGTTGATGACGAAGATAAGTACGAGGGACAGCAGCACTCCGAGGACGAGTCCTACGATGTTTGCGAAAAGGCCGATTAGTCCCGCCTCAACCAGAATAATTTTGCGGATCTGAGAATTCGCGACTCCGAGAAAACGGAGTATGCCGAACTCGCGACGGCGGTCGATGACGATGGACATCAGCGATCCGGCGATGCCTGCAATCGCGACAAGTATGGCAATCGCTTCCAGCGCATAGGTGATGGCGAAGGTCTGATCGAAAATGCGGATGGCCTCACGCCGGAGGTCGCGGTTGGAAAAAATCAGGACCGCGTGGTGGGCTGACACCTGCTTGATTTCGTTGCGGACGATTTCGAGATCGGCTCCTGGAGCGAGATACACCGCAAGATTCGAAGGCGCGGCATCGGAGAGATAGCGCAACATGGTGGAACGATCGAGCACGATATAGCCACGTTCGTTGGCATAGTCGTAGAAAACGTCGACGATGCGGAAATCCACCAAATTGTTTCCCAACGGTAGGGTGACATGATCCCCGGCTCTTACGTGATGCTTGTTGGCAAAAGGTTCGCTGACAATGGCTGCATCATGGCCTTGAATTTCTTTTAGAACCTGATTCGGAGGACGTCCGGACAAGAAATTCGACGACTGGTAGTAGCGCGAGACGGCTGTTTCGGCCGATCCTAGCGTGACCGGCAATCCTTGATACTCGATTTCGTAGGCTTTAAAGCGGCTGACGCTTTGTACTCCGGGGAGTTGAGCGATGCGATCGGTCAAATCGAGCGCAATCGTGGGATGCCGATCGGCGGATGGATTGCCTGCCGGCCGCAGATAAAGATCGGCAGGGAGTTGACCGTCCATCCACGTAATTACGGTTTGGCGAAAACTGCCGACCATGATGCCAACCGAAGTCATCATGGCAATGGCGGTGGAAAGCGCTCCGACGAGCACGGAGGTGCGGCGAAGCGAACCCGCAAGGCTGCGGGATGCGAGCATGGCCTCCACGCCCATGAATTTGCGCAACGTAGTCGAAGCGACCCAAGTCATCCAGTAAACCAGGGCTGGGATGGCGAGTGCAGAGGCCGCGATCAAAAGAAGAGCGGAAAGATAGCCAAACAGCGGCTTGCCTGCGATTGCGGGAACGCGTGCCGCGAGCGCACCGGCGACGGCAAGCACCAGAGCAATCAGAGCGTCGCGCTTACGCTCGACGCGAATGGAGTATTCGCGTGACCCGCGAGACATCGCTTCTGTCGGCGAGACGCGCGACGCTTCCTGCGCGGGAGCCCAGGCAGAAATAAGCGTCACTCCGATGCCGACCGCAAACGCAAGGATCACCGACTCCGCGGTCAGATTCAGTGAACCGGGGCGGCTGGAGATATAGAGAGCATCGACCGTACTAGCCAGCAGGTCAACTGCTCCCGTTGCCAGCAGACGGCCAAGTGGGAGGGCGATAACAGCTCCGACTACACCGAAGACCACGGCTTCGGCCAGGAACGCGAGGAGGACTGCGCGCCGGGTGGCACCAAGAGCCCGTACGACCCCGATGTCCGGCCGCCTTCGCACGACTGAAAAGGAAATGGTGTTGTAGATGAGAAATGCGCCGACCACCAAGGCAACGTAACTTAGAATGCGGAGGTTCCAGCGAAACGCTGCGAGCATGCGACGGTTTGCCGTAGTTTGACTGCCCTGCGGATTCAGTTCCACTCCACTCGGCAGTACCGCTCTCAACTTCTGCTGCCAGTAGTCGACACTCGCTTGGTTGGACCCTGATGGGTCAGGCCCAGGTCGATCCGGAACTTTCAAAAGAATGCGATCCAAACGGTTTTGCTTACCGGTGGCCTGTTGAGCGGCATCGATATCCATTACAACGGCATTTCCCGCGATTTGCGCTGCTTCCGGAATGTAGCCGCGAACCACATACTCCTTGCGTTGGTCGTTGATCAGCAGTGTGATCTTCTCGCCCTGCCTTTTATCGAGGGTGTGGGTGATCCAAATCACCTCGGGGTCGTCGATACGGTCGATCCGATCGATATTCTCGATGTTCGTTTGCCGCGGAGTTTCGAGCTTCTGCTCTTGATGAGAGTTGACCTCGGCGACGATATCGATTCCGATCAAAGGAACGGTTTCGCCAGTCGCCGCTACGGTCGCGTGATCTTCGATTCGCGGGCTCACGCGAAGCGGATAGGGCAAAGTGGCTAATTGTCCAATGATCTGTTGCGCTACTCCGCCGGCCGCGGTGACTTCGAGATCGTTGTCGCCGGCTAGCGTTTCCATCGACGAGCGAAACGAACCACCGGCGGCGTTGCCCGCAAGCTCGATTGCGAGCACGACTGAAACGCCCAGCGCTACGGCCAGCACGATCAATAAGGAACGAGCCCGTTCTCGAAGTATGGGGCGCACGATCAGGCGAAAAAATAGCGTCAACTGCGGCATGTCAGGAGGACGCAATGTCTTCGATGTGACCGTCTCGCATGCGGACAATGGCATCCACAAAAGACGCGGACTCAGCGCTGTGCGTCGCCATGAGAACCGTCATCCCCTGGTCGGAGGAGATTCGGCGAAGCAATTCGAGGACGGAATTGCCGGTGGCCGTGTCGAGATTTCCGGTTGGCTCATCGGCGAGCAGAATCCTCGGCGAGTGGACCAAAGCTCGTGCGATGGCGACGCGTTGCATCTGGCCGCCGGAGATCTGATGCGTCATGCGATCTGCAAGATCGAGGAGATCGACGGATTCCAGTTGCTTGAGGGCTTGAGGGCGCGGGTCGCCATATCCCGCGAGTAACAGGGGTAGCTCCACGTTTTCGACGACACTGAGGGTGTGCAACAACTGAAAGGATTGGAAGATGAATCCGACTTTTTCGCGGCGTAATTTTGTTAGTTGAACCTCGCTCAGTTCGTTAGTCGCGATTCCGTCGAGCAGGACGCGTCCGCTGCTTGGGAAATCCATGGCGCCGGCAAGATTGAGCAGGGTTGATTTGCCGCATCCACTGCGGCCGACAAGAGCGACGAATTTGCCGCGTTCTACCTGAATCGAGATGTTGTCCAGCGCGCGGACCGACTCAGCGTCGGTTGTGTAGTCCTTGGTGACACCTTCTATTGATAGAAGTGGCGATAGGAGCGCAACGCTGCGATTTCGAGATTCTGGCTCGATCGGCTGAGTTGCTCGGCTAGGCATATTTTCCTGGCGCATTTTTTTGAAGCATGTTTCTGAAAGTCTATATCGGATGCCGCAGCGAGCGTCGGAGCGACGGCGTTTTGTCCTTTCATTTGGCCCAAAAACAAATCGCTCCAACGTACCGACTGGAGCGATTTGATAGCTTGCCGATTTGTCTAATGCCCCCGGCTCGAAGAGCAGATCTGCGAGACGAGGGTCAAGCGCTACGGCAGGTAGTAACGGAACGAGGTGTAGAACACGTTGTCCACTCCGTGGGGCGAAACGAATGGACCTGTGCCCGTCGAAGTCAGAGATCCACTCCACGCGTTCCGGCTGATATAGGAATACTGCGGACCCCATTGCACTCTGCCTTTTGGACCGTTGTAGCTTTTGATCCAGAAGCCGAATGTGCCCTGGATGATGCTTTGGGTGTTGCCGCTGCAGGTTATTGCTCCGAAGGCGTATCCACCGGAACCTGGTACGGTTTCGGTGTAGCAGCCTGAATCGTTGAAGCCGGGAGCTCCGTAGCCAACGACCTTACCGGAAGCGATGTCAGTCGAGTAGCGCCGTCCGACGTAATCCTCGCCGCCGTTAAGGTAGATATCGAATTTCGGGTAGTGAAATTCGAGAGTGGCCAGCCCCTGGTAGGAGCGTAGAGGCGCCAGCGTACCGTCCGGATGCACGGTTGCGTCGGGCAAGCCTGACGCGCTGTAGCGGCCGATGCCGTTGCCGAAAAGGCCGTGGAGTCCGAAGTCGACGTGCTTGTTGAATCCGCTCACACGCGCGTTGGCTCCGATTCCCCCGCCGTTGACCGATTCGTTGGAGGCCCCCAGTGCGGAGACAGTGGTTCCGCAGAGCCCAGGGTTTTGCGCAGGTTCAGCGCACGGATAAACGCGATCACGGAAGCGGCTCAGAATCCCGAAAACTTCATAGTGTCCAAAACCGGGCTCTGCAGCTGCTTTGACGATCACATCCGGCATCGCGTTGAAGGAGTAGTTGGCGGTGTTGGGATACAGTCCAGCGCCGAGACCGACGCTTCCCAAAGCGAAGTTATTGGCGTTGTTGGAGACGGCAAAAGTGGTCTGAGGGTTCTCCAAGGAAGCGGCGAGCCAGAAGCGATTGTTAAAGTTCTTGGACAGACGGACGCCCCATTGCCGAGCAAAGGTGAAACCGACGTTGTAATTCGGATCGATGGTCATCGGTCGCGCTTCGGTCAGGTTGTCGGTGCCGTGCCGGGTTTCCGTGGCCAATGTCCACATCTGACCGGCGGTGAATGTCACGCCATTATTAAATGCGGCCTGACCCCAGGCCTGCCGTTGACGCAGAACATAGCTGTTGGTCTGGTTGTTGTTAGAAGTTACCGCGCCGGCAAGAAAGTCCGCTTCGTAATAGCCGGTCAGTTTGGCCATGGAGACTCTTCCCTCGGCCTTCATATTGATCTGCGACTGGCGACCGGAGCCGAAGAATTCTGAAACCGCATTCATGCCGCTGCCAGGCATGGAAATGCTGTTAAAGGCGGTTGCATCGCCACCGGTGGCGCGATTGCGATAGACCGATTCGCCCGCGAAAAAGCCGCCCGGAGTGAGCGTAATTCCCTTGAAGTGAAGGGCTAGAGGGCTCTCCAGATCGCCGATTCTTTTCTGCGTTTCCTGCAGGCTCATCGCGGAACTGCTGTAGTTCGATTTCAAATCCGTGACATCGCCCTTGAGCGCCATCACCGTTTGCTGTTCCTCGTTCGATTCGGCGAAGGCAGTGTCTGCCTTGGTCTGGGCCTGCGAAGCGACAGCCTGGCTTTGATCAAGACGCTGTTCGAGTTGCTGAATCTTCTGGTCGCGGCTTTGCACCAGGTCGCTCAATTGCCGGATCGACTGCTGCTGCGCTTCAATCGCCTGTTTCATGGTCTCGAGCTGCTCTGAAACCGACGGTCCTATTTTTGCGGCCGCTCTTCGCCGAGCGGTTTTTGTTGTGGTGGTTGCGGTGGAGGTACTTTGCTGGTCCTGCGCCGCGATCACACCGCCCGCGAGCGCCATCGACAGCATCACAGCCGTGATTCGTTTCATTGTTCCATCTCCTGAGAAATAAACGTTCCAGATTGCAGACAAAGCCATGACGGCATTCGTGAGCTCGCAGTCATTTTGTGTGAACCGCTAGCCTAGTCTGCCGTTTGTTAATAATTGGTGACAGTTCGTTGAATATTCCGTGAATAGGACAAGATCAAACGCGTAGGATCATTACTTCTGTCGCCTTTATGAGGGCCGCCGCGGTCTGGCCGGGCTTGAGTTGCATTTCGCGAGCGGAAGTCGCGGTTATGATGGATGTAATCTGTTGGCCGCCGATGGAGATTTTAACTTCCGCCATCAGGCCGCTGATGCGAACCGCAACAATTCGTCCCACCAACTGATTGCGTCCGCTGACGTGGCGAATGGCACCGCCTCGTTCTTCTTCTGTTTTGCCGCGGGTTCTGAACAGCAATTTGTCCACTTCACGCCGCGGGATGCGGTGGTGTCCGCCGGCCGTCTGCACGCTGTGAATCTTTTTTTTGTAAATCCACTGCTTGATGGTGGGAAAACTAATTCCAAGTTGTAATGCGGCGTCGCGTAACTGGAGTAACTCCCCGTTATTGCCCTCGGATTTAGCGTTTTTCCGCATCGGAACAAAATGCTACCCCCATCGCAGCGTGCGGTCAATTCCACTTGACTTCTCGCGTCGGGGGAAGATACCTTTCACGACTTTCGCAGGTAGGGGTGGTTCGCGGAACTGGAGAGGGGTTAAGGACAACAGCCTTATTTGGCGGGAACGCGAGGTATTAATCCGCCGCCGGCTGGAAAAGGAGAGGATCCAAAACCGCGCCAGCGGCGATTCCGAAGAGACACCCGTCCCTTCAGAAGAGTTAGAAGTTGTTGGAGGGTTGAACGGTCCCGCGCAACTCGAATGCCGCGCGGGACCGTTTGCAGGTAGATTTTTCGGCTTAGGGCAAGTAGTAGCGGAACGACGAGAAGACCATGGTATCGATTCCGTTTGGCTGCCTTCCGTCTCCTGACCAGGTATTACGGGTCACGTATGAAACCTGGGTGCCGTATTGGAATCGGCCTTTGGGTCCGCTGTAGAAGCGATACCAGAAGCCGAGGGTTCCTTCGATAAGTGCACGCGTGTCACCCGTACACTTGCCTGGTGAACCCGGAGCAAAGCCACCCGAACCCGGCACGGCCTCGGTATAGCAACCGGTGTTGTTGAAGCCCGGCGCTCCGTAACCAACCGGTACCGGCGTGGCAGGATTTGTCGCATCGATATCCCAGCCTCGGGCGGCATATTCGACACCGCCGTAGCCGTAGAGACCGAATTTCTTGGTGTTGTATTCGAGGGTACCCAAGCCTTGGAGGTTTTTCAGCAATCGAATTGTGCCGTCGGCGTTGATGGTGGTGTCCGCAAGTCCGCCTGGGGCATAACGTCCGATTCCACTACCTCCAAAACCTTTCACACCGAAAACGATGTGCTTGCTGAAGAGGTTCCAGCGCGCGCTGGCGCCGACGCCGCCTCCGTTTTTAGATTTGTTGTAAGCCAGCACGGCGCTCGGACCGGTCAAAGATCCACAATCCGTGCTCGCAAAATTTTCGACGCAGGGAAATACGCGACCCGTAAAGCGATCGTAAAGGCCAAAGATTTCGTAGTGTCCAAAACCCGGATCGAAAGCCACCTTGGCAATGAGGTCCGGCGAAGGATTGAACGAGTAAGTCGCGGTGGTGTTGTAACTGTTGCTTGCACCCGCCTCGCCCAACAGGAAGTTACTGGCGTTGCCGTGCGTGGTCACGGTCGCTTGCGGATTTTCTACAGCGACCGCAAACGCAACCTTGTCGTACGATTTTGTCAGCCGGAGCCCCCATTGGCGAGCGAAAGTGAAACCGACGTTATAAGACGGGTCGATTGTCTTAGGACGCGCGTCGTTGGTTTTTCCCATGTCGTCGTCGGGAGCGATTCCGTAGCCGTTTTCCGTCACCAGACTCCAACTCTGACCGCCGAGAAAACTCCAGCCATTGTCAAACTTCGCCTGCGCCCATGCCTGACGAAGACGGAAGGTGTAACTGTTGGTCGAGGTGGCGCTTGAGGTAACGCCGGCCGACAAAAAGTCACCGGAAATGTAACTGGAGAGATCGACGTTCTTCAGCCTGCCATCCACAAAAACGGTGGCTTTGGATTGACGGCCCGAGCCAAAAAACTCCGACAATTGACTTTGTGATGCGCCCGGCATAGTCAGAGAGTTGAAAGGAGTAGAAACGTCCGCTCCCAAGGCTCTTGAACGCCTGACGAATTCAGCGGCAGCATATCCGCCCGGGGTGATGTTGATACCTCGGAAACGGAGCGTGATCGGGCTCTCCATCTGTTTGTTGTAGATCTGTTCCGGAGAGTTAGCGCTTGCGGGATCCTGCAGGTTATACATGGCGTTGTGCAGGACGGGTGCGTTCAGACCTGTGTAGCTAACGGTTTTGAGGTCTGCCAGATCGCTTTGCAGTTCGTCCATCTTCTGCGCGCCGAGACTAGCTTCGGTTTCAGCCGCGGTGGCTTTGCTGGAGGCTTCAGTCGCCACGGTCTGCGCCTGCTGCCAGTTGTGCTGCGCCTGCTGGAGTTGCTGGTTGAGTAACAGAATTTGCTGCTGTTGTGCGGCCAAAGCAGCTTTCAGTTCCTGCACATCCTCGGCGGTTATGGTGGCAACTGCCCGGGCGGGAGCCGCTGCGACGGGCTTAGTCTTCTTTACTAGCGAGGTTTTTGGAGACGAATCTTTCGAGGGTGAGGTTTTTGGCGGTGAGGCGGTAGAGTCGGAGGTTTGTGCCCAAACACCGGCGGAAAGTGCCGCCAGCGACAGGAGCGTGAGAAACAGAAGCCTGGGTGATTTCATGGAATGCAAGTCCTCTCCTTTGGTTTTGGTGAACGACGCTTCGTGGGTTCCAAACAGAAAATCTGCTAACTGAAAACGCGACACGTGGTGATCAGGGTCAGGAATCGACAGTAGGCAAGAACCTTTCTGGCACCGGGTTCCGGGGGACGGCGGGCCAGCCAACATCGAGTCCATTTGGATGATTTTCCACGGATGGTATTGCGCAATGAAGTCTATTGTATTAATAGACTTTATTATCATTGTCAAGATAGCACACGGGATTCCAATCTGGCTGACTTTCAATGAGAGCTTAAGGCGATTTGTTTCAATAATTTACGAGGAGCGCCGGAAATCGCTGCGGAGGGCGATGTGCAGATACTTGCACTTCGGAGGATGGGGCAATGGCAAATACGCGCAAATACGCGATGACGAAGGCATGGCAGTTGAAACTTAGGAGGTCGATTGCCGATATTTGACATTCACATTTGAACTCCCCTAGTATGTGGGCTGTGACTCCGTTGACCCATCGCCATCAGCATCATAACCATGCGATCAGCGTGTCGGCGGAGGATCACGGATAACAAGAAGAGTTAGCCCAAAATCCGAGCCCGCTGACGCATCACTTGCGCAGTGGGCTTTTTATTTTTGCGCAGGAAACCGCAGGAAACCGAAGGTGGCAGCTGTTTTTCGTGCGAGCAAACGGAGAGTTTCATGGAGATCAAAATCGATTTCGACAAGATGCAAGGTCTGGCACCAGCCGTAGTTCAGGAGGCGAAAAGCGGTGAGATTCTGATGGTCGGATTCATGAATCGTGAGGCCTTCGAGATAACCATGCGCACAGGATTTGCGACGTTTTACAGCCGTACGCGCGGTTCGCTATGGACCAAGGGAGAGTCGTCCGGTAATCGCCTGGAGGTTGTTTCCGCTTTGGCCGACTGCGATCAGGATACCGTTCTGTTGCGAGTGCGCGTGCTCGGCGAAGGCAAAGTTTGCCATACCGGCACGCGCTCATGCTTTACGCAGGAGCTTTCTTTGCGCAGCCCCCTCGTCGACACGTCGAATGGCCGAGCTAAGACTCAAGACAGGAATAAGGAATGAAACTACGGCTGGGTATCCCCAAGGGAAGTTTGCAGGAAGCGACTTTGAGCCTTTTTGCGCGAGCTGGATTGCGGGTCTACACCAATGCGCGTTCCTATGTCGCAACTACGGATGATCCCGAAATCGAATGCTTGCTGATTCGTGCTCAGGAGATGGCGAGATACGTCGAACATGGCGCGCTCGATGCCGGATTAACCGGGCTGGACTGGGTACTGGAAAGCGGCCTCGATGTGGTGAGGGTCGCCGATCTGATCTACGCCAAGCAGAGCATGGGGCGAGTTAAGTGGGTGCTTGCGGCTCCTGAAGAATCATCCTTCAGGAAACTTGAAGACCTTGAGGGTCGCACCATTGCAACAGAGTTGGTGAACTTCACGCGTAACTATTTCGCCCGACGGAATGTCGGTGTTCGCGTCGAGTTCTCGTGGGGAGCGACTGAGGTAAAACCGCCTCTGCTGGCTGACGCTATCGTGGAGGTCACGGAGACGGGGAGTTCGTTGCGCGCCAACCATCTCAGGATCATCGAGACTGTTCTCGAGTCGAACACGCAGCTGGTAGCGAACCGCTCTGCCTGGGACGATACTGCGCGACGCGAAAAAATCGAGAACCTGGCAATGATGTTGACCGGAGCCATCTCGGCGCATGGGCGAGTAGGCCTGATGCTGAACGTCCGGAAGCTTGATTTAGCTGTGGTTCTGGGGCTTCTACCCGCATTACAGAAGCCGACGGTCGCTCCTCTCGCCGACGGAGAGTGGGTGGCGGTCAATACAGTTGTTGAAGAACAGGCCGGCTGGAAACTGATTCCGAAACTGAAACAGGCTAACGCTCAGGGCATTGTGGAATATCCGCTAAACAAGGTGGTCATGTGAAGCCTCGCCCGGTGATGCGGATTCTTGAGTCGTCCGCGCAAAGTCGCTATCTGACGGCCGTGTGCAACCGCGGTGCAACCGACCTCACTGGGGTCGAGGGTGAGGTCCGCCGCATAGTCAATGCCGTCCGCCGCGATGGGGATAGAGCTTTGAGGCGCTACGCATCGCGTTGGGACGGACTGCTGAAAGGCGAGGCGCTTCTTGTCCCTGAGGACGAACTGGAGCGGGCCTGGGAACAGACGACTCCGGAACTGCGGGCAGCAATCAAACAAGCGGCTCGAAATATCCGACGCTATGCGGAATGGCAAAAGCCTCGAGAATGGCGCCGTGAAATACAGAGCGGCCTCACGGTCGGGCAGATTGTACTGCCGTTGGAGTCAGTTGGTTGCTATGTGCCGGGGGGCCGATATCCATTGCTTTCTTCGCTCCTGATGACGGTAATCCCGGCGCAGGTTGCGGGAGTGAAGCGGATTTGCGTCGCGTCTCCGCAACCGGCTAAAGCGACCTTGGCGGCGGCAAGATTTGCGGGCGTGCGCGAGTTTTATCGGGTCGGCGGCGCGCAGGCAATCGCCGCCCTGGCTTTTGGGACGAAAGATATTCCGCGCGTGCGCAAGATCGTTGGCCCGGGCAATCGATATGTGACGGCGGCTAAGAAGTTAGTCGCTTTCGATTGCGCGATTGAATTTCTAGCCGGTCCGACGGAAGCACTGATTATCAGCGAGAACGGCGACTCCCGCTGGATCGCAACTGACCTGGTGGCGCAGGCAGAACATGATTCCAAAGCCCTGTGCATTTTCATAACGACTTCTGGTGAGCTAGCTAAAACAGTGCAGCAACTGGTCCAGGAGCACACCCGCTCGAACGCGGTCGCTGCTCGTTCCCTGTCAAGCCGCGGGGCCATTCTGCTGGTTGGGTCTCTCGAACAGGCGGTTGAGATGGCGAATCGTATTGCACCGGAACATTTAACTTTGCCCGCCAATCTACCCTCCAAGTTGGCCGCAAAGGTACGGCATGCCGGCGCGATTTTCCTCGACGAACTCACTCCTCAATCTGCGGGAGACTACGTTTCTGGACCGAGCCACGTTCTGCCGACCGGAGGCATGGCTCGTTCTCGTGGCGGCCTGGGCGTATTCGATTTTGTTCGGGTGGTGAGCTGCCAGCAAGTCTCGCGGCCGGGAATTCTTCGTATCGCGCGACCCGGTATCGCTTTGGCAAATGCGGAGGGGTTACCGGGACATGCGGAAGCATTTCGGGCCAGGTATTCCCATGTTTGAGATTCGGGGCGCTGGCAAATCTGGGAACGAGGGGCGAGCGTGAGGAGAGCCAAATTGCATCGCAAAACCGCCGAGACGGACATTCGGATTTCTTTGTCTATCGAAGGCCGAGGAAAATATGAAGTTTCGACCGGCATTGGTTTTCTCGATCATATGCTGGAACTTTTCGCCAGACATGGAGGCTTTGACTTGAAGCTGGCAGCGGTTGGCGATCTTGACGTCGATCAACACCATACGATCGAAGATGTTGGAATCACTTTGGGTGAGGCGTTTGATCGCGCGCTCTCGGATCGGCGCGGCATTCTGCGAGCGGGATATTTTCTGATGCCGATGGACGAAACGCTCGGCCTGGCGGCGGTAGATTTTGGTGGCCGCGCGGTGGCGGTGGTTGAAACGCAAGTAAGAGCCGCACGAGTCGGCAACTTGCAAACCGAACTGATTGCTGACTTCTTTGAAGGTTTTGCTCGCGGCGCGCGCGCGAATGTTCATGTCCGCGTTCTTTACGGACGGTCAAGCCATCACAAGATCGAAGCGATCTTCAAAGCGTTTGCGCGGGCGTTACGCGTGGCCTGCTCCCGCGACCGGCGTCTCGCCCGGATGCTGCCGAGCACCAAGGGGCTTCTGTGATCGCAATCGTGGATTATGGAGCTGGCAATCTCAACTCGGTGAAAAAGGCTTTCGATTACATCGGTGCGGAATGCGTTGTGACAAAAAGTCCCGAAATCGTTGCGGCGTCGGAGAAAATTGTCCTGCCCGGCGTAGCGCATTTTTCTACTCTAACGACCTTGGACGAAACCGGACTGCGAGACGTATTGCTGCGTGCCGCGAGCGGGGACAAACCGTTTCTTGGGATCTGCCTGGGAATGCAGTGGTTATTCGAAGGCAGCGACGAAGCTGCAGAACTTGCCGGAGCTGGAATTTTCCCCGGCAGATGTAGTCCGTTTCCGGTCGGAGTTAAATCCCCGCATGTGGGATGGAACTCCCTGACTATTCGGCAGGAGTCGCGGCTGCTGCATGGCGTCGCACCGGAGTCTTTCGTCTATTTCACCCACTCCTTTCAAAGTCCAGTGGTTCCGGATACATCGGCGGTAACGGAATATGGACGCCCGTTTTCGGCGGCTGTGGAACGAGAAAATACCTTCGGAGTGCAGTTCCATCCGGAAAAATCCTGGACAGTCGGCCTTCGCATCCTTAGAAATTTCTGCGAGATTCGCGCGTGATGTTCGAAAAGAGATTCGAAAGATGCTAACCAAGCGCATCATCGCCTGTCTTGACATGGATAACGGGCGCGTGGTGAAGGGGGTGCGATTTATTGATATCCGCGACGCTGGCGACCCGGTTGAATGTGCGGCGACCCATGCTCGCGATGGCGCCGACGAAATCGTTCTCCTGGATATTACGGCGACCAGCAGCAAACGGCAGACCTTGCTCGATGTCGTGTCACGAACGGCTCGCGATTTGTTTATTCCTTTCACGGTCGGCGGAGGTATTCGGGAAGTTGCGGACGCGGAGGCTATTTTCCAGGCAGGGGCCGACAAGATCGCTATCAACTCGGCTGCCGTGAAAGATCCCTCGCTGATAAGAAAAATCGCGGATCGTTTTGGATCGCAGGCTTTGGTGGTGGCGATCGACGCGCGCCGCATGAATGGCCGCGCGGAGGTCCTTATTGCCGGGGGCCGCACGCCGACCGGACTCGACGCAATCCGGTGGGCCACTGAGGCGGCGGACCGGGGAGCTGGCGAAATATTGCTGACGTCCATGGACCGGGATGGGACGCGCTCAGGATTCGACTGCGAATTGGTACAGCTCACGGCTGATGCGGTTTCAATTCCCGTGATCGCCTCGGGCGGTGCGGGTTCGGCGCACGACTTCATAGAGGTGTTTGGCGCCGGACGTGCGGATGCGGCCCTGGCGGCGTCCATCTTTCACTTCGGCA
>Ga0209006_10002934_pt1 | contig 15524 bp, 12 predicted proteins | sample JacPin_JW_Ref_O2_FD_188567 | JGI IMG/M metagenome (GOLD analysis project Ga0209006, IMG submission 188567) | Forest soil microbial communities from Algoma, Ontario, Canada - Jack Pine, Ontario site 1_JW_Ref_O2 (SPAdes) (version 2) | ecosystem: Environmental > Terrestrial > Soil > Boreal... | reverse complement strand
GACTTGGATAGCTTGTTTCGAACCTGCAGCCGGGTGGGCGTGATCGTCGATCGCCGCATGATCTCCGATACCCTCGACGGCATCCTGGCGAATCCGCATCCGTGGATACAGGAGTATTTTCACAGTCCGCGCGCGCGTGGCGCAGAAATGGCGGAGCGCACCGGGGAGCGCGAGCGCGGGGCACGGGTGGATCATGGATAGGGATGCAAACTACGTCGCCGTCGGCGCCTTCGTGCTGCTGGTCGTTGCCATGGCCGTGTCGTTCGTGTTCTGGTACACCGAACACCAGGATAAGCGCAGCTACGAGCGCTATGAGATCTACTTCCAGGGGTCCGTCAGCGGCCTCGCCCCCGGCAGCCAGGTGCGCTACCTGGGTGTGGACGTCGGCAAGGTGGTTCGCATCATGCTCGATCCGGAGCAGCGCAACCAGGTGCTGGTGATCGCGGAAATCGATTCGACTGCGCCCATCGACAGCCGGACGCTGGCAACCCTGAATCTGCAGGGAGTCACGGGACTCTTGTTCATCGATTTGCAGCAGGATAGAAAGGTTGCCGCCGCGGAGCCGCTGGCCCAGGGACAGCACTATCCCATCATACGTTCGGTGCCCTCGGACTTCGAACTGCTGCTCAGCAGCCTGCCCGCGCTCGCGACGCATGCCATCGAGCTGGTCGACCATTTCAACAAGGTGTTCAGCGACGACAACGTGCACGCCATTCACGCCGTGCTCGAGAATGCGCGGCTCGCGAGCGAGCGCTTGCCGCCCACGTTGCGCGGGATTCAGGACTTGGTGGCCGACGTGCGCCGTGCGTCGCAGGAAATCGAGGTGGCCGCGGCCGACCTGCACGGCATCGCAAAAGTGACGGCGCCCGACGTCGAGGCCGCGCTGGCGAACGTCCGGCATGTCACGGAAAGCCTGGCGGAGACGTCGGACCACCTCGATCGATTCGTTACCGACAACGAACCCGGCCTGTCGCGCTTCGCCAGCCAAAGTCTGCCGCAATTCGAACAGCTATTGCGGGAGAGCCGGGCCGCCGCACGCGATTTTCGCGATCTCTCCCGTTCATTGAAGCAAAATCCGTCGCAGCTTCTGTACGAAACGAACTCGCGCGGCGTGCAGGTGCCCAGGTGAAGTGGCGCGATATCGCCCGAGCCTCGATTCTCGCGCTCGGCGTCTGCGCTTGGGCGACGGCTTGCACGGGATCGCTGTTTCACAGCAAAGCCGTCCCGCCGTCGATCTATTTGCTTTCCGCGCCGCCGGGAACCAATGCCGCCTCGTCGTCGTCGTCCGCGGCTGCGCCCGCTCCAACGACCGTCAATCTCGCCGTGCTGAAGCCCCGCGTGCGAACCGGTCTCGATACGGATCGAATCGCGGTGCTGTACCCGGACCGCCGCCTCGAATATTTTGCCGATGCGCGCTGGAGCGGGCCTCTCGATGACGTGGTGCAGGATCTCGCCGTGCAGGCCTTCCGCAACGACGCTCGGTTGCAAAACGTGGGCTCCGATGCATCCGCATTCATGAGCGGCTACTGGCTGGAAATCGAGATTGCCGATTTTCAGGCCGAATATGCTGCGGCCGGGGGTTCGCCGACGATCAACGTGCGCTTGCTGGCCCGCGTGGGGAGCGCCGGCAACCGCAACATCCTCGGCTCTTTCACCGCCGCGGCCCGGCAGACCGCCGCCGACAATCGCCTGACGGCCATCGTCGAGGCCTATGAACTCGCGGTGAATTCGGCGCTCGCCGAGATCATCGGGAGCACGTCGCGCACGCTCACCGACGCGCTAGAACACCGATAGCCCGGTGGCCTCCGCGACCCGATAGCGCCAATACGTTTCCCTGGTTTCGTCGGCATGCGCCGCGTAGGTGGCGGAATTCGACCAGTGTTTCGCGAACAGCTCGGTGGTCGCCCGCGCGGGACCGGCGCGGGCCGGCATGTGCAACTCGATGCCCGCCGCGAGATCCAGATCGTCGAGACCGCGCCGGGTGAAGTTTGCCGAGCCCACGTCGAACCAGACGTCGCCGCGATGTTGGACCACGGCGTACCCGGCTTCGGCGCGGGGGTCGCGGGCGCGCCAGCGCACTTCGATCATGCCCGGCTCCTCGTGCAGCAATTCGGCCGCTGCGGCCTGTGTCTCGGGAGATCCGGGATCGAGCAGGAGTTGCACTCGTGCACCGCGGGCTGCCGCACGCAGTACGGCATCGACCATTTGCCGATCGCCGAACGCCTGAACGGCGATCTTGATCGAATCGCCACTGCCGGCTATCGCGATGGCGTCTCGCAAGGCGGCTTGTATTGCGCCTTCGGTAAGAAAGCGTGCGTCGATGGCGCCCACGCCACGGCTCTCCATCGGGGGCGCGCCGGGCAGTCGATCGTCGTCCGTCGACCAGGCCGCGATCTGCAACTCGCTGGCGACGATGGCGGCCGCCAGGTGGCCGCGTATTTCCAGTCCTACCCCGCCGCCGCCGGCTCGGCCGGCGGATGCCGCCGACATGACGACGCTGGTCCATCCACCGGCGCCGTCATCCGCAACCAGCAGTTGCCGTCGATCGGCCTTCAAATTGAGTCTGCGAAGGGAAGATCTCAGGCTGGCCTCGCCCGGCATTTCGTCGAAGGGATCGCTCCACCAACCCACGCATAGGCGCCAAAGGCTCGAATACAGCGGATTCGAGTCGCGCAAGCGCTCCAGCCGCGTACGGACGACGACGATTCCCGCCCGCTCGAGTGCGTTCAAAGTCCTCGCGGGGGTTCCGCCGTACACTTCGTTGCGGGGATCGGTGACGAGCATGACCTTGAGGTTCGGCCGCTGCCGCTTGCGCAGCAGCAGCGCGTCGGCGAGCTCCCGCGCCAACGGACTCTGATGCAACACGACGGCTTGTTCAGCGCGGCCGATGGTCTCCGTTTCGCGTTGCAGAATCGCACCGGCCGGCGCAAGGTCATCGAGAAAGTCGATCTGCGACTCGCTGAGCCGTGCCGGCAACGAAGCGACGCGTGTCCCCCGCGGCAGAGGCTTGACGGAGTTCCAGACGGCGCACGAAACCCAGGCCAGCGCGATGACCATGGATAGCAGCGCGACGCGTCTAGCCATCCGAGGCCTGCGCCTCGGCCGTTTCGATGGCGATTCCCACCTCCATCCATCGGGTCTCGAGTAACGCGGCATCCCGGGTCAAGCGGGCGCGCTTGTCGGCGAGTCTCTTCTCGTTCGCCGGATCGGCAACCAGGGCGTTCATTGCCGCTTGCTCCGCGGCGTTGGCCGCGATCCGGCGCTCGATCTGCGTGAGCTCGCGGCGCAGTTGGTCGAGCGAGTCGCGCGGAGGCTTTTTGGCGGCCTTTGGCTTGGGTTGGGATTGATCGGCCTTGGCCCGGGTCTTCAGCCATTGTTGATAGTCGTCCAAGTCGCCGTCGAACGCCTTCAGTTTGCCGTCGGCGACCAGCCACAAGGTATCGGCGACCGTCTTGATGAGATGACGATCGTGCGACACCACCACGAGACCGCCTTCGAAACCTTGCAGGGCCACGGTGAGCGCCTCGCGCATGTCGATGTCGAGATGGTTGGTCGGTTCATCCAGGAGCAGCAAATTCGGCCGGCGGGCCACCAACAGCGCCAGGGTCAGCCGCGCCTTCTCGCCGCCCGAGAATCGCCCCACCGGCTCGAACGCGCGGTTGCCTTGAAATCCGAATTTTCCCAAGTGGTCACGCACCCGTTGTTCATCGCCCGTCGCGTAGTCCGGTCCGCCTAAATTGCGCACATGCCAGAAGGCGTCGCAATCCGGTTTGAGCTGTTCCATCTGTTGTTGAGCGAAATAACCGATGGCGAGGTCAGCCGCGGGCACGCGCGAGCCTGAGAGCGGCGCAGCCTCGCCCGCCAGCATCTTGGTGAAAGTCGACTTGCCGGCGCCGTTCGGCCCGAGCAGTGCGATGCGGTCCAGGGGACTGATGGCAACGTTGATTCCGGTGATGACGCTGCTTCCCAAGTAGCCGCAGGCAGCATTGTCCACGGTCAGGAGCGGACGCGGCGTTTTGAGCGGTAGCGCGAAGTCGAACTCGAACGGGCTGTCGACGTGCGCCGGTACGATGAGCTCCATCCGCTCGAGCATCTTCAAGCGGCTCTGCGCCTGCCGCGACTTGGTGGCGCTGGCGCGAAATCGATTGACGAAGGCGGTGATTTCCGCGATGCGCCGCACCTGCCGGGATTGCAGGCTCTGCTGCAACGCGAGCTCCTCGGTGCGCTTCTGCTCGAACTGCGAATAGTTGCCCGAATATCCGCGGATTCCCCGATTCTCGATGTGCAGAACCCGGTCGATGATGGCATCGAGGAATTCGCGGTCGTGCGAAATCATCAACAGCGTACCGGGGAATGCGGTGAGCCATTCTTCCAGCCAGACGATGGCATCGAGATCCAGGTGATTGGTGGGTTCGTCCAGCAACAAGAGATCTGCCCGCGATCCCAGTGCGCGCGCCATGGCGAGGCGCACCCGCCAACCGCCCGAAAACTCGGCGACCGTACGCTCGAGATCCGCCGGCTTGAACCCCAGTCCATGCATGAGGGCTGCGGCGCGCGCACGCGCGCGATAGCCGTCGATGGCTTGCAACGACGCGTAAAGCTCCGCCAAATCCATGGCCGCATCACGCCGCTCCGCGTCCTCGATAGCCGCCTGTACGGCCCGCAGCTCGGCATCGCCGTCGAGAACGAATTCGATGGCGGGACGGCTGCTGGCGGCGACTTCCTGCTCGACATGGGCGATCTTCAATGCGGTGGGGCGCTCGATTTCCCCGCGGTCGGGTCCCAACTCGCCCCGAATCGCCGCGAACAGGCTCGACTTCCCCGAGCCGTTGGCGCCGGTGAGGCCGACCTTGTTGCCGCGGAAGATGGTGAAGTTGACCTGCTCGAACAGCGGCTCCGGACCGCGCCGCAGAGTCAGGTCCCGGGCAGAGAGCATCAGGAGCCTGTCTGAGTATCCGAGCGCGGAAAGCCGTGGCTCAGGATCTACACCCCGGTCTGACGAGCCGCCACCGGTCGCAACACGGTTGGCGCGCACAGCGCGGCGTGATGGGGGACGCCGTGCTCCTGGGAGGCGAGAATGGCAAGCAGTTTCTTGGCCTCCATGGCATCCCCGAACAGGCGCCCCTGCGCATAGTAGCAACCATGCTTGCGCAGGAACTCGAGCTGTTCACTGGCCTCGACACCCTCTGCGATGACCTCGAGATTGAGGCTCTTGCCCATGTCGATGATGGTTCGCACGATGGCGGCGTCGTCCGAGTCGATTGCCACATCGTGCACGAAGGACTGGTCGATCTTCAACGTTCCGATCGGGAACTGCTGCAGGGCCGACAGCGACGAGTAGCCCGTGCCGAAATCGTCGATGGCCAGGTTCAGACCCATGGCGTACAGCTCGTTCAATAGTCCGATGGTGCGCTTCGGGTCGGTCATCAGCGTCGTTTCCGTGACCTCGAGCTCGAAGCACGTGGGCGACACGCCGTGGCGGCGGAACACGCTCCGGCACCGCGCAATGAAGCTGGCCTGCTTGAGCTGGCGCAGCGAGAGATTGATGGCGATGCGGCCCGGCTGCGGCACGGTCTTCTGCCACTCGTGGTAGTCCGAACAGACGCGGTTCATCACCCACTCGCCGATGTCCAGAATGAGGCTGGTCTCCTCGGCCAGCGGAATGAACTGCGACGGCGAAATGTCGCCGTGCCCGGGCAGGCGCCAACGCAGCAGCGCCTCGGCGCCGACCACGCGACCATCCCGCAGGTCGACCTTCGACTGGTACAGAATCACCAGCTCGTCGCGCTCCAGCGCGCGCCGCAGCTTGCTCTTCAACATCAGGCGCTCGACGGCCGCCGCATTCATCTCGGGGATGTAGAACGCGCTCGAGTTGCCGCCGTTCTGCTTGGAGTGATACATCGCCGCATCCGCGTTGCGGATCAAATCGATCACGTTTTCCGCATCGTAGGGACAGATCGCGATGCCGACGCTCGCGGTCAAATAGACCTCCTGCTGATTGACGTAGAACGTCCGGCTGATCTCGTCCAGCAGGGTGCGCGCCAGCGCCGCCAGGGCGGGACGATTGTCGATATCGATCGGCAAGTCGTCGATGAACATGGCGAACTCGTCGCCCGCTAGGCGACCGATCACGGTGTCCTTGCTCAAGCTGCGGGTGAGACGCTCGCTCAGGATCTCCAAAGTACGGTCGCCGGCTGCGTGGCCGAACGTGTCGTTGACTTCCTTGAACCGGTCCAAGTCCAGATAGAGCAGGGCGAGCGAACGCTGACTGCGGTGCGAGCGTGCGATCGCCTGCTGCAGCAGATGCTGAAATTGCATGCGATTGGGCATCTTCGTCAGCGTGTCGTATCGCGCCAGGTAGCGGATCCGGCGTTCCGCGCGCTTACGCTCGGTGATATTGCGGGCGACGTAGATGTTGCCCTGGAATTGCGGGTCTTCCGAGGTGATCGTCGAATTCGCCATGGACACCGGGATGGTTTGCCCGCTGGCGGTACGGAGCACCGTTTCGCGCGCTTCGGTGGTCAAACTGGCCGGATCGAAAGCATTGCGGTGCGCGTCATCGATGAAACTGATGAGCGGTTTGCCGACGAGCTCCGCCTCGTTGTAGCCCAACAGCTTCTGGGTGGCTTCATTGCAGCTCTTCACGATGCCGTCCGGCGAAGTGACCAGCACCGCATCGCTCAAGCTGTTGAGAACGGTGTTGAGATAATTCTTGGTGATGGTGGTCTCGGCCAGGTTCTGCCGCATCCGCTCGAGCGAGTATTGCAGCTCCCCGAGCTCGTCCCGGCGCACCACGGCCAGCGGCCGCGTGTAATCGCCCTCGCCGATGCGGTCGGCCGACTTGACCAACGCCGTGATGGGCCGTGCGAGTTGCCGTGCGATGTACCAGGCGCCGAGCAGACCCAAGAGAATCAGCGGCAGTGTCACTTTGGCCAGCAACCCGGGCATGCGTTCGATCTGGCGGCCCTGCCGGTCCTCCATCTGCGATTGAATGCTGGCGAGCGTGTCGTGCATCTGCCCGCGATTCAGCCAGATCTGCAGGGTGCCGGCGGATAGCGACGGCCCCGCGCCCTTGGCGCGGATGCTGCTCTTGAGTACGAAGGGTCCGAGTCCCGAGGGGTCGTCGAGTTGATTGCTGCCCGTGAACAGCACGCCGCCGCGCGCGTCCCGAACCTCGACCCGCTCGATGTCGCGCTCTTCGAGCAGCCGCTCAGCGATCGTGGACACCGAGGCTTTGTTGCCCGAACTCAAGGCGGGCGCCAGCAAGGCTCCGGTGATCTTACTGAGGCTGTCTGCGCGCGCTTCGAGATCGGCCTCGAGCTTCTGTTCGACAGCCGCGTGCGTCAGCTGGTTGATGTCCGCGGTGTCGACCCGATGTTCGTAATACGACACCCCGCCCAGCAGCAACGACAGGACGGTGCCGACCCCGAGGGCCGTCAGCAAATAGTTTGTTTTCAGGCTGCGTGCCATAGCCGCCTAATCCAGGGCACCGGGTTGCTTCATCCAGGAATGATACTCGTTCATGACAAAGCCCATAAGGGGCCGGGTACAATCGCATTATGACCGCGCAGATGCGAATCGACATCTATTCAGACACGGTGTGCCCTTGGTGTTATCTCGGTAAGAGACGCTTCGAGCTCGCACTGGCGCAGCGGCCGCATCTGGAACCTCGGGTGACCTGGCGCCCGTTCGAATTGAATCCCGACATGCCCTGGGAGGGAGTCGAGCGCGCGGCCTATGTATCGGCCAAACTAGGCGGTCCGGAACGCGTAGTGCCGCTCGAAGAGGCTTTGACGCAACAGGGGGAGGCCGTCGGCGTCCGCTTTCGCTTCGACCTCATCAGGCGTATGCCGAACAGCCGGCGCTCGCATCTCTTGATCGCTCATGCCGGGCGGTACGGGTTGCAGGACCCGGTGAAAGACCGTGTCATGCAGGCCTATTTTGAGGAAGGCTGCGATATCGGGGAGCTGGATGAGCTGGTCCGCCTCGGCGTCGAGGCAGGACTCGGCGAACGCGAAGCCCGCGCCGCGCTGGTTTTGCGGGAGGGTCAGGACGGGGTCGTTGCGGCGGAGCGACACGCCGGGACCCTCGGCATCACCGCCGTTCCGACCTATATTTTCGATGGTCAGTACACGCTGTCCGGCGCCCAGGAGCCGTCCAACATGGCGCGGATTCTCGACCAGGTCGCCGAGTTCGCCGCGGCACGCGAAGCGGCCTCGTGAATCCTCACGAGTTGACCGGGCAGTCTCGAACGCACGTCGTCACGGTGACCGACCCGTCGTGCACTTTGCATGCCCATGTGGTCGCGCCGTTCACGAGTCTGCACCGGGCGGCACGGGCGGACGGCTTCGACCTCCGGCCGGTGAGCGCATTTCGCGATTTCGATCGTCAGCTTGCCATCTGGAATGGCAAGTTCAGCGGCGAAAGGCCGCTGTATGACGCCGCCGGCTGCGCCATCGACGCCTCGCAGTTGTCGCCGCCGGAACGCATCGCCGCCATTCTTAGGTGGTCGGCGCTTCCGGGTGCCAGCCGCCATCACTGGGGTACCGATGTCGATCTCATCGACGCGAACGCCCTGGCGCCAGGGGCTAGTGTGCAACTCAGCGCCGAAGAATATGCGGACTCCGGGCCATTCGGGCCGCTCGCCGCCTGGCTGGGGGTGCACGCTGCCCGATTCGGCTTTTTTCGACCCTATCGAGGTGTCCTGTCCGGAGTTCAGGCCGAACCCTGGCATTTCAGTTTTGCACCCGTGGCCGAGACCGCGCGCCGCGCCTTGGGTCCGTCGGTGCTCGGCGCCGCGCTGGCTCCGGTTTCTCTGCTGGGCAAGGAGCATGTGCTGGCCCGGTTGGATGAGCTGCATGCTCGATACGTGGCGGCCATCGATTGGCCGTGAGATGCGCGGGTGGGCAGGCTAGGCCTGTCGGACTTGCATTTCCCCTGCTGCGCAGCCGGCAAAAACGACGCTTTTTGCCCGGGGCGCGCAGCCGGCGGAAACGAAGCTGATCCGAAAAAGCGCCGCAGGCGACTTTTTCCAGTGAACTAGGCCCAGAGGGTTTTCAAACGATTCAACATCAAACCGCGAACCTGACCCAACTGATCGTCCTCGGACGTGAACAGCGGCGGATTGCGTCGCAACAATGGCCACCGCTCCGTGCGAAGGACCCGGTCCAGGAAACCGAGATTGCGGTCGATGGCTTCCATATAGGGGTTCTTGCCGTCGAATAGCACTTCGAGATATCGATAGGCGTGTTCGAACTCGCCCTCCAACCGCACCGCACGTGTCTCGCGCGCGAAGCGTGGAGTTTGACGCAGCAAATCCAATCCCGAGCTATAGCGCACCTGCAACGCCCCGTTGCTGCCGGGCACGGCCGCAATTCCGCCCAGCACGAACTCCGGATATAGCCGGTCGCGGCATTTCTCCAGGTAACAACGATCCGCCATCTGCGCGACGAGATCCGCCGTGCCGAGCAGATGGCCCAGCTTGCGATCGCGAGGATCCGACAACTGAATCTGACTGAGCTCGACTTCGTAACCGGTGAAATGCACGACGCGCGTCGCGACGGGCACCCAACTTTCCATGCCGATCGTCGGTAAGAAACGCGCCAAGAAACGCGCGCTGCGCGTCACGTGATAAAGAGTGAACTCGGCTCCATTGCGGTGAGTTCGATCGTCGAATTCCCGAATGTAGCCTGCGTCATGGAACAACGACGTTGCCATCGCCATCACGGCGCGCTCCGCACCGAAGCGTTCGGCCGCAGGCACGGTGCTCTCGTAACCCACCATCAAGCGGGCCATCGTGAGCGTCATGTCCAGCGAATGCTGAAGGTCGTGATACACGGTATCGACGCCGTGATAGCCGGGCATCCGGCCGGTAAACAATTTATCGAATTCGTCGAACGCGACGGCGACCCGATCGAAGGATTCGCCGGGCCATGTGGTTGCGAAAAGCTCGCGCACCGCCGCAGCTACGGAGGCCGTGGAGCTGACTTGAACAGTGTTCGTAACGTCGTAATCGTTACGGCGATGATCGTACATCTGCGGAGTCTAAGCTCTTGGTACGGCTAAAGCCATGTGCTGGTTCTCCTTCCAGCGATTTACCCGCACCTCGGAGTCGAGTCATGGAATATGTTAAGAATCAGCGATCAATACACCTTGAACCCACCGAACTTCGCTCGAATGCGACGCGCCAATGTCGCGTAGCCCAGCCCGAAACCGCAAGCGAGGGCGCCGCACAGTGTGGTAACCCAGAGCCAGGGATGCGGACCAAACGACCGGTCGTCGCCGGTGCTCTTTAAACCGCCGGAAACTGCCTCGGACTCCGGCATCGAAGCCGTAGCCGCAGCTGACGTCGGCGAAGCGGGGGATGCCGCGGCCGGCGTGGAAGACTCCGCCCGCAGCGCAGCGAGCTCCCGGGTCAGGCGGGCGACCTCGCTGCGTTCGGCTGCCTCCGCCAGTGCCGGAGTGGTTGCTCGATTGCGGTCCAATTCGTCCTGCAGTTGCTTGACGCGTACGATCGCCGGTTCGCGGGTGGTGAGGTAGGTAGTCTTGACCCAGCCTGTTCTGCCGTCGGGAAGGCGCACTTGCGTCGACTCACCGCTCACTGAGAGCGTCTCCACGCTGGCGCCTGAGTGCAGAGTGGCCAGCCGCTGGCCTTGGGTGCTCTGCTCGGCATAGACGCCGAGCACGAGTTCGTCGGTGACGTAGGCCGGCGCCGCTCGTCCATTGGTCGCCAGTCCGTTGGCCGCCAGCAGCGCCAAGAACAGGGCGACCGCTTTCACGCCGCAATTCCGGTCTGTTTAAGCAGCGGCCTCACATCGGGCCCGCGCCCGCGAAAACGCACGAACGCGTCCATGGCATCCACGCTGCCGCCGCGTGCAAGAATCGAATCACGAAAACGGGCGGCAGTCGCAGCGTCGAACACGCCCGCTTCCTCGAAGGCCTCGAACGCGTCGGCCGCGAGAACTTCGGCCCATTTATAGCTGTAATAGCCCGCTGCATAACCACCCGCAAAGATGTGCGCGAAGCTCGACGGCATGCGGTTGAAGGCGGCTGCCGGCACCACTGCTACGCGGCTGCGCACAGCGGCGATGGTCTCGGCCACTTTTGCCCCGAGCGCGGGATCGAAATTCGCGTGCAGTTCGAAGTCGAAAGTCGCGAGTTCGATTTGCCGCAACGTATCGAGCGCCGCATTGAAAGTCCGCGTTCCCAAGAGCCGTTGCAGCGCATCCACCGGCAAAGGCTCCCCGGTCGTGACGTGCGCCGATATGAGCGGCAGCACTTCCGGCCGCCAGACGAAATTTTCCATGAACTGGCTCGGCAATTCCACCGCGTCCCAGGCGACGCCGTTGATGCCCGCAATGCTCGGGTAGGCGACCTGCGTGAGCATGTGATGCAAGCCGTGGCCGAACTCGTGAAACAGGGTGGTCACTTCGTCATGAGTGAGCAGCGAGGGAACCGAGCCCACTGGCGCGGTAAAATTGCACACCAGCTGGGCCACGGGTGCCGACTTGCCGGACGGCAATTCCTTGGCGACCACGCACTCGTCCATCCAAGCGCCGCTGCGCTTCTCGCTGCGCGAGTAGGGATCGAGGTAAAAACCAGCGACGACCTTTGCCCCGGAATCCAGCAAATCGTAGTAACGGACGCTGGGGTGCCAGACGCTGACGCGGTCGCGCTCACGCACCGTGATGCCGTAAAGCCGTTCGGTGAGTTCGAACAGCCCGGCCAGCACTTTTGGCAGCGGAAAGTACGGCCGCAGCGCTTCCTGGGAAACCTTGAACCGGCTCTCCTGGAGTTTCTCGCTGTAAAACGCCACGTCCCAGGCATTGAGATTGCGGCCGGCGAACTGCTCCAAATCCGAAAATTCCTGACGCCCCGCCGGCAGGCAGCGCCTGGCCAGATCCTCCAGAAAGCTCGTGACCTGCCTGGGGTTCTTGGCCATGCGAGTGGCCAAGGCATACTCGGCGTAACTCTGAAACCCCAGGAGTTGGGCGAGCTCGTGGCGCAGAGGCAGAAGCTCGGCAATGATCGGGCCGTTGTCGAAGCGGCCCGCGCTCGGACCGAGTTCCGACCCGCGGGTGACCCACGCTTCATAGATGTCCCGGCGCAGCTGCTCGCTTTCGGCGCTGGTCAACACGGTCATGTAGGTCGGCTGATCGAGTTTGAGCAGCCACCCAGGTTGGTTGGCCTCGCGCGCATCGGCGGCGGCCCTGTCGATCGCATTGGCCGGCAAACCTGCGAGCTCGGCACTGTCGGTCACCGCGCGTGTATAGTCGCGGCCGGCATCCAGCACATTTTCAGAGAACTTCGTCCCCAATTGGGCGAGCCGTTGCATGACTTCCCGATAGCGGGTCTTGCGGTCCGCGGCCAGATCGACTCCGGCCAGGCGGAAATCGCGCAGCGCATTTTCCACCAACTTGATCTGGGTCGGATCGAGCCGGTCGCGCTCGTGCCTCAAGACATGGGCATATGCGGCCGACAGGGCGGCATTCTGACCCAGCTCGGATGTATAGGCGGTAAGCAAGGGAACGCACTCGTTGTAGGCCTCGCGCATGACCGCCGAATTCGCCACCGCGTTCAAATGTCCGATGGGACTCCACACTCGGCTCAAGCGATAGCTCAGTTCCTCGACCGGCACCACCAACGAGGCGAACGTTGGGTTCGACTGCGCCGTCAATTCTGCGAGGCGCGCGCGATTTTCCGAAAGCACCTTTTCCAGGGCCGGCCGGGCGTGGACTGCTTCGATCTTGCCGAAATCAGGGAGGGAGTCGATTTGCAAAAGTGGATTGTTCACTGCGCAATTCTATCAGAGCCGGGTCAGCATCCAGGTAAGTGCCGAGGCGCTTGCGACGAATCCGACCACACCCGCAGCCGCTTGGCGGCGAAGCCGACGCGCCAGGGTTTGCTCGTCGGACGCGGCCAGTAGAAACGCCCGTCCATCCTCGGGCTTCGACAGCACATTGAGGCCGGGCGCCTCCGCCTCGGCGCCGGCAGCTGCGACCACCTGCTCACGGGCAGCCGCACGCGCCCGATCCCACTCGACCGCGCTCAGGACTCCGTCGTGATCCGTGTCGAAGCGGGCGAGCAATGACGCTTGGTCGTGTTTCCAGTCGCGCAGCAGCTCGGCCACGGCACGGTCCGGACTTTCCACGCTGACGCCGCCGAGACTGCGGAACGATCCGATGGCGTAGAGTCGTTCATGCGGCTCCAATCGATGCTCGGTGTAGCGATACTTTCCCGTGGCGACCGCATCCAAACACCACCCGAGCACCCCTCCGCCGCCCGGAATGCGGACCCCGTCAGGCCAGTCCGACGAGCCGTACCAGACGTCGCTGGTGTTGGGAAACACTTCGGCGCCGCGCGGGTCAATCAAGCATTGACCGGTTCCATCATCGAGGAGGAACGGCTCCTCGCTGGTGCCGCTTTGCACGGCGGTCCAGGAGCGCGATCGGTTCCCGCCGCGCTCTTCGATTTTGTAACGCCACCAGGTGCACGGGAGCCCAGTCAGAGGCGCCTTGTTTTCCTTGTTCGGGGTCATGCGTCCCCGGCCCGTGAACTCGACGTAGCCCTGTGCGGCAGAACGAACCCGCGACGTCGGCGTGTCCCCGACCACCCGGTTCCTCCGCCAGGATACGAAACAGTAGTAGAGGGAATAAACGGTTGCGCCCGCAAGGGCGGCGGTCAACAACCAGAGCTTGACTCGATCAGGGCCGTGCATTGCGGCACCCGGCGGAACTGCCGGCCGTCACGCCCGAAACAGCGCGCCCGCGTCGACGTCGCTCTTTTCCTCTTGGGAGAATTCCAACAGCTGCGCCGGCCGAAAGCCGAACTGCTGCGCGATGAGAACGTCCGGAAACACCTTGACGCGAATATTGTTGAGATTCACCTGGTCGTTGTAGAGTTCGCGCCGGTCGGCGATGGATTCCTCGAGAGAGGTAATCCGGCTCTGCAACTGCTTGAATGTTTGATCGGACTTGAGTTCGGGATAGCTCTCGGCGACGGCAAACAGACGCGTCATGCCGGAGCGCAACTGCTGCTCCGCCGCGCCCACCGCGGCGACGTTGCCGGACGTACTGGCTTGATTGACCGAGGTCCGTGCCCGCATCACCTTCTCGAGCGTCTCCTGCTCGAACTGCATGTAGCGCTTGCAGGTGTCAATCAGCTTCGGCAGCTCGTCATGGCGTTGTTTGAGCAACACGTCGATGTTCGCCCAAGCCACCTTGATGTTTTCGCGAAGGCCCACAAGTCCGTTGTAGATGCCGACGCCATAGACGCTGAGCGCGACGATCAAGGCTAGGATTATCACCAAACCAATCACCACCGCACCTCATTCCATGGTTGACAGCCGACCCAGTATATCATTGCGGCTTTGGCGCCTTTTACGATGGAGTTCACAGTGCCGACTCAAGCTTTCGATCTCATCATCATCGGCGGCGGCAGCGGCGGCCTTGCCTGCGCGCAGCGAGCGGCCGAATACGGCGCCAAGGCGGCGGTCATCGAGTCGCATCGACTGGGCGGCACCTGCGTCAACGTGGGCTGCGTGCCGAAGAAGGTCATGTGGAACGCGGCCAGCGTCGCCCTGTCGCTGGCGGACGCGGGCGACTACGGTTTCGACGTCGATGTGCGCGACAATGATTGGGCCCTGTTGAAGCAAAAGCGGGATGCCTACATCCTGCGTCTGAACGGCATTTACGCGCGCAACCTCGGCGCAAAGGGCGTGACGCTGGTGCGCGGATCGGCCCGCTTCGCCGACTCGCACACCGTCGAAGCGGGCGGTACCCGCATGACGGCTCCGCACATCGTGATCGCCACCGGAGGGCTGCCGATCGTGCCCGATCTGCCGGGCGCCGGGCTTGGCATCACCTCCGACGGTTTCTTCGCGCTCGAACGGCGGCCCCAAAGGGTGGCAATCGTCGGCAGCGGCTACGTCGCGTGTGAACTGGCCGGAGCTTTCCACGAACTCGGAAGCCAGGTCGAGCTGTTCATCCGCAAAGATCACGTATTGACGCACTTCGACGCCATGCTCGGCAAATCGTTGATGCGCGAAATGCGCGCGGAGGGCATGACCGTACACGAGCACGTCATCCCCGCCGCCCTGCAGGGACAATCCTCGCTCAAGACTCTGATGGCCGCGGACGGCCGGGAGTTCGCGGGCTTCGATGCGGTGCTTTGGGCGATCGGGCGTGGTCCGAATGTGGCTGGACTGGATTTGCCGAACGCGGGCATCACGCAGGACGGAGCCGGGTTCATCGCGACCGATGAGTTTCAGAACAGCAACGTCCCCGGAGTCTATGCGATCGGCGACGTGACGGGCCGCGCCGCCTTGACGCCGGTCGCGATCGCCGCCGGCCGCCGCCTGAGCGACCGGTTGTTCAATGGTGAGAAGGACCGCCGCCTCGACTACGACGGCATCGCGACGGTGGTCTTTACGCATCCGCCGATAGGGACGGTGGGTTTGACCGAGAGCGAGGCGCGCACGAAGTACGGGGATGCCGTCAAGGCGTACGTCGCGGATTTCACTCCGA
>Ga0209006_10002933_pt1 | contig 15524 bp, 13 predicted proteins | sample JacPin_JW_Ref_O2_FD_188567 | JGI IMG/M metagenome (GOLD analysis project Ga0209006, IMG submission 188567) | Forest soil microbial communities from Algoma, Ontario, Canada - Jack Pine, Ontario site 1_JW_Ref_O2 (SPAdes) (version 2) | ecosystem: Environmental > Terrestrial > Soil > Boreal... | reverse complement strand
AGCCATATCGACTGGTTCTGGTTCATGGCTTCCCAAGTGGCATTTGGCGTAGTCGCGGGTCTTGTCGTGGTGCGACAAGAGCGGATTCCGACGAGTGAAAATCTGCCGTTTGCAGTGCGGGCGGGAGTCGACGCTCCTGGAATTATGGCGGAGAGGCGTGGGAAGGACCACTCCAAATGAAGATCAGCCTTCTCCTCGCCGCGACATTGGCTCTGTTCACGGTTATTTGCGGGTGCGCAGACGCACCGGGGAAACAGCTTTCCGCCGACACCCCAATCGTCCCGAGCGAAATTTCGGATTTCAACATTCTCTACGGTGAAAACTGCTCCGGCTGCCACGGAGCAGAGGGGCGGGGTGGTGCTGCGATCGCTATCGGGGACCCGGTGTATTTGGCGATTGCAGACGACACGGTCCTGCACCGCGCAGCGTCGAATGGAATTCCCGGGACATCCATGCCCGCCTTCGCGCAGCGCGCCGGCGGAATGCTCACGGAAAAACAGATTGACCTGATCGCCCGCGGAATTCGAGAACGTTGGTCGAAGCCGGATGTTCTAAGCGGCACGAACCCGCCCCCGTACTCGACCGCAACTCCGGGCGACGGATCGCGCGGCTCGCAAGTGTATGGAACGTTTTGTTCGTCTTGTCATGGCGTTGCCGGCAGAGGAGGGCAGAAGGCAAGTTCCATCGTCGATGGATCCGTTCTGGCGCTTCTCAACGATCAGGAGCTCCGGACAATTGTGATCGTGGGCCGGCCGGATCTAGGTGCTCCGGACTGGCGAAATAATGTTCCCGGCAAATCGATGTCGGCACAAGATGTTTCCGATGTCGTTGCCTGGCTCGCTTCGCAGCGCTCCAAATTCCCCGGGCAGCCTTACCCAAGCACACCGAAAACGTCAGGAGAAGTTCGATGACTTTACCAACGGGCATCAGTAGGCGCGCGCTTCTCACGAAGCTGGGAATTTTCTTTAACAGCGTTGTTGCCTTGATTCTTACGGTGCCGGTCGTGCGTTACCTTCTCTCTCCGATCACTCGCGGCCGAAAGGACGGCTATGATGCTTGGGTTCCTCTTGGCAATCTCGAGCAATTTCCTTCTGGAGAAACGCGCCTGGCGACGTATCGAAACCCGGTAGTGAATTCGTGGGATGGTGATACCGCCGACATCGCCTGCTGGGTTCGCAACGTGGATGGAGCGAGTTTCCAGGTATTCGCAATCAATTGTGCACACCTCGGATGTCCAGTCCGTTGGTTCCCGCAATCGAATTTGTTCATGTGCCCGTGCCACGGAGGAGCCTATTACCAGGATGGTGCGCGCGCGTCCGGCCCTCCCGAACGTGGTTTGTTCGAATACCACTACAAAATCGACGGCGGAAAATTGTTCATTCGAGCCAGCGAGATGCCGACACCGGGGCAGGCCTCTAATATCGTGCGAGGAATACAACCATGCGCCTGATTTCATCTATCGGCGAATGGTTGGACGAGCGCTTACAGATCGGCTCCACGATTCGTGAGACCGCTGAGCATGAGGTTCCGCGGAAAACCGCCAGTTGGTTTTATGTTTTTGGCAGCGCCGCTTTCGCCGTGTTTATCATGCAAATCGTCACCGGCATTCTACTGGCTCTGATTTATGTGCCTTCCGCGGGACAGGCATGGAGCAGCCTCCAGGCGCTGAATCACGATGTCGCGCTCGGCTGGTACATCCGCGCGCTTCACGGATGGGGCTCGGATTTCATGGTCGCGCTCGTCCTGATCCACATGATTCAGGTTTTTCTTTTTGGAGCTTACAAATACCCGCGTGAGTTGACTTGGATTGTGGGTGTATTTCTTCTGCTCGTCACACTTGGCATGGCATTCACAGGTCAGGTACTAAGATTCGATCAGGACGCCTATTGGGGGTTGGGAATTGGAGCCTCGATCGCGAGCCGCGTTCCCCTGATTGGCCCACTCATAGTCAATCTATTGCTAGGCGGCCCGATAATCGCTGGAGCAACGCTTTCGCGCTTCTTTGCTCTTCATGTGTTCGTCATTCCAGGGCTCCTCATCGCATTTATCGGCGTTCACCTGCTGATGGTAGTGAAGCTCGGAATCAATGAGTGGCCGATGCCCGGACGCCTGGTACGCAAAGCGACATATATAAAGGAATATCACGAACTGACGAAGAAGGACGGAATGCCGTTCGTACCTGGCGCGATTTGGAAGGATCTTTTTTTCTCTGCCTTGATTCTTTTCTCGCTTGCCTTCTTTGCCTACCACTTCGGTCCTTTCGGTCCTTCAGGTCCTCCGGATCCTACGATCATTCAGACAGTGCCGCGCCCGGATTTTTTCTTTCTGTGGCTCTACGCGATCCTCTCGTATCTTCCGGCCTCTATGGAAACGCCGGCTCTGCTGATCGGCCCCGTCGTTGGGATTCTCGCTCTCCTTCTGCTGCCATTTTTATCGGGCGAAGGTGAAAAAAGCTGGCGCCGCAGGCCGCTAGCTGTCCTGACAGTCCTTTTGGCCGTCGTAGCGCTCGGAACATTCACGCATCTTGCTCAGCACACGCCGTGGAGCCCGGTGATGGACGCGTGGAGTGGGATTCCCATTCCCAACCAATTTTTGAAGAATCGCACGGCGCTCGAGCGGCAGGGCGCTCTAGTTTTTCAGGTCAAGCAGTGTCACAACTGCCATTCACTCGGAAACGAGGGTGGAAAGCGCGGTCCAGCTCTTGATTCAGTGGCTCTGCGCCTTACTCAGGATCAGCTCATTCGGCAGGTGATCCAGGGAGGCGGCAACATGCCCGCGTACGGCAAGAATTTGAGTCCCGCGGAAACGACGGCGCTCGTCGCATTCCTGGAGTCGTTGCATCCGACAGGACAGCCGCCAGCGCGAGACGCATCGCGCACCATCGCGAGCGATGCTAAGACGGGCGGAGCGGCTTCATCCTCCCCCTAGGCCTTGTTATGAATTCGTATGCTCAAGTTGTTGTGCAATCGTGGTCCGCTCCCGTTGCGGTAGATGTATCGCTTTGTCTCGCCGCCCTGCTCTATGCAAGAGGTTGGAATCGCCTTCGTATTGTAGCCAAACGCCAATTTCCAGTCTGGCGACTCGCCGCCTTTTTCGTTGGAGTCGTGGCAGTCTGGATCGCAATTGGGTCACCGCTGGAAGCGTTCGACGATGTATCGCTCACCGTTCACATGGTGCAGCATCTGTTGCTGGCGATCATTGCACCTCCTTTACTTTTGTTGGGTGCTCCGGAGCTCCCTCTGCTTCGTGGGCTTCCGCAATCGGTCGCTCGTGGCGTGGTGAGTCCATTTCTTCGATTGCCTCTCACGAGAAAGTTCGGCCACGTAGTCTCCAATCCCGCGATTTGCTTGCTGGTTGCTTCGCTCGCGTTGATCGGATGGCATATACCTGCGGTGTTCGAGCTGACGCTGCGGTTGGACTGGCTGCATAGATTGGAGCACGCTTCTTTTTTGGGTGCCGGCCTGATGTTCTGGTGGCCGGTAGTCCAGCCCTGGCCGAGCACGCCAAGATGGCCCGAGTGGGCCATTCCTTTGTATCTTTTCGCCGCGACGCTGCCCTGCGACGCGCTTTCCGCTTTTCTCACATTTTGTGAACGAGTTGTTTACACGTCTTATATTTCTGCGCCCCGAGTATTTGCTCTTTCTCCACTCGAAGACCAAGAGTGCGCGGCGGCGCTGATGTGGGTTTCCGTGACGATTATCTTTCTCGTCCCTGCAACGCTTGTCACGCTCAAGCTCCTTTCGCCCAGCAAATCGGATTTGCCTGATCATCCCACGGCGGAGCGGCAGAGATTCTTAACGGAGTCTCTGCACGTCGACTCGAACGTGGAGTTGGGCTGATGGCAACCGAGCCGACGATTGCCATCTTGAACGGAGCGTCCAAGGCTCAAGAGAATCGCGCGGCCACATTCTTTTCGACAGTGTCTGATTATTGGGCGCTGACCAAACCGGAAGTGAATTTCCTGATTCTCATCACGACCTTTGCGGGTTTTTACCTTGCTTCCACGAGTGGTTTTGTAAATTTTCGCTCACTGCTCGCCTTCAACACACTTCTAGGCACGCTGCTCGTTGCCGGCGGGACGGCGACGCTTAACCAAGCCGTGGAATTCACCTTTGATCGCCAAATGCGAAGGACAGCGCGCCGGCCGGTGGCTGCAGGCCGGATTCAACGTTCTCACGCTTTCGTCTTTGGAATTTCACTCGCGTTGGCCGGAGCGGCGTACCTGCGCATTGAAGTCAACGGCTTGGCATGTTTGCTGGCGATTCTCACGCTTGCGACCTATCTTTTCATTTACACGCCGCTCAAACGAGTTACGCCGCTGTGCATTCTCGTTGGAGCATTTCCTGGCGCTATGCCTCCGCTGATCGGTTGGGCTGCTGCGCGCGGCAGACTCGATCTGGAAGCCTGGGTGCTCTATGGAATAGTTTTTCTCTGGCAATTCCCGCACTTTATGGCGATTGCCTGGATGTATCGCGAAGATTACGCTCGCGCCGGATATTTAGTTTTGCCGTTGAACGAGCAGCGCGACCGCTATGTGATCTGGCAATCTTTCGTCGCCTCACTGGCTCTCCTGGCGGTTAGTCTGGCGCCAGCAATTTATGAGAAATCAGGCGTCGTTTATTTCGTTGGAGCATTGATGATCGGCACAATCTTCAGTTACTACAGCGCACGGCTGGCTTTCCGGAAATCAAATACGTCAGCGCGGCAACTGCTCGTTGCTTCGATCCTGTACCTCCCCGCAATTTTTGTTCTGATGATGCTGGACCGCAAGTGGCCCTGATCGGAACAGCTGCCGCCACTAGAGAAAACGAAGCCGACGATTCCATCGGCATTGAAATCTCCTTGCATGACACCAGGTTGGGAGGCTATGTCCGATTTGCGACGCTGGGCTTAGCCAGATCATGTGCGAGGTGAAGGGCTTCCGCGAGGTGGAAGGCGCGGCGGGCGGTGGATTGAAGAATCTGCTCGCGGCAGCTGAAGCCGTCAGAGACGATGAGTGTGTCCAGCGACGCTTGACGCACGGCGGGCAGCAGCACGCGTTCACCGGCGGCCTGCGCGATCGAGTATTTATCACGCTCGAAGCCGAAGGGTCCGGCCATACCGCAACATCCCGAGTCAAGAGACTGCAATTCGGCGCCCATTTTACGGATGAGAGATTCGGCGTGCGTCATTTTCATGAGCGCTTTTTGATGGCAGTGGCCATGTAGCAAAACTTTTCGCGGAAGGCGCGGAGGTTCATAGCCGGCAGCATGGCGTTCGAGAAACTCGCTGAGAAGAAACGTCTGGCTACGCAGCCGTGAGGCGCGCGGATGATCCGGAAATAAGTTTTGCAATTCGTCACGGAAGACGGAAGCGCAACTCGGTTCGAGGACGACGATGGGTGTGCCGGCGTCGATGGGTTGCGCAAAGATTTCGAGGATGCGTTCAAGATATTGCTTAGCCTGATCGAGCATGCCGAAATCGTAGAGCGGGCGGCCGCAGCACGGCTGCTGGGCGGGAATCGTCACGGCGAATCCGGCGTGAGTGAGGACATCGAACGCCGCACGGATTGTTTCGGGATGAAAATGGTTGTTAAAAGTGTCCACCCACAAAATAACTTCGCGGGCGCCTGCAGGAGCGGTCGGGTTCACGGATTTTCCGCGACTTTTTCGAAACGACTGCAGGAAACTGGCCGGCGCGAGCGCGGGAATCTGGCGCTCAGGCGCTAAGCGCAGCGCGGCTCGCAGGATGTGGCTGAAGCCTGGAGCGTGACTGAAGAAGTTCGCGGTGCGCGGCGACAACGATGCGGCTCGCAGCCATTTGTCAATCTTGCCGAATGCGTGGGCAAAAAGCGGACGACGATTCGTTTCATAAAAGTGGGACAGGAACTCGGCTTTGTAAGTTGCGATATCAACGTTTGCGGGACATTCCGACTTACACGCTTTGCACGCCAGGCAGAGATCGAGCGATTCCTTGACCTGTTGATCCTGCCAACCGCCTTTGACGATTTCTCCCTGCAGCAACTCGAAGAGCATGTGGGCGCGGCCGCGCGTGCTGTGCTCTTCCTCGAGAGTCACCATGTAACTGGGACACATCGAACCGGTATCGTTTTTGCGGCACGCGCCGACACCGATGCATCGCTGGGCCGCTTTCGCGAATGAACCGTCGTCTTCGGGAAATTTGAAATGGGTGGCAGGCGTGAGGGGCTTATAGTCCGCACCCAGGCGCAAGTTTTCGGTAGGCAGGTATGGATCCATCACTTTGTGAGGATTCATCCGGTTCGTTGGATCCCACGCGGACTTGAATTCGCCGAACGCTTTCATCAGCTCGGGGCCGAACATCTTGGGAAGCAAGGAAGCGCGTGATTGACCATCGCCGTGCTCGCCGGAGAGCGAGCCGCCGTAAGAGAGCACGAGGTCGGCGGCGCGGTCGATGAATTCGCCGTATTTGCGGATTCCATTTTCACTTTGAAGGTCGAAGCTGACGCGCATGTGGACGCATCCGTGCCCGAAATGTCCGTAGAAAGCGGCCTGGTAGTTGAAATCGTTGAGCAGTGCGCGCAGATCGCGGAGGTATGGGCCCAATTTTTCAGGCGCGACTGAGGCATCGTCCCAGCCGTCCCACTGAGGTGCAGCACCAGGCGCAAATGCGGCGGCTCGCGGGCCTGCTTCGCGAATTTGCCACACCGCACGCGCTTCGGGCTTGGTGTAAAGGCGCGTGGCAGGTGCGCCGGGCAAGCGCTGGATATGCTCGATGAGTTGCCGAGCCGTATCCTGACACTGGGCGGGATCGTCCGAGCCGAACTCGACGAGCAAGTAGCCGCGACCTTCGGGAAGTAAATTGAGATTCGGCGTGCCTTTCTTCGCCAGGCCGTCCACCATGCTGCCTTCGAATCCTTCGAGGCCGATGGGATGGAAATTCAGAATCTCCGGAACGTGGTCCGCAGCGAGGAAGGCGTCCTTGTAGCCAAGTCCCACGAGCGCGCGATGTGAAGGACTATGGATCAACTTCAACTTGGCCTCCAGCACGGTCACGCAAGTGCCTTCGGAGCCGACCAGCGCGCGCGCAACGTGAAACCCATTCTCCGGAAGTAGCCCATCAAGGTTGTAGCCGGAGACGCGGCGGGGAATCCGGGGGAAACGCGAACGAATGAGGTTGGCGTACTCGTCGCGGATCGCTTGCAGCTTCGCGTAAATCTGGCCGCGCCGGCCATCTTCACGAACGATGCCGGCTAGCTCGGTGGCGGAGGTGAGTCCAACAGTAATTTCGGTACCGTCATACAACAGAATCTTCAGTTCCTCGACGTTGTCGACAGTCTTGCCACCCAGGAGCGAATGCGTGCCGCAGGAATTGTTGCCGATCATCCCACCGATGGTGCATCGATTGTGGGTGGAAGGGTCCGGCGCAAAAGTTAGCCCGTGAGTTTCGGCGCGGTCGCGCAACGTATCGAGAACGAGGCCAGGCTGGACGCGAGCGTATCTCTGCTCCACGTTGAGTTCAAGAATCTGATTCATATACTTGGTGAAATCTAAGACGACGGCGACGTTGCAGGATTGTCCCGCTAAGCTGGTGCCCGCGCCTCGCGGGAGTACCGGAGCGTTAAATTTCCTGCAGGTAGCGACGGCTGCAATAACGTCGGCGGAATCGCGCGGGACAACGAGGCCGATAGGGAACTGGCGGTAGTTGGAAGCGTCGGTGGCGTAGAGCGCGCGGCTTCCGCGGTCGAAGCGGACTTCGCCGCGCACCACGTGCTTCAGTTCGCGCTCGAGTTCGGCCGCTTGTGAAAAGGAGTCAACAGGCTTTGCGTGAGAGCTTAGCGGCAGCGGTTCGATAGAATGCAAAATGTTCACTGCGCTCGTTTCCCGGCAGATTTATTATTTGCGTCACATCGCCAATTGCTTAGGCTGAGTTCATCGACAACGCCAAGACCGAGCCGATGAACCCTGAGCTGGTGACGAATCACGTGAGCGATGGGACAGGTTGGCGCATTCCGCTCGCCGCAGTGAGGGAATCGAGTGCAGCGGCAACACCGCCATCTTTGTGAGGCACGCCCGCGAGCCGAAGCCCCATCTCTACTCCGCTGAGGGTTCCGGCGAGCATCAGGTCGTTGAAGCTTCCCAAGTGGCCGATGCGAAATACTTTGCCGGCCACTTTGGAAAGACCGGCGCCGAGGGACATGTCGAAGTTTTCGAGAATTATTTTTCGAAGATTGTCCGCGTTGTGGCCTTCCGGCATCCGTACGGCAGTTAGAGCTTTCGAATACTCGCGCGGTTCTTCGCAATTAATTTCGAGGCCCCACGTGCGTACGGCTGCGCGGGTAGCTTCTCCGTGGCGCTGATGCCGCCGAAACACGTTGGGCAAGCCTTCTTCACCGAGCATCTGCAGCGCTTCACGCAGACCGAACAACATATTGATAGCCGGTGTGAACGGAAAGAATCCCGTGCGATTTGACTCGAGCATTTGCTGCCAATCCCAATACGCCCTCGGCAACTTGGCCGTCTTGCTAGCGGCCAGCGCCTTTTCCGAAATGGCGTTGAAGCTGAGGCCGGGCGGAAGCATCATCCCTTTTTGTGAACCGGCAACGGTGACGTCAACGCCCCATTCGTCATGACGAAAATCGAGGGAACCCAGGGAGGAAATTGCGTCAACCATCAGCAGCGCCGGATGATGCACGCGGTCCATGGCGGCGCGAATTTCGGAGATGCGGCTAGTGACGCCGGTCGAGGTCTCGCTGTGGACCACCAGGACGGCCTTGAAGCTGCGATCTTTGTCGGCAGCCAGACGCGCTTCTATTTCCGAAGGTACAGCGCCGTGCCGCCAGTTGCCGGGCAGGTATTCGACTTGGACACCAAAATTTTCGGCTAACTGGCGCCAGAGTTGCGAAAAGTGGCCTGTCTCGAACATCAGAACGCGATCGCCCGGCGAAAGCGTGTTGACGATAGCCGCTTCCCACGCGCCCGTGCCGGAACCCGGGTAAATCACCACAGAACCGCGCGTCTGAAAGATTGGGCGCAGGCCTTCCAGAACCTCTACTGCGAGCTTCGCGAACTCGGGACTGCGGTGGTCAATGACGGGTCGGTCGATGGCCCGCAGAACGCGGTCGGGAACGTTCGTAGGACCTGGGATCTGAAGAAAGTGGCGGCCAGTGTGAATCATGGTTGCTCCGACTAATAATGGTGACGTTGCGCGAGGAATTCTATATCAGATTGCGGCGTGTGGCGAGACTAGGCGGTTTCGCTTTTGGCGCGTTCGGTTGGAGACACCGATTTTGCGGCCGTTGGTTCCTGTGTTACAAGATGCTGGAAACTTTCATCCCAGCGTAATGTCGAGAATCGCCGTCCGTGCCTAGCCGAATCCATACGTCAAACGATGCAATCGCTGCTTCCGATTCCGAGCTACTGAAGAGCCTTGGACTGTTCGACGCCAGCATGATCGTCGCAGGCTCGATGATCGGCTCAGGAATTTTTATCGTTTCCGCGGGAATCGCCCGGCAAGTTGGCAGCCCTGCTTTGCTGCTCGTCGTCTGGTTGATGAGTGGTTTGATGACCGCGATGGCGGCTCTTTGCTACGGGGAGCTTGCCGCAGCGATGCCCATCGCCGGTGGCGAGTACATTTTCTTGCGCGAGTCGCTAGGGCCGCTGTGGGGCTTCCTATATGGATGGACCACGCTGCTAGTGATTCAGACGGCCACTATCGCCGCGGTGGCCATCGCGTTTGCGAACTTCAGCGGGGTATTGTTCTCCGGGATTTCATCGGCCGCATGGATATGGAAGTTGGGGACATTCGGACCCTATAAAATGGCGTTCGGAGTGTTGGGTCCGTACCAAGTCGGGCTCAACACTCAAGACCTGCTGGCAATCTCGTCGATAGTTCTTCTCACTTGGATGAATACGCGAGGGCTGCGTACAGGCGCCTGGGTGCAGAATGTTTTTACGGTTGCAAAAATTGTCGCTTTGGGCGGATTGACGCTGCTGGGTTTTGCGTTCGCGACACAAGCCGCGCGCAATTCCAACTTCAGCAATTTTTGGCGCAACGCACGCTTCTCAGAACTGCACAGCTATCAAGCCGGGCAAGACACTGTGTGGGTCAGTGTCCTAACACTCGTTGGTCTCGCCATGGTCGGCGCTCTTTTTTCTTCCAGCGCCTGGACTAACGTCACGTATATCGCTTCGGAAGTGAGGAACCCGAAACGTAATCTGCCTCTTGCCCTAGTTCTAGGCACTGGAATTGTGACGGTACTCTACGTTCTGGCGAACTTTGCATATCTAAACGTGCTGCCGCTGGTTGGAACTCCTGACGGAGGCTCCGTTATGGCCCGGGGAATCCAATTCGCCACTGGTGATCGCGTGGGCACGGCTGTCGCCGAAGCGATTGTCGGGCCAAGCGGTGCGGTGCTGGTGGCCGTCGCCGTTATGATTTCCACATTTGGCTGCAACAATGGACTGATCCTGGCCGGGGCGCGCGTTTATTACGCGATGGCCAAAGACGGTCTGTTCTTCGAAAGTGTTGGCAGCGTAAACCGGCGCAACACCCCTTCGGTTGCGCTGTGGGTTCAATGTATCTGGGCCTGCGTGTTGTGTCTTTCCGGTACGTACGGACAATTGCTCGAATTTCTGGTTTTCGCTGTCGTTGTGTTCTACATGCTGACGGTCCTTGGCCTTTTTATGTTGCGCTTCGGGCGGCCGGACATGGAACGACCCTACCGAGTCTTGGGCTATCCGGTGCTGCCCGGGATCTATCTATTGCTGGCTTTGTTCCTGGAAGTGCAATTGTTGCGTTACAAGCCGCAATACACCTGGCCCGGATTGCTCATAATTTTATCGGGAGTGCCGGTTTACTGGCTCTGGCGAAGGTTGCATGACACAAGTGCGCGAAGAATTCCTGGGCGATAGAGTTAGCTGTTCGAATCGTTGCGCGATAATCGCGAGAGCGCAGTGAGTTCGATTCCGGCCTCGCGCAATGTTTTTGCCACGGCCGCCGCAATCGTTGGAGCGCCCGGGGTATCGCCGTGGATGCAAATCGTCTGCGCGTTCGCGACGATCTCAGTTCCATCGCAGGCAAGCACCTTTCCTCGTTCCGCAATAAGCAACGCTTGTTGCCCGGCTTCCACGGGATCGCGTATCAACGCATCCTCAAATCCGCGTGAGCGCAAAGTGCCATCGGCTTCGTACCGCCGGTCTGCGAATGCTTCCGCGAACACTCGGAAACCTGCTTCTCGAAAAACATCCAGCATCAGTGATCCAGCCAGACCGACAAGCGCGACGTCTCGATTCCAGCGAGCGACTCCGTCGGCGATGGCCTGGGCCACCGCGCGATTCGCCGCGGCCTGATTGTAAAGGGCGCCATGCGGCTTTACGTGCGTCACCCGGGCCCCGCATTCGGCGGCAACTTCGGCGAGCGCCCGCACTTGTTCGGACACTGAATCGGAGATCATTTCTGGTGGCAACTTCAATTCCAACCGCCCGAAATTCGCGCGATCGGGGTATCCAGGATGCGCGCCGATATCGAGCTTCCAGCGAAGCGCCTGCTCGATTGTTGCTTTCATGGTTTGGATATCGCCGGCGTGTCCTCCGCAGGCGATGTTGACCGACGTCAGTGACGGCATTAGCAATTCCTGAGTGCCATCGGTGATGGCTTCCGGCACTTCACCCATGTCGCAATTCAAATCAATGCGTTTCATTCCAGGATCAACCCTTTCGATGACAGCAGTTTTTCCTGTTCCATTAGCAGCGATCGCGCTGTGTCGAACGTCACCTGTTCGAATCGTATCTCATCGCGGGGACGAAGTTGCCCCACGCGGTGAAGGTCCGCGGAAATTACGTTCGCGATCTTGGGATAGCCGCCGGTGGTTTGCTGCTCCACAAATAGGATGATGGGTGAGCCTCCGGTGGGGACCTGAATCGCTCCGAGCGAGACGCCTTCCGTAATCATATGGCTCGCGCCGCGTTGTGACACGGTGACACCTTCTTGCCCGTCTTCTAACCGAAGTCCCATGCGATTCGATTGCTCGCCGACACGATAAGTGCTCGCGTAAAACGAACGCAGCGATGACTCAGAAAACCAATCGGCTTGCGGGCCGGGAGTAACGCGCAAGACTTTTCGACGTGACAATTGCCCGGATACCTCTGAAGGGATAGTTCGCCGACGGAAAGTCTCGGTCGCGGATCCGATGCGGATCAAGTCTCCTTTTCGCAGAGCGCGGCCCTCGAATCCGCCGATCCCACTCAAAATATGCGTTGATGCGCTTCCTAGAAACGACTTCACGGAGATTCCGCCTTGAACGCAGAGATAACAGCGGGCACTCGAACTCGTAGGACCCAAACGAACCGTTTGACCTGGCCGTACTTCCACTGACGTACCAACGTTGAGGCTGACATCATCCACGGTCGCGCCGAAATCGGAGCCCACCAGTGCCACGATTGCTCCTTGCGGAAAAACAAATGTTCCGCCGAGAAGCATCATCTCCAATCCAGCTGCTCCTTCATGATTGCCGACCAGTCGGTTTCCAAGGCGCAGTGAGATCGGATCGGCAGCTCCGGACGGTGAAACGCCGAGGGAACCAAAACCCGGTCGCCCTAAATCCTGAACCGTGGTCAGCAGGCCCGGCGCCTGAACCTGAATTGTGCTCATGCTTTCTCCAATTCGGCGAATCGCGCGGCAGAAATTGGCGTAAAGCGCACGCGATCGCCGATGGAGAGAAAACTCATAGCCTCACGGTCTGGCCGGAACATTGATATGGGAGTGCGTCCGATTATTCGCCAGCCGCCGGGCGTAGCAAACGGATACACGCCGGTCTGGTTGGCTGCGATTCCCACGCTGCCAGCAGGCGTGCTTCGGCGTGGGCTGTCCAGACGCGGCGTAGCCAAAGCTTCCGGCAATTCGCCGAGATACGCAAATCCCGGAACGAATCCGAGAAAATAAACTATGTAAGTAACCGAAGCGTGCAATTCGATTACCTGTGTTGGCGTCATCCGGTGTAATGCGGCTACATCGTTCAAGTCGGGACCGAACTCCCCGTCATAACATGTGGGGATTTGCAGCTCTCGCCCCTCGGGAAGATGCACGGCGTCGAGCCGGTCAATATAACCGAGCAGAATTGCTTCCAATTCGGCGTGGTGCAAATTCAGCGCGTCGAAGCTGATAAGAATCGAGCAATAAGCGGGGTTGAGATTTCGTATGCCGGCGATTGGCTCGCGCTCCAGCAAGTGGAGCATTCTTCTGACTCGCTGATGAGCACCGAGCGTAATCCGTTCGCCGAAGTAAATGAGCAGCGACTGATCGCTCGCCGCTTGGAATCGCACGCCGTCGGTCGTTGATTTCTGCATTTTGGCGGGAATTATATAGTACGTGAGTCGCACCTGAGGAGATACGACATCGGTTTCTCATTCAAAACTATGCGAGGGGGTTACTTTGAAGGGGAGTCGATTCCGGGAATCCATCGGACTGCATTATCGTGGAATATTTCGCGGACGACGGGCGCGGGCAAATCGAGTCCTTGGACTTGGCGCCCTCTATATTGCAGAGTCGCATTGGTCGCTAAAAATTTCCAATCCCTGGCATAAGTCTCTTGCCAGTCTTTCAGCGCGTCCGCGGCGGATTCATCGGGAAGAAATTCCAGATCGGTGCCGTAGAGCACTCGGTTGTGGTACTTGATAAGAAAATTCCGCACTTTTTCTCGTGGCTGAATCATCAGATATTCCATTCGCGCCGCGGTATCCACGGCAAAATTCGGATAGCGGTCGAATCGCTTCGCAATGTCATCTACGTCGGTTTCCATGCTCCCCAGATGCGCACCTACCACGCGCAGCTTCGGATTTTCGGCCAACAAGTGATCGCGCGCTGCCAGGATTACTTCTTTGCGCGGATGATCGGGATGCATATACATGTACCACTGCGGATTTTCTTTATAGTAATCGTAATCCGGGCTGTCCGGGTTCGGCGGTTGCCAGCATGACCAAGGTTCGGCAACATGGGCCACCAGAGTTCTGTTGTTCTTCGCGATCGCGCGATAGATGGGTTGAAGTGCCTTGTCATCCGGCATAACGTAGCGGCCATCCGGAGTTTTTATTTCCATCCCAATGTTCTTCCAGATTTTTACCGCAATCGCGCCGTCTTCAAATTCATGACTAAGCTTTTCCACTGTTTTCTGGGCAAAGTCTTTCTGGTTGAACGAATATGGATCGAAGGTAACGCACAGTCGCGCATGCCCGCGGCTGGCCTGAATGAACGCTTTGGCTCGCGCGGTTTCCGTATCCAACGAGCCATAAATGCTGTGAGCATCCGCCACGCAAATATCCAGAATGTGCAATCGCAGTCGTTCCATCAAATCAGTAATTTCCGGATCGTTCTTAAACGCGTGAACGTGGCTATCGATCGGTTCGACTGCGGCAAATGCTCGCAGCAATTCCGGCTGATCTTCTGCTTGAGGTGCTTGAGGCGATTGAGGGAACTTAAGCGCGGCGGCTCGTAATGTGGGCAAGCCGGACGAATGCAGGTGAATCGCCACACCGGCGGCGACGACTGCGATCGAAAGTATTAGAAGAGGTCTTTTCAAGTTTAAGGACATATTTGCCTCTTACTGCTTCGTCGGCTCCGACCTCGCGCGTCCTTTGCTTGGCGCGTCTCCATTCGTATTCTCCGGGTGAGTTTGGCCGTTGGCCACAATTACTTGCAGCCCTGATTCGCGAAGAGGGTTTAGGTACTTGGGGTCCGTAGCTGAATCGGTAACAAGAATATCAATGTCCGTGATCGGGCAAACGTAGGCGAAGCCCTGATTTCCGAATTTGCTGTGGTCGGCGAGCGCAATGCTGACCCGCGCGGCCTTCAATATCATTTTCTTGATCTGCGCTTCAGCCGGACTTGCGGTGGAGACACCGTATGCGGGATCGATCGCGCTTACGCCGAGCACGGCTTTGTCCACGCGTATTTCTGCCAGAGCGGTTTGCGCCCAAACTCCAGAAAGATAAAAAACATCTTTCTGAAGCTCGCCTCCAGTTGAGATCACCGAGACGTGCTGGCTGCGTTGGAACAGTTCAATAATTGGGGGTGAATTTGTGATTACGGTCAGTCTGCGGTGAAGCAAGCGCCTGGCCAGTTCGTAAACGGTGGTGCTGCCTTCCAGAAAGATAGCCTCACCGTCCAAGATCAATCGCTCTGCTTCCCACGCGATCGCTTGTTTCTCGGCTCGATTGATGCGTCCGAGCGCGTCGTATGACGGCTGAAAGCTGGTGCTTGAGGTTCGCGAAACGGCGCCGCCGTGAGAACGCACCAGCACGCCTTCCTTTTGCAATACCGCAAGATCGCGGCGAACCGTAGCCGCCGTGACGCCGAGCATGCGAATCAGCTCCGAAGCCATTACGGTTCGCTGGCGAGATAGAATCTCGCGAATACGAAATCGCCGTTCTTCCGCCAACAGGTTCATTTCGGGACCTGCTTCTGCCGGGCGTGCAGGATCGGAGCGGATTGTGCCACAGATCGGCCAAAATTGATCGCAAAATTACAAAATCAATCATTTTCGATAAAAATAGTTGACAACCGAGCAGGAT
>Ga0209006_10002932_pt1 | contig 15527 bp, 11 predicted proteins | sample JacPin_JW_Ref_O2_FD_188567 | JGI IMG/M metagenome (GOLD analysis project Ga0209006, IMG submission 188567) | Forest soil microbial communities from Algoma, Ontario, Canada - Jack Pine, Ontario site 1_JW_Ref_O2 (SPAdes) (version 2) | ecosystem: Environmental > Terrestrial > Soil > Boreal... | reverse complement strand
ACGCGAGTTCGAGCTGCACTACCAGCCGATCATCAACCTCGGCACGGGAGCGATTGTGCGCGCGGAGGCATTGATACGCTGGACGCATTCCACGCGAGGCCCCCTTTCGCCCGCACAGTTCATCCCCGTCGCGGAGGACTGCGGTCTCATAGTACCGATCGGAAGCTGGGTGATTCGCCGCGCGTGCGAGCAAGCGCGAGCCTGGGTGGATGACGGCTTGCCTCCAATCACCATGGCCGTGAACGTGTCCGCGATGGAGTTTGGCGACGAGAGATTTGTGGACAGCTTGTTCGCCACCCTAAGGGAGACCCGTCTGGATCCGCGGTCTCTTGAGCTCGAGTTGACCGAGAACGTCCTAATGAAGCGTGGCGAATCGACGGCTTCCATTTTGCGCACGCTAAGGAGCCGCGGCGTACGGGTATCAGTGGATGATTTTGGCACGGGGTATTCGAGTTTAAGCCATCTGAGAAAATTTCCGATCGACGCCCTAAAAATCGACCAGTCGTTTGTGCACCAGATTGGCACCGGCGGTGAAGATGCAATCGTCGTGACGGCCGCGATTAACATGGCTCAGAGCCTCAAGTTGAGGTCCGTTGCCGAGGGCGTGGAAACGCAGGCGGAGCTGAACTTTCTTCGGACGCACAAATGTGACGAAGCCCAAGGCTTCTATTTCAACAGGCCGGTGCCTGCCGCGGAGTTTGTGGGGTTGCTCGAACGCGGTGCAACGGCACCGACCATGCGCGTCGTCGCGTGATCCCGCGGTCCAAAATCCATGATCAAGGACGCAGCCGCGGTTACCACCTCCGCTCGGCTAGATTTATACTAATGCTCAATCAGGACGAATACGCGCCAACAGCATAATCAACTTCTCTGTTTCCTCAACACTGTACAGCCTGCGCAGTTTCTCCTCATGTCCCTCGACCTCCTGAGTTATCTCTCCCAGTTTGGCGACACCCGCAGCGGTCAGATAGATTCCTTGCATGCGGTGGTCCTTTGACGATCGCCGGCGCACAATCAGCTCCTCCTGCTCCATGGAATCGAGAAGCTCAGAGACGCGCGATTTATCTGCTGCAATGTACCGGGCAAGCTCCACCAACGAGACCCCGGGGTTCGCGCCAATGAGTGCGAAAGCAAACCACTGTGCCAAATGCATCGACTGCTCGAGCGGGGAGCTGTTCCAAGCCTGCGACAGAATTCTGTTTGCGCGCATCACGAAGAATCGGATCGACTGACTCAGTGGTCCGCATTCCATATTTGGACTCTTGGCGTCTCGTACAACGGGCTCATACGGCTCGGACCCGGCATCGTGATCATCCTCGGGCATACAGAACACATCTCGCGAGAATTGCTGGCTAGTGATTTACGCGTGCATCGCCGTTGCCCGACGCTTCGATCGGACTGAGGACGTCAGGAAGTTGGGATCGCGCTTAAGGCGTACACCGAATACAGCGACGCCAGTCGTCATTGAGCCAACTACGATTGGCGAATAAGTTAGCTCATAATAGCGCGCAGTCAACTTGTCACACGGAATCAGCACTTCTTCCACAATGCGGGCTCCGCCCAGAGCGCGCCGTAAGTTCCCAAGCATAACTTTGCGGCGAGCGCGTCGATGCCCCACACCGATAGCCTTCACGCCCACTTCGGGATCGGCCCCAAAAACATCTCTCATCTCTCTCCGGACGAACTCGTTAAAGTAGGTAAAACGGAATTCCCGATCAACTGCGTAGATTGGGCCTTCCATATTTGAGGCTAAGCTATCCAATATGGAGGCCTTTTCATGCGACGGCAGACGTCCCTCGAATATCGATGTAACGTCCTGATCTACACCCCATATATCCCGCGTCAGTCCCGCGACGGGATCGCGGATTGGAGTTGCTCGACTCGCAACTACCTTAGAAGCACCGTTGTCCGGTTGAAGCCGGTGAACCACCGACACACTGGCGCCATCAGCAAATGAACGCGACAGCGCTACAAGTACTGCATCGCGCTCGTCAGCCGCAACAAATTCCAAATAATCGTGAAGCGTTAACCTGCGCAACGACGGCTTAGCATTGAGCAAACGGAACAACTCTGGTGACCACTCCATCGTGCTCGCGCCTAAATCAGCGTCGTCATCCCCTCGAATCATCCACGTCGCCAAGCCGGCGAGCTGGTGAATATCGCTCGCGGTTTTGGCGGTGCTGCCGCTCGGACCATCGACATAAAATTGGTCGCCATACTCGAACATTCCCAGGGCGAGCCAAGCGGGAATCCCATTGGCCGCCGTAATGCGAGCCAGCCTACACAGAAACCGGCGCCCTAAACCCTCCTCCTTCCTGCTGAATAACTCAAATTGCCGCGCGCGACCGTCCCGCGCCACCGCTTCCAAAGCGGCCAAATGGGATGCTTCAACAAAAGTGTCGGCAATGTAGCGGCCGCTCAGAGACTCGCCGTGAGAGATGCCAAATATACCCGCGGCTTCGGCATTGATACTCAACAATTCCCCTGACAGACTCGCCAGTGCAATTGCAACCGGACAGTGTTCGAGAGCCCGCGTAGCGTTCAATGCGGCCTCACGATTGGGCGACGGCTGCACCTCGGCGATCTTCGACACGAGATCTAGCTTGCCATTGTCTTCGACGGCGTTCATGGCTATCACTACGCCTGAGGCAACTCTGCTCTGCAAAGTGTGAACCTCAGACCCCCCAAAAGCTAGTTCTGCGACTAAGCATTGTGACTACCAAGCTTCCGAGATCAGCATATAGCATGCAGCGGCGCCAAAACTACAAGGCCGTTGCGAAACGCCCCCAATTATCCGTAGTCGCGAGTCAACTTGGGGCAGTTCCGCAAGCTCGTTGAAAGTTTGCTGTAAGAAATAGCGCCAGATCGTGGCTTTCCCGTAAAGATCGTTGCAAACCTCTACCATTTCTTGGCATCGTTTTGCGCTGCAGCCAACAATTGGCGACCGAACCGAAAAGCTTAGCGGCCCCGGGTTCACCACTTGCGCAATGGATTGAACAGACGATGAATTAAGTGGTAGGGGATATTAACTAAGTTTCGCCACGAATCTGGCCGTTGCAAGTTCAACTGCACGAAGTATGTAGTCTCAGATTGGACTGAATGCCAGAGTCATGCCGTGCGGAGGAATATAGTCGCTTTCGTCAACTACTTCTTCAGGATCGCATGACTTTTGGCAACATGTCTCGCGACGCCGATCCGGTTTGATCGTACGCTCACGCACATACGCTGGGCGTCCAGCATGTTGGACTGTCTACCAACACCAACATACCGACCAGCGTTACGATGCCTCAAAGAATTCTTCTTATTCAGAGCGATCCGGCCTGTCTCGAGCTCATCTTCGAGACCCGCAACAACTCGAGCGACGCGGCGTCTGAAGTGGGCTGCGTCCGCCTCTGTTCTGAGCGGCTCGAAAACCTTATCAACACCACCGCGACGCTGCTCGACGTAGGTCTTTCAGACAGTTGTGGCACAGAGACACTCGATCGGCTTTTACGTTTCGTATCTCCCATTTCAATCGTAGCTCCTTGCAGATCAGAACACGAAGAGCCACGCAAACTAGCCGCACAGCGCGCAGCAAAGGACCATCTCTATAAGAATCTTCTCGACGACAATCTCTTACCCAAAATCGTGCCTAGCATCCAAAGCGCGCCGTATGCCGAATCTTTGCCCGAGAGAGAAGCGTGCGCTCAGATCGCGCTCAAGTCGATTGGACCCGGCCATGACCTCAGACGTTTCAGGCAATGTGACCTATCTCAACTCGATCACCGAGAATTGCAGGATGCACGCTGAAGCAGGCGGAATTGCTGTGGCTCGAGGAGGCGTGCAGAAATGCCCGCCACTGCACTGTCACCTCACATTATCGGGCTGACTTTCGATTCCCAATTTCCATGCGTAGATAGGATGACATGTCTCAACGAATTGTGCTTTTGATCCAGGACGGTTCCGCGGATGCTAAGCGCGTGCGCGAGGCTCTACGTAACTCTATTGACGGGTCCTACAAAATCGAGTGGATCAGAGGATGTGACGAGGGCTTGGAGCGCCTGGCACGCGAAGGGTCCAGCCGCGAAGACCGAATTGCGGCAATTTTGGTAGATCTTTTTTTAGCCGACAGTCACGGGATTGCCACGTTTGATAGGCTCTTCGAAGCTGCACCGCAAATACCGATCCTCGTCCTCACGACCTCAAAAAATGAGGACACTGCCAGATCCGCGGTCCAGCGCGGCGCCCAGGACTATCTCCTAAAGTCAAAGCTAGACAACTATCTACTTCCAAAAGCCTTACATAGCATGATTGAGCGAGCAGCTAACGCAGAGGCACTATTCCAAGAAAAAGAGCGTGCCCAAGTGACCCTCAACTCCATTGGCGATGCGGTGATGAGCACAGACGTCTGGGGGCAAGTTACCTATCTCAATGCCGTCGCCGAAAATCTGACCGGCTGGTCCTGCGCAGATGCCGCGGGGCATCCGCTGGAGGAGGTATTCCGCATTGTTGACGCGGCGACTCGACAGACAATGGAGAATCCCATGGCCCTTGCGGTTCGGGAAAATAAGACAGTAGGACTAACGCCCAATTGTGTGCTGATCCGACCTGACGGGAAAGAAGCCACAATCGAAGATTCAGCGGCCCCCATTCACGATCGTCGTGGTCGTGTGACCGGCGCAGTAATGGTTTTTCACGACGTGAGCGCTGCCCGGGCGCTGTCGCTCAGAATGTCTTATCTCGCGCAGCACGACAGCCTCACAGATTTGCCCAACAGAATATTGCTGAATGACCGACTGGCTCAGTTCATGGCGCTAGCCAGGCGTCATCATCAAAAACTTGCGTTGTTATACCTGGACGTCGACCGATTCAAACACGTGAATGACTCTCTGGGCCACTCGGTCGGCGATTGCTTGCTGCAGTCTGTAGCGACGCGGCTGCTCGCATGCGTGCGCGGCTCAGATACGGTCAGCCGTCAAGGGGGGGATGAATTCGTCGTCCTACTATCGGAAATGACGCTTGCAAACGATGCCGCGATTATAGCGGAGAAAGTGCTATCGGCACTCGCCAAGCCATACAACATTGAGCAGCACGAGCTGCATCTCACCGCTAGCATCGGTATCGTTACTTACCCCGACGATGGGACGGAGGCGGAGACTTTGTTGAAGAACGCGGATGTTGCGATGTACCACGCTAAGGCTGCTGGTCGGAACAATTATCAATTCTTCAAGGCTGAAATGAACTTCCACGCGGCCGAACGCCAATCTCTCGAAAATGGCTTGCGTCATGCTCTAGAGAGAGAGGAATTCGTGCTCTACTATCAGCCGAAAGTCGATTTGGAGACCGGCGCAATCATCGCCGCCGAAGCACTTGTCCGCTGGCGTCATCCGGAGCGCGGACTCGTTCCTCCGGATCAGTTTATCCCGGTCGCCGAGGAATGCGGTTTCATAGTTCAGATGGGGCGGTGGGTATTGCGCGAAGCCTGTCGGCAAGCCCGCATCTGGCAGAAGAATGGAGCGCCGGCGCTGCGCATTGCCGTTAACATTTCCGCTGTAGAATTACGTGCCAAAGATTTCGTTTCTCAGGTGGGCGCAATCCTTGCGCAAACTGGACTCCAACCCTGCGATCTGGAACTCGAACTCACAGAAACGTTCCTCATGCAGGATTCGAGCTCCACCAGCGCTGTCTTGAAGGAGCTCAAAGCCATGGGCGTGCACCTTGCTCTAGATGACTTCGGCACCGGCTATTCGAGCTTGAGCTATCTCAAGCGCTTTCCAATAGACACTCTGAAGGTCGATCGATCGTTCGTACGCGATATTGCAATTGATGCCGACGACGCCAGCATCGTCAGCGCTGTAATCAGCATGGGAAAAAGCCTACACATGCGCGTCGTCGCGGAAGGGATTGAATCACGAGGACAACTCGCGTTTCTCCAATCGCACGGCTGCCCCTTCGGGCAGGGCTATTTATTTAGTCCGCCTATCGTAGCCCGGGAATTCGCGAAATTGATGGGTCGCAGTATGCTTTACGCGCCCGAAAATTCTGAGGCTGATGGCATTCGCCCGTCAGCTGCGGCTGCATAATCATCTGTTTTCCGTAAGCCGGACGGCATACAGGGTCGGTACTAGTTGGAACGAACGTGCTCATGTTTCCCTTGAGCACGAGTTTCGCCAAGTACTTGAGGTACGCGCGATCAGCACGAGATCCGATTCGCCTTCACTTTTTGCGCAACCGACCAATCCGCCGCACAGAGAAACGCGGGACCTCGCGTTAAGATCTTACGCCAAAGTCGTCGATAGATTTGGTGAGCCCCGACGCGGGAAACTTCGAGGCTCGGCGAAACCCATGCGGCGATTCGCGCCAAGAAGCATAACCATTCGCAACCCAGGAGTCGGCGAGACCTCAGTAGAAACGCGTGCCGCAGTAGCTGTTGGCCTATTGAACGTCTTGCTCCTGGGGAAACTCGAGCGTCGACAGCCGAAAGCCATCGATGGTTTTCGTGACTTTAAGGATCCCCTTAAGAGCCGTTGCCGAGGGCGTGGAACGCAGGCGGAGCTGAACTTTCTTCGGGCGCACAAATGTGACGAAGCCCAAGGCTTCTATTTCAGCAGGCCGGTGCCTGCCGGGGAGTTTGTGGGGTTGCTCGAGCACGGCGCGACGGCACCGGCCATGCGTGTCGTCGCGTGATCGCGCGCGACGCTTAGACGCGGCAGGCACGGGCCAATTCGCCCGAGCGTTCTTGACGGCTATTTGACGGCTCTCCTCTTGACGGCTTACCCGTACTGTATGGGCCAAGCCGGCTCGACATGCAGATCCTGCTGCGCCTTCAGTGCCCAATATGGGTCACGCAGCAGCTCCCGAGCCAGAAATACCAGATCAGCGCAGCCCTGGGTGATGATCTCGTCCGCCATCTTTGGCTCCTTGATAAGACCCACCGCCCCGCGACATGACAATGCGATTGCGCAGAGTGACACCGCGGACAACGAGTTCGCCCAACAGGTCCGCTTCAGGCACCTCCCGGTCGTGATGCGTGCCGGAAAGCGCAGCCATGCGCAGCCGGCGGCCCAACCTGTGGAGCGAATTCACGATGGCCCATACGCTACGCTCTGCGTTGAAAATACAAGCACTTCACGGGCGTTGTTGCGCATTGAGGATATCGGCTCTTCGCCAGCACGGCGCAGTGCACCTCTATTCGCCAACGCGCGGATCAGTATGGCCGCGATGACTTATGGACGTGCAAGCTCGGGCGCGCCGAAGTCGCCGCGGCTCTTACGGCGCGGCAGCGCGGTTCGGCTGCCGCTCGGCACTCGGAGGGTAGCCGTAGTGGTTGCGATAGCACTTGGAGAAGTGCGGCGGCGACTGAAAGCCGCAGGCGGTCGTGATATCCATCACCGGCATCGCCGTCTGCAGTAATAGATCGCGCGCGCGCCGCAGTCGCATATCCAGGTAATAGCGCTTGGGCACGCAGTGTAAATGACGCTTGAAAAGACGCTCGATCTGTCGCCGCGAGAGGCCGGTGGCCTCTGCGATCGCATCCAAGGACAGCGGCCGCTCGATGTTCTCTTCCATGAGCTGCGCGACCTTGATGAGGCTTGCATGCGAGACGCCAATCTGCGCCTTCAGCGGGATGTACTGCCGGTCCTTGTCATTGCGAACGCGATCGACGATAAATTGTTCGGAGACGAGATTCGCGATGCGCGGTCCGAGTTTGATCCGGATGAGATGCAGCATGAGATCAAGAGGCGCAATTCCGCCTGAACAGGTGTAGCGATCACGATCGATGGTGAAAAGCTGATCGCTGATGAGAACGCGCGGAAACTCCTCGCGCAGCGCCGCCAGGTTCTCCCAATGGATGGTGGCGTGGTATTGATCGAGGAGCCCTGCGCGCGCAAGCGCATAGCCGCCGGTGCACAGCGCGCCAAGCCCCACTCGCTGCTCACCCATGCGCCGCAGCGCCGTCAACAGCGGCCGCGACACGGCCTCGCGAACATTGACGCCGCCGCATACGAACACGATATCGACCCGACCGATCTGATCGAGCGCGCCGGTGGGCGTGAGCTGTAAGCCGTTGCTTGCGACCACCGGCGCACCATCCAGGCTCACGATCGATGCCTCGTAGGCGTTCTGACCTGAAAGCGTATTCGCCATGCGCAGCGGTTCGATCGCGTTCGTGAGCGCGATGAGCGAGTAGTTCGGCAGCGTCACAAAGGCGTAGCGGCTCTTGCGGATCGCAGCGACGGAGTCCATGGCGCATTCCCTCTCGATTCAGTCGATTATAAGCCGCACCCCGCCTCACGTGCCTAAAATCGACATGGAATTTATCTGCCCGCGACATATCGCATCCGTTGGGCGCCTGAGCGGACCTTAGGAGGCTCTCTGACGGACGTATTCGTATAAGTGGCTGTCGCAATTGACTGCTTTGCCCCGCGGTGCGCTGGCTACACTGCAGCGGCTTCAACGCGGCAGGACATATAAAGATGAGAACGCACGCTCGGGTGGTGGTTATTGGCGGTGGCGTCGTCGGCGTCAGTACGCTGTATCACCTCACGAAGAAAGGCTGGTCTGACGTAGTCCTGCTCGAGCGCTCGGAGCTCACGGCGGGCTCGACCTGGCACGCGGCCGGCCTCTTGCCGCTCTTCAACATGAGCTACACGGTAGGCCAGCTGCACAAGTACTCGGTGGATCTCTACAAGCGATTGCCGGCAGAGACCGGCCAGGATGTCAGTTTTCACGTCACCGGCAATCTGCGCCTGGCCACGTGCGCGGCGCGCATGGACGAGTACCAGAAATACTGCGGCACGGCCAACACCATCGGCGTGCCCTATCAGATCATCACGGCCAAGGAGGTGCGCGAGCTGTGGCCGTTGGTGAATCTTGGCGACGGCGCCGGCACCGCCAAAGTGGTCGGTGCGCTGTATCACCCCGATGATGGCCACATAGCGCCGGCCGATCTCACGATGGCACTGCGCAAGGGCGCGCGCGCCGGCGGTGCGGAGATTTACGAGCACACCGAAGTGACCGCCGCCGAGCGCACCGCCTCCGGCGAGTGGCGTCTCACGACCAACCAGGGGGAGATCACGGCCGAGCATGTGGTCTGCGCAACGGGCAACTACGCCCGTCAGAGCGGCCGGCTCTTTGGAATAGACATCCCCGCGATTCCTGTCGAACACCAGTACATCGTCTACGACGAGTCGCCGGAGCTTAAGAGTTACCGCGCAAAAGGCGGCCGCGAGCTTGCGGTGCTGCGCGAACCCGACCAATCCTATTATCTGCGCGAAGAGCGCATGGGATGGATCCTCGGGCCGTACGAGGCGGGCGCGCCGGCGCGTTTTGCCGACGGCGTGCCGGACTGGTTCGGCCGCAGCCTGTTCGAAGCGGATCTTGATCGGCTGGTGCCGCATGTCGAGGCCGCGGGGCGGCGCGTGCCGGCGCTCGAGCACTGCGGCATCAAGGATATCGTCAACGGCCCCATCTCCTACACGCCCGACGGCAGCCCGTTGATAGGGCCCGCCTGGAGTGTCCCCAATGTTTGGATCAATGAAGGCCATAGCTTTGGCATCACGGCCGCTGGCGGCGCTGGCTGGCAGCTTGCTGAATGGATCGTCGAGCGCGAGCCCGGGATCGACATGCTGGCGGTGGATCCGCGCCGCTATGGCGCATACGCAAGCAAGCGCTACGTGGTGCAGAAGAATGAAGAAACCTACCGCAGCGTCTTCACCATCCATTTTCCCGACGAGGAACGGCCCGACGCGCGACCGGCCAAGACGAGTCCGGTATATGACAAGCTTGATCGCCTGGGTGCCGTATGGGGACAGCGTTATGGATGGGAGCGCGCCAATTGGTTTGCGCCGCAGGGCACGCCACGCCAGGACGAGTGGAGCTTCCGCCGCACCAACTATTTTGCGCACGTGGGAAACGAATGCCGCCTAATGCGCGAACGCGTCGGCGTCATTGATCTCACGCCGTTCACCAAGCACGAGGTGAGCGGTCGCGGCGCCGAAGCATGGCTCGAAGGTCTGGTTGCGAACAAAGTGCCCACCAAGACCGGCCGCATTGCGCTGTGTCACGCGCTCACGCGGCGTGGCGGCATCCGCAGCGAGTTCACGATTACCAAGCTTGCCGATGAGCACTACTACGTCGTCAGCGCCGGAGCCGCCGAGCGCTACGATAGCGATTACCTGCGGCGCTGCCTGCCGCGCGACGCGAGCGTGACGCTTACCAACATCACCACGAGCCGCGGCTGCTTCGTTCTCGCAGGCCCGCGCTCGCGCGAGGTCCTGGCGAAGCTCACCGATGTGCCGCTCGACAATGCGGCCTTTCCGTGGCTCACCGGACGCATCGCCGAAGTGGGCCTCGCTCCGGAGGTTTACGCGCTGCGCGTGAACTTCGTCGGTGCGCTCGGCTGGGAGCTGCATTTTCCGATTGAATACGCTCACCATGTTTTTGATGCGGTGTTCGCCGCAGGCAAGGAATTCGGCATCGGCATGGTCGGTATGCGCGCCATGGAATCCCTGCGCATGGAGAAGTCCTATCGGATGTGGGGCACGGATCTCACCCGCGACTACACGCCCTTCGAGGCAGGACTTGATCGTTTCGTACGCATGAATAAGGGCTCTTTCATCGGGCGCGAGGCACTCGAGCGGCAGCTTGCGGCCGGCGTGCCGCATCGCTTCGCGACCCTCGAGGTGCACGACGTTAAAGATGCAGATCCTTTGGGCAATGAGCCGCTCTTTGACAGGCAGGGCGCCATTGTCGGTCGCGCAACCTCGGGCTACTACGGGCACGTGCTGCAAAAGAGTCTCGCGATCGGCTATCTGAAGAGCGACTTCGCCGCGCCCGGAACAGAACTCGGCATTGAGATTCTGGGCGAGCGCAAGCGCGCGACTGTGCTCGTCGACTCCCCGTATGATACGGATAATCAAGCACTTAGGGCATAAACCTACAGTAGAATAGCATTCGTATGCAGCTCTTTTCCGCACTTGCGCTTATCAAAGAAGGACTCTCTGGCCAGCGCGGCTGGCAAGCGCAGTGGCGCAGCCCCGAGCCGAAGTCCAGCTACGACGCCGTGATCATCGGCGGCGGCGGTCATGGGCTTGGCACCGCCTATTATCTGGCGAGCGAGCATCGCCTCACGCGTGTTGCCGTGCTCGAAAAGGGCTGGATCGGTGGCGGCAATACCGGCCGCAACACCACGATCATTCGCTCCAACTATCTGTTTGATGAGAGCGCGGCGCTCTACGATCACGCGCTCAAGTTGTGGGAGGATCTTGCCCGATCCCTGAACTACAACGTCATGTTCTCGCCGCGCGGCGTCATGATGCTGGCGCACAGCGTGCACGATGAACAGATCATCAAGCGCCATGTGCATGCCAACCGCTGCAACGGCGTCGACAATGAGTGGCTCACTCCCCAAGAGGCGAAGGTGTTCTGTCCGGCGCTCAACATTGAACCTAATATTCGCTACCCGGTGCTCGGCGCCGCGCTGCAGCGCCGCGGCGGCACTGCCCGGCACGATGCGGTCGCCTGGGGCTATGCCCGCGCTGCCGATTCATTGGGTGTGGACATCATCGAGAACTGCGAAGTCAAGGGCATCAATCGTGGCGCAGACGGCTCGGTGGAGTCGCTCCAGACCAATCGCGGCCTGATTCGCACGCCTAAGATCGGCGTCTGCGCCGCGGGCAACACCAGCGTCATCATGAATAAGGTTGGTGTGCGCCTGCCGCTCGAGAGCTTTCCGCTGCAGGCGCTGGTGTCGGAGCCTTTAAAGCCCATCCTTCCCTGCGTCGTGATGTCGAACGGCATCCACGCCTACGTCAGTCAATCGGACAAGGGCGAGCTCGTCATTGGCGCGGGGACCGACGCTTACACCTCTTATACGCAGCGCGGCGCGCTGCATGTCAATACGCATACCCTGGAGGCGATCTGCGAACTATTCCCCGCCTTTCGCCGCCTGCAGATGCTGCGCAATTGGGGCGGCATTGTCGATGTCACGCCGGACCGTTCGCCCATCATTGCCAAAACGGGAATCCCGGGGCTGTATGTCAATTGCGGCTGGGGAACCGGAGGCTTCAAGGCGACGCCGGGCTCGGCGCATGTCTTTGCCTGGACCATTGCCAAGGACGAGCCGCATCCGATCAACGCGCCGTTCACCATTGAGCGCTTCCGCGACGGCCACCTCATCGATGAGGCGGCGGCAGCGGCAGTCGCCCACTAGAGCTGCGCATGCTCCTCATCGCGTGTCCTTATTGCGGCGAGCGCCCCGAGCTTGAGTTCGTCTATGGCGGCGAGGCGCATATTGCCCGCCCGGCGGCGGAGGCGGATCTGACTGCCGGGCAGTGGGCTGCGTTTCTTTACGCGCGCACCAACGACCGCGGCGTGCATGCGGAGCGCTGGCGCCACACGCACGGCTGCGGCCGCTTCTTCAATGCACTGCGCGACACCACGACCGATCAATTCATCGCCATCTACAAGGCGGGTGAAGCGCGGCCGCCGGCCGTAGCAGCGCCAGAGAAGCCATGAGCACGTTCCGCACGAACTCCGGCGGCCTCATCGACCGCGCGCAGCGCCTTAAGTTTACCTTCGACGGCAAGGTCTTCCACGGGTTTGCGGGCGACACGCTCGCCTCCGCCCTACTCGCAAACGGCGTGCATCTCACTGGGCGCTCCTTCAAGTATCACCGCCCGCGCGGCATTCTCACGGCGGGTTCCGCGGAGCCGAATGCGCTGGTCGCCGTGTGGCGTGACGCTGCGCGCTACACGCCGAATCTGCGCGCAACGCAGGTTGAGCTCTACGAGGGCCTGCAGGCTGAAAGCCAGAACCGCTGGCCGAGCCTCGCCTGCGATGTCGGCGCCTTCAATGGCCTCATCGCGCCCTTCATTCCGGCAGGCTTCTACTACAAGACCTTCATGTGGCCGCGCCGCTTTTGGAAGAGCGTCTACGAACCGTTGATCCGCGCGCGCGCAGGCCTGGGGCGAGCACCCACCGGAGCTGATCCGGATCGCTATGCGAGCCGCTATGCGCACTGCGATGTGCTCGTGGCCGGTGCCGGACCCGCGGGGCTCTCCGCCGCACGCGCGGCCGCCGACGGCGGAGCGCGGGTCATCCTCTGCGATGAGCAGCCACAGTTCGGCGGATCGCTCCTGACCGACGCTGACGCGGTCATTGGCGGCCGCCCCGCCGGAGTGTGGCTGCGCGAAACTCTCGCGGCACTTGTACAAAACACGCGTGTGATCCTGCTGCCGAGGAGCACCGCGTTCGGGTATTTTCCGCACAATCTCATCGGTGTGAACGAGAAGCTCACCGATCATCTCGCCGCAACGCCGCCGCATATGCCGCGCGAGCGGCTCTGGCAGATCCGCGCGCGCGAAGTGGTGCTCGCGACCGGGGCTCTTGAACGGCCGCTCGTTTTTCCGGGCAATGATCGACCGGGCATCATGCTTGCGGGCGCCGCGCGCACCTATCTGCGCCGCTACGGCGTGCGCTGCGGGTCGCGCGCAGTCATCGTGGCCGGCTGCGATGCGGCCTATCAGGCGGCCCTCGACCTGCACGCGGCGGGAGTGAGGATCGCGGCGATCGCGGATCCCCGCTTGAACTGCGATGGCCCCTGGCGTGAGGCCGCGCGCCACGCGGGGCTGCCGTTGCAGGAGCCCATGACGGTATTGGGCACGCGCGGACGGCTGCGCGTCAGCGCGGTGCATCTGGGTCGTATCGATGGGCACGGAGCGGTGTCGTCCGGGCCCACCGTGTCCTGCGATCTCGTCCTCATGTCGGGTGGCCATACGCCCTGCGTGCACCTCTTCTCACAGTCACGCGGCAAACTTCGCTGGGATGAGGCGCTGCAGGCTTTCATCCCCGGCGCCGCGGCTGAACGCGAACGCTCGGCCGGCGCCTGCCGCGGCGTCTACGCACTTGCCGCGGTCATTGAAGATGGCGAGGGCGCCGGCCGTGCCGCGGCTCAAACGCTGCGCACCGCCCCCGCCGCCAATCACACTATAGCTGCAGCGGACGGCATGCTCGGTGCTTTGCCCGGGCGCAAGCAACCCTCCGGGCAGAAGGCCTTCGTCGACTGGCAGAACGATGTGACGAGCGCCGACCTTGCGCTCGCCACTCGCGAAGGGTTCCGCTCCATCGAGCACGTCAAGCGCTACACCACCACCGGCATGGCGACCGATCAGGGCAAGAGTTCCAATCTGAATGCGCTTGCGATCGTCGCCGCGAGCTTGGGCAGGCCCATTCCCGAAGTTGGCGTCACGACTTTTCGCATGCCCTACACGCCGGTCAGCTTCGGCAGCATGGCGAGCCGCGCGCGCGGTGATCTCTTTGACCCGGTGCGCAAGACGCCGATGCATGACTGGGCGCAGGAACACGGCGCCGTGTTTGAGAACGTTGCACTGTGGAAGCGCGCGCGCTATTTCCCGCGCGCGGGCGAGGACATGCACCGCGCCGTCGCGCGTGAATGCGTGGCCGTGCGCAGCCACTGCGGCATATTCGACGCCTCGACGCTCGGCAAGATCGAAGTGGTGGGTCCGGATGCGGTGACGTTCATGAACCGCATGTACGTCAACAGCTGGACCAAACTTGCCGTCGGTCGAACGCGCTACGGCGTGCTCCTGCGCGAGGACGGATTCATCCTCGACGACGGGGTCGTGGCACGCACGGCCGAGGATCGATTCCATGTGACGACGACAACCGGTGGCGCTGCGCGGGTGCTTGCGCTCATGGAAGACTATCTGCAGACGGAGTGGTCGGATCTGTCCGTATGGCTCACGTCGACGACCGAGCAATGGGCCGTCATCGCGGTGCAAGGCCCCGCAGCACGCGAGGTCCTCAAGCCTCTGGTTGAGGACGTCAGTCTTGAGCCCGATGCCTTACCGCACATGGGGGTGGCGCGCGGCCGGATCTGCGGCGTGCCCCTGCTCTTGTTTCGAGTCAGCTTCAGCGGCGAGCTCGGCTTTGAGGTCAATGTGCCGGCGGACTTCGGGCGCGCCGTGTGGGATACCATCTTCGCGGCCGGCCAGAGGCACGGTATGACCGCCTACGGCACGGAAACCATGCACGTCCTGCGGGCCGAGAAGGGATACATCATCGTCGGCCAGGACACGGACGGCACGGTAACGCCGGATGATGTGGGATTGGCGTGGGCCATTGGCCAGACGAAGGCGGATTTCGTGGGCAAGCGCTCTCTTGAGCGGCCGGCGATGCGCGCGCCGCAGCGCAAGCAGCTGGTCGGCCTCCTGTGCGCTGACGGGAATACTGTGCTCGAGGAAGGCGCGCAGGTGGTGGAAACGCCCGGCCAGAACGCGCCCATGCAGCTCATCGGCCATGTCTCCTCCTCCTATCTCAGCGCCGTGCTCGGACACTCCATCGCGCTCGCCCTGGTTGCCGGCGGACGCGCGCGCGTCGGCCAAACTCTCTATGTGCCGATGCCCGCGGGAGATGTGCCCGTGCAAGTGGTGTCGCCTGTGTTTTACGACCGCGAAGGGGCGCGCTTGAATGGCTGAGCATGCTGCCGTGCGACGCACCCCTGAAATCCCTGCGACCGCAGGCCT
>Ga0209006_10002931_pt1 | contig 15528 bp, 9 predicted proteins | sample JacPin_JW_Ref_O2_FD_188567 | JGI IMG/M metagenome (GOLD analysis project Ga0209006, IMG submission 188567) | Forest soil microbial communities from Algoma, Ontario, Canada - Jack Pine, Ontario site 1_JW_Ref_O2 (SPAdes) (version 2) | ecosystem: Environmental > Terrestrial > Soil > Boreal... | reverse complement strand
CGGCGCGGTGCTGCTCAACTATATTGGCAGCGCCTACGAACATGCCGGCGAGTTGCTGAACTTTGGAGCTTTCCTCGCCTTCATGGGAGTGAACTTCGCATGCTTCTGGCAATTTTCCGTCATCGCGAAGAAGGCGGGAGCAGAAAGACATCTTCTGCGCGATGCCATACTGCCGCTGGCCGGGTTCGCTTTCTGCTTGCTGATCTGGTGGAACCTGAACAGCTTGGCCAAGACGGTAGGCGGAATCTGGTTCGCCGTGGGTCTGATCTATGTGGGGTCCAAGACCAACTGGTTCCGGTCCGCGCCGGTGATGATTGATTTCAGCGACAACTAGAAACTATTGTTGATTGCTGATTTTTAATTGCCGACTGAAATCAAAACCGGAATCGACCATTCAGGCCGATCTGGCTTTTCAATCAATAATCAGCAATTGCCCTTGAGGTGCGCCATGCTCGGCTCCACAAACATCGTTGCCTTTGTTCCCACCAAAGATTCCGAGAAGTCGCGGGCTTTTTACGAAGGCGTGTTGGGACTTCGTTTCGTCAAGGATGACGGCTTCGCGATGGTGCTCGACGCGAATGGAATCATGATCCGCGTGGCTAAGGTTCCGCAGTTTACGCCCGCACAGTTCACTATTCTGGGATGGCAGGTGAAGGGCATCGAGAAGGTCGCGCAGGAACTACAGAAAAAAGGCGTGCACTTCGAAATCTTCGGCTTCTTCAAGCAGGACGAACTCGGAATCTGGACCGCGCCCACCGGAGACAAAGTGGCGTGGTTCAAGGATCCCGACGGAAATATTCTCTCAGTTTCCGAGCACGTGTAGAGTGTGGCATGTGTGGCGCGGGCACTCCTGCCCGCGAAATCTAACCACGAGCATTCTGACTTGCTTCTAGAAACATCGGATTCTCGACACAGGCTGAGTCTAGCCCGAAGTTTTCGGGAAAGCCCGCCCCACACATTCCTTTTCTACTCCACGTTCCACCCACTGACTTCGACCACCGGCTTGGCCGCGCCTAACTCGCTGGCGCGGTAGGTTGCGGTGATCTCACGCTTCTCGCCGGGCAAGAGCGAAATGTAATTGTCTTCCCAGACCACGGGCAGAATCTCCTCACCCTTCGCGCCTTTTTCCACTTTCAGCCGCACAAAGAACGCCAGGCTCTTGCTGGGGTTCTCAACCATCACGTGTGTGATTTCCTCTTCGCCCTTGCGCTCGGTTCTGTCGCCGACTCTCAGCTTCACTTTCGAAAGCTGCGACAACGCGGTGTAATCCGCGAAGGATTCAGTGGGCGTCACATACCAGTTCGATTTCTTCCAATCCAGCGTTTCAACCTTGGTCGAAAGCCAGTAGAAATTCGAACCCACCACTTTTCCCGCGGCATCCTGAAGCCGCAGCACTACGAAATACGTCGGGCTCAGGCCCTGAACGTCCGGCAACGCGAAAATCTTTTTCGTGCTGTCGGCGGGCGCGTCGAGCGAGTCCACGTGCGAGAACTTCTCGGTCATGTCGAGGTTGTAGATCTTGGTCGTCAGCTTCAACCCCTTGACGTCTTCATACTGGCTGCTGACCAGCCAGATTGCGTGATCGTCATAACCATAGACGGGATGCAACGCTTCCAGCGCGCGCTTGGCGCCGAAGTAGCCTCCACCGGGTCGCAGATAGTAATCGTATAGGTGCCAGATCATCGAAGGCCAGGCATTGTTCAGCATCCACTGAATCACGCCGGTCGATTCGTATTTATTGCGGCTGTACGCCTCATACATTGCGCGCACGCCTTCATAGGTCTGCATCTGAGACTTCACAGCGAAATCTTCCACGCTGTTCGATTTACCGTAGCGGTTGGCGAGCGCGTCACTGAAGACTTGAATCGTTTTGAACTCACCGCCACCGGCGTGGTAATTCCATACGTCGTCGATCGGCCACAGATGATCCTTGCCCACCATCGCCTCAATGCTTTCGATCGGGGGAACAGCCGGTCCCATGCTGGTTTCGCTGTCAAAACCATAACCTCCGCCACAGCCTCCCGCATTGCACAACTTCCGCCCCGGCTGCCCCTTGGGCGTGTCCACTTCCCAGTAACTCGGGGCAATGTATTCATACGGCCCGCTCATCTTCATGCCGCTTGCTCCGGTCACGCTGGTTTCTTTGCCCGTAGCCGATGAAACCGCCGGATTCGGCCACAGCAACTGCTTCTCAATGTCGAGATACATCTGCTCCACATCCGGGGGCGGAGGATTGTCGCTGCCGTTCAGCCACATCACCAGACTGGGATGGCTGCGCAGGCGGTAAATCTGGTCGCGCAGAGATTGTTTGGCGATTTCAAAGTCGGCAGGCTTCCAGCGCGGCCAGCGTTCCCAGAAATCGCAGCAGCACCATCCCGCCATCACCAGAAGCCCCTTGCGATCGGCAAGGTCGAAAAACTCGTGCGTTTCGAGCTTGCCTTCGAGGCGGATGGTGTTCAGCCCCATGTCGCTGACGTAGCGGAACTCATCTTCGAGGCGCTGCGAGTTTTCGCGGAGCATCATTTCGGTGGTCCAACCACCGCCGCGAATCAGGATATTCTTTCCGTTGATGTGAAAGGCGCGGCCGCCGACCGAGTTGACGTCGGAAGTGATTTCGCGAATGCCGAAGCGGCTTTCGGAACGGTCGCTGACTTCCCCATTCACCACAAACTCAACTGCCAGGGAATACAGATTGGGCTTGCCCATCTGCGTCGGCCACCACAGCCGCGGATTCGAAATCGCGAGCTGCGGGAAATTCTCCGGAGCGAACGTCACATCCTTGGCTTCGTGCGGCGCGAGTTCCACTTCCTGCTCGAAGCTGATGCTCTCGATCTGGCCTTTGAGCTTGCCCTTCACCGTTTGGCCCGTGCCGTTTTTCACCTGCGCGGTAAACGTGAGTCGCGCGTGATCGCTGGCCGGCAGGTTCAGCTTCGATACCACCGTGGGATAACGCAGGGCCACCGGGCCGCTGGTGGTGAGGTAAACCTCGCGCCACAAGCCCATGTTCTTGTCGGGCGGCGTGGGGTTCCAATCGACAAACGTGATGGCGAGGTCATTCTCGGTAGGAGCCCACACCTGCACCGCCAGCGTGTTGTCGCCTCCGGGATTCACCGCGTCAGTCACGTTGAGTTCATACGTGCGCCACGCACCGGCCACGTCATTGGAATTGGCGATCTGCTTGCCGTTGAGCCAGATGGCGGCGCGGTAATTGATGCCCTTAAAATTCAGCCAGACCGTCTTGCCCTTGTAGGAGGCAGGCGCTGCGAACTGTTTGCGGTACCACCAGGAAACCGCATAGGGACTGTCGGTCTGCATGGGAATATTCGCGAAGTTGCCGCCGATGGGATACGTCACGCCGGCGAACTGCCGCAAATTCGTGCCAAAGAACGGATCAGGCAGAGCATGGCTTTTCACCAGGGCAGCAACTACGGTGGTGGGCACTGTCACTTCCTGCCAGGCGGTCGCCGCGAACTGCGGCGTGGAGATGACTTCTCCTTTGGCTTCGACCTTCGACGAAGATTGCAGCGCCCAACCCTCGCGCAGGGCCAGTTTCGCGGCGTCTTGAGGGCTGGCCTTTTGCGCTGTTGTCTCCTGGGAGATAAGGGGCCGAATCAGAATGGTTTGAATCAGAAATGAAGCTAGAAGGAATTGGGCGAGAACAGAAACTGCCAGTGCCAGCCGCTTGCCTGAGTTCATGATGCTCCCTTGCATTCTTCGTCGCGATCGTCGAACACGGATTGTCCGAACAGGAATCGTCCGCCGCTGACGTTGCTTCGTAAACGGATTTTTGCGGGGCCAGCCGCAAACTGCCCCGCACATGGATAACACTTCTATTAATTCGTTTCAATAGCGATGTTTTGTAGGTCGTCGAGGCCGCGCCGAGTTCGGGAAGGGCGCACATCTCGTCCGGACGAACCCCCATTGCCCAGTGACCCCCGCGCTCCAGTTCCACTTCGTCTGGTTTATAATAAGCAATTCGGCACTAACCTCTGGAGTGACAAGAACATGATTCGATTTCTGCAAACCCCTGGCCCGATCAAGAAGATAGTTCTCGGCGGGATGCTGATCGTGATCTGCATCGCGATGTTGGTCTATCTGATTCCCAGCGGCAACGGGACCTCGGGAAATTCCAGTGTTCAGACAGTCGCCACGGTGGAGGGCAGCGACATCACCGCTACCGAAGTGCGGAACACGGCGCGGCAAATGGCGCAGCAGCAGGCCGCTCGCTATGGCGCCCAGGCCTCCATGATCATGCCATTTCTTATGCAGCAGGCGACCCAGCAGGCAGCCGATCAGCTGATATCAAAACAGATTCTGCTTGGCCAGGCCCAGCATCTGGGACTGCGAGTCACGCCCAAAGAAATTCAGGATGAGCTGCAGCACGGTCGTTATGCGGCAACTTTTTTTCCGGGCGGCAACTTCATCGGCGAGTCGGAATATAACGAAATGCTCACGCGTGCCGATCTAACGCCTGCGCTGTTCGAAGACTCGGTGGGTAACGACATCCTCATCGGCAAGTTGCAGGCCCTGATCGCCGGCGGAGCCTCGGTGAGCGATTCCGAAGTCCGCAAGGAATTTGCCAAGCAGAGCACCAAAGTAAAGTTTGACTATGCCGTATTGAAGCAAGATGACCTGCGCAAGGGACTTCATCCCACGGACGCGGAACTGCAAGCCTACTACGAGAGCCACAAGAAAACTTACGCCAACTCGGTCCCGGAGAAGCGCAAGATCAAGTATGCCGTCCTCGATCTCAATCAGGTGCGCGGCACGGTGCAGGTGAGCCGTGAAGATTTGCAGGCTTACTTCGATCAGCACCGTGACCAGTACCGCGTTCCCGAACAGATCAAAGTCAGCCACATCTGGATCAAATCTCCGCTTCCCGCTGCGGATGGCAAGGTCGACGAGAAGGCCGTTGCCGACGCTCAACACCGCGCCGAAGACCTGCTGAAGCAGCTCAAAGGCGGCGCCAAGTTTGAAGACGTCGCGAAGAAATCTTCCGAAGACCCGGGCAGCGCCAACGTGGGTGGTTCTCTGGGTTGGATCGGAAAAGGCCAGACCACGCCGGAGTTTGAAAAGGCGGCATACGCTCTTTCCAAGGGCCAGACCAGCGATGTGGTGAAGAGCAGCGACGGTTTTCACATCATCCGGTTGGACGACAAGCACGAAGCTCGTCTGAAGACGGTCGACGAAGTAAAAGATCAGATCGAGCCGATCCTGAAGCAGCAGAAGGCTGCGCAGGCTGCGCAGAAAGAAGCCGACGCGCTGTTGACGCAAGCCAAGGCTGTTGGATTGGACGCCGCGGCCGCGACGGAAAAAATTCCGGTGATCAACTCAGACTTCTTCGCCCGCAAGGATATCCTGCCAGGCTTGGGACAGGCGGCGCAGTTTATGGATGCGGTCTTCACCGCGGCGGACAAATCTCCGCCGGAGATGGCGCCCACATCGCAGGGGTTCGCGGTATTTCAGTTGCTCGGCATTAAGCCGCCGGAAACGCCGACCTTTGAAGAGATTCGCAGCCGCGTGGAAACCGAATTCAAGAATGATCGTTCGAGCGCTCTGCTCTCTCAGAAGACCCAGGAACTTTCCGATCGGGCCAAGGCTGCACACGATTTGAAGCGCGCCGCAAAAGAGCTGGGCGCAGAAGTCAAGACCAGCGACTTCGTGCTGCCGGATGGCCAGGTGCCCGATGTGGGCTCAATGAGCGGCCAGGCCGCGGTTGCCTTCAACATGAAGCCCGGTGAAATCAGCGGGCCGATCAATAGCTCGAACAACGGCGTGGTGCTGGAGTTACTCGAGGTTCAGACCCCGCCCGACGCCGATTACGCCGCCAAGCGCGATGAAATTCGCGATTCCCTGTTGCAGTACAAACAGCAGCAGCTGTTTGCGATTTACGTTACCAACTTGAAAGACGAGATGAAGAAATCGGGCAAGATCAAAATCAATGAGGAATTGATAAGGACCTTGGCCAAAGGCAACAGCGAAGAAGGAATGTAGTCGAGACCGGTCTGCCGAAAGACTCACGCACCTGTAGAAATTGCCGCATTTAACAACCCAAGCGCCTCGCCGCGCGAGGGTTGACAACGACTTCGAAAGATTCACGCCTGCATGTCCTTTCCGCGCGCCTCAGGCATCCTGCTGCATCCCACGTCGTTGCCTTCGCGCGGCGGCATTGGTGACTTCGGCCCGGCCGCGTACCGCTTTGCCGACTTCCTCGCTTCGGCTAGCCAGGGCTTCTGGCAGGTTCTGCCTCTCGGTCCACTCGGCTACGGCAACTCTCCGTATTCGTCGACTTCGGCATTCGCCGGGAACCCTCTATTAATCAGCCTGGAACGCCTCGCACAACATGGTTGGATCGACTCCGCAAAGCTGGGTTCCCTGGCAGCGGAATCGGGCGCGGTCGAGTATGACCAGGTCTTCGCCAGCAAAATGCCCCTGCTGTTCGAGGCTGCGAAGAATTTCACCGCCTCGGCCGCAGGGCGGGTCCGCGAACGCTTCAATCAGTTCCGTGCCGAGAACTCCTGGTGGCTCGACGATTTTGTTCTCTTCGACGCGCTCCGTGAGCGGTACGAACTGGAAAGCTGGAATCGCTGGCCGCGCGAGCTGGCGCACCGCGAACCTGCAGCTCTTGAAAAAGTCCGCAAGGAATTTGCCGTCGAGCTCGAAATTCGTACCGCACTGCAATTTGCGTTTTACGAACAGTGGCAGGCCCTGCGGCTCTATTGTTCGGAGCGCGCGATCCGTATTGCCGGCGATGTTGCCATCTTCATGAACTACGACAGTGCCGACGTCTGGACGAATCCCAATATTTTTCGCCTGGATGAAAATCTCGAATCAGAGGCCGTCGCCGGCGTCCCCCCAGATTTTTTCAGCAAGACCGGGCAGCGCTGGGGCAATCCTCTTTACCGCTGGGACGCGATGAAGGCCACTGGCTATGCCTGGTGGATCCAGCGTCTGCGCTGGGCGACGCGAAATTGCGATTACGTGCGGCTCGATCATTTCCGCGGCTTCGACCAGTTCTGGGAAATTCCGGCAGCCGATCCCACCGCCGTCAACGGCCGCTGGGTGGATGGCCCGCGTGACGACTTGTTCCAGAAACTTCGCGAGGCGCTCGGTGGCCTGCCGTTTTTCGCGGAAGATCTCGGTTACATCACTCCCGAAGTTCACGCCCTGCGCGAACGATTGCAGATCCCCGGTATGGCCGTGCTGCAATTCGGATTCGGCGATGAAGGCGCGCACATCTACCTGCCGCACCGCGCCGCCGCCAAAGTCATTTACACCGGCACGCATGATAACGACACCGTGGTCGGCTGGTGGAATTCCGGCGCCTCCGAAGACGACCGCCGCCACGCGCTGGCTTACGTTGGCCGCTCAGAGGACGGCATCCACTGGGCGTTCATCCGCGCCGCGCAAGGCTCGCCAGCGAACCTGAGTATTGTCCCGCTGCAGGATGTTTTGGGCCTCGGCAGCGAAGCCCGCATGAACACGCCGAGCCTGCATGGTGGCAACTGGAAGTGGCGCTGCCCTCTCGCACTGCCCGCCGAACTGGCAACCGAGCTGGCCACTCTCGCGAAAGTTACCGACCGAGTGCCGCAGCCGTTTCCGGCGCGTCCGGACGAAGATTTCGCCGCCTAGGTCCGCTGAATAGGTCCGCTGAATCGGCGCGCTCAATAGGTCCGCTAAATCGGAAGTTACCTTGAGCGGCGGTTCTGGTGTGGGGCACGTCAATCCATTTGCGAATCGGCTAATATTCTCGAACCACTTTTCTCATTTCCTCACATCGTGTATAGAACTTACAGGAGCTTTTTTCGTGGGCGAATCCATCATCGAGGCGGTTGCGATCGAGAAGTCCTATCCCCAGGCGGATGGCACGCGCATCCAGGTGGTTGGCCATACCGACCTCAGCATCGAGCCGGGAAAAATCGTGGCCTTGCTCGGCCCCTCGGGCTGCGGCAAGTCCACACTCCTGCGCATTCTTACCGGCCTCGCGCAACCATCGGCGGGAGGACTTTTCTGGCATGGCAAGCCTCTGGGCGATGAACTCCCCAACGTCGCCATCGTCTTCCAGAGTTTCGCGCTCTTCCCCTGGCTCACCGTGCTCGAGAACGTGGAAGCTCCGCTCGAAGCCCGCGGCGTGCCCGCGGTGGAGCGCCGCAAGCGTGCTCTACGCACGCTCGACACCGTCGGCCTCGACGGCTTCGAGACCGCTTATCCCAAAGAGCTTTCCGGCGGCATGAAGCAGCGCGTCGGTTTCGCCCGTGCCCTGGTGGTGGAGCCGGAAGTGCTCTTCATGGACGAGCCCTTTTCCGCGCTCGATGTTCTCACCGCTGAAAATCTTCGCGGCGAACTTCTGGAACTCTGGCTCAACAAGAAAATGCCCACCAGCGCCATCTTCATTGTCACGCATAACATTGAAGAGGCCGTCATTCTCGCCGACCGCATCCTGGTGCTCGGCCGCAATCCGGCGCGCATCCGTTCCGACTTCAACGTTCGTCTCAAACAACCTCGCGACCGCAAGTCGGCCCGTTTCGTCGAGCTCGTCGACTACATCTACAAAGTCATGACCGAGCCCGACGTCGAGCACACTCCGCCCGACGCGGAAACCACCGCCGAAATTGTCGTCCCGCCCCACGGCTTCAAGAAACAGGGCGCCCCCATCCGCACCACCAAATATCAGATGCTTCCACATGCCCGCGTCGGCGGCATTGCCGGTCTCGTCGAACTTCTCCGCGATCGCGGCGGCCGTGAAGACCTGTTTCGCCTCGCCGAAGAACTAGTAATGGACGTAGAAGACCTGCTCCCGATTCTCGAAGCCTGCGTGCTGTTAGGTTTCGCCTGGCTGAAAGAAGGCGACGTCCAGCTCTCGAAAGCGGGTGAAGCTTTTGCCGATGCCGACATTCAGACTCGCAAAGTCCTGTTCCGCCAGGCCGCGCTCGAACATGTGACCATCCTCAAGCAGATCGACAGCATCCTGAAACGCAAAAGCGACCACGCCATGGCCGACGAATTCTTCAACGACATACTCGACGAACACTTTGCTGAAGATGAAGTGAAGCGCCAGTTTGAAACCGCAACCAATTGGGGCCGCTACGCCGAAATATTCGATTACGACCGTGAGAACGGACGCCTGACGCAAACTGAGCCAACGCCGCCTGAACTGCCGTCTGCCATTCCCGCGGTCGACAGCGGCAACCCGACCCCTGCGACGAAATCCTGAGCGAGAATTCCAGGGACTGGACGACGATGGGACTGGAAGACGATCGGAAAACTAGCCATGAAAAAGTCGCCCAGCCTGCGCGGATTCTTACTCTATAACCTCTGGGCGCAGCTCCCTCGTCTGCAGGTTTCCTATCTCCCCGATCTGGTAATGTTCGCCGCTGGCATCGCGCTTTTTTATGGCGTGGTCACTGTTGGTCGCGACTGGTTCAGCCCCTTCACTCCAGAAGTGGAAATCTCCCGCAGCCTGCTCGCGCTGCCGGCCTACGCCGGCTATTCGTTGCTGCGCATCACAATCGCCTACGTGCTTAGCCTCCTCTTCGCACTGACCTACGGCTACATCGCTGCCCGCAACGCGCGCGCCGAGCGCTTTATGGTTCCTCTACTCGACGTGCTCCAGTCCATCCCAGTCCTCAGTTTTCTACCTCCCGTGATGCTCGCCATGGTCGCGCTTTTCCCTACTCGCCAGCTCGGCGTGGAGATGGGCGCCATTCTCTTAATCTTCACCGGGCAAGTGTGGAACATGGCCTTCAGCTTCTACGCTTCGCTCAAAAGCATTCCCAACGAGATGCGCGAGGCCGCGAAAATTTACGGTTTCAGTTGGTGGCAGCGCTTCATCGAGATGGAGTTGCCCTTCTCCGCCATCGGCCTGGTCTGGAACTCGATGATGTCGGTGGCCGGAGGATGGTTCGCCCTGATGGTGTGCGAAATGTTCGTGCTCGGTCCGCGCGATTTTCGCCTGCCCGGCCTCGGCTCCTACCTGCAAACCGCGGCCAGCGCCGGCGACACGCGCTCTATGCTTTGGGGAGTGGCTACCATGGTCGCAGTGATCGTGCTGCTCGACCAGTTCATCTGGCGTCCAGTCATCGCCTGGGCGGAAAAATTCAAAATCGAGCAGGTAGAAAGCGCTGACGCTCCACGCTCCTGGGTGCTCACCCTGATTCAGCATTCGCGCAGCCTGGCAGCAATCCGCAAGAGAACGCTGACCCCGGTGAGTGAAAAGTTGATGCTTCGCTTCGCCCGCCCGCACGCCGAGCATGAAGACAAAACTCCAAGGCCATGGACAGGATGGCTCCTGCGAGCCCTGGCGCTCGCATTCCTCATTGCGATCGGTTATGGCGTGATTCGCGTTGTGATGATTCTCACCGGTCTGCAAAAAGCCGAGTTGCAGGAGGCCAGCATCGGTCTGGGCGCGACTTTTCTGCGTGTGAATCTCGCTCTGCTGCTGGGCGCGCTGTGGACAATCCCCGCTGGCGTAGCCATCGGCCTCAATCCGCGCCTCGCCCGCATTGCGCAACCGCTCGCACAGATCGCCGCTTCCATCCCCGCGACAGCACTGCTGCCGGTCATTTTGCTACTGCTGATTCGCCTCGGAGGGGGACTTGGCATCGCTTCCATCGTAGTGCTGCTGCTCGGGACGCAATGGTACGTGCTGTTCAACGTGATCGCCGGAGCCATGGCACTCCCGACGGACCTCAAGGAATGCTGCTCCGTCTTTCGTATGAAAGGAATCGAGCGCTGGAAAAAACTGATCCTGCCGGGAATTTTTCCCTACCTCATCACCGGCATGGTCACTGCCTCCGGCGGCGCATGGAACGCCAGCATCGTCGCTGAATACTTCCACTTCAAAGGCCACATCTACACCACCACCGGCCTCGGCGCCACCATCCAGCAGGCCACCGATAGCGGCAACTTCGATCTCCTGCTCGCCGCCACCATCATGATGGCCGCCACCGTGGTCACCGTGAATCGCCTGCTCTGGCGCAGACTCTACGGCTTGGCTGAAACCCGCTTCCGCCTAGAAACGTAGAAAATCTCCACCGAGTTGTCATCTTCGGGAAGCGAAAGCCTGACTTGAGCCTGCCGAAGGGGACCTCTGCAGTATGTATCCGCGGCCAACATCCAAACGCAAGCCAATCAGCCACGTTTCTTACCGCGCTTCTTTTGCGTATCGCTCGCCCCGCTCCGCGCCGCACGCCAGTCATTTACTTTTGCATTCAGCACGGGAAGATTCGTCACGTTCTCCAGTTGCCGTCTCCAGTCCAGTTCTTCCACGAATCCGCGAGCGTCGCGCCAGCCCGGCTGCACCTTGACGTAGAGTTCGAGAAAAACCTTGGTTTCCAGCATTCTCTCGATCCGCAGTCGCGCCGACGTCCCGATCTTCTTCAGCATCCCACCGCGCTTGCCGATCAGGATCCCTTTCTGTCCCTCGCGTTCGCAATAAATCGTGGCCGCGATCCGCGTCAGCCGCGCGCCTTCCTCGAAATTGTCCACGATCACGGTCGTGGCGTAGGGAATCTCTTCTTCCATCTCCACCAGAATTTGCTCGCGGATAATCTCCGCCGCCATGAAGCGTGCCGGCTGGTCGGTAATCTGGTCCTCCGGAAAATATGCGGGACCGGCGGGCAGCGCCGCAATCACCTTCTTCAACATCTCATCCAGACCGTTGCGCTTGAGCGCCGAAATCGGAAACACCTCCGCGAAGTCATACAGCTTGCGATACTCCTCAATCACCGGCAACAGTTTCGCCTTATCCCGCAGCAGATCGACTTTGTTCAGTACAAGAAAGGCGCGCGCTCCCGCTTGTTTCAACAGGTCCATTGCGTAACCATCGCGGGGATCAAACTTCCGCGTCACGTCCATCAGGACCAGTACCAGATCGCAGCCTTCCAGCGCCTCGCGCACCTCGACCATCATCTTTCGGCCGAGAGAGCTGTCTGGCTTGTGCACACCGGGCGTATCGATGAGCACCACTTGCCCGCCATCGCGCCCGTTTCGTTTGGGAATGTGAAGAATTCCCTGAATGCGGTTGCGCGTGGTCTGCGGCTTCGGCGAAATGATCGCCAGCTTCTCTCCCACCAGCGCATTCAGTAGCGTCGACTTGCCCGCATTGGGCCGTCCGAGAATACAAACAAAACCAGAGCGAAAGGGCATAAGATTCGGGCTTCGGCTATCGGGCTTCGGGCTTCGGGCTTCGGCTGTTCTAATTTGGGGTTAAGTAACTGCGGCATCTAGGTTTTCATTCCGGCCCGCAATCGAACGTGGCTCTGCCGAGCTCGAGAGCCAGGGCCCGAAGCCCGACTATATCAACTTCAGCTGCTGCGGCTGCACCGCGCTGATTCTCACTCGTTCCACTTTTCGGTCCGTGGATTCCACAACCTCGAAGCGCAGGCCATCTTCTTCCATCACTTCGCCGCTTTTGGGAATGCGCCCGGCCATTTCGCTCACCAGCCCCGCAACTGTCGCGGACTCTTTTCCTTCCGGCCGGATGCCAAACAGTTCGCCCAGCCGGTCAACATCCATCCCTCCGGAAACCACAAACGAGCGATCGCCTTCGCGGACAATTTCCGGCTTCTCGTGTTCGTCGCGAATTTCGCCAACAATTTCCTCGACCAGGTCTTCAATCGTAACCAGCCCCGCCACCCCGCCATATTCGTCCACCACGATAGCAAGCTGCATATTTTTCTTTTGCATCTCGCGCAGCAAGTCGCTGCCCAGCTTGCTTTCGGGCACGAAATAAACGTCCCGCCGCATCAGCGAATCCAGCCTGCGGACGTGCGCCTCAGTGTCAGGCACCTGCAGCACGTCCTGGGCATAGACGATTCCCTTGATGTTGTGGATGTTTCCTTCATACACCGGCACGCGGGAATAATGCTTTACCCGCAGCATGTCGATGAAGCGCTCCACGGTTGTGTCTCCCGGAACCGCGAACATCGCCGGACGCGGTTTCATCGCCTCGCGCACCGTCTTGCCGCTGAACTCCACCACTGACTGAATCAGGTCGCGGTCACCCTCTTGAATAATGCCTTCTTCGCGTCCCGCTTCAATCAGCGCGTCCACGGCTTCCGTCGCGCTCTCCGGCTGCTCGTTGGTATTTTGTCGTGTCAGTGCCGCCACCGACTGCAGGAATCCGAGCGCCACCGTCACCGGAAACACAAGGTAAATCAGCAGTCTTAACACCAACGTCCAGCGCATCAGCCACGCACCCTTGGTGCGCGAGAAAAACACAAACGGTAAAAACCGGTTGCACACGATCACGATTAGAATCAGGCTGATGGTCGCCTGCAGAATCTCCGTGATGCTCCACCGCTGATCGCTGAAAATGGTGAACCCCACCAGCAATGCGATCGCCGCCATCGTCATCTGCGTGAGCACCGCCATTGAGAGCGTCGCGCGAGTGCGGCTGACGCGCAGCCTGGGCTCCACTTTCTGTTCGAAAACGTCGATGTTGTCCTGAAACTCGCGGGAGAGAAACTTGCCAATCTCCTGGTATACCCGGTCCACGTAAGAGACCAGCGTGAGCAGTCCCAGCAACAGAAGCAGCGCGAGCACCACGCCGGGAGTCATGATTTCCTCCGTGCCTTGGCGCGTTGCGTGCTGGAACTCGCGCGTCTTGGCAGCCTCGTTTTCAAACCTGTGTCTGAACCTGTGTTTGAACCTGACGTGTTCCGCTCGATCAATCCAGCGGGCAACCGCAACGCCGTGCGCAACCGGCGCTCCCGCCGTTCCATTTGCCCATTATCGCGCTCATGGTCGAAGCCCGCCAGATGCAGAATTCCGTGCAGCGCCAGAATCTTCACTTCATCGGCGGCCGAATGTCCCCGCAGAGCCGCGCTCTGCTTCGCAACCTCGGCCGAAATCGCAATCTCGCCCGCCAAGCGCAATGCTCCGCGCGCCGTCATGGGGATGGTTCGCTGAGAATTTGCCGGAAACGACAAAACGTCCGTCTCTTTGTTCTTCCCCCGAAACTGACGATTCAGCGAGCGCACTTCAGCGCTGCTGGTCACAAGTAGATTAACCGTGCCCTTGAGCCCGGCGGCGCGCCGCGCGCAAAGCAGAAATCGTTCCAAGCCCGCCTTACTCAAACCTGTGACCGGTTTTTGCAAAATAACCAACTCGCTTGAGCGCCCTCCGCGGCTTTTCTCCGCTTTTTCCGCGTTTATGCCTCTGGGATTACCGCATCCGCAGCATTTCACGGGGTCAAAATAAACAGGAGGGCCTGCCCCGCGCCCTCCCTCCCCGACGTCCGCAAACACGTCCCGCACTCTATCCTCTTGCTTCGGCCGGCGCCGTCTTGCTCCCCGCCTCGTCTCGAACTAAAGCTGTCGGCTTCTCTTCCGCGTTCGCCACGTCCGCGCCCCGGCCCTCGCTGGCCTTTCCTTCGCTCAAGGACAGCACCTGCTGCACGGCGATGCGGTTCTTGTGCTCGTCATAGGCGCGGATAATGCGCTGCACCAGATGGTGCCGAACTACGTCAACCTCATCGAAATGTACAAAGGCCAGACCCTCCACGCGTTTCAGCACATCGGCCGCTTCCAGTAGCCCGCTGCGTCGAGCGTTGGGCAAGTCGATCTGCGTGATGTCGCCCGTGATCACCGCCTTCGAATTGAATCCCAGCCGCGTAACGAACATTTTCATCTGCTCGGAGGTCGTATTCTGCGCCTCATCCAGAATCACGAACGAATCGTTGAGTGTGCGACCGCGCATAAAAGCGATCGGCGCAATCTCAATCACGTTCTTCTCGAGATAGCGATCCACTTTCTCCGGATCCATCATGTCGTAGAGTGCGTCATACAGCGGACGCAGATACGGATCGATCTTGTCCTGCAGCGTGCCCGGCAAAAAACCTAACCGCTCGCCCGCTTCCACCGCGGGACGCGCCAGAATAATGCGATTCACCCGCTTGGCCAGTAGCGCCGAAATCGCCATCGCCACAGCCAGATAAGTCTTGCCCGTACCCGCTGGACCAATCCCGAAGACCATGTCGTGCTTCTCAATCGCTTCCAGATAGCGGCGCTGGTTAATGCTCTTGGGCTGTACTGTGCGGCGTCCAAAGGAACGCTGCCGGCCCGCGTCGGCCAGCCCGCGCAGGGTCGCAGTCGCGTCGGCGGTCAGCACCCGCAGCATGCTGTTCAGGTCACCATTGTTAAAGGCGTACCCGGAACGCTGCAGGCTTTCGTAGTCCGTAAAAACCTGTTCGGCGCGGGCCACGTCGCGCGCCGCGCCTTCCAGTTCAATCCCGTTCGACCGCAGGTTGATCGTAATGTTGAGCCCGTCTTCGAGCACCCGGACATTCTCGTCGCGCGTGCCAAACAACGTCTCGATGTTAGGACTAATCTCGATACTTTTCTTCATGCACTCTCTTTAGCGAATCGTGAGGGACAAAGATAAACCACGTAGGGACAGCCGCCTCGGCTGTTCCGCCGAGCGAAGCGAGGCGCTCCGCCACCACTCTTGCCCAAAAACACAAATGCCGCGGCCAAATTCACGGACAGCCAATTCGCAGTCAAAGCAGGATTTTGCTCAGAGACGGGA
>Ga0209006_10002930_pt1 | contig 15530 bp, 12 predicted proteins | sample JacPin_JW_Ref_O2_FD_188567 | JGI IMG/M metagenome (GOLD analysis project Ga0209006, IMG submission 188567) | Forest soil microbial communities from Algoma, Ontario, Canada - Jack Pine, Ontario site 1_JW_Ref_O2 (SPAdes) (version 2) | ecosystem: Environmental > Terrestrial > Soil > Boreal... | reverse complement strand
GTCACGTATGCCTGATCTCAAGGCTGGTTACCAGGCGAATGGCGTACCACTGCCGCAGGACCTGAAGCTTATCTCGGAAGATCAGGTCGCCACACCATCACTGAGGTTCAGATTCGAGGCTCCTTTCGTACGGCCTATTGTAAGACGAAACAAATTGCTCCCTTTGCGCGCGTCAAGCCAGGACCCGCTCTAAGCAAACTCTAGACTCGTCATTAGCTAGCACGCGAGCAGGTTTTCGCGGGCGGTAGTGGTCAAGTTTGAAATCCATCGGCTATTCCTGGCCGGGGATTGGGAGTTTGCATCGTGCCAAGTTTCTCGCTGCGCAATCCGTACATAATAATTGTCGGAGCGCTTGTGATCGTCATTCTGGGTGCAACTGCGTTTACGCGGATGCCCGTGGACGTCTTTCCCGACATTAAAATTCCAGCGGTGGTGGTGGCTACCTTCTACCAAGGCATGCCGCCGCTCGACATGGAAGACAACATAACCTTCCGCTACGAGCGATTTTTTACACTCGGCAGCAACATTGAGCATATCGAGTCGCGCTCGCTGTCGGGCGCGAGCGTCATCAAGGTGTTCTTTCAGCCAGGCACCAGTATCGAGTCCGCGGCTGCGCAGATGGGAACCTTGGCTATGGCCGATCTGGGAGTCATGCCTCCAGGTACGCTGCCGCCGCTGGTGCTGCAGTACGACGCATCTTCACTGCCGGTGGTTCTCGTTACGCTCGAGGGTAAGGGCTACGACGAGACTCAGCTCGAGGATCAAGCTCGTTACAATATTCGAAACCAGCTAGCCACGGTGGCGGGCGCGTCGGCGCCGATTCCATTTGGCGGAAAATTTCGCCAGGTGATGGCGTACGCAAATTCGCAAGCGCTGCAAGCGCGCGGGCTGTCGTTGATGGACGTCGTCCATGCGCTCGACAGTTCCAACCTCATCTTGCCCGCGGGCGACGTCAAGATCGGATCAAAGGACTACTACATCTATTCGAATAGCATGATCGACAAAGTGCCTGACATCGGCCAGATACCCGTGAAGATAGGACGTGGCCAGGCTCCCGTGCTGCTGGATGATGTCGCTAAGGTCGAGGACTCATCGCAGATTCAATACAACAAGGTGCTCATCAACGGACAGCCGTCGGTATATATCCCGGTTCTGCGGCAGGCAGGTGCGAATACTATTTCGGTCGTGGATGGCGTCAAGGAGCTTCTTCCGAAGGTCTATGGGCTTCCAGCCGGGATGAAACTCAAGACCATATTCGACCAGTCCATCTATGTCCGACAGGCGGTAAAGAGTCTCGAACATGAGGCTATATCCGGCTCAGTCCTGGCGTCACTCGTCATTCTCATTTTCCTCGGCAGCTTCCGATCCACCTTTGCGGTCTTCTTGTCCATTCCACTTTCCATTCTGGCCGGCGGATTCGGACTATTCATCAACAACTCGACCATCAACATCATGACGCTAGGCGGGTTCGCGCTTGCGATAGGCCGGCTGGTCGATGACTCCGTCGTAGTGCTCGAGAACATCAATCGCCATATAGCGCAAGGCAAGGAACCCCACGCTGCGGCCCGCGACGGCGCCGAGGAAGTAGCACTTCCGGTTCTCGCGTCTACCATTACTACTTGCATCGTTTTCTTCCCGGTCATGTTTCTATTTGGCGTCGCCAAGTATCTGTTCAGCGCATTGGCGCTGGCGGTAGTCCTATCGATGGCCGCATCATACCTGGTTGCGATGAGCATAATCCCGCTCTACTGCGCTCGCTTTCTTACCAAAGAACAAGCGATCGCGATGGAGCATGGCGAATCATCGGGAGCATTCGCGGCCTTCAATCGTGCGTATGAGCGCTTTGCTTCCGGTTACGAACGACTCCTTGTAAAGGCTCTGAACCACAAGGCTCTAGTTGTCGGGGCGGTTACGATACTGTTCGTTGTCAGCCTCGCGATGTATCCCCGACTTGGTACTGAGTTGTTTCCCGAGACTGATGCTGGAACCTTCACAATCAATTTTCGCGCGCCAGCCGGCACCCGTATCGAACTGACTACCGACATGGCGCGTCGGATCGAGGCCATCGTGCGCCAGGTGATTCCGCCAAGCGATCTGGACATGGTTGTTTCGAATATCGGAATTGCTCCGAGCCTTTCTGCGATCTACTCACCGAACGCGGGCCAGGACTCAGGTTTCATTCAGGTAGCGCTTAAGTCAGGACATCGGCATGCGACCAAATACTATGTGGCGAAGCTGAGGAACCTGCTACCCGCGCAGGTTCCGAACGCACGCACCTTGTTTTCCTCGGGAAGCATTATCGATTCCGTTCTCAATCTTGGAATGATGGCGCCAATCGATATCCAATTTGCCGGTCACAGTTTCAGCGAGCTCAGCAGGACTGCAAAGGAACTTCAGGAGAAGATTGGTGGTCTGCCGGAAGTGTCGCAGAGCTTCGTGGTACAGGAGTCGAGCTATCCTACCCTGAACATCAAGGTTGATCGCGTGAGAGCCGCGCGCCTGGGCGTCAAGCAACAGGAAGTGATATCGAACGTGATCACCGCGCTCGATTCGAACTTGTATATAAAGCCTTCGATCTGGATCGATCACGCAAATAAGGACGACTATTTTCTCACAGTCCAGTATCCTGGGTCCGAGAAGGGTTATGATTCGGTGGAGGTCCTGCAGAACATTCCAATCGAGACCGTCAACGGGGAAAACGGGCACGCGCAGAGCCTGCTGCTGAGGGACGTGGCAACGATTTCTCCAGAGTACCACCCGTCCGAAGCCGATCACTACAGCATTCAGCGCGTGGTCGATTTACTGGTCGCGCCGAGCACCGAGGATCTAGGTGGCACCCAAAAGAAGATCCAGGATCAGGTGAACAAGATGACTCTGCCGCCCGGGGTCTCAGTGAGGTACCGAGGCGCCGTAGCCTCGATGCAAAAGTCCTTTTCCAGCTTTGGCTTCGGCCTTTCTCTGGCAGTGGTGCTGCTTTACCTGGTGATGGTCGCGCAGTTCCGCTCCTTCCTCGATCCGCTAATCATCATGTTCGCGGTTCCCATGGGATTGATAGGAGTCATCTGGACGTTGTGGGTAACAAGCACCACGCTTAACATCGAGTCCTTCATGGGAATCATCGTGATGGTAGGCATCGTCGTGTCGAATTCGATTTTACTCGTCGACTTCGCCAATGAACGACGTCGCCAGGGACAGGAGCTGAGGCGCGCCGCGGTCGAATCGGCCCGGATAAGGATGCGGCCAATTTTGATGACTGCCTTGGCTACGGTCGCAGGCCTTATGCCGATCGCGATGAAGCTGGGCGAAGGCTCCGAAGCTTCGGCTCCTCTTGCAAGGGCCGCAGTAGGTGGTCTCATCGTTTCCACCGTCCTCACCCTTTTCCTGGTGCCTTGCGTATACGAATTCTTTTATTTGCGGATCCAGGGTGAGGGGGTCACGCAACCAGTGATCGAACACTAATGCCAATGTGTATGAATAATGCATTAATGAGTATTGCGCGCTTGGTGGTACTAGTTCTCCTATCGATAGCTGTCTTAGAGGCGGCCGGCTGCGATGCGCCCGTTACTTCGATGACTACAACTCAAAGAGTTACAGTCGACGTAGTCCATCCAGTCCGGGGTGATATAGCAAAGGATATAGATCTTCCGGGCGATGTCGTAGGTTTCTACGAAGCCGCGCTACACTCGAAAGTCACCGGATATTTGAAGAGTATCAGCGTCGACAAAGGAGACTCGGTTAAGAAAGGTCAGGTGCTGGCGGAGATCGAAGTACCGGAACTGCAGTCGAACCTGATGCGTTCGCAGGCGAGCCTCGAGATGGAGCGCATAACCTACGATCGCCTGAAGAAGGTTCAGCGCGACGATTCGCGGTTGATCTCACAGCAGGACGTTGACATGGCCTACGCCAAGTATCGTGAGGCTCAAGCCGCGGTTGCAACTTTGCAGACTATGTTCGGATATACGAAGATCATAGCGCCTTTCGATGGAGTTATAACAGGTCGATTTGCAGATCCGGGGGCGCTGATCCGTGCGGGCGGCGGTGATCCTGGAGTTGATCAGACTTCGGAGGCTACCGAAGGCGCCGGAGGTCATCGCGAGGGTGGCGGTCCCATCCTGACACTCGCCGACATCGACAAGTTGCGCATCTATATCTACGTACCGGAAGCTTCCTATCCGTTCATCCACGTAGGTACTCCGGCTAGTCTGCACTTCGACGAGTTTCCGGATCGAGTATTCACAGGAACCGTCGCCAGATATGCGTCGTCGCTCGATCTCGCGACCCGGACTATGCTGACCGAGATCGACATCGACAATCCGAAGCGCCTGGTCTACCCGAGAAGCTATGCACACGTCAGTATCGTACTAGTCCGCCATCCTGACGCTCTAAGTCTTCCCGCTTCAGCAATTCAAGGCTCGGGCGACTCGGCGCGTGTACTGGTCGTGAAAGAAGGTCGTCTGATTGAAGTTCCGGTGAAAACCGGGATTAACGATGGTGCTTATATAGAAGTAACGTCGGGCCTGTCGCCAGGCTCGATGGTCGTCGCGACTTACAATAACACTCTTACTCCGGGACAGCCGGTGGATTGTCGGATCCAAAACGAACATTTGCAGGCCGCGTCATCGGTTCAAAGCTCCGATTGACCCTGAAAAGACACCAAGCATCACATCGATTGCTGAACAGGCGGGTGACTAAAAATGGACTCTGCGCGAATCCTGGTTCTTCTCTCATGCGCGCTCCTCTGGACGCATCGAATCGCTGGCGCGGCTAATCCTACGTCCGTACCAAGTGGTGAACCGCAAGTAGCGGCGCCAATATCGCCAGGATCCCAGTTGACGCTCAAGGAGGCGATCCAGATCGCTCTGAAATATCATCCGAGACTCCAGGAAGCAGCTGACAACACCAGTGCCGCGAAGCAGCAGATCGGGCAGGCACGATCATACCTGGGACCGCAGCTATTTGGCGCCACACAATATCTGCGCAGCACCGACAATGGCATTGGCAACACGAGCTACTACAATCCGGATGGTGCTTTTCCGCGAATAAGTGGAACGAATCACAACCTATCTGCAAATGATACTTCGCAAAGCTGGGACACCAGCAATAACTACATGGGAGGCGTGATGCTTTCCCAGTTTCTTGCTGACTTCGGCCGCCGACATGGATTTGTTTCGGAACGTCAGTTTGAGGCCGCAGCCGCGGCTGCCAATCAGCAGCTCACCGAGCTGGATCTCATCTACGAAGTCTCTCAACGGTACTTCGAACTGCTGGAGGCGAAACGTTTGATCACGGTATATGAGAAGGCACTGGAACAGCGTCAATATCACCTGCACGAGGCCCAGGTTAAGGCTAACGCCGGCCTCCGACCGCAACTCGATACCTATGTCATGACAGCTGAGGTCGAACGAGCGCAGTTGCATCTCGTCGATGCGCGCAATGGCGGCGAAGACGCAAAGGTTGCCCTTGACAATGCTTTAGGCCTCAGCGATTCGGCTCCTGCGTACGAACTCGCGGACGTCTTGACCTATTATCCAGTTAGCGATTCGTTGAACAGTTTACTGGACATGGCGTTCAAGAGTAGGCCTGATTTGACAGCACTCGATGATCAGGCAAAGGCTATGGGCGCTAGAATTGTCCAGTATCACAGTGATTACTTTCCTAGTGTTAACGCAGTGGCAGGATACTCGGCGATGGGGACCGGAACTCCTGCTGCAAACAATTTCAACGCCGGGATAGTAATCACGTGGCCGATCTTCAATAGCTTTCTCACCACCGATCAAATCGCGGAGACCAGGTTTCGCCAACACGCGATCCTTCGCGAGATCGAAGACCTACGGCAAGAAGTAATCTTGCAGGTTCATACGGCGTTTCTCAATTGGCAGGCCTCTCTTCAGCGAATCATGCGCGCGGAAAAGACGCTGGCAGCATCGCGGGCCGAATTGGAACTCGCGGAGAAGCGCTACGAGGCAGGGCTAACAAGCATTATCGAACTTGAAGACGCCCAACGGAGTTACACCTATGACGACGCTGCGTATGCCGACGCCCTCTACGGATTCTCAATCACAAAGGCGGCAGTCGATAGGGCTACCGGTCGATCGCTAGCGAACTTCTAGCTGCTATTTTTCGATTTGCAACGAGGCCCCACGCCCTAGGGAAGCTATGCTGAAATACACCAAGATATTGTGTCCGTTTGAATTCGATGGGCATTCAAAGGTCGCTTTGCTTTTGGCGAGCGCGTTGGCAAAGGAGAGTGGTGCAACGCTCTGCGTACTTCACATTGCCAGGGTGCCGATCCAGGATATGGACGTTCCGCTTCCGTTTGATTCCAATCCGCGCTGGGAAAGGGAAGCGAGAGCCAAGCTCGCAAGGGCAGTCCGCGAAACCCTCAAGAATGAAGTGCAGTATGTTATCGACGTCAGAACGGGCGCGCCTGATATGGATATCGTGCGGGCTGCTAGCGAGCTTGGTGTAGATTTGATCGTAATGTTCACGCACGGACGTCACGGCTTCGAGCATTTGGTTCGGGGCAGCGTCACTGAGCATGTCACTCGCGAAGCTCCTTGCCCCGTACTGGTACTACACCAACCTCCTCCGAGATAAGAGCGGGCGGGCGCGGTACCATACGTACAGCGCTATCAGTAGGACTACAGGACTTTCGATTGATGCGATCTTTACGTGGATGCGCTGCGACTCGACTCCGAGGTTTGAGGCTATGAAGATCACGTGGCCTATTATTACTTGCGCCATGTAGAGGAGCGCGAGGATTAGGCCCCAGCGTTTGTGCATCAGGATTCCGATTGCGAAGGTGACGAAGATGATGGCTTGCAGAGCCATCGTCACACGCGCGTGGTCCCCGTAGAACTTCACGCCGAGAAACACATCCTCGAAGGGAACGGCAGGAGCACCGGCGCGCAGGCCGAAGATCGCGCGCACCAGCAGGAATCCGCCCCAAAAGAGCGCTGCCATCGCAAAGGCTTGCAGATCGCGGGGCCAGCCGTCAGCAGATATGAATTCGTGCTCGAGGTCGACAGCCATCAGCGGGTCAGCCATTTGGGATTATTGATCGCGAGGGCGTCGGCGAGCGATTGGCGCACGTGGGCGCGCAACGCTGGATCGTCGATCGCGATTGCTCCTGCGCGGATCTTCTCCGCGAGCTCAACACTCAACGCCTCGACGTCGCCGTCGTGGCCGAGCATCGCGACCAGGCGCGAGTGCTCCGCTTCCGCCTGCGCGCCGCGGAGTTCGAGCTCTCGGCGCACTGTATTCAGCACGTTGACGGTGACGCGCGTCTGGAAGCGATGGTAGCCGTCGAGCGTCGGCATCAGCTCGCCTTCCAGGTATTTGACCGCGGCTTCGAGCAGAACTGCGGCCTTCGGGGTACTCTGTGGCATAGTCAGTCCTTTACTCAGTCAGATAGTCAGTCGCGGCCTTCGATTAGATTCAGAAAGTCCCAAAGCGGCTCTTCGACTCGCCGCCCGATTGCGCACCGCTCGATTCCCACTTCTTCAGTGCCGCGAGTGCCCATGCTGAAGCATCCTATCCCCCAGCGCACGCTGCCGTATGCTTCCCAGAAGCGCACGTGCGCCGGATCGACGGAGTGTCCGCTCGCTTTCTCATAGGCCTCGAAGAGATCCTCGCGCGTGCCGAAGCCGCCGACCGGTTTCTTGCCACCGAAGCGCCACGTCTTGACGCACACCCAGCCGAGGTCCTGCATCGGATCGCCGCTCTGCCCTATTTCCCAATCCAGCACGCAGCGGATTCCTTCCTCGCCGACGATAAAGTTGCCCGCGCGAAAATCGCCGTGCACCACGCTGTGCCGAGTCTTCTGGGGAACGTGTTGCTCCGCCCATTTGAGGCCCAGCTCGAGCGCGGGAGAATGAAATCCGTAGAACTCGATGATACGGCGCTGCGCTGCGATATGTTCCGCGGGCGTCAGCTTCATCAGGAACGGAACTTCGGCAACTGGGATGCGATGGATGGCCGCGAGGATTGTCCCGCACTGCTTCGCCATCGTCGCGCGCGCAGTGGCGAAGCGATCTTCGCGCAGGATTTTCGTTGCGAGCGTCTCGCCCGCCACTCTCTCGGTGACGTAGCCCGCACCGAGGCCGTCCTCGGGCTTGAGAATTGCGCGCACGCGGGGGGCGGGGACGCTCGCCTTCACCGCCGCTATCATCAGGCGCGCGTCCTCTTCCGCGATCAGATGCGGCGAGACGCCAGCCAGCGGATTGCTCTCGTCGTTGGCGCGCGGGCTGGCGAGTTGCAGAATGAATTGCGCGCGTTTGTCCGCGACGTCGGCATCGAACGACCACGTGGTCTTGTTGGCGCCACCCGTCAGTCTTTGCAGATCGTGGATCGTTCCGGGCGCGCCGACGTGACGCGCGATCGCAGCTTGCAGGCGCGCGGCAAAATCTTCACTGCTCATTTTTCATCTCGCGCGCGAGTTTTTCACTGCCCTACTCCTCCGCCACCTTCCGGTCTTTGAAAAATCCGAACAGGTACTGCGCGACACGCCGCATCTGGATCTCCTCCGAGCCTTCCGTGATTCGGTAGCGGCGGTGATGCCGGAAAATGTGCTCGAACGGCTTATGCCGCGAATATCCGATCGCGCCATGCACCTGCATCGCGCGGTCCGCCGCGTCGCAGACGAGCCGGTTCGCGCGGTAATTGCACATCGCGACCTTGTCCGAGAGTTTGAGCGCGACCTCGGGCTTCGACATTTGATCCATCTGCCACGCCGTCTTCTGGATCAGATTGCGAATCATCTCGGCTTCGGTATGCAACTCGACCAGCGGCCATTGAATCGCCTGGTTGCTCGAGAGCGGTTTGCCGAACGGCTTGCGCTGTTTGGCGTACTTCACGCTTTCGTTGATGCAATATTGCGCCGCGCCCAACGAACTCGCGGCCTGGCGAATACGATTCTCGTGGACAAAAAGCTGCGCGACCGCCAGTCCGTTTTCCGGATCGCCGAGAATCGCATCGGCCGGCACCGCGACGTCAGTCAGCGATATGCGCGGATGATCGGTCGGCATGTTGAACGTCCACATGTACTCTTCGATTTTGAAGCCCGCGCTCTTGGTTGGAACGATAAAGCACGTGATGCCGCGCGGGCTGCCGTCCTTGCCGCTGGTGCGCGCGAACACGAAGTCGTGCGTGGCGACGTGCAGGCCGGTATTCCACATCTTGGCGCCGGTGATTTTCCAGTGATCGCCGTCGCGGACTCCGCGCGTTTCCATCCAGGTGGCGTCGGAGCCGTGATTGGGCTCGGTGAGTCCGAACGCGATGCGCATCGAACCGTCGAGCAGTTTGGGAATGAATTCTTTTTTCTGCTGTTCGTTGCCGAAGTCGCGAAACATCAGCACCGTCGGCAGATTGCCGACGATCGAACTTTCGTTCTGCAAGTCGTTGTGCAGGCCGAGGCCCTTGGCCGCGAGGTATTCGCGGATGATCGCCATTGCGAGGTTGGTGCCGTCCTTGCCGCCATATTCTTTCGGTAGCGCGTAGCGATAGTGCCCGGCCTTGTCGGCGCGCCGGCGCATCTCGCCGAGAAGAGCTTCCCATTCATGGCGCGGCAGGCCGTCGCGCTCGAAGTCGGTGCGCGCCCATTCGCGGCGATGGTCGAAAAAGCGGATGTTGTCGTTCTCGCGCTCGAGCGGCTTGATTTCTTTTTCGATGAACGCGTCGAGCTCTTTGAGATAGGCGGTGACATCGGCAGGAATATTAAAATCCACGGCATTACTCCTCAGGGGACTACATTATGTGCGAGGCGTACCAGACTGCGGTTGCGAACGAAAGGGGCTTCACTTCGCGAGGAACTCGCGCAGGTGATTGGCGAGCTCGACGGGTTTCTCCTCGGGGATGAAGTGGCCGCAATCGGGGACCGCGCCGCCGGATGCGTGGACTGCGACGCGCCGCAGGGATTCGACTACGAGATTCGCGCGGCCGCGCGGGCCTCCGCCGCCGAGTCCCAGCGTCGGCATCGGGAGTTTGAATCCGGTCGCGAACGTAGCGCGATTGTCGGCGACGTCTTTGGTGAGCGCGCGGTAGAAGTTGAAGCCCGCGCGCATCGCGCCCGGCTGCGAGTAGGTACGCACGTATTCCGCGATGTCGTCGGGGCCGATCGCGCCGGCCTGATCGCATCCGTTCATGTAGAAGAATTCGAGATAGAGACGTTCGCGGCCGTAGACCAGGGCTTCGGGAAGATCGGGCACCTGATGGAACAGGTGCCACCATCGCTGCCCGCCTCCAATCGCAGCTCCCGCCGGCTGATCGCCTGGGACGGGAACATCGAGCATCGCGAGATGCGTCACTTCATTCGGATGATCTGCGGCTAGTCGAAACGCAACAGGCGCGCCCCAATCGTGACCGACGACCGCGAAGCGCGCGTGCTTGAGATGATCGTGCATCAGCATCCAGATGTCGTTGGCGACGGTCTTCTTGTCGTAGCCGGATGTCGGTCGCGAGGAATCGCCGAGGCCGCGCATGTCGGGCGCTACTAGCGCGTACTTGTCCGCCAGCAGCGGCATCATGCGGCGCCATTCGTACCAGGTCTGCGGCCATCCGTGAAGCAGAACGACCGGCGCGCCCTGCCCCATCATGACGTAGTGGATTCGCACGCCTTCGAGGTTGGCGTAGTGATGCGAAAATTCTGACGACGGCATCAATCAGCCATTCAATTCGACGCCACTCGATCGCGATGCGACCTCGTCAGCGCGTCCACATCGAACTTGAACAGACGCGCCGCATTGAGGCCGAGGATTTTCGCGCGCGCGTCTTCGGGCAGACCGCCCATCTCGCGCTCGATCGCTTCCGCCGAATGAGGCCAGCTGCCTTCGTGATGCGGATAGTCATTCGCCCACAGGAAGTTGTTGGTCAGATTGTATTTCACCGCGAGATCGAGACCGACCGGATCTTCCTGGAACGACGCGTATCCGTGTGCGCGGAAATACTCGCTCGGGAGCATCTTGAGCCGCGGCAGCGCCCACATGTGATGCTTGTGATAGGCCTCGTCCATGGCTCCCAGAGCCCACGCGACCCATCCGATGCCCGATTCGATCGCGGCGAATTTGATTCCCGGGAAACGTTCGAGCACGCCGGAGCCGCATAGATTTGCGACGGGCTCGATCGTCGGAACCAGCGAATGGGAGACGTAGTTGATCACAGCGCCGCCGTCTTTGCGCGCCGCGCGCGGATCGCGTCCGGTCGAGACGTGGAAAGTGATCGGCAGACCCGCTTCCTGGATCACCGACCACAGCGGATCGAAAATCGGCAGATTGTAGTTTGGATGCCGCGCGTCATGCGCTCCGAAAATCGGCTTGCACGGGAGAGTCAGGCCGCGAAATCCTAACTTCGCGACGCGCTCGACTTCCTTGATCGAGCCCGGCAGATCGGCGGTCGCGATCGCGGCGAGCGGCGACATGCGATCGTTGTACTTCGCGAAGGTCTCCCACGCCCAGTCGTTGTATATGCGACATTGCGCGTGCGCGAAGTCGGCGTCGGGCGTCGCCCACATCGTGAGACCCTTGTTGGGGAAAATAATTTCCGCATCGACGCCATCGCGAATCTGATCTTTCAAACGCTGCTCGGGATCAGCGCCCGCCTTCGAGCGGAGATGGTCTTCGCCTTCGAGGCGGCTGTCGAGCAGGCGCGAGCGCGCCCATCCTTCTGAGATTGCCCACTTGACGCCGTTTTCATCAACTTCGATTCGCGGCAGGCGATCGCGAAATTTGCGATCGATCCGCTCGACCCAAAGATTCGACGGCTCGTTGCAATGACAGTCCGCCGAGACCATCAGGTATTTATCGGGGTCGTCGGGGCGCGCGGTGCGCTTCCATCCGGAATGCCCGGGAGTCTCGAGTCGCCAACGGTTGGGTTCGTTGATTTCGCTTTCGCTGATATTTGCGCCTGACATTTACGATACCTCCGAAGCGGCCACTTCGATTCGTTCGACAATCCGTATGTTAGACGGACCATGCGAACTGTCAAGGAAGCGGTGTACTCGCGCGCATGGTGGTCATGTGGTTGGCGGAGGTCGATGGAATGCGCAATTGTGGAGATCGAGAACACATGAAAGTGGCGACTACAGGTTGTGGTTTTTGGGATGGTCGGACGCCAAGGGTAGCTTCGTTCCGTCAAAAATTGTTTTCGAAAAAAGTGGACGCCGCGCGAGTTCGAGGGAGGCGGCGGGAATGTGTGGCAGTTGTTCATACGGTACACGTAGCACGTCGAATCAGATCGCATCAGGCTGAAAAGTTCATGCGGACCGCTGCGCGATTTCAGGACGGGGAAAAAACGCTGACGGAATGAATTCCGTCCTACCTTTGGAGAGATGGGGAACGGAAGGAATTTGCGCGACGAAGCGGGTTAAGAGACATGGTTGTAATTGTTATGGGGGTGACGGGGGCGGGGAAGACTACTGTTGGGCGCGCGCTGGCGAGGGCGCTTGGGTGGGAGTTTCACGATGGGGACGAACTGCATAGCGAGGCGAGCAAGCGCAAGATGCATCTTGGGATTGCGCTCGACGATGCCGATCGGGCGCCGTGGCTGGCTGCGCTTCGGAAATTGATTCGGGGCATGGTGTTGGAAGGCAGAAACGGAGTTGTCGCATGCTCCGCGCTCAAGCAATCGTATCGCGATGAGATCGTTGTCGACCAGAATTCGGTGAAAGTTGTTTATTTGAAGGGATCGAAAAAACTAATCGCCGAGCGGCTTCGCGCTCGCTCCGGGCACTTCATGAATCCTGATCTGCTCCAGAGTCAGATCGACACGCTGGAGGAGCCGCGAGACGCGATTGTCGTCGAGATCTCGGGCGCTCCAGAAGCCATCGTGAGCGAAATCAGAACGCGGCTCGGACTGTAGCCCGGGCGATTCATTCCGTCGAGACCGGTGGGCCCTCGATGCCCGGCGACAGTTCCTCAAGAGTTTTGCCGCGAGTCTCGGGGACGAAACAGTAGACGATCACGACGCCGATGAGCGGGCCGATCGCAAAGAGCGATGCGGCGTTGCCCAAGCTGCCGAGCGGTCCTGAGAGCAATCCAATGGCGACGGGAGACAGCATCCAGCAGATCTGCCCGATTACCTGCACGCACAGGCTGTAGCCGGTGGCTCGAATCGCGGTCGGAAACAACTCGGTCGAGAGCGCGGAGGTTGCGGTCCGCGCCGCCTGATATGCGAACATCGTGACTACTTCGGCCGCGAGAATGGCGCCGTAAGTGTCGCTGGTGAACAGTACGTACATCGAGACTGCGGACATCAGGTAGAAGAAGCTGGTGGTGAACTTTCGTCCCAGCCGATCCATCAGAAATCCGCTCAACATGCTGCCGACGGTGCCCATCGCGTAGGCGAGGATTATCGCGGCTGCGACCTGGTGCGATTTCCAATGATGGTCGCGGCGTGCGTAGAGGCTGAAGTAGGTGACGGTCGGGCCGCCGATCAAACCGATCGAGTTCCATAGTCCGGCCATGATCAGCAGGCGCGAGCGATACGGCCCAGTCAGTGGCACCAGGCAATTGCGAATCGAGATCCAGAATTCGGGACGCGGCTGCCCGGATGCGGCGCGCGCCCGTTCGAGCGCGTTGAAGCGGGCGGTTTCGCGCAGTCCGCGCCTCAGGAAAAAGACCATCACCAGCGGCGCGAGTCCCAACAGGTACATGCCACGCCATCCCCATGCGGACTCCGCCATCATCGCGTAAGTGAGTGCGGCGGCGGTCACCCCGAGAAACGCGACCATGTGCAGCGCCGCGATCGCGCGCCCGCGCCGTTGGTCGGGAAACTCCTCGCTGATCATCGTCACCGCGACGCCGAACTCGGCAGCGAGAAATATCTGCGCGAGGCTTTGAAAAATCGTAAACGAACCGACGCCTACTGAAAGCGCGGTGAACAAGGTCAGCACCGTGTAGCAGAGCACCGTCACTGAGATGATCGGTTTGCGGCCGTAGCGATCGGCGAGGATTACCACGAAGAACGAGAGCATGCCGCCGAAGCGCACGATCGACGCCATCAGGCCGATGGCGGGGTTGCCGAGGTGAAAGGTCCGCGCGATTTCGGGCGTCGCGAGGTGGAAGATGGTGATGTCGTAGCCTTCGAAAATCGTGGCCGACATCAGCATCGCGAACAGTGCCGCGAGGTAACGGCGGGGTCGCGGAGTCCACGGCGCTACTTTTTGTTGTTGTGACGAGCTATTTGGTTGAGCGGCCTGCATCGCGGTTTGCGCGCGCCAGGCGCACATCGATTCGCTAAGGGTTTCAGATCATGAAACCCCCGGCAAGACGGCTCGGAATGCGACTGGCCTAATGGGGTGGGCCGCCGTGCCCGCGCCTCTCAAAGGCGGGCACGGCGTCCCGCCCCACTACTTCGAACTGCCGAAGAGTTTTATGTGTTGCGGGCTGTTTACGGCGTTGTCGTGAATTTCGAGAGTGCCCTGGTACTTGCCGTGTTTATGCGGCGCGAACTCGACGGAGATGGTGCAGGTTCCTCCGTTCGGCGCGATTGTATCGCAGGTGTTGGCGGTCACGTTGAACGGCGGAGTGGCTGCAGGAGCGGTCGTGAACGATATCGGCGCCGGACTGTCATTGACGATGGTGACGCTATGAGGCGAGCTGACGGCGTCCGCCGAGGTTTGCTCGAAGCTTAGCGACTTGGGCTTGGTTTTCATTTTCGGCGCGAGGCCCTTGCCCTTCAGTTTGATTGCGCGCACGCCGAACCGGGCATTGCTGTTCAATTGCAGTTGCCCATTTTGTTTTCCTTTCGCGGTCGGAACGAATGCGACTCCGATCGTACAGGAACCGCTGGGCGGCATCACCGACGGGCAAGTGTTCGAGGTCACGACGAATCCATTACCGGCAGTGGCCGGCGACAGGGTCACTGCCACACTTGCAGCAGTGTTGGTCAGCGTTATCTTTGCCGGCTTGCCCCGATGGCCTACAACCTGGTCCGAGAAGGAGATCGACGTCGGGTTGGCGTTGAGTGTCGCGAAGACCGGACTCGGCGAAGCGGTCGGCGTGGCCGTAATTGTCGGCGTGGGAGTCGATGTGGACGCCGTGCTGCTGGCGGTGGGGGTGGGCGCCTCAGTGGGGGTCGCAGCGGACGTAGCTGTGATGCTTGCAGTGGGCGTCGCAGCAGGCGTGTCGGTGATACTCGCAGTCGGTGTCGCGGTTACGGTGTCGGTAGCGGTTGCGGTAGTCGTCGCCGTCGCTGTGGTCGTTGCGGTTGCTGTGGCAGTCGCAGTTGCGGTCGGCGTGGGAGCGCCTCTTGCACCGGGGAACAATCCGAACACTGCGAGTCGTGTCTGCGTTCCGACATAAACCGAGCCGTTGGCTACTGTGGGGATGGTGAACTTCACGGCAGGTCCGGGATGGTCGGCGGCGAACTGGTTGCTGTGGTAAAGCTCGGTCTGCAGATTGGTTGCGTCGAAGGCATGAAGCACCGCAGGACCGGCGGAATCCCATGCCGAACTATCGATCGCCCATAGGATGCCGCCGGTCGTGCCATTGGCGGAGATTACCGGCGACGCGCCCGGGAAGCTGAAGGTGTTTACC
>Ga0209006_10002929_pt1 | contig 15530 bp, 16 predicted proteins | sample JacPin_JW_Ref_O2_FD_188567 | JGI IMG/M metagenome (GOLD analysis project Ga0209006, IMG submission 188567) | Forest soil microbial communities from Algoma, Ontario, Canada - Jack Pine, Ontario site 1_JW_Ref_O2 (SPAdes) (version 2) | ecosystem: Environmental > Terrestrial > Soil > Boreal... | reverse complement strand
CTGCTGGCGCGGTATCCGGGTGAGAAGTGGATTCACCTGACGCGCAAGTGGACGATGATCGCGTGGTGCTTCCAGACGGCGGGAATCTTACTTGGCGCGCATTGGGCGTATGCGGTGCTGGGCTGGGGCGGCTATTGGGGCTGGGACCCGGTCGAGAATGCGTCGCTGCTGCCGTGGCTGACGGGCACGGCGTTTCTGCACTCGGTGATAATGCAGGAAAAGCGCGGCATGATGAAGGTTTGGAACGTCTGGCTCGTTTTCCTGACGTTCATGTTGTGCATTTTGGGGACGACGCTGACGCGAAGTGGAATTGTGAGTTCGGTGCATGCGTTTGCGCAGTCGAGCATTGGAAATTGGTTTGTCGGGTTTTTGGCGGTGATTCTGGTTGTTTGCCTCGCGGCGTATATCAAGAATCGCGATTATTTGAAGAGTGAGAATCAGCTCGATTCGATCGTTTCGCGCGAGTCGAGCTTTTTGTTTAACAACCTGATTTTGTTGGTTTCGTGCGTGGCAGTTTTGTCGGGCACGTTGTTTCCGGTGTTTTCGGAGTGGGTGTCGGGATCGCGGATCAGCGTTGGGGCGCCGTTTTTCAACAAAGTGAATATTCCGATCGGGTTGTTGTTGCTGGCGCTGACTGGGCTTGGACCGCTGCTGGCCTGGCGGAAGACTTCGACGGAGAGCTTGAAGCGAAATTTTGCGGTGCCGCTGACTGTGAGTTTGGTTTTTGGCGCGGTTGTGTTCGCGCTCGGGCTACATGAGTTTTACTCGCTGATCTGCATCATCCTCTGCGTGTTTGTGGCGGCGACAATTCTGATGGAATTTTATCGCGGGGCGCGCGTTGTGCATGCGCGATCTGGATTGTCGTGGGCGTCGTCCGTGGTCGATCTGACCTTGCGGAATACGCGGCGCTACGGCGGCTACATCGTGCATATGGGCATGGTGCTGATTTTTGTGGGGCTGGCCGGGGCGGCGTTTAACAAAGACGTTCAGAAAGAGATGAAGCTGGGTTCGACGCTGCAGATTGGGCGATACGAACTGCTGCTGCAGAGCTTTGAGTCGCGACCGGACAAGAATTACAACGCGGAGCGGATGATCATCGAGGTTTCGGAATACGGCAAGCCGAAGATGATGCTGTATCCGGAGCGACGATTTTTCCCGACGAACGAAGAGTCCGGGACGATGGTCGCGATTTACTCGACGCTGCGCGACGATTTGTACGTCGTGTATGCGGGACAAAGTCCCGACACGCAGATTCCTGTAATTCATGCGTATTTGAATCCGCTGGTGAAATGGGTTTGGCTGGGTGGCGCGATTGTGGTGATGGGGACGTTTGTGGCGCTGCTGCCGAACCGGCGGTCGGTGCTGGCGTTTGCGGGCACGACCGAGCCTGCTGCGGTGACGGAACTTGGCACCGTATTGGCGCCGTCGCGCACAGTTACGTTGAAAGAAGGACATGACTAACGGATTCCCGAAGCCAGGACGTAAATTCGCGACGATGATGCTGGCGTCGTTTGGGGCATTTTTCATCTTCACCGGTGCGGCAATCGCGCAGCAGACCGAGCGTGTGCGTGAAGTCGGCAAGAAAGTGCGCTGCATGTGCGGCGGGTGCAATGATTCGGCTTCGACGTGCTACCACGTCGGCGGCGAATTTTCGGGGCCGTGCGGCCAGGCAAAGACTGAACTGAAGGCGATCGACGACAAGGTTTTGAAGGGCGACAGCGACGACGCGATATTGGCGTCGTTTGTGCAGCAGTATGGGTCGGCGGTGTATGTCGAGCCGCCGAAACACGGATTCAGCCTGCTGGCGTGGATGCTGCCGAGCATTTATCTGGTGATCGGGACGGCGGTAGTGATTTTTGTGATTTCGCGGTGGCGATCGCGCGTGCACGACGGGCTAACGCCGGCTGCCGCGGGCGCGGCCGGTCCGTTGCACCCCGGGATTTCGGCGGCGGAATTGGAACGGGCGCGGCAGCGGGTTGCGCGAGAGACTGAAGATTGATGATGAGTTCAGGCATTTTCGTGGCGGTGTTTCTGCTGACCTCGTCGGACGGCGCAGTGTTGGGCGCTTGTTTGGCGCTGGCGATGGCTACGGTCTTGTTCATTTTTTACATTCAGCCGGATGCGTCGGATCTGGCGCCGCATCGCACGAAGCTCGATCAATTGATGGAGCAGCGCGACACGATTTACGACAACTTGCGCGATCTGCGATTTGAGTTTCGGTCGGGCAAGTATTCCGAAGGCGACTACGAGGCGATGAAGGTCGGGCTCGAGAATGATGCGGCGATGGTGCTCGCGGAGATTGATCGGGTGACGGAAGCGCAAGTGCGGCGGCCTCGGGCGACACGTGCGGCGGACGCAGAGCGTGGCGCTTGAGGAGTTGGGGAGTGCGGTTCGCGTCGCGGCTGTTGGGTTTGGCGGCATTCTCGGCACTGCTTGTAGGTGTAGCGCATGCTGGAACGTTGCACGGTACCGTGAAGAACGGAACTACGAGTAAAACGGCGGCCGGCGTCGAGGTCATTCTGATTCAACTCCAAGGTGGAATGCAGCCGGTCGCGAATACGAAGACCGACGCGCAGGGAGAGTTTTCGTTCGACAACCCGGCGTTGGGAACTGGGCCGATGCTGGTGCGCGCTGTGTTTCATGGCGTGAACTTTCATCAGCCGGTGACGCCGGGCAAGACCGAGGTCGAGATTGAAGTTTTCGATCCGACGCAGGATGCGAAGACGATTTCGGTGCCGACGCACATTGTGATTTTTCAGCCGAATGGATCGCGGCTGGTTGTGGGCGAAGAATATTCGGTGCTGAACAACGCGAATCCAAAGCAGGCGTATTTCCGCGCGGACGGAAATTTTGAATTTGCGCTGCCGGATGGCGCGAGCCTGCAACAGGCCGCGGCTTGGGGGCCGTCGGGGATGCCGGTGGTGCAATCGACGATCGACAAGACGAAGAATCGGTATGCGGTCGCGTATGCGTTTCGTCCGGGCGAGAGCGGCGTGCGTTTTTCCTACGAAGTGCCGTATTCGGGGAATGCGGCGACGATCAAGATACCGACGGTGTATCCCGAGGCGAAATTGCTCGTGCTTGGCGCGCCGACTTTGCAGATCGCCGGAGATGGGCTCGAAGCCAGCGGGCAAGAGCAGGGAATGAATATTTACGGGCGCGGTCCGCTGGAAAAGGGCAGCGTTTACAGCGTGAGCGTGTCGGGAACGGCTCCGCCGCCGAATCCGCGTGGCGGTGGCGATTCGGATGGCAGTGGGCAGCAGCAGGGACAAGACGGAGCGCCTGCGGGGCAAGTCACCGTTACGCAGATTCCGGGGCGGCTTGATGTGTTGAAGTGGCCGCTGGTCGTTGGGTTCCTTGGTTTGTTTGCACTCGGCGCGATTTTCCTGGCGCGGAAACCAGTCGCAGTTGTAGCTGGTGTCGCAGGTGCTGAGATCTCTGTGACGACTCGGCCGGCTGCGAAGAAAGTCGCAGCGTCGGGGAACGGGAGCAAGATTGCGGCGGCTTCGCCGACGATTGACGATGTCGATGCAGCGGTCGGGTCGAGCCTCGATTCGCTGAAGGATCAGATTTTTCGGCTTGAGTTGCGGCGGCAGGCTGGCACGATTTCGGAAGAAGAGTACGCGCAGGAGCGAGCCCGCGCGGAAAAGGTGCTCCGCGATCTCGTGCGGGGCTGAGCGGTGACGAAATTCGTGTGGCCTGAGGTACTTCGTTGACGCCGCGCGTGTCCTACCCAGCAGGAATACGCTTTGAAAATGTAGAGAAGCGATATGGCGGATTGTACGCGCTGAGACGGGTGTCGCTGGATGTTGCGCCGGGTGAGTGCGTGGTCTTGGCCGGGCGGAATGGGTCGGGGAAGACGACGCTGTTGCGGATTGCGGCGCGATTGGTGCGGCCGTCGGGTGGCAATGTGAGTTATTCGGGTTCGTCTGGCGCTTCGGGCGACGAGAAACCTTCCGACCGAGTGCGGCCGGGTTTTGTGGCGCACGCCACGATGGTTTACGACGAACTGTCGGCGGAAGAGAATTTGCTTTTGTTTGCGCGGTTGCAGGGAGTTGAGCGGCCGAAAGAGCGTGTTGCGGCGTTGCTCGAAGAGGTTTCGCTGACGGAACGGCGTAGGTCGCTGGTGCGGACTTTTTCGCGCGGCATGCGGCAGCGGGTTGCGATTGCACGGGCGATATTGACTCAGCCATCGGTGCTGCTCCTGGATGAGCCGGTAACGGGGCTGGATTCACAGGGTATCGCGTGGCTTGCGGAGACGCTGCGCGGAATGCGCAATGCAGGCTGCACGCTGCTGATGAGTCTGCATGGCGAGTCGGAGATTTCGGCGCTGGCAACGCGTGGGATTCGGCTGGATGCTGGTTCGGTCGTAGACGATACGAGCGCCGGCGCGGCGATGTCTGCAGTGCTCGCAGGAGCGGGCGAATGAGCTTGCTCGCGAACACCGGCGTGCTGCTTGGCAAGGAACTCAAAACCGAGTTTCGGTCGCGCGAACTGCTGACGACGACGATCATTTTCGTGATCATCGTGCTGGTGCTGTTTAGCTTCACGTTTGATCCGCTTTCGGATGAGGCGCGGCGGTTTGGATCGGGTTTGCTGTGGCTGGCGTTTTTGTTCGCGGCGTCGTTGATGCTGCAGCCATGCTTTTTGCGCGAGCAGACGAACGATACGTTGAGCGCGCTGCGGCTGTCGGTGTCGGACCCGTTTGCGATTTTTTTGGCGAAGCTAGCGGCGAACACGTTGTTTTTGATGGTGACGGAGCTGTTGCTGCTGCCGGTGTTTGCGGTGATGTACAGCGTGTCGGTCGTGGGCGTGTTGCCTTGGCTGGTGCTCGTGTTTTTCCTGGGCAGCCTCGGGGTTTCGATCGCGGGGACGGCGCTGTCGTCGATTTCGGCGCAGGCGCGAATGCGCGAATTGCTCTTGCCGCTGCTGCTGTTGCCGATGCTGACGCCGATTCTGATTGCCAGCACGGAGGTCACAGCGGCGTTGCTGGATCGATCGCCATATGTGCTGTGGAAGGGCATCGGATTTCTGGTGGCGTTCGACATCGTGTTTTTGACCGCGTTGTGGCTTTTCGGCGAATATCTTCTGGAGGAGTGAAGCGTTATGTGGAAACGGGCCATTTTTGCCGCGATCGTCGTGTCGCTGATGGGCGCGGCAGCATACGCTTCATTCTTTATTGCGCCGACCGAGGCCACGATGGGGACGCTACAACGGATTTTCTATTTTCACGCGGCGGCGGCCTGGGCTGGGATGACGGCGTTTTCGGTTACGTTTGTTGCGAATTTGCTCTATGTGTGGCAGCGCAAGCCACGGTGGGATTCGCTCGGCGTGTCGTCGGCGGAAGTCGGACTCGCGTTCATCACGACGGTGCTGATTACGGGGCCGATCTGGGCGAAGCCGGCTTGGGGAATTTACTGGACGTGGGACGCGCGGCTGACTTCGACGTTTGTGTTGTGGCTGCTTTACATCTGCTACTTGTTGCTCCGAACGCTGATTGAAGAGCCGGACCGTCGCGCGCTGCTGAGTGCGTTGTTTGGAATTTTTTCGTTTCTCGATGTGCCGCTGGTGTTTGGCGCGATTCGCTGGTTCAGGACGCAGCATCCGGCGCCGGTGATCATGGGCGACGGGAACTCGGGGCTCAATCCCACGATGAAGGCGACGTTTTTCTTCAGCGTCCTGGCGATGCATGTGTTGATGGTGTTTTTGATCATGGAGCGCAATCGGTTGGAGAAGATGCGATTTGAGGTTGATGTGATTCGACACGAGCTGGAGGTTGCATGAAGAACCTCGGCAGCGTATTTGCGGCGTATGTCATCGGATGGGCGATATTTTTCGTATTTTATTTGACGGTGGCGCGGCGGACCGCGCAATTGAAGGAAGAATTGGAACGGCTGCGCGATTCGGTGAAGAAAGGGAAGTAGCTTTGGCACCTAAGAAACGCATCGGAATCGTGCTGTTTCAACTGGGCGGACCGGACTCGCTCCAGGCCGTTGAGCCGTTTTTGCTGAACCTGTTTCTTGACCCCGACATTATTCCGATGGGGCCGCTGGGATTCTTGCGACGGCCGATGGCGAAGATGATCTCGTCGCGGCGGTCGATTCCAGTGTCGGCGAAGTACGCGGAGATCGGACGGCGGTCGCCGATCGGGTTGCTGACCGAGCGGCAGCGGCGGGCGCTGGTGAAAGCGTTGTCGCCGGATGTCGATGCGGTGGCGGTGACGGCGATGCGGTATTGGCATCCGCTGACGTCCGAGGCGATCGACGAGCTGAAGCAGGCTGGCTCGCTGGATGAGATCGTGTTGCTGCCGCTGTATCCGCATTTTTCGTATGCGACCACACTCAGCAGCTTGAAGGAGTGGAACCGCGTTTACGGAAATGCGGGGGCCGGACCGAAAGTTGTGACCGTTTCGCAGTTTTATAGTCATCCGCTCTACATTCAGGCGTTGGTGCAGCGGATCGGCTCAATGCTGCGGCAGTTTCCGGACAGTTCGCGGATTCACCTCGTATTTAGCGCACACGGATTGCCGATGAGTTTGGTGGAAAAGGGCGATCCGTATCCGAAGCAGATTGAAGAGACGGTGCGTTTGGTCTGCGAGGCTGGAGAAAAAAAGTATCAGGGTTGGCCGAAGACGCATCTGTTGTGTTATCAGAGCCGCGTGGGGCCGGCGAAGTGGCTGCAGCCGCCGCTGACGGGCACGATCGAGCGATTGGGGCACGAGGGCGTGAAGGAGATGCTGGTGGTGCCGATTTCGTTTGTGACGGAGCACATTGAGACGTTGCACGAGATCAATATTGAGGCGCGGGCGGACGCGACGAAAGTTGGGATTGAGCGATTTCGGATGATGCCGGCGGTCGGGGATTCGCCGATTTTCATTGAGGCGCTGAGAGATCTCGTTCTGCAGGCGGTGGGAGTGGAAGCTGCGCCGAAGGGATTCAGGCCGTTGGCGGCGCAGGCGCCGAACCTGTTTGTGAATTGAGTTCAGGCGGCCTCGCCGGTCATCGTGTTGCCCCAAGACGGGCACGGCGTGCTGTGCCCCTGCGAATATTTTGAAATTTCTGTCGGTGCGGAATTTCGTGGCGTTTTCAACCAAAACAGCGCAGTCCCGAGCTTGCCGCGCGGATTCTTTGACATCGTTGCGGCTGAGGTATAATCCCGGCGTGAGTTTTGAGCTATGACATCCAAGTACAACCCGTTGGTACATCGATTCGCGAATTTTGTGGTGGCGTGGACGGTGTTGCTATTTGTCGCGGGCGCGCTGGTGACGTCGAACGATGCGGCGCTGTCGGTGCCGGACTGGCCGCAGTCGTTTGGGACGTGGTTCCCGACGTTGAGCATGCTGGCGGGCGGCGCGTTTTTCGAGCACTCACACCGGGTGATCGCGGGAGTGCTGGGCGTTTTGGTGGTGATTGAAGTCGTCCTGATCTGGATGAAGGATGAGCGGCGGTGGCTGCGCTGGTTTGGCGTGATCGCGATCGGTGGAATCGTGGTGCAGGCGATCCTGGGCGGCGAAGTGGTCCGCCAGTTGCTACATTACTGGCTGCCGGTGCTGCACGCGTGCTTCGGGCAGATCATGTTTGGCGCGCTGCTGGGGATGGCAGTGTTCACCAGCAAATGGTGGATGACGGAGCGGCCGCAGTTGAGCGACAGCGGATCGCCGTCGATTCACGCGGTGACGATTGCGAACGCGGAAGTGATCTTTTTGCAGGTGGTGTTGGGCGCAGGGTTTCGGCATCAGGAAATTCCAATCTGGCCGCACATGGTCGGGGCGTTGGCCGTTCTGGGAGTCGTGATCTGGACGGCGGTGGCGATGCGCAAGCGGTTCGGGAATTCGCCGGAGATGACGCGAGCGCGGATGTTGCTGCACTCGATCTTTGGGATTCAGTTTTTGCTGGGATTCGGGGCGTATTGGTCGCGGTTGGCGACGGTTGGAGCGGCGCAGCCGATGCCGGTGATGATTTGGCTGACGGTGATTCACACTGTCGTTGGAGCGATCTTGTTCGCGTTTTCGATTTTGATTGTGCTGATGACGTTCCGGCTTGTGCCGCGGCGCGGGACCGTGGCGGCGCATGAGCCGCGGCAGGTTGCCGTTTAGTGAGCACAGCGCGCACGACCGAGATGACGTTGTCGTCGAGATCGCGCGCGGGCGCTTATGTTGCGCTGACCAAGCCGGATGTTTCCTTCCTTGTTTTGATCACCACTGCTGCGGGCTATTTCATGGGTGCGCGCGGGCCGGTGAACTGGCTGCATATGTTGCAGACGGTTTTTGCCACGATGCTGATCGCGGCGGGCACGGCGGCGTTGAACCATTACATTGAGCGAGAGTCGGATCGGTATATGCGGCGGACGGCTTCGCGGCCGTTGCCGAGCGGCGTGTTGCAGCCGGCGCAGGCGCTGGTCTTTGGCATCGTGCTGAGCGTGGCTGGCGCGTTTGCGTTGTATTACGTTGCGGGATGGATTGCGGCGGCACTTGGCGTTGTGACCTGCGTCGGATATTTGTTTGGGTATACGCCGCTGAAGAAGCGGACGGTGTGGGCGACGTTTGTTGGCGCGTTTCCGGGAGCGATTCCGCCGATGATTGGGTGGGTTGCGGCCACGGGGCACCTCGATCGCGGGGCGTGGTTGCTGTTCGGGATTTTGTTTTTGTGGCAATTTCCGCACTTTCACGCGATTGCGTGGATGTACCGCGAGGACTATGCACGCGCTGGAATTCAGATGCTGCCCGTCGTCGATCCGGAAGGGAAGCGGACGTTCCGGCAGATCATCTGGACGGCAGTTGGATTGATTGGAGTGAGCTTGCTGCCGTCGGTCGTTGGATTAGCGGGGATGATGTATTTCTTTGGGGCGCTGGTGGTTAGCCTTGGATTGTTGCAGGTTTGCGTTTGGGCGGCGTCGCAGAAAACAAATGTGCGGGCGAAATGGTTGATGCATGCGACGGTGATACATATTCCGGTGCTGTTAGGCTTGATGGTTTGGGACAAGATTCCGCGGTGATGATGCGTTTCCACGCCTTGATGATCTGCATATCGAACGAAGAGATTCGGAAAAAACGGAACGAGATTGAAGTTGACGTCCGGGCAAGCCGAGGCGCAGCAGTGCTGCGCGGCTACACGGACTCGTACGACGGACGATGCAAGGTGAGGGCGTAGATGTTTTCGCAGGCGGCGCTTAATGCGACGTTGAATGGGACGAGCGCGGTGTTGCTGACGTGCGGATATATCGCGATTCGTGCGCGCAAGATTTCGGTGCATAAAGCGTTCATGATCGCTGCGTTTCTGACGTCGACGGCTTTTTTGATTTCCTACCTGTCGTATCACTATCGCGTCGGACATGTTGCGTTTCAGGGGCAGGGATGGATTCGGCCGGTCTATTTCACGCTGCTGCTTACGCATACCGTGCTGGCGATTGTTATTGTGCCGATGATCCTTGTTACGTTGCGGCGCGCGTGGCTCAAGCGATTCGACAAACATCGTGTGATTGCGCGCTGGACGCTGCCGCTATGGTTTTACGTGAGCGTCACCGGTGTGATCGTGTATCTCATGGTGTATCAGCTATATCCCGCCAAATAAACCCGGAAAAAAGCTGCAACGTCTGGCGTCGTGGCGCATCTGAGGTGTAATTTCGCGTTAACGATTGGCCGGGGGACCACGGAGAGACTCGCGAGGGGCCAATTCATATCGGCCGGCTTGAGTTATGCCGGGGCAGGGCACGATGGGAACCGAGTCCGTACTTCGCATACTCAAATTGATTTCCGCAGGATCGCCTCTGCCGGAAGTGTTGAACGTCATCGCTCGCATGATTGAATCGCAGAGCGAGGGAATTGCGTGCACGATTTGGCTTCCCGAGGCTGACGGGAAACATCTGTACTGCGCCGCGGCGCCGAGCCTTTCCGGATTTATCACTCAAGTAGGGCGCACGGTTGTCGGTCCATTCGGTGCTTGCTGCGGCACGGCGATTTATCGGCGCGAGCCGGTTTTTGTGGCTGACATTCTGGAAGATCCCAAGTGGAATGACTATCGCCACAAGATGGTGAGTTTTGGGACGCGGTCGGTGTGGTCTCGTCCCTTGTTTTCGAGCGCGGGCAAAGCGCTTGGCACGTTCGCTGTACTCTCGCGGGAAGTGAGAAATCCAAATCAAGCCGACCTTGAGCTGATCGAGAACGCCAGTGACATTACTGCGATCGCGATCGAGCGCCATCTGAACGATGAAGCCCAGCGGCGCGAACACGAAAAAGAGGCGAAGCGCAGGCGGTATCTGGAAGAGGAGCTTCGCGCCGAGTTTGGAACGATTGTCGGCGACAGTCGCGCGCTGAAGGCTTCGTTGAATCTTGTGTCGGTGGTGGCGCCGACGGATTCGAGCGTGTTGATTCTGGGCGAAACCGGAACTGGGAAAGAGCTCATTGCGAGGGCGATTCACAATCTGAGCAGCCGGCGCGAACGGGCTTTTGTGAAGTTGAATTGTGCGGCGATTCCGCTGGGGCTGCTTGAGAGCGAATTGTTCGGGCATGAGAAAGGTGCGTTTACCGGGGCGGTCGCGCAAAAGACGGGGCGATTCGAGCTTGCGGATAAGGGCACGTTGTTTCTGGATGAAGTCGGCGATATTCCGCCGGAGCTGCAGGCGAAGTTGCTGCGCGTGCTGCAAGAGCAGGAATTCGAGAGGCTCGGCAGCAATCGCACGCATAAGGTCGACGTTCGGTTGATTGCGGCGACGCATCGCGACCTTGCGGATATGGTGAAGCAGGGGACCTTTCGCGAAGATCTCTACTATCGATTGAAGGTGTTTCCGGTTTCTGTGCCGGCGTTACGACAGCGCGCTGAAGACATTCCGAAACTGGTTTGGCATTTCACGGCGTTGCACGGCCAGAAGATGAATAAACGGATTGATGAGATTCCGACGGATGTTATGGACGCGTTGGTGCGGTATCGGTGGCCGGGAAACGTTCGAGAGTTGCAGAACTTTATTGAGCGGGCGGTGATTCTTTCGCCGTTGTCGGTTCTGCGGGCGCCGATTGGTGAGTTGGAGCAGCAGTCTGCTGCGCGTAAGGACGTCGTTTTGCCGATGGGCGGTTTGGCGCAGGTTGAGCGAGATCACATTTTGCGAGTGCTGGAAGCCAGCGATTGGGTTGTTGGCGGACGGAACGGAGCTGCCGAGCGGCTTGGGATGAAACGGACATCATTGGTCTATCGAATGCGAAAGTTGCGGATCAGCCGGCCGGCGACTGGTCAGAGTAAGGCGGCGGGCGGGTTTGGCGATGATTGACCTCGGTGGGGTTAAGTCTAAACCCCGCGATCTGGGAAGCGATCGCGGCTACAGGGTGGCGAACGGTAAGGATTGCGGCAAGACGTGGTGGCCGGGCGGAGCAAGCCCCGCGCCTATAGGGCCTCGGCGGGGTGACAGCGCGATTGGATCGTTGCGTTTCCCGCACCAGTGACAAGAATCTGTCACTGACGAACATCCGTCATTGATTCGCCAGCGTTCGCCAAAGAGTTTCTCGCTTCCTGGCCGACATCTTCTCAAACCTGAAGGACTTATCGGCTTTTTACGAATCGAACGACGATTCTGATCTCTTGGCACTCCGCTTGCGCTCTGAGTTACGTGAAAAGAACTCTGGATAACGAGGAGCGGCCGATGAGCCAAGCGACTTCTAGAACGACCGGAACATCAACAACACAAAATCAGGTTGGTGAGAGGAACTCCAGTTTACCGTTCCCTTCGATTCATAAAGTTGAGGTTGATGGCGTCCGGATGTTTTATCGGGAGGCTGGGGATGCGGAAGCGCCTGTGATTTTGTTGCTGCACGGTTTTCCGAGCTCGTCTTTCATGTTTCGCGAACTGATTCCGCGGCTGGCGGAGGACTACCGTGTGATCGCGCCGGATCTGCCGGGGTTTGGATTCACGGAGGTGCCGGCGGAACGGAAGTACGCGTATTCGTTTGACCAACTGGCGAAAACGATCGATGCGTTCACGGGCGCGCTGCATCTTTCTCGCTATGCGATCTATATTTTCGACTACGGAGCACCGACGGGGTTGCGGTTGGCGATGGCGCATCCGGAGCGGGTTACGGCGATCATTTCGCAGAATGGAAATGCTTACGAAGAGGGGCTCGGAGACGCCTGGGCGCCGATTCGGCATTATTGGGATTCGCCGACGGCTGAAAACCGCGCCGTGATCGCAAAAGCGATCTTGAATTTCGATGGGACGAAGTGGCAGTACACCCATGGCGTGAAGAATCCGGATAGCGTTGCGCCGGAGACTTACACGCTGGATGCGGCACTGCTGGAGCGCCCGGGAAACAAAGACATTCAGCTCGATTTGTTTTTGGACTACGCGTCGAACGTGAAGCTGTATCCGAAATTTCAGGAATATTTCCGCAAGTCGAAGCCTCCACTGCTCGCCATTTGGGGCAAGAACGATCCTTTCTTTATTCCTCCGGGAGCAGAAGCGTTTCGGAAGGATATTCCGAACGCGAAAGTGCAGTTTCTCGACACGGGGCACTTTGCGATCGAGACCCATGGGGCTGAGATTGCTGCGGCGATGAAAGAGTTTTTGAACGCGAACGGAGTCGGCGCCTGAGCGATGTATTTGCGGAGGGCGGATCGTATGGTGGCGCCGCCGTCTTCTGAGATCCTTCGCTTCGCTCAGGATGACAACGCTTTTTGATTGGTTGATTTCAAGGGACAGCGTTTTCTCAACGGGTGAATCACGGTGACGACTTTTCCTGAGAACTCGACGGCGGTTCTGGTGCATGGGGCGTGGGCTGACGGATCCTGCTGGACGAATGTGATTGGTCCGTTGAAGCGGGAGGGGCTCAACGTCATCTGTGCCCCGATTCCGCTTACATCGTTGACGGATGATATTTCCGCGTTGGGGCGCGCTCTCGAACGGACTAGCGGACCTGTGGTGTTGGCTGGGCACGCTTACGGGGGCGCGGTGATTCAGGCGGCGAGCGATGAGCGAGTGAAATCGCTCGTGTATATCGCGGCGCTGGCGCCGGAAGAGGGCGAAACCGTGGCCAACGTGTTTTATCGCGACGAGCCGCATCCGGATGCACCGAAGCTGGAACCCAACAAGCATGGGTGTTTGTGGCTGACAGAAGAAGGATTCCGCAAGGCAGTTGCTCACAAGGCTCCCCAGAACCTGATCGACGTCATGGCGGCGGTTCAGCGACCGATTTCGATTCATTGTATTCAGCAGCCGGCGCTTACGCCGGCTTGGAAGACGAAACCGACGTGGTATTTGCTGGCTGAAGAAGATCGCATGATCAATCCAAAGACGCAGCGTTTTATGGCGGAACGGATGCGGGCGACGATTCGGTCCGTGCCGGCGGATCACAGCCCGATGTATATGGAGCCGAAGCTTGTCGTCGGCATCATTCTTGAAGCGGCGCGCGCGACGCTTGGTCGCTAGACCAGCTTACTAAACTCAGGGAGTCTCAAATTATGGCGACGAAGTCTGTAGCAATCGTTACTGGCGCGAGCCAGGGGATCGGCCGGGCGACGGCGGTTCGTCTCTCGCGCGATTTTTCTGCGGTCGTGCTTGTCGCGCGGAATACGCTAGAACTGGAAGAGACGGCCAATGCGATTCGCGCGCTCGGCTCGGAGGCGATGGTGCTTGCGATCGATCTGCGAGAGCCGGAGGCCGCGGAACGAATCGTTTCGGTGACGCTCGAACGATTTGGTCGGATCGACGCGTTGCTTAATATCGCGGGTGCTGTGCCGCAGATCGATTTGTTCGAGATGACCGATGCGCAGTGGGACGACGGCATGGCGTTGAAGCTCCACGGCGCACGGCGACTGACGATACAAGCGTGGAATGCGCTGAAGGCGTCGAATGGGTCGGTGGTGCTGATTTCGGGGAGTGCGGCGCTTGATCCAAAGCCTGGGTTTGCTGCCGTTGCGGCGGTGAATGCGGCGATCATTGCGCTCGCGAAGGCGTTCGCAGAGCAGGGAATTAAGGACGGCGTGCAGGTGAACAGCGTTGTTCCTGGAGCGGTCATGACCGGCCGGCGAGAATCGTTTTTCAAAGAATGGGCGCCGGCTCACAACATGACGTACGACCAGGCCGTAAAGAAATTTCCGGAGGAAGTCGGGATCAATCGATTTGGGAAGCCGGAAGAGATTGCTGACCTGCTCGGATACTTGGTTTCGCCCGCCGCGAAATGGCTGACGGGTGCTTCGGTTCGGATGGACGGCGGCGAGGTGAAAGGTACTTAGCGCTGATCGTAAAGACGGGCCCGGCGTGCCGTGTCCCTACCGATAACAACTGGCTAGCGAGCGGGAACTGGAGCTAGGGCCGCGATGATGGCGGTGGTGAAATCGGCGGTGCCGGATTTGCCGCCGACGTCGCGGGTGGTGTGTTTGGCTTCGGTGTAGACCTTGTCTACGGCGTTTTCGATGCGGAGGGCGGCGCTGCGTTCGCCGAGGTGCTTGAGCATCATGACGGAGCTGAGGAGCAGGGCAGTGGGATTTGCGAGGCCCTTGCCGGCGATATCGGGTGCGGTGCCGTGGACGGCCTCGAACATCGCGCAATCGTCGCCGATGTTGCCGCTGGGAACGATGCCTAGTCCGCCGACCAAGCCTGCGGCCAAATCGCTCATCACGTCGCCGTAGAGATTAGGGAGCAACAAGACGTCGAACTGGCTCGGGTCGAGCACGATCTGCATGCAGGCATTGTCTACGATGAACTCTTTGTATTCTATTTCCGGATAGCTAGGCGCGACGGCGCGAATCGATTTCAGGAACAAGCCATCCGACAATTTCATGATGTTGGCCTTGTGGATGGCGTGAATTTTTTTGCGGCCGTTTTTCTTGGAATAGTCGAACGCGAATTTCGCGATGCGCGTCGAGGCTTTCTCAGTGATGATCTTCAGGCTCTCGACGACGCCGGGAACGACCTCGTGCTCGAGGCCCGAGTAGAGATCTTCGGTATTTTCGCGAACGATCACGACATCGACGCCGTCGAAGCGCGATTTCACGCCGGGGAGATTCTTGACCGGGCGCAGGTTCGCATAGAGGTCGAGGGTCTTTCGCAGCGCGACGTTGACGCTGGGTGCGCCACCGGCGACCGCAGTGCCCATGGGGCCCTTGAGCGCGACTTTGTTGCGGCGAACGGACTCAATGGCGCCTTTGTTGAGCAGGGCAGCGGGATCGGTCACCCGATCCTGGGCGCCGCCGGATGTATCGGCGCGGGCTTCGATCTCCTCCCAATCAATGTGGACGCCTGCGGCTTCGAGGATGCGCTGGACGGCGGCCGAAACTTCAGGGCCGATGCCTTCGCCGGGGATCAACGTGACCTTGTGTCTCATGGCAGCATCGTATTGTATGCGATGGGCTGAGGCTTGTCGAAAAGGGCTGCAGGCCGAGTTGCTGGGAACGAAAACGGCCTCGGATGGTCCGGGATGCAGTTGAATTCGAGTTTTGCTATACTGGCTTTGGCAGTCCGGTGCGATCGGGCACCGGGGATATCGGAGTCGAGAGGGAACAATGATCAATTTGACGCCTGTAGCCAGCACCAAGGTTAAGGAAATCATG
>Ga0209006_10002928_pt1 | contig 15533 bp, 12 predicted proteins | sample JacPin_JW_Ref_O2_FD_188567 | JGI IMG/M metagenome (GOLD analysis project Ga0209006, IMG submission 188567) | Forest soil microbial communities from Algoma, Ontario, Canada - Jack Pine, Ontario site 1_JW_Ref_O2 (SPAdes) (version 2) | ecosystem: Environmental > Terrestrial > Soil > Boreal... | reverse complement strand
CGCCTGCGAGCTGAGCCGCCAACAAGCCGCACCGCGACCATCGCCGAACCTGTGATCGCCGCTGCCACCAGCGCAAGGCCGGGCAGGAAGGCGAACCCCAACCCAGCCGTGTGGTGGAAGAAGCTCACGCTCACGAGCTGCACCAGATAGAAGGCGACGGCGGCGTCGTTGACCGCGACGTGCAGGGGGTGCGCGGACATGGCCAGCCCGCCGGCACCACTAGCGGCAAGCGCCAGCACGATCGCAGTGAGCGCGAGCGCTGAGATCGCGATCGCGACGAGCGCGGCACACGCGCTGGCCGCACAGGAGGCCAAGGCGCTCAAGAGTCTGGTCAGCGAGCGGCCAATGGATGCTCGCTCCCTACGCTCGGCGCGCATGCGTCGAGGACTGCGCCTGATCCTGCCAACTCCTCGCTGCATCCCAACACCCCTCTTTCGCTTGCCTCGCTGCTGTGGTGCGTAAATATGCAGCCGCGCCGACCGAAGTCAAGTGGTTGGACAAAATCGCGCTATTCGGTTTATCGCTAATAGCAGGCTATTCCAGTATCTTGAATTTTTTGTTTCTAACTCATCATTCGCCGCTGCGCCTACTTGCACCCGCATGCGCAACAAGAGCCGAGCGTAGTGGCCGACCATTGCGCGTCGTCTCGTAATCGCCCTACGAGCGCGGATGGCGACGACCTTCCAGTTGCGCGGATCGTGCGTCAGCTACTACCATGGAGATCTACGGGCGCAACGATGCCGAGGCGGATATCGCTTGGGTTCACTCGAGAGCTACGATCCAGCACAGCGGTCGCCGAGGAGACCCACGCGGGTCTGCGCGAAGTCGATCCGGCCACCGGCGGGATGGTTCTAGCTAGGGCGACGTAACGAGCGCGGTGGACTGGCGCCGCAGATACCCACAGGCGCGGTCGGCGCTACGTTGAATGCAGTGCTCGATCAGGAGGACGATCAGAGGTGACAGCAGTCGCATCATGTTATGCGCCTGCGCTTGGCGCGCCCTGATCCAGCCGCTGAAGTGAAGCGTGCAGTGCTCCTTGGATCCCTCGAAGCTGGCCCGTAGGTAGGCAAGGCCACGATCATGTTCGCATAGACAGGCGATTCGCTTGTTGGGCGCCAACTCGAGCAGACGTACTGTGCCGCTCTGCTCTCCTATCATGCGCTGGACCCAGGGCTGCGCGAAGGCAATGTCGGTTTTCACCGTCGCGACGGCGCCGACTGCCGGACCGTGATTACTCCAGTTCGCCTCCCGCAAACGCGAGTCCACCTCTCGCAGCCTCTGGAGATCGAGAGCCAGCGCATAGAGTTCCGCCGAAGGAACCCCGGCACTTACGACGGCCGTGAAAGCAATAGAACGTGGGGGTGGCGCGTGACTGTGCATGCCGGCACACACTCATACACTAGAACGGCTAGCGTCGCAGTGACTCGCTAGAGGCGTCGGGACAGCCTTTGGGTACCGGAAACGTGCATCCACCCAGGCGTTTGTTTCCAATCCTTGACATTTCTTCTTTCCGCACGTTATGGTAGGTAGTCAGCTGTATCTCCGGGGAGGCGTACGCCCTATCGCGTGTCCGCGGGATTCTGCGTACGTTCCGATATGGATGACCCACCGACATTGCCTGTGCGAACAACGAATCGGCTCGCGCACCCCACTTGCTTGACGTGCGACTGCGACGTGCTTGTGTGCGGTGCCAGCTTTGCCGGGCTGGCCGTTGCGCGGGAGCTGGCAGGTACAGGTGCACGCGTGCTCGTGATCGATCGTTACGGGCTCGGCGAGCGTCAGACCTCGGCCTGTGCGATGCCCACCGTGTGGCTGCAAGCACTCGAGCTGATGAGCTGCTGGCGTCAAACCTTCAACGAGATAGTTGTACATACCCCTTGCCACACCGCGCGCTGGACCCTGCCGTGGTCGTTCTCTACGTTCGACTATCGCGAGCTCTGTGCACTGATGTGGGAGCAAGCAAACTGCCCCGAACTCGAACTGCAGACGGCCACGGTCCTTGGACGCGAGGGGAATACCGTGCACACCGACAGAGGCGAACTGCGCGCACCCCTGATCGTGGATGCGCTCGGATGGAGGCGCATACTGTCCAACGCAAGCACGATCCAGCCGCCACACGCACGTCTGTCACGGGGACTAGAGGTGCACCCTGCAGGCACGGGCGACAAGATGGAGGTATGGATCGACCCCCGCTACATCCGCGCGGGCTACGCCTGGAGCTTTCCAGCGCACGATGAGCTGCGGATCGGCGTTGGCTCCTTTTGGCCCGCCCACCACGTCAAGGAGCCAACTATTCGCCTCGCAGGCGAGGTCGGCGTGGCACCTCTGGGCTACCAGGGAAACTGGATCCCCCATCAACTGCGTGCCGCTACAGAGGACGGCCTCTTCTTTGTCGGCGACTCAGCCGGACACTGCCTCCCCCTGACCGCCGAGGGCATCCGCACGGCACTCTACTTCGGCCTTGCCTGCGGGCGCGAGCTGCGCACCGTGCTGGCAGGCAAGCGTACGCGCCAGCAGGCACTGGCACGCTACGGTGCCTTCTCGGCCGCGCACGCACGCCACTACGCGTTTCTGCTGTTCGCCCAACGGGCAGTCAGTCAGATCACACCCAGCCGCGCAATGACCGAGATCGTACGCGCGTTCGAGAACCGGCTAGTAAGCGCGTTGGGGTTCCGGTACTACATGACGATCGCACCATCATCGTTCATCGACGCAGACAAGCAGACCCGCGACCAGCCCACCCGTCCACCTGCCCGTGCGACCGCATCCTGAGGCGCGTTATCGCCACCCTAACAGCCGACAGCCTGGCGTTTATGGACCTCAAAGGCGCATTCACCCCGAACCCAAATGAAAAACAGGAACGCCGGCTATGTGAAAAGCATTTTACGCCCATCGGCGGCGCGAGATACACCGTCTTCACACTGATAGCGACATGCAGAGATAGGTAATTTATCCGCTTAGCCGCGATGCCACATGACGATCCCCAGCAAGAAGATGTGTGAGCGCACCGTAGGTGATGGTCCACTTTGTGCCGCCCCCCGCCGCGATCGGTGGCTCGCCTACGTCGAGGGCGCTGAAAAGCAGATGGTCGACCGAGACTTTGACCTCGGAGACTTGGACGGGCGAATAAGTCTGCCGTTGCATCTCCACGTATGTCGCTGGCACCGTTGGGGTTCGCAGGTCCCGGCCCGTGAGGGCGTCGTGGGCTACGACTCGATCTGAGAGCGCCCGCCCGCGGAGCGCTTCGAGAGCTTCGGACACAGGTGGGTCGCACCAGTCCACCGACGGACGATTTGAGCGGCAGCGTCCGCTGCGTAGTCGCGAAGCGCTTCCTGTCCCGGTATCAGGGGCATTCGTCCTCGTTCACGCTTGGCCGACGGTCTTCTCGGCTGGCGCTGCCGGGCGTGGTGCGAATGCCGTGTCGACGAGCTGCACCTCTTGCTCGGACGGCGCGTAGTGGGCGTATATCTGGGTGGTCTGATGGCTCAGGCTTCGCAACTTGACGAACGCGCAGGTCCTGGGTGGCTTGCTCGAACGTTCGTATCTCACGGAATCGGGCCAGCGGCGCGAGAGCCCTGATGGCTGCCGCTGTGCCACACCAGGGGGCATCGAGCGCGGCGGCTCGACCCAATAGTCGAGGCTGATTCCGGTTTCAACAACATCCACGTCCGCAAACAGATACCGCTCGTCGAGCGGTAGGTCGTCGAAGTAGAGGTGTAGAAACATCGGCTCATCCGCTTCTCGGTACAATTGCCGCTTATTTGATTGGCAGACACTGCACGCTGGCACGAGGTTGAGGGGAAGAATCGCGAACTCGGGGAAACTACCTTGGGGCAGATAGTGGTCAAGCGTCGACACGCGACCCACCGTGCACATGGGGCATGTGCCGCCTTTATTGTTCGCAAGGATTGCGCCACGCCACTCAGGCCGTGCTTTTCCAAGGTATATATAGCTGCTCGTGAGGTCCGCAGGGATGGCCGGCAGCACGTCGGCACGGTCGAGAAGCGCGCAGAGGCCGGCGGCGTCCTCGTAGCGCCCGTACGCCTCAAGCACCTTGTCCGCTGACTCCAGAAGACGAGCTCTCGCCGGTTCGTTCCGGGCGTTCGCGATGCGGCTATATATCCCCTCAGCGTCGAGCTCCGGCGGATTGAGAGATCTCATTCAGTCTCAGCTTTGAGCCTTCGCCACGACATGAGCACGCTGCGTGCTTGAGAGCTGATTGGCCCGTCGAACAGGGCTTCGATTTCAGAGTCGGTGTGGCCGTCCGCAAGCCGTTGAAGAACTCTCTGGAAGTCGGTCGCACTGCTGTCGAGACTGAAGACCTGTTTCGTTAGCGCACCGACGTTCTCTCCAAACGTCTCGATCTCGGGACCTTCTACTGAAAGCTCGCCCGGGTACCGACGCAGCACCTTTACCTGTCGGCCGGGAACCTCTTGAAGTACGACAGGGGAATGAGTGGCGATGACAGCAAATGAGTCGTGACGCTCCAGCGCAACTGCGATCGCCCTAAGAAGTGCCGCCAGCAGCGGCGGGTGCAAATGAAGCTCTGGCTCATCAAAAAACACGATCGAGCGGCGCTCTAGATTCGCGCACAGTTGCACAACGATGTTGAGAACGATCTTGTGATCCGTGGACAGCCGTGCGAAGGACGCCTCCCAGGCTTCCGCAGAGGCCGAGATGTCCGGTAGCTCAGCGAGCACCGCAAATGAAGGCTCTTCGCGAATGGGCATTAGTGCGGCCGTCAACGCATCCTCTCGCTGCGCCTTTTGGGCGCGTGCCAGTGCTGTGTGAAAATCGCGGGTGAGATCCTCGATAGTCTTGAGCATCGTCGAGATCCGTCCGTCTGGACTTGCCTGTCGCAGCCCTATATAAGTGTAGTTTCCCATCGCGGCGCGACCTTCCTCGGCGAGTTCACGGTTGCGGACTGCGTTCCTGTCTGTGCCGTGTCCCGGGACCTCGAAATCGTCATAAGCGCTATACGAGATGGCGACAACTCCGCCGAAGCTCGGGCGGCGCCCGACGTACGCGCCATTCGTCTCTATAAACCGCTCGGTCGCGGCTCGTTTTACATCGTGATAGGCGAGCATTCCGAGGTGCCCAAGAAGCCTGGTCTTCCCCGCCCCGTTGTAGCCGATCACGGCCACCGTCCGTGTCGGCAACTCGGCTATGCCGCCGAATTGGAACTCGGTCGTCACCTCGCTCTTCGGGAATCGGTACTCGAACGACAGTTGACCGGACACCGCCCCTTGCTCCGCCGTCTTGAAGATGGCTGGAGCGTCCTCTAGCGCGGCCGCCGCAGGGCCGAACCTCATCAGCGAAGTCACAACTCCCGGCTGATTTCCAAACCGTTCGCGCACCGAGGAAAGAAACACCATGTCGGCACGTCTTGAGCGTCACGTTTCAGACGCGGGAAAGCAACCTCGGATGGCCCAACCACGCGGTTCCCAAGCAAGTCCGGAGGAAGTTTTCCCCAATTGTTCCCCAGCTGGCTCTCGACTTACCACTGCCCAGCGCCAAAACATACGATTTGCAGCCACTTCTGAGGGGTGAGCGATGGGGCTCGAACCCACGACCGCCTGGACCACAACCAGGAGCTCTACCAACTGAGCTACGCCCACCAAGTGTTGCGACAGCGAAGTGTAGCGGCGGCTCAGCCCTGATCTGCGCCCGCCCGGCGAAGGGCGCGTTCGGCGAGCGCGAGGCTGTCGCTGGGGGGCAAGCCCGGCGACGCGGCGGCAGCCTGGCGCCAAGCCTCCAGCAGGCCCATGGGATCGGGCCCAAGCAGCGCGGCGAGCTGCACGCCAAGCGCGACAGGGTCGCTCATCGCTCCCGTGCCGCCGGCGACCGTGGGATCGACAATTGCGGAGGTAGGCGCTCCGCCGCCCGTGGCCTCGCCTGCCCCCCCTGTAGCCGGAGGTACGCCGGGGGCCGGAACGCCGGCAGCCACCACCCCACCCCCGCCGGCAACCTGCTGCAAAGCCTGCCGCGCCGCGGAGAGCACCCGCTCGGTCACATCCTCGCTCTGCCTTTGCGCGGTGCGCCACCCCCGCCCCATGCTGATTTGCTGGACCTCGAGCTTGGGCCCTTCGAGGATCGTGAGCCGGGCGAGGTGCGGGCTCCATTTGCGTTCGCCGAAGTCGACGGCCTGTTCGCGGATCCATGGTTCGACGACCGTGCGCAGGTCCTGGTCTGAGAGGTTGAAGCGCCAGGCGCTGTGGGGGAAGTGGCGAAGCTCTACGTGGTACATGGGTCAGAGGCTTGCAGGTCCTCCCCACCGCTGGCAAGCCGCGCACGCATGATCTGCACGGCCTCGGGGTTGGAGTCGATCAGCACGTAGTGGCGCTGCAGCTGCGCGGCGACGGCTCCGAGCGTGCCGCTGCCGGCGAAGAAGTCCAGGCACCAGTCGCCGGGGCGCGTGGATGCTTGCACCATGCGCCGCACGATGCCCTCGGGCTTCTGCGTGGGATAGCCGGTCTTCTCGTGCCCGCTGGTGGGCACGATCGTGTGCCACCAGACGTCTGTGGGCAGCTTGCCCCGCGCGACCTTCTCAGGGGTGACGAGGCCGGGCGCCATGTAGGGCTCGCGGTCGACCTCCTCGGAGTTGAAGTGGTAGGCGTGCGGGTCCTTGACGTAGACGAGGATCGTGTCGTGCTTGGCGGGCCAGCGTCGCTTGGTGCGCCCGCCGTAGTCATACGCCCAGATGATCTCGTTGAGGAAGCACTCGCGGCCGAAGATCCGATCGAGCAGCAGCTTGCAGTGGTGGGCCTCGCGGTAGTCGATGTGGAAGTACAGCGTGCCCTCCCGCTTGAGCAGCCTGTGCGCGTGCAGCAGTCGCGGCTCCAGGAACGCGAGGTAGTCGTCGAAGCTGTCGCTGTAGCTGGAGCTGGACAGCAGCGTGGTGGCGTAGCGGCGCCCCTGAAAGCCGGTGTGCTGGCCGTCCTCGTCGCGCACCGCCTGCAGCGTCTGGCGCGCCTGGACCTTGCCGGTGTTGAACGGCGGGTCGATGTACACGAGCTGGAAGGACGCGTCAGCGAACGTCGGCAGCAGCCGCATGTTCTCGCCCAGCAGGATCTGATCCTCCTCTGGGGCGTGCATCGGTGCGCCCACTGCCTAGAGACTACGTTCGAGTCCCGATGGAGGTCGGATTGGGAGGCAACATCGCTCCGGGCCCCAGCCCGCGTGTGACGCCGGCCGCGACGGCCGTGCCACCCCGGCGCAGGCTGCACGCCACAGGCGGCGCCTATCCTGGCAGGAGCTCGACCCACTGGTACGCGCGCCCGCATAGCGACTTCCACCGCGAGACGGGGGCGCTGCGCAGCGTCGGCGAAGACCGGGAGCCGGCGGGCGTGAGGAAGATCGCGTCGAGCTCGGCTGCGCCCTTTTCACCCGGGCCGAGGCCGGGGCTGGTGCGCGCGAGCGTGAGGCTGTGGGCCCCGGCGGCGAGCTGGACGGGAATCGCGGGGACCGTGTCGGGCACGAGCGAGTTGCCGCTGAGCTGCCCTGAGATGGTGGCGAGCGCGTGCCCGTCCACGGCGAGGTGCACGGCAGGCATGATGTCGCCCTGCACCCAAACGTCCCACCTGCCGGCGGCGGGGAGCGTGAAGCTCGCGCGCAGCGTGCCGGGATGGCCCATGACGAGCGCGCCGCGCTCACGGCCCCAGTCGCCGGGGTGGATCGAGAGTCTGAGATGAACGGGCGCGATCGTGGGCGCCTGCGAGGCGACGAGCTGCTCCGGGGAGGCGGACGCGGCTGCCTGCGCGACGCGCTGGATCGTGGCGCACTGCACGGCGGGCGATCCGCTCAGCGCCACGTGCTCGAGCGCGGCGGAGGCATCAGAGCGCCTGCCCCACATCTGGTAGTAGCGACCCTGCCACAGCAGTCGGTAGGCGGCGGGCGGGCGGCTGGCGGAGGGATCGACGCGCGTGACGATCAGCGGATAGGAGGACAGCGCGGACGGCGCGAGCTTTTCGAGGTCGACGGGCTGGCCGTAGCCGCTGGCGGCCCCGGCCACGGCGGGCGGCGGGTAGACGAAGTCGGGACCGCCTACGTCGAGGTCGCGCAGCTCGTACATGGAGTATTCGTCGAAGTCCGCGAACAGCGTGGGCCCGCGTCCGACGAAGCGCGAGTTCAGCGACGCGAGCTCTTCGTAGCGGGCGGTGGGCGCGAGATCGGAGGCGCGGTACTGCATGGCGTCGGAGACCACCACCCCACCGACGAGCGCGAGGCTGAGCGCACCTGCGAGCCCGAGGGAGATCGCGCGGCGCGGCGCGGCACGCAGCGCACCCACTCCCGCCCACGCCAGCAACACGACAACGGGCGATGTGAGCATCAGCGTCTTGGCGCTGCCCCAGGTGCTCACCCACTGGCTGACGGCAAGCCAGGCAAGCAGCATCAGCGCGATCCAGCCGGCGAGCGCGTACGCGCGAAGGCGCAGCAGGTTCACCGCTCCGAGCGCGGCGGCGACGAGCGTGAGGGCGATCAGCAGGTGTGTGAGCGTGAGCGCGCTCCCTGCGGGTGCCAGCTTGTAGCTGCCGTTCAGCCACACGCCGAGCACCTGCTCGGCGCGCAGGGGGCTCGCGAGGTTGCCGGAGTTGGTCGTGGAGGCGATCTCGTTGGCGACTTTGAGTGACCCGGACAGATCGCTCCAGGTGGGCCAGGCGGCGAGCAGCACGGCGAGTAAGCCGGCGCCGATGAGCAGGACGACGCGCCTCCCCACTCGCGGCCGTCTGCCCACCAGCTGTCCAGCTACTAAAACGGCGAGCACGAGCGCGGCGGCGAGCACCCAGGCGCCGAACGCGACGCCGAGCGCGGAGATCCCTGCGGCGGCGACGAGGCCAAATGGAATCGCGCGCCGAGCTCCCGCTCCCAACCACTGGCGGTGCGCGAGGACGAGCGAGCCGAGCGTGAGGATCATGGGCAGCGCGGTGATCTCCTTGACTGAGCCGAACAGCTCATACGCGTACACGAGCGCAGGCGCTACCGCGCTGAGCGTGGCCAGCGCGGCCCAGCACCCGCGCAGGCCCATGCGACGCGCGAGCAGCCATGCGGGACCCGCGGCGGTGGCGAGCATGAACGCGTTGAACGGCTGGAACGCCCACATCAGCGAGAGCCCCAGCAGGAAGGCGCTGCCACCGAACAGCGTGTCCGCGCCGGAGGGGTAGCTGGTGTTGTAGTAGTCGTTGATGAACTGCCCGTAGGAGTTGCGCAGGTCCAGATGCGTGTAGTGCTGGCCGTGGCGGATAAGGAAATCGGCGCCGATCAGGTGCACGGCGGAGTCCGACAGCGTCATGAACGAGGACATGCTCACGCGCCCGGCGAGCAACACGGGCGCGAGCGCGAGCGCATAGGCGAGCACGGAGACGATGGCCAGCCATGCGGATCTACGCAGGCGCGTGAGGAACGCGCGCGCCCGCGCGCGCCCAAGCACGAACCCGGCGAGCGCGAACACGAGCATCAGGTATGGCGTGGCGGGCGCGAGGAAGTACGCGTAGGTGCTCAGCTGCGAGAGCGCGATCAGCGCGGCGGCGCCGACGGTGAGCAGCAGTGCCGGTGAGAGGAAGCGTCCGCTGATGCGATCGACGAACAGTCCTGCGCCTGCGCAGAGCGCAGCCAGCACGCATGGGTAGAGCAGCGTGGTGGCGATGAACATCAGCGCCCCTGCTGGAGTCGAACCAGCTGCCGCCGGGCTGCACGGTCGCCTCGAGGGCGGGCGCGCGCCATGCTACATAGCGCCCGAGCACGCGTTGCCTAGACTTCTCGGCAACCGGGCAAGGAGGGGTGGTGAGCGTCACTCCGGGGAGCGCCGTGCAGGCGAGTCCCGAACTGCAGGTCTCCAAGGCGTCCTCGCGGCGGGTGGTGTTCGCGGGACTGCTGCTGGTGATGCTGATGGCGGCGCTCGATCAGACGATCGTTGCGACGGCGCTGCCGACGATCGTGGGCGATCTGGGCGGGCTGAGCCACATCTCGTGGGTGGTGACCGCGTATCTGCTGGCGCAGACGGCGGTGACGCCGCTGTACGGGAAGTTGGGCGACATGTTCGGGCGCAAGATCGTGCTGCAGGTGGGCCTGGTGGTGTTCCTGATCGGCTCGGCACTGTGCGGGATAAGCCAGAGCCTGGATGAGCTGATCGCGTTTCGCGCGCTGCAGGGCCTGGGCGGCGGCGGGCTGATGGTGAGCGCGCAGGCGGCGATCGGCGACGTCGTGCCCCCGAGCGAACGCGGCCGCTACACGGGCCTGTTCGGTGCGGTGTTCGGATTGGCGAGCGTGATGGGGCCGCTGCTGGGCGGGTTCCTGACGGGGCACCTGAGCTGGCGCTGGATCTTCTACGTGAACCTGCCGATCGGCGTGCTGGCGCTGTTCGTGCTCGCGGCGACGCTGCCTTCGGCCTCCCAGCGCGTGCACCACGTGGTCGACTACCTGGGCACGCTGCTACTCGCCGCCGGCCTCAGCGCGATCGTGCTTGCGACGTCGCTTGGCGGCAACTCCTACGCGTGGGGCTCGCCCGTGATCATCGGGCTCGCGGTCGGCGGCGTGCTGTCGCTGGTTGCGTTTGTGTTCGCGGAGCGCCACGCAAAGGAGGCGGTGCTCCCGCTGAGGCTGCTCACGAACCGCGTGTTCTCGGTGACAAGCGCAGTCGGCTTCGTGGTGGGCTTTGCGCTGTTCGGCGCGGTCACCTACCTGCCGCTGTTCCTGCAGGTGGTGAAGGGCGCGAGCCCGACGGGGTCGGGCCTGCAGCTGCTGCCGCTGATGGGAGGCCTTCTGATCACGTCGATCGGCTCTGGGCAGCTGATCACCCGCACGGGTCGCTACAAGCCCTTCCCGATCGCGGGCACGGCCGTGATGACGGTGGGGCTGTATCTGCTCTCTACGATGGGCCCGTCGAGCGGCCATCTCGCGATCTTCGGCTTCATGTTCGTGCTGGGCCTGGGCCTGGGGATGGTCATGCAGGTGCTGGTGCTGGCGGTGCAGAACGCGGTGGACTACTCCGACCTGGGCGTGGCGACCTCGGGCGCGACGCTGTTCCGCTCGATCGGCGGTTCGCTGGGCACGGCGGCGCTGGGCGCGATCTTCTCCAATCGCCTGAGCAACCAGCTGAAGAGCGTCCTCCCGGCCGGCAGCGCGGGCTCGTCGCACGCGGCGAGCACGATCAGCGCGAAGGCGATTGCGAAGCTGCCGCCGACATTGCGCGACGGCTATCTGCACGCGTTCACGAACTCGCTGAGCACCGTGTTCGAGGTGGCGGCGGCGGTGGCGGTCGTGGCGTTCGCGTTCTCGTGGTTCATCCGCCAGCTGCCGCTGCGCGAAACGGTGGCGACGGGCGATTTGGGAGACACGTTCGCGACACCCCGCGACACGGACTCGCTGGCGGTGATCGTGAACAAGATCGGTCAGCTCGAGCGCCGCGAGGGCGCCCGCCAGCTCGTGGAACGGGTGGCCGCGCGGGCCGGCGTCGATCTGCGCCCGGCCGCATGCTGGCTGCTGGCGCGCCTGAGCGCCGAACCATCGGTGAGGCTCGAGTATCTGCAGCAGCGCACGCAGATCCCGTTGGAGACGCTCCACGATGCCAGAGACACGTTGCTCGAGCGTGGGCTGATCCACGCGACGCAGGCACCGGGCACATTCGAGCTGACCGCCGAGGGCCACGCGATCCTGGACCGTCTGACGGCGACGGGCGCCGAACGTCTGTCGGAGCTCCTGGAGTGCTGGCGCCCGGAGGAGCACCCCGACCTGGCGCGCCTGATCGGGACGCTTGCGAGGGAGTTCTTCATCGACACCTCGCCACTGCGCGGGACCCTGGCGGACCCGGCGACGACGAGCGCAGCCTGAGTGCCCCCGGCTGGATTCGAACCAGCGACCCTCGGATTAGAAGTCCGATGCTCTATCCGGCTGAGCTACGGGGGCAAGCAAGATTTGCCCCATGGTGCCGTACTTAGGCGCGCTTGAACAGAAATCTGTAAAAGTTCCATGCATGAGCCCTGTGGAGAGTGACGAGGAGGACCTCACCCGCAAGCAGCGTCGTGAGCACGCGCGCGCCAATCGCAAGGCGATGGAGGAGGCGGCGCTCGCCAACGCGATGCGCAAAACGCGACTCACCCAGCTGGGGATCGTCGTCGCGATCGTGGTGGTGGCGGTTGTCGTGATCCTGATCGCCAGCGGCGGCGGGAAAAGCAAAAGCAGCCTCACCAAGCACGAACAGACCTCGGTGACGAAGCAGGTCAGCACCCTGCTCGGGAGCATCCCCCAGAGCGGGAAGACGCTCGGTAGCCCGACGGCGCCGCTCACGCTGAAGTACTTCGGCGACCTCGAGTGTCCGATCTGCCAGAAATTCACGCTGGGGGCGCTGCCCACGGTGATCCAGAAATGGGTCCGCACGGACAAGCTGAAGATCGAATACCTCTCGCTCGAGACAGCGACGCGCGAACCGGAAACGTTCAAGCTACAGCAGGTGGCTGCCTATGCGGCGGGCAAGCAGAACAAGGCGTGGAACTTCATCGAGACCTTCTACCACGAGCAGGGCGAAGAGGACTCGGGCTACGTGACTGAAAAATACATCCAGGGCATCGCCAGCCAGGTGCCCGGCCTGGACCTCGCGCAGTGGAGCTCCGACCGCGGCGATACAGCACTCGCCAACGAAGTCGCCACGGATGCCCAGCTTGCGAACAACGAAGGCTTCACCGGCACGCCGTCGTTCCTGATCGGCAAGACCGGGGGCACGCTGAGCAAGCTCGAATACACGAACCCCGAAGAACCGGGCTTCGTGAACGAAGCCGTCGAAAAGCTCCTGTCTTAGGGACGTAGGCATCGCGATGAGCCCGCGGACGCTGAGGATCGTGCTGATCGTGATCTCCACGATCGGCCTCGGTTGGGCCACATACCTGACCTACGTGCACTACTCGGGCGCGGCGCCGTTGTGCTCGCTGAAGGGCGACCCGTGCGCTGCGGTCCAGAAATCGACGTACTCGGAGCTGATCGGCATCCCGGTGGCGCTGATCGGCGCGATCGGATACCTGCTGATCCTGGGCTCGTTGCTGGCCACGGACGACGAACGCGGTCGTTTCGCGACGGCGGCGCTGACCCTCGGGGGATTCGGGTTCAGCGCGTACCTGACCTACCGCGAGGTCTTCACGCTGCACAAAATCTGCGAGGACTGCGTGGCGAGCGCCGTGATCATGACGATCCTCGTGTGCCTGTCGATCTGGCGCTTCCTGCGTGGCGATCTGATGCTTCCAGGTGCGGGCATTTCGCCCGAGGACGATGGCCCGGACGCCGAGCCCGACGAGGGCTCTACAGCAGGGCCCGCAGCCTCGCTGCGCACCGCATCCTGAAGCTGTCAATCCGTCCACTGGTGCGGGATCCAGGCCGAGCAAGCGCGCGGAAACGCCGACGTGCTGAGCAAGGATGGGTTCACAGGTAACGAGCACGACGGTCCCAGCGAGCAGCGAGTCGACGCTCGAGGGCAAGGCACGCATCGCGCGCCTGTTCGAGATGACGAGCGACCTGCTGGCGACGATCTCCCTAGACGGGCACTTCACGCTGCTGAACCCCGCATGGGAGCTTTTGCTGGGCTGGGCGCCGGAGGATCTGCGCGGACGCTCGATGCGCGAGTTCATGCACCCCGATGACGCAGAGCAGACGCTCGCGCTGATGTCCGCAGAAGGCGGCGGCACGACGCAGCTGGAGGACCTCACGACGCGCTTCCGCCACCGCAACGGCTCCTGGCGCTCGCTGTTGTGGAGCGCGCGCCGCGACGGCGACACGTGGTACGCGGCAGCCAAGGACGTCACCGACAGGATCTGGCTCGAGCGCCAGGCCCTGCACGACCCGCTCACGCGCCTGCCGAACCGCCTGCTGCTAATGGATCGAGCCCGCCAGGCGCTGACGCGCTTGAACCGCAGCCGCGGCAACGGCGTGGTGGCGATGCTGTTCATCGACCTGGACAAGTTCAAGGCGGTCAACGACAACCTGGGGCACGACGTGGGCGACCGCCTGCTCGTGGGGATCTCCGAACGCCTGGCGGAGCTGATGCGCGACAGCGATACCGTGGCGAGGCTCGGCGGTGACGAGTTCGTGATCCTGGTGGAGGACATCGAAAGCGAGGGCGAGGCGCTGGCGCTCGCGGAGAGGGTCCTGGACGCGCTGGAGAAGCCGTTCGCGCTGGGCTCGTCGGACGTGCGCACGCTCGCCAGCGTGGGCGTGTCCGTGTCGAATCACCCGGATACGGATCCCGAGGCGATGCTGCGCGAGGCGGACGTGGCGATGTACCGCGCCAAGGGCGCGAGCGGCCGGCGCCTGGAGCTGTTCGACGAGCGGCTGCGCAGGGAGCTGAGCACGCACCTGGAGCTGGGAGGCCGCCTGCGCGACGCGCTGCCCCAACGCGAGCTGGTGCTCGCCTACCAGCCGATCCTACGTCTCGCGGGAGGCCAGGCAATCGGCGCGGAGGCGCTGCTGCGCTGGCGACCGAAGGGCGACGGGCGGCCGACGAACGCCGAGGTCCTGCCGTCCACGTTCCTGCCGCCAGCGGAGGAGAGCGATCTGATCGTGCAGATCGGAAACTGGGTTTTGCATGCTGCGTGCGCGCAGGCTGAGGTGTGGCGACGCAACGGGATCACGGTGCCGGTGTCGGTGAATATCTCCGCGCGCGAGATGACGGAGCTGGATCTGGCAGAGCGGGTCCGCGAGGAGCTCGCTTACTGCCGTCTGCCGGGGCGCGCACTGTGTCTGGAGATCAGCGAGGAGGCTGTGCTGCGCGACCCCGACCGCGCCCGCTCGGCACTGAAGGACCTCAAGCGCCTGGGCGTGCTGATCGCGCTCGACAAATTCGGCTTCAGCCAGCTGTCGCTGGGACTGCCGAGCAACATGCCGCTCGATCTGGTGAAGCTCGACCGCGGCCTGACGGAGAACTTCCACCAGGACAAGGACCGGCGCGCGATGTTCGCTGCGACGATCGCTCTGGCGAAGGAGGCGGGCCTGACGGCGGTGGCGGTGGGAATCGAAACGAACCGCCAGCTGGCGCTGGCGCGCGAGCTCGACTGCTCGGTGGGACAGGGCTTCCTGCTGCACGGACCGGCCTCGGCGGACCGCGTGCGCCTCAGAGGCACGGCAGGCTCTGTAACGTCCGCACCATGGCGTCCTCTCGTGCGACTACGCGGCAACGACGACCGCCGCTGAGCGACGAGCAGGCTGTCACACGCCAGAAGCAGGCTGCGGCGAAGGCTGCTGCAGAGCTGATCGAGGACGGCATGCGTGTGGGCCTGGGCACGGGGACGACGGTGGCGCACCTGCTGCCGGCGATCGCCGAGCGCGGCTGCAAGGGCCTGCGTTGCGCTGCCACCTCCCCCGCCACGGAAGCGGCAGCACGCGCGCTGGGGTTGAGCGTCGAGGACCTCGACGACCTTGGTGAGCTGGACATAGCGATCGACGGCGCCGACCAGATCGACCCGAGCGGCTGGTTGGTGAAGGGTGGCGGCGGCGCGCACACGCGCGAGAAGATCGTCGCCGTGAGCGCGCGACGCTTCGTGGTGATCGCCTCTGCG